>Ga0307515_10001002_pt1 | contig 64579 bp, 61 predicted proteins | sample 17_EM_MG_FD_194513 | JGI IMG/M metagenome (GOLD analysis project Ga0307515, IMG submission 194513) | Populus trichocarpa ectomycorrhiza microbial communities from riparian zone in the Pacific Northwest, United States - 17_EM | ecosystem: Host-associated > Plants > Roots > Unclassified | place... | reverse complement strand
AGATCAGGGCTGCAAGGGAGGACTTTCAAGGTGACAGCAATGTTCTATTGACACTGGGCGAGGGCTTGGAGATTGAGTTCTCTGATTTCAGAGCAGAAAATGCGATGCTGAAAGGTGAGTACTTGTGCCAGGTAGTTCATCAGCAAAATGTATTTTAGTCACTGGAAGACTCCAGGAGTGTCTGAGAGGGTGTGGAGTGTAAACTTGGATGCGTCAATTTCAGGAGAGTATCAGACTGTACAAGGGCATTCTGGCCGGCCTTCAGAGTCACTGGAATCACTGATGACTGGTACAGGAGTACCATGGGAGTGATTCTGATGAGTTTGAGAACACCTCGGAGTGCCAGAGAGATCATTTGGAGCACCTGGGAGTGCCGATGACAAGCCTGGGAGCGCTGACAACAAGCCTGGGAGCGCCGACAACAAGCCTGGGAGCGCTGACGACAAGTCTGGGAGCTCCAGCGAAAAGTTTGGGAGTGCCAGCGACATGTCTGGGAGCACCATGAATCACAGTACAGCGGTCTGGGAAACACATCTTTGGGAACGCTATTGGTATGCCTGGAAATCATAGATACTACTTATCGTTCAATGATTGTTAAAGCTCATGTATTGAGATTGTATTTTCATTTATGTATCTATCCATCGATGTATCTATGTATCTATATAGCTACCCATCTAAACAAGATATACATGGACTGGCTGCAGGCGGGGCTCAAGAGCAATTCGAGCTGTGCCTGAAAATGACAATCGAGTGAACCCAGAGATACACTCTGAGGCCGTGATCGAGCCAGTTTGGAGATCCACTTGGACGCGGTAGTCGAGCATATTTGGAGATACACTTTGAGGCCGGGATCGAGTGAACATAGAGATGCACTCCGAGATCATGATCGAATGAGTTTGGAGATGCACATGGAGGCCATGATTGTGCGAACTTGGAGGTCGTAATTGAGCGGGTTTGGAGACGAACTTGGAGGCCATGATTGGACGAACTTGGAGGCCGTAACTGAGCGAGATTGGAGATACACATGGAGGCTGGGATCGAGCGAGTTCAGAAATTCACTTGGAGGCCATGAGTGTGCTAATTTGGAGGCCGTAATCAAGCGACTTGGGACGAGTACTTCGAGGGGGTCGATGGACGGTGTGCCGGGTGCTGAGACACTCAATACCAGACAGTTAACTTACAACCATGGGAATGGGACAAGGTGATTTTACCATTGAGCTCTGATGGAGAGCTGGCAGATTGAGGTCGATGGTGTAGGGAGGCACACCGGAAGCTGAAGCTACATTCAGTAGTTGACTGGTAATCATGAGAATGATGGGAAGACAAACAATCTTTGGTGTATGCTGTATTCAGTATATGCTGTACTCGGTGTATGCTGTATTCAGTGTATGCTGTACTAGGTGTATGCTGTACTACGTGTATGCTGTACTCGGTGTATGCTTTACTCAGTGCATGCTGTACTCGCTGTCAACTCATGATCCTGACATAGAGAGATAGAGAGGGATGACTTAACTTTGTGTTCTGCAATGATGGTTGAGTTGTGGACAAGAAAGAGAGAGATGGGAGATGAAGATGAGAACAATGTGGAGGATACGAGCTGATATGAGGAATCAGAGGTACGACTTGCCAGATTGGGTTGGGCAGACCTCGTATCGGTCTAATTACACCCCCGATTAGGACTCGTACCTGCTGTATCGGCCATGGTGAATTGACTCGCACACGAAATTCTCTTGAGTCCTATTTCCTCAAGCTGATTTCCCCATCTCCTCTCATCTCTCTCTTTCTCGGCCTCAACTCCACCATGACCTAAGAATACGAAGTTAAGTCATCTCTCTCTATCTCTCCATGCCATGATCAATAGTTCACACCAAGTACAGCATACACCCAGTACAGCATACACTGAGTACAGCATACACTGAGTACTGCCTATACTGCGTACTGCAATATACCAAGATCAACTGTCTTCCGCACCCGCCCAGTCTGTCAACTCTCGGCAGACCATGTTGTACTCAATTCTGTACATTCGCACATGTAAGAGTTAATCATTGAATAGAGTCTCAGCTCCCATCGCATCTCCATCCCGAACTACCACCTCCAGAGTGACTGCCTCCAAGTAGTCTTCCAATCTTGCTCGATTACGGCCTCCAAGTGCATCTCCAATCTCGCTCAATCACAGCCACCATGGCTATCCCAAAACTAGCTCGATTACAGCCCCGAAGTTGGCACACTAACGGCTCCAAGTGCATCTCCAAACTTGCTCGATGAAAGCCTCCACGTCTATCTCCAGACTCACTCGATTACGGCCTCCAAGTTCACACGTTCACGGCCTACAAGTGCATCTCCAAACTCGCTCGATCACAGCCGCCAAGTGTATCTTGAAACACGCTGGATTACAGCCTCCATGTTCGCAGAATGTCGGCCGCCAAGTGCATCTCAAAACTTGGTCAATCACACCCTCCAAATACATCTTTAAAGAGTGACAGCGGGTGTACACAGATACAGGGGTAATGGAGGTGGAGAGAGTGACGTCGAGTTTATATTCCGCACACCCCGGAGAAGATAGACATCTCATTTCCATTCCATCATATCATACAATGAAAATACACACTGTATCTTTCCCAACTTTTTGTCTCTCTCACTCTATCTGAGATTTGGTCGATTCACGCAACGATCCACGCAATCATGTTGATCCTAAACACTGTGTAGCATTAGATCTTCTCACCCGATTCCTATACTCCATCAAGCAGAACCACTCTTTGTCATGAATCCCATTTTGATGTCACGCGAGGTATGGCGGAGTGTTGATTGTGGGCTCTGTGCCTCCTAGCTCCATCACCTCTCCACAATGGCCTCCAAGTGGTGCATCACTAAAAGTTCCCTCAAGAGGTGTGACCTGATGCTCCTCCGATTATACTCGAGTACTATCTGCGGCCAGATTGACCGTATGTATATTCAGAGAGAGATGTAAATAATTCATGCTATATTATAATATAGCGAATCTTTTGACTGTAACAACGATAAATATGATAAGATGAAATGCCTTGTGCTAATGTAAGAACCACGGCTGTGGGAATATGGCATCAAATCTTCTGCAGAGCTGCGCAGCGGTCTCGGCCGCTCTTGCAGTATCCCACAGAGCTGTGCACCAGTCTGAACTTCTCTTGAAGACTCCCGCAGATCTGCGCAGATGTCTTAGGAGCTCCAACATTTGACTATTCTGTCAGTCAAATCTAGTAGCATCCTGAATGCACCTCCATAACTGCAGCTGCTTTCAGAAGCACCTGAAAATGCTCTTGCAGAGTCTGAGACCATTTTGCTTAGCTCCAGGGGGGTCTGAAAGCATCTGGAAGTACTTAGAAGCACTAGCGAGGTTGCCCAGAGTGTCTGGGAGGATTGCATGTAGCTTCCTGACTGAATTACATTTTGCTGACGTTGAGATTGTGATTGAAGCATCAGCAAAATGTATTTTAGTCTCTGTAAGACTCCAGGAGTGTCTGAGAGGATGTGGAGGGAAAACTTAGAAGAATCAATTTCAGAAGAGGATCAGACCCTTGGAGGGCATTTTGGCCGGCCTTCAGAGTAACTTGGATATCTGATGTCTGGTACTGGAGGAACCAGGATCTCTGATGACTGGTACTGGTATCCCAGGGGAGTGATTTTGATAATTTCGGGAACACGTCGGAGCAGCGGAGTGAACTTTGGGTGAATCTGGAAGTGTTGCCGAACCGATGCGGCAATCACAAACACACTTAGAGAGATGCCTGGGTTCATATAGATATTCATCCGGAGGACTGCAGGTGTTATCTGAAACTCTCCGGATGCGTACTAGTAATCAATTTCCCTTTACAGCAAATATGAAGCATGCATTATGGTTCATTATCGATACTGAATCATATTAGCTACCATCATCTTAAACACTATATTCATTGGCTCGTTACACTATGGTAAGAAAGAAAAATGCAAGTGTTTCAAACATTAATGCAGGTTCACCGAAACAATATGACAACTAAACAGTCAAATGATATGAATCAAACATGCTGTTGATGTCATCCACCACTTCTCCCATCTCATCAGGGCCAAAGAATGCAGGAACACATAGTTCATCAACGGTGCAAAAAAGCTGGAGGTGCTACTTGTTTTTGCTAATTATTCGTACCTGGCAAGTGGCAGAACTTGAATTCCATTGTCGTTTAGCTTGATTTGTGATATCTAACAAAGGTGTAATGAGATGTTAGCTAGCTGCAAATTTAAATTGGGGTTTGAAAGGCAATATGATATATTCCGATGAAAAAGGGGACCAGCCACCAGGGCAATGAGGACCGCCAGTGGGATGGTGCTGTGTTGCAGGAGCATGGAAAGAAAAAGATGAGTGCCAAATCTATGCTGCGGAGCGCCGATGGGGATTGAGGAGCATCCAAACTAGCACAGGAGTACCCAAAATGGGGGGTTAGGAGTGCGGAATGAAATCCAGGTGCTTTAATCCAGGCAGAGGAGCACCGATGGGGATGGAGCAGTGCTCTCCCCGAGGAGGAGTGCCGAAAAGGGGGAGGGTGGGTAAGGAGTACGGAATCCAATATAGGAGTGCTGGTGCCACTAGAGGAGTTTCCACCCCAGGCTGAGGAGCACGGAAATGGGGGTATTGTGCACAGAATCAAATAAACAAGCTCCAATCAAGACAAAGGGGGTTTCAGGAGTGCCAATCCCTGCGGAGTAGTGCTGAAAGAGGAGGAATTGACTGTGGAAGGATAGAGAAGAGAGTGAATCTAGGCTGAGGAGGACCGAAGGGGATTGAGGAACACCTATCCTACCAGAGTTGCACCGCATGGTGTGGGGAGTGGGATGGGGTTTGAAATGGACCACTAATATGTGATTAATGAGTGCAGTGGCTTCCGGAGTAAAATTTATCACTGCGGATGAGCAAAATGTACCTCATTATTCATCTTGAGAAAACATAACTGTGGCCTTCTTTCCAGTGGCATATTCAAACAGCGCCCAATGAATAGCTGCGGCTACCAGCGCTAAAGTCTGCAGAGCAAGAGGTTGCAAATACTGGGATGTCATTGGCTGGTGCCCCAAGCTATAGGCGGTAAAGAAAAATTGATGGTAAATGAGATCAAGCACTTCCATTCGCATGAACCATGATTACTTATCATCAACGACCTTCGAGAGATATGCATAGTCAGACAGGAGCTCCTTAACCTGAATCCGAAGTGCAGTCTCGGAGCGCATCATCAACTGGTGACTCCGGATAACAGTTCGATATGCCCTATGTGCCAACCGCCCCCGAATGGTACTCATCTTTAGTTTCAACAATGTATATTTTGGGGAATAGTCAATATCATAAATCTGATAGAAGAGCATTAACCAGAATTCAAAATGTACAGCTTGTCGTGTTTGCAGATCGATTTTGCAAGATCGACCACTGGGCAATGGACACACCGATGGTGTACCTGCAGGAGCACCTGCCAATGCCCGCTGACAATCGTGTGCCTCAATGGCAAGTTTCCAAGCTGCTTCAACCATCGAGCACTTGACATCTGACAATATTGGCCAAGGAGTCTTTGTGAATACAAATCCTTCCATGAACCTTTTTGTGTTATGGCCCAAAGGTAGCACCAGCGGCATGGTATTACCGAATGGAGGAACGGGATTTAGACCATCAGGTACCACGGAATGTTAGAAGGAAGCAGGGGGAAAGAAGTCAGTCATTTGATAATTGCGGGGAGGAACGTTGTAGAGGAGCGAGGGGAATTGGTGATGGTGTGCGAATACGTTCATTAGATAAGAATAACGTGAGGATGGGCGGAGAAGTGTTGCGACGTCGGGCGATGTGGCGTGGTTGTTTTGATAAAGATTATATTGGTGGTGTGTAAAATCATGAGCGAGGATTCGAATGGTACTTCGAGGCATCAGGGAGGACTCGAGGATAGTGGACGAACTGCATATAAAGAGCGGTTGTTTGGTGTTGGAGGATTTCATTTTCTTCTCTCTTTAATCATTCTCTTGTATAGCAAAGCAAGTTACGACTTTGAAACTGCTTCGACTCTTGTCTTGTCCTGATTCCCTCGACACGAAGTTCGAGTGCCTCTTGTCTTGTATGTTTTCTGAAATCACATTTTGGTTACCAATATCACCTACGCCTGATCCCGCCCATCACACTAGAACGAGTCCCATACCACGTACCTGATATTGAATATTCTGTCATCATTGGTTGACCCCCTCCTTTGATCTTGTTTGGTATTATTTTGATAATTCCGAAAGTTATATTTCGATTTGTTACTGTTATAGCCTTGACCTCGAACAAGCGCATGCGTCTACACCGTTCGAGCGGTTGTACATAGTGCCATGAACTTTGCTCGACCTCCTGTTGGATATATTTAGGACCCGATTGGTATTGGATCCATATTTGCGATGATTGCGTGGATATCCGGAGACAGCTTACTGGATTAAATATCCGAAACTACCCCCATGGATCACCATATTCAGATGCAAGAGTACGACAGTAATTGTACTATCTGAACGAATTGGTTCGATCTCCCCTGAACCGCCTGTCCCTTGTCTGAACCCTATCGTTTGAACCCCTTCGAAAGTATCGAGGGACTTTTGAATATCGAGGTAGAGGATATTACTCTACCTGCCTACTTTTGGGAATAGTCAGACGTCCCCTCCCAGTGGAACTTATATTGGATAGAAGCCGCTGCATATGGAGGTGGCTTAGAACTCGACGACCCTGTTTTTGGAAACAGCTGGACTAAATACTGGGGCACCCACTCTTGGTTAAACTGTGATATAGAAAACCCTTCCAATTACGAATGACACGATTGCTTTGGGACCCACGAAATGGAACGCAACGCACCATGAGTAGCAGCGACAGTAAAACCTGCCTCGATCCCCTTCATTGTCATCGAACAAATGACACCCAATTCCTCCGAAGTCAATCGTTTCAATTGGCACTGGTAAATGAGTCTGATATGTTGCAATATCCGGATGACAGAAACCCAGAGTGGTGCTCGTGTCCGTCATAGATCAGGGCACCATCAATCAGAGTCTTGAGGTCAACGTCAACGAAACTCAGGAGGAAGAACTCGGAGAATACCTGACATTGACACAACAGGTACTTTCCAGGGTGGCATAGTACTCACAGCCGGTACGAGAAATACAGCAGGTATGCAATCACCCGGCAGAGATTGCGGACCTCCGGAATCAGATCATGATCCTGGGGGCCCGGTCCCAACCAGCCCCTGTCGTATTCGATCACACCAACTACGACGCACAGATACAAACCCTCTAGAACGAACTGGAGATAGCCCGATGCACTCCCAGGACAGAATGGACACACGAGGAGATATGACGGGAAATAGACGACATGACACAGGATGCATGGGAATCCTTGTAGGAAGCCCGAGATTTGATGACGCAGCTAGCAAATGCCCTATCCTTAGCCGTACGGACAGCCCCACAAGCCCCCTAGCAGCCGGGGGACAGAGGACAGAAATTTCCCGAATCCCTGGACATTTCAGGGTCGGATTGAACTCAGTTGAGAGGCTGGATTGCTCCACTTCAGATGGTCATACGACACAAACCCGCCAGCTTTCCGACGAGCGGTCGAAAATGCCGTGCACATTCAATCGCCTCAGTGGGATCGCCTTGAAAGAAATCCTCCCTCATATCCAGGAGAATGGAGAAATAGGCCTGAGAGACCTACAAGCTTTTACACAACTCCTGGAAGCAGCTTTTGGGGACCCAGATAGAGTAGCTACCGCAGAACGGGCGATGCGTGATACTAAGCAGTAGGACCGCGAATTTTCTCAGTATTATGCTGCATTTCAGGTTATTGCTGTTGATCTTGACTGGAACCCCTCGGCCTTACGAAACGCCCTCCGAATGGGATTGTCAGAAGAGAAGAAGGATTTGTTTACTCATCATGATATGCCTGAGGAACTCCCAGCATTCGTGACGGTCTGGCAGAAATGGGACAACCAGATCTGCCAGCGACAAGCAGAACAAGCAGCGCAAAATACGGGGATAGGTTACGCTTCCCCCAGGTCTCCTCTGGCTCCGAAGAGCCCGAACAGGCTCCCGCAGGAACAGTTGCAGAATATACTGGACCGGCACCTATGGATCTCAGCGCAGGAAAACGAAGGATCTGGGCGGAAGAAGGAGCAAAGAGATTTACGGATGGACGGTGTCTATATTGTGGTGGGTTTAACCATAGGGCGGCAGAATGTGCTGCAAAGAAGATAGCTCAGGCGTTAAAGGCGGCTGGAGCAGAGGTTAAGGAAGCAAGAGCCGGGTCAGATTCTAAGGAGGAGGGAAATGAGGTAGTCAATTGAGGGAAGACGAGCCCTCAATTGACAAGAAAAGTTTTGATTCAAATGCTTTGAAATGCATTGGAATGTCACGATTTTCAATAAGCAAAGTGGATGTATTAGAAGGATCAATGGAAGGAAAACATTTGGTAATAACCTGTTTATTGACCATCCAAGACCAAGTGATACAAACACATGCATTAATTGATTGTGGAGCTACAGGCATAGCATTTATTGATCAAGAGTTCGCTCGTCATCATCAGATACCGCTACAAGAGTTTAAAAAACGAAGGCAAGTCGAGGTCATCGACGGAAGAACAATAGAGTCAGGCGATATTACACATATCGCAAAAGTCCGGATTGAAATAGAGAATCATGACCAACAACTTCCGATGTTCATTACGAAGTTAGGACATTATCCTATTGTCCTAGGAATTCCTTGGTTACAGTTACATGATGTTGCAATATGGTTTGCGTCCAATACTGTCACATTTGGCTCACAGTACTATACGACACATTGTCATGACAGACCAGTTACAGTGCCATGAGTAACCGAAGAACCTCTGGAACCTCAGTATGAGGAGAAACCATTGTGGACAGGAAATGTCCGTAAACCAAGACCGTTCTGAGGAAATATTGTTATATTAAATGGTTCATGGTTTTTCCGGACAGTGAAATGAGGGAAACTACAGATAATCTGAGCCTCTCTTTAAGATATTAATAAGGCTATAGAGGCAAAGGACCTTAAGGGAAGACTGTTGGAGGAAGTAATTCATAAGGAATACCATGAATTCCTACCATTATTCAATAACGGTGTTACGGACAGGTTACCTCCTCATCGACCGTGAGTTGACCATGAGGTACGAGTAAAAGAAGGGGAAACACCAACATGGGGACCGTTATACAAAATGTCCAGAGAAGAGTTGGTAGTGATGAAAAATTGGTTGGAGGAGAATATGACCAAGGGGTTCATCAGACAGTCATCCTCCCCGTTTGCCGCATCATGCTTGCTCGCAAAGAAACCGGATGGGGCACTAAGATTTTGTATTGATTATAGGGATATTAATTCCAAAACGATCAAGAATAGGTACCCTCTTCCACTGATTTGAGAAACCCTAAACCTCTTAGTGGAAGCCCGAATATGATCCAAGTTAGATGTCCGAGGGGCTTATAATCTTTTCAGAGTTACAGAAGTTGATGAACATAAGCTAGACTTCAGAACATGATTTTGATTATCCAAACCATTGGTTATGCAGTGTAGAACGACGAATGCACCTGCGGATTCTCAAGGATACATCAACGATAGCATTCGAGAAGCCTTGGATAGATTTACTTCTGCCTATCTGGATGATATCCTGATTTATAGCAACTCAGTTGAGGAACATAAGTAACACAGTAAGGTGAGAATGCAGAGATTAATGGAAGCAGGATTATATTTGAAACCTGAGAAATGCGAATTCCATAAGGAGACAGTAAAATATCTGGGCCTCATTGTATCAACTAAGGGAATATCGATGGACTCCGATAAAGTATCCACAGTTCGAAATTGGTCAACAGAAAAGAAAACCCATAATGGACGATTGAACAATGTCTTTGATGTACAACAGTTCCTAGGGTTTTGTAGTTATTACCGATGATTCATAAAAGGCTATTTAGAGAAAGCGGAACCCTTAACAAGGCTAACAAAGAAGGATGAACCCTTTGTATGGCTGGAATCACAACAAAAGGCCTTGGAAGAGATGATAGAAGCATTTACAATGGCACCAATCGTTAGCCATTTGGCTCATAATCGAGCAGTAATTATTGAGACAGATGCGTTGGATTATGTCTTCACAGGGGTATTGTGACAAAAAGATGATGAAGGAATCTTGAGACTGGTGGCCTATTATTCGAAAAAACACTCACCAGCGGAATGTACTTACGATATCAACAATCAGGAACTTATGGCAATCATCAAAGCATTGGAGAAATGGTGACCAGAGTGTGAAGGAGCCACGGAAAAGCTACAAATACTTACAAATCATAAAAACATTGAGTATTATATGACAAAGAAGATGCTGAATCGCAGACAAGCTCGCTGGTCCGAATTGCTGACCCGTTTTGATTATGGACTCGTATATAGACAAGGAAAACCGAATGGGAAAGCAGATGCCTTCACTAGAAGGCCTGGAGACCTACCTGAGGGAGGGGATGAAAGATTAGAATCGATGGAACATGTGTTGTTGAAACCTGAAGATCTTCCGGCCCAACTTCGAATTCTCACCAACAATATGGTACAAGTGCTCCCCTTCGAAGAAGCTTATAAAACAGATTCCTTCTCCTCTAGAATATTGGAAGTATTGAGACATGGAGGGACAACGAAGGAAATTACGATATCTGAATTTACAGAATTGGATGGGATGTTATAATACCGAGTGAAAAAGTACGTCCCCGATAATCATGAGTTCAAGTTACAGTTGATTTGAGTACATCATGACACTGCGTTAGCCGGACATCCTGGAAGGGCAAAAACGTACGATCTCCTGACCAGAGAGTATTACTGGAAGGAGATGAGGAAGGATACAGATCGTTAGGTTTGAAATTGCCATGATTGCCAATGCTCCCGAGGGACAGAACCCCCGAGTTTCGTTGGATTACGACCTCTCTCAGTACTAGAGATACTATGGAAGGACCTGTCCATGGACTTCGTTACGGGGCTGCCTGAATGTGAAGGGTATGATGCCATCTGGGTAGTAGTGGATAGGTTATCAAAAATGCGACATTTCGTGGCATGCCGGATGACGGTTGATGCAGGGGAACTCGCGGAAATGTTCCTGAAGGAGGTGTTGAGACTACATGGACTCCCGAATACTATAGTATTGGATAGGGGACCTCAGTTTGCAGCGGTATTCTGGAAACGACCTTGCAAACGGTTGAGAATCGATCGGAGGTAATCCACAGCATTCCACCCTCAGACGGACGCGCAGACCGAACGAATGAATGCTAGTATGGAGCAGTACTTACGCGTCCTCATGGAACATCAGCAGGATGACTGGGTGAGATGGTCATTGCTGCCAGAGTTGGCCACAAATAATTGAACGTCCGAAATGACAAAGTGCACCCAATTTTTCGCTGTGAGTGGAATAGACCTGAGGATGACATTCGAAGGGCAAGAGGAAATGCCTAGGGATCAACCGGAAGTGGATGCAGATATGGTACAGAAAACAATACAACAAATCCATGATCACCTTCGAGTCCCGATGAAACACAGCCAGGCAATTATGGAATAAGGCGCGAATCGTTCAAGAATACCCAGACCAAATATACAAGTAGGACCGAGGGTATGGTTGGACGCCAGACATATTAGAACTACACGACCATCACGAAAACTTGACTGGAAAAGATTAGGACCATATGAAGTGGTGCCACAGATATCCCCATATGCATACGAATTGAATTTACCGTTCAGTATGCATATCCATAGGATACAGCATGTATCCTTGTTAGATCCAGTCTCAGAAGACTCTCTGGTCGGACAGCAAATGCCCCCACCCCGATCAGTCGAAGTCGAAGGAGATCAGGAATAACAGGTCGAACGGGTGGAACACTCTTGGGTGTAATGGAGTCAGTAACAGTATCTGGTACGGTGGACCGGATATGATCAGATGACATGGGAACCAGCGAAAGATATTGATGGCCAACAAGCAATCGATAAATTCCATGAACAGTACCCTGACAAACCAGGACCGTTGGAAGTAAGTCTCAGAGGACTTCCACGCTAGGGGGGGGATACTGTTACGGCCTGAAGGTAGTACCAGTGGAATTCTATTACAGAATGGAGGAACGGAATTTAGACCTTCATGTACGACAGAACGATAGAAGGAAGCAAGGGGAAAGAAGTCAGTCAGTAGATAAGTGCGGGGAGGAACGTTCTAGAGGAGCGAGGGGAATTGGTGATGGTCTGCGAATACATTCCTTAGATAAGAATGGCGTGAGGATGCGCGGAGAAGTGTCGCGACGTCGGGTGATGTGGCGTGGTTGTTTTGATGAAGATTATGTTGGTGGTGTGTAAGAACATGTGCGAGGATTCGAATAGTATTTCGAGGCATACGGGATAACTTGAGGATAGCGGACCAACTGTATATAAAGAGAGGTTGTTTGGTGTTGTAGGATTTCCTTTTCTTCTCTCTTTACTCGTTCTCTTGTATAGCAAAGCAAGCTACGACTTTGAACCAGCTTTGACTCTTGTCTTGGCCTGAGTCTCTCGATATGAACTTTGAGCGCCTCTTGTCATGTCTTGTTTCCGATATCACATTTTGGTTACCAATATCACCTACGCCTGATCCCGCCCGTTACATTTGGCTACCTCAAAAGCAGCATTTTGATGTTGGGGCACGTTCGGATCTGCACTGGCCTTGGGTGGTGGAGCATTCTGGTCCGCATGAGAATTGGGTTGTGGCAGCGCCTGGGCAGAGTGTGCAAGGTCAAACTCGGATTATTTATTGAGGAGGGCTTACTTTTGCAGTTTGAGCAGTAGTGGTGCCATTGAGTGAAGTGGTTTTCAGGAAGTGGAAGCAGAAGGCATGCAATCACAGAATCGGCATGGCTCCATGTCTTTGGTAATGGACCGCTTGTACTTTGTAATGACTTCTCCTGGCACGTCTGGCCTAGAAGTTGGACCTCCGGCTGGGGTTACAAATCATCTCCATTGGTGTCGGATGACAAGGTGGACTCTCCGGTACCCTCACTTTAGCACTCACTTTCGCCGTCCCAGTTGTCCTGATCAGTATCATCATCCTGCGTGATTGATGAATTCGGGGATATTAGTCATCCGCAATAAGATGCATGAATGCAGATAATTGGAAGGCAGTTAATTGCAAGGCCAATAATTGGATGGCAAACATTTCATGGGAAATGAAGATTGGCTGCTTCCTTGAATGCGAGTGCTGTCTCTAGGTGTGCTTCTTGATTCTTCTGTGAATAGTGATTCCTCACCTGGCTGGGCATATGTTCCATTTGCTGTAATGAAGATATACAGTTGGGGAATGTGGGAGAGAGTGTATAAGTGATAAATATAAGATTAAGTGCAATAGAATGATGGGATAAATGGAGCAAGAAGTTCCATATAGTCGAGGAGAATGCAATTTGAGGAGCCCTTGAAGGTTTCAGGACAGATAACCTCAATGGATCATATTGATATTAAAGATGGCAGTTCGGTGTTGCGATTTAGGACCTTGTTAGGTGCCGTGGAATGGACGGATTTGTTGTCCGGTTCGCCCGAATGGTTGGATTCCTAATGCCGAATGTTAGCAACCCTTATCAACAACACTCTGTATGGATACAAGAATTGAAGGTTAGCTGAAGCCAACGCACATGGAATACAACCAGACTCACCTGAGCAAGAATGCACCGGAAGAATGCTCATGACATCAACTAACCCTCGGTGCTGGCGAAAGGGAGAACTGAGGACATCAATGAAAACCTGTGCCCCTGCATGTGACTCCACTATACGAAGTGATTATGGGTGAATGCTCATGCATTTGAGTTCACCGCATGGCATAGAAATGGTGCAGCATTGAGAATTTGCAGAACTCAATGAGTGACAGCTGAGTTGCAAGGGGTCATACTGAGTTTGTTATTGATCAAGCAGAGTTATGAATCTACATATGGGGTATATCTGCCAGAAGAACACACGTATATTCACGATAGTCTATGGTATCAGGAAGCTGCAGCTCAGTTAGTGGTCGATATGGCAATATCGTAAGCATAACCTCCCTTTCACATGTTCCTCTGGGCCGTGTCTGCAGAATATCCTTGACAACAATGTTGCAGTCAATGAAGGAGGGAGAGAATTTGGTATACGAAGGAGAGATACACGCGTAGAGATACAGGCGTAGAGAAAATTTGGTAAGGTACAATAGATGATTCAGGGGTAATCTTATGGATTTAAGCACCTGTCAACGCCAAAATTGCTAACAAATGAGTCATAAATACTCACTCACATTCTGGTTTCGTGCCTAATATCTAGCAAGTTGCACACCATTGAATGATATATTCCTTATGAGTCTTTACTACAATATAGACTTAAATAAATGTTGAGGTTGAAAGCTATATGCTACCATAGTATGAATGCATCGTGAGACATAATCTCACAGAGGGCAGAGAAATGATTAGTATATGGGTGCAGTTCTGGGGAATTGCGGTGTAACGAGGATTAAATGGTTACGATAAGATTTATTCGCTTGGGATTGCAGGTTTGTATTACTCTAACAGTAAATTGCAATGTTCGAAGATGGGTTTTCTTCACTCGAGCTTTTCACAGTCACTCTGTTTGAACTTGTCTCATTATTGATTTCAGTTCACAAAATCTATTTTCAGATACAAGTTTTGGAGGCCCAAACATACATATAGTCAGAATCGAGTTAAGTCTGCATTCCCAGCATTAAAAACATAGGCCTCATTGAGTAAGTGTGGTACAAGGGTGAACGGGAGTTGCCAGCCATCTTGTAGAGTCGCTGAGAAGAATCGGTCTTTTGAGATTATCGCTCTCAAGCTGCCGCTCTTTTGACAGAGCATGGTAATGAAGAAGCTATTTTAGGATTTGGAAGCAGAGGTCCAAATATATTACTAGGGAATACCTAGTTAAGTGAGGTTGATAATTGGCCAGGTCTATGCATTAATGGTTTATTTGTGCAAGGCTACCTTCCTCCAATGAACAGTTGACACAAAGCTAACAGTTTAAGACATTTCAGCAGCGGACTTCACTTACTGATTAAGCATGGATTGAATTATTAGCAGAGGGCAAGTGGGATAAGCTGCCTGCACCTAAATGTGCAGTGTCTTGAGAGATGGCAATCTGTGTACACAGTGTCCACTGATTCAAAGCCAAAGAAAACATGATGAGAATGAAGAAAACTAATATACACATTGCACTATGAAGTGGGGAACATGTGCTTCGGAGGCTGATTGTCGACGTTGAGGCGAGCCTAACCTGGAATGAAAGATTTATAATGAGTTGCAGATTGCCAAAGTTGACCTCATAGAAATCCAAGAACGTCATTCTGCACTGGATTGTGGATCTCAGTTGTACCTAAACTTCAATCATAGGCCAGGACATACCCAGCAGCGCAAGGTGCAGGTTTACCGTGAATACCCGAGCCGTGTCTCTTTCTGCGACGCTCTGGCATGCCGATCTGAGGTGTGCCCAACCGACTATCATATTCCTGTACAAGCTGCGGCTTTGTCACGAATATGTGAGCCCATGTCACATATTCCGATACAGGAACTCCATCATTCCATAGACTGTGTTGATTGTGGAATGGGATTGGCGATTATGCAGTGACTGACATAAAGATATGTGCCCAGGACTCTGCAGTGCACCTGAACTTTGATAATATGCCAGCGACATATGCGGGATTGCTACAAATAAGCGAGCCATGTCTCAAATTCTGTCACAAGTACTCAATATTGCCTAGACAGTCTGCTTGCCAAATTGGATTGGCAAATAAGCGGTGCTGGATCTGTGATGACACGACACAAAACATATGCCGACAATTATCATGTGCACATGAACTTGATTCAAATGGCAGCAAAAGTTGCGGCTTTTCCTGGAATCAGCAAGTAGGTGCCTTATATTCTGACACAGCTAGTCATTATTGCCATCACTTGCGTTATTACCAAATTGGATTGCCAAATTGGATTGCCAAATCTTCAGTGCGTGATCTATCTGAACGAGACTGATGACATATGGCCAGGATATTCCGGCGCACCTGAAAGTGGTTTAATTATGCAACATTCACTCTATTGACTTCGAAAGGTGTACGGGCCACAGGTTTCCGGTGCACATAAAAATCAGTACTGACGAATGATTCGAAGCCCTTTGCGGCATGATTCACAAGATTTGCCTCCGGCCCTTTATCCAGAGATAGGCCAGCCCGGGAACTTGTAATTTAGCTTATCAATTCACTTCATCTCGTATTAGTCATTAATAATAATAATCAAGGACGCTAATGAAATCTAATAGTAATAATCAACAGCACCACAGAAATCCCACTTGAGCAATTTCTGATTATAGATACCACAACTCCAACATCAGAACTTTGATTCGCTTTAAAATGACAGAGAGAGAGGATTCATTCATGCAGTGTAGTGTGCCTTCCACATGACCTTTTGACTATTTGTATCTGTTATGAAGATTACGTTGGTTGAATGTCTAAAGAGGCATACCTTGATGAAGCATTCTTAACAATCTAAGATAATTGCTCATCGGAATAAAAAGTGTCTTCATCCTCTGTCAGCCGCTGTGTATGGTCCTCATAATAATCCAGAATCCCATAAGTCATTGACATGATGATGTTCGGTCGATTCATCATGCCGTGCAGGACTTTCATTCGTGGCACTCCAGAGTGTTGATGGAGATCACTTGTGTGGTTATCATAGCCACCAGGACCCGTGTTTATCAACCATGTGTGTGGTACTCTGGTTTGCCCTTGCCGGACAACTCTTAGAAATGCCTGCTGCTTCTCGTTCAATACCCAGAACTTCTGAGTTATTTCCGCAATGTTTGGTGCAGTAAGATTTAGGCCGGTCACGCCCACTTTGGGTGTCATTATGAATACAGACGGATTGTGTGAAACCAGGAATTCGAGCTGCATTTCTGTGCATTTATCATTGCCCATTTTTGCATACATGTGGAATATATCCACATGATCTGCAAAATACTTCATTCGCCACCCCTTCAAATGACAAAATTGGCCAGGAAGAGGACAAAATCACACTTCTTTTGGCGGAGGAGGTGCACCTGGGAGAGCATTTTGATGACTCTCTTGTTCCGGAAGGAGCGCCACTCCTAATGGGTCATCTTCGTCATGTTTGGGATACTCCGCAGGTTCGTTTGCAGGCATTGGCCGAAATGTCTGTCTCAGCCATCGGAAAATTGGTGAATCCACCCAAGTATTGAGTACCCATTCATTGTACCATTGTCCAGAAATGTCATTGCAATCCTCTGTGTCTTCCAACATTAACAAAAAACAGGCAGGCTGCCATCAATGAACCCTCCATGCTCCCAAAGTACCAGGTTAAGTATATTTCTCCACCACGGCCTTCAGTTTTGGCTGCTCATACTCAGTCCACTCAAGATCAATGATGTGCGCATTCTCCTTTGGTTTCTGCAGTAGTGGTTTTCCATTGGCAAGTTTCGATTCTGATCACCTCCTTATCATCCATGACTTTGCAATCTTCATCATCTGGTGTGCCGCATCTTGTTGAGCTTCTTCATCTTCAGTCTGGATAGCATGCATCAAACTTTCCACTGCGGAATACAATGCATCTGCATCATGCTTTCCATCGTAGTCTCATCCTCTGGATGATCAGGCCCAACTGAAAACAGCCACATCGTTAGAATACACCAGTGATAGAGTGAATGCAATCCCGGTTTAGCTGTGCCTTGAAGTTTGAATCCAATTTTCGCATTCATCACAATTTGCCAGCCCACACTGTTTTTAGTGTTGCACTGATGGGACCCATCGAAAATCCCAAAAAGCCATGCACAGTAGGACACATGGCTGTTGCTTGATGGTTTCGCTCTGGATGATAAGGAATTATATGACATAAGGTGGATATTACATGGGTTTTCCGGCTCATCAATACTATTGTTCAGATCCTCGTCAGTGAGATTCACATTTTCGGCATGCAACAAGTTGAACATTGTGAATTTGTTTCCATGTGTCATCTAATCAAGGACAGTCTTGAAGGTCACTGCCACTCCGGGTATTGTAACCGCCAGGATTGGTTCATGGGTGGATATAAGGGCTGAATACCCATGAGGTGGTGTTGTCTGTATCTCCAACACGCCCCATGGCACAGAATTATATCTCCGGAGTGGATACCACTTCGGTTGTTAACCGACAATGCCGTGAAAGTCGTTGTGCACCAAAATCAACCACTGTTGCAGGGTATTCCCCCATATAATCGACAGTGGCAACTAGTGTTAGCAACGGTTCTGGAACGTCACTTCGGGTCAGGGTCTGGGTAGGAATTGAACCGGGGACAAATCGGTGTCCCGGGTTGTCAATAAACCCGAACCATCCATTCGGGTAAGATTCAATTGAACACTCCCTACCTGTCTGACTTGGGCGGGTACTCAGCAGGTTTTCCAGCAGTTCCATCTGTAAATACATATAATGTGCTTGCCTTTGCTGTTTGATAATAGTTCTCAATCAAAATCGATTATTTGACATCCAGGAATCACATTTTGCAACTTTTGCAGGTTGTGATATCGACAATATTTGAATTCATGTTTTTCCTTTCATATTTTGTATTTTTGACGTTGGAGGAGGTCAATAGTGCAATTATAAGCTCAAATATCCATGCGATGCCTTCATTACCCAATATGCATCACCAGAAATTGATGACGCTCAGTTATTGCTAGATTGAAAGTCATTTTTAGAATGGCGCTGTGACCGTGTCACTTTCTCTGTTGCATACAATGGCTGCATATACGTTTGTTACGGATATCATTGAGCAAATCACTTACCAATTACCATATTTATAAGACCAAAAATCATTGAGGCTCCGGTGACGGTCATTTTCAGGTGAAGTGACATCGAGATTAACGATTTTGACTATAAAGGCGGGCAACACATCAATTATCGGCAAATTCCATAGCATAGCCCTTGGATTATACAAGATGCAACACCCAAATTCGTTGACGCTCTGTTGACACTCATGTTCAGCATGAGGCTGTGACCATGGTGCTCTCTCTTTTGAGCGTAAAAACTGCCAAAACGTCGATTATGGGTAAATGCTGTAGCATAGCCCTTGGATTGAACTAGATGCAACACCCAAGATTGTTGCCGCTCTGTTAATGCTCTGTTGATGCTCTGGAAGCTCTGTTGACACTCTGTTGACGCTCATTGAAAGGTCAAGTGACATCGAGATGAACGATGTTGCCTATAAAGGCCGCCAATACTTCGATTATGGGCAAATTCCGTCGCACAGCCCTTAGGTTTTAAAAGATGCAACACCCGAATTCGTTGATGCTCTGTTGACGCTCATTTTCAGAATCGGGCTGTGACCATGTTGCTGTCTCTTTTGAGCATAAAAACTGCCAAAATGTAGATCATGGGTAAATGCCGTAGCATAGCCCTCGAATTAAACTAGATGCAACACCCAAGATTGTTGACGCTCTGTTGATGCTCTGTTGACGCTCATTTAAAGTTGAAGCGACATCGAGATTAACAATTTTGCCTATAAAGGCGGCCCATACTTTGATTATGGGCAAATTCCGTAGCACAGCCCTTGCATTATACACGATGCAACACCCAAATTCGTTGATGCTCTGTTGACGCTCTGTTGACGCTCTGTTGACGCTCTGTTGACCCTCTGTTGACGCTCTGTTGACGCTCTGTTGACGCTCTGTTGACGCTCTGTTGACGCTCTGTTGACGCTCTGTTGACGCTCTGTTGACGCTCTGTTGATGCTCTGTTGACACTCTGTTGACGCTCTGTTGACGCTGTGTTGACGCTGCGTTGACGCTCAATTTCAGGTGAAGCGACATCGCCATACACTGTATTGCCTATGAAGGTGGCTAAAACTTCGATTATGGGTATAAGCCGCAGCATAGCCATTGGATTATACAAGATGCAACAACCGAAATCATTGACGCGCTGTTGACACTCATTCTCCCACTGGGGCTGTGAACATGTCGCTTTCTCTTTTGCCGATAAAGGCTGCCGATACGTTGTTTCTGGGTAAATGCCATAGCATAGTTCTTGGATTATACAAGATGCAGCACCCAAGATAGTTGATGCTCTTTTGATGCTCTGTTGACGCTAAGTTGACGCTCACTTTCAGGTAAAGTGACATCGAGATTAATGATTTTGCCTATAAAGGCGGCCAATACTTCGATTATGGGTAAAAGCCATCGTATAGCTCTTGGATTATTCAAGATGCAACAGGTGAAATCGTTGACACTCCATTGACGCTGATTTTAAGCATGTGGCAGTTACCATGTCGCTGTCGCTTTTGCCCATAATGGCTGCCAATACATTGATTATGGATAACCGCGAGCAAATCGCTTCCCACACAACTTACTGACAAGACCAAAAATCGTTGATGTTCCGTGGACGCTCATTTTCAGCATGGGGCTGTTACCGTGTTCCCCTTTCTTTTGCCAATAAAGGCTGCCAATACATTAATTATGTATAATAGGAAGCAAATCGCATCCCAAACAACTTACCTACAAGTCCAAAAATTCTTGATGCTCTGTTGACGCACATTTTCAGAATGGGTTCTTACCATGTTGCTTTCTCTTTGCCTATAAAGACAACCGATACGTTAGTTATGGACAACAGCAAGCAAATCGCTTCACAATTAACTCACTTACAAGGCCAAAAATCGTCGACAGTCCATTGATGTTCATTTTCAGATTGAGGCTGTTACCGTGTCGCTGTCTGTTTTCACTATGAAGGCTGGGAATACATTGATTATGCATATCAGCGAGCAAATCGCTTCCCAATTAAGTTGCTTACAAGTCCAAAAATCGTTGACGCTCCCGAGACGCTCTCCATACATATGTCCTACAACTCGTTGTATGGTCAATGATTTTGTACAAATAATCATATTGTCATTATTGACAGCCAATTTATAATTTTTTTGAATACAGAGTTGCATCCAAAAGCTTTGTGGCGTCTCAATGTCTGATCCACTGATGCCCATGATCTCTGAGCGATGGATAATATAGCGCTGTCACATTCAAGCGCTTTCAGCTGGCAATTTACCGCATGTAGATCCATACACTCATTCCTCATTAATATAGCCAAACTTCCTCACTTTGCCTTATGCAGTTCCTTTTCCTCGATTTTCCTGACCTACCATAAGCAATTTTCAAAATATTCACTATCTGCACCACGTCTGAACGCGGGGTGACGTAGTTAGATGTATGGATGAATGCAACATGATGGTGGGCATTCATACAGATTCTCGTTGCGCATTGACCGCTCCTCTTCTGACAGGGACGCCATCACTGACTCAAATTTTGTTTGTAAATTGTATCTCTGAATTAGATTGCGCATTCTCACTTATCTGTAAGAGGCAGGACGATATCAGGTTGATCAATTGTCAATCAACTCGGTTTGGAGTCTAGAACTTTCGTATAGTCTGTATGACCCTTGCACATGCACAGACAAATTATCATGTCTCACATTTTGGTCACTGAAATCACAAAAATGTTGACACATAGAAAAATAGGTACACCAAGTGCTTTTCGCGGAGATGAGCTGTCAGTAATCAGCAATTGTGCTGGTAGTGTACCGATGACGAATGAGCCATTGCAATTTGTTCATCTGAACTCAATTCCTGTATGGTAATTAGCTGGGGAGGATACATGCAGAGGAAAAAGCTTATAGGGTTCACAGGCTTAGATTTGTTTATCGGTGATAAATTGAGTACCTCGTCGGGCTTGAGATGTAATATGCATATCAAAGACCGTGGTTCCCCGGATGCCAATCCCAGATGGCTTCTTTCAGTGTGTGAAGTTCTATGCGGCATGGCAATTTTCTGCTTTCACTATCTTGTATCTCCATCCGCTTACGAAATGTTGTCTGTGCAGTAGCAGGTGCACACTGATCCAATGGCGGGTTAATGACTGCCTTAACTGTCAATATGGCTGTTCTGTACCTCAAATCATACTCATGATGCAAGGCGAAAAATTGTTCACACTCATCTTCATGATGTAGCAGCAAGCATGTCCCTGCTTGTTTTGATTATAAAGGCAGCCAATAAACCAAACAAAGACAATGATGTACCAAAGTCAATATTTTGCACAAGACAGTGGGATATCTGAATGCGACCATAAATAGAAAAACCCGAAAACTAGAACCGGACATTGGGACTGATGGGTCTAGCGAAACCCGGCAAAACCCGCGGGGTGAGGTGTATGGGTCCAGGTTTGGCCCACCAAGAAGCTGCGGGTCTGGTTTTTGGACGGTTCTGGTACCGAACAGAACCGTTTTTCCAGTCCAAACCTGGACCGCTGGTGGGTTACCCGGACCCGTTGCTAACACTAGTGGCAACCCCAGTACAACTTTCTCAGTCGCCAGTTTGCATATCATTGCCGCTGGAACCAAGGTAAAAGTCTTTCGAAGACCCATTTCATCCACCGCCATTGCTCCTGCCATATCAGCATCCCAAACCCAACTCCTCATTATCTGCCAAATGGCCCAGAAACCTGGTGGGCCAGACATTTAGTTCCGGGCAGGCCTCAAATTGAAGGCTTGTGGCCTCGAACCCACTCATCTGTTGATTGACGAATAGAATGAGCATTCAGCAGCCTGACTGCCTCATCAAGACACTCGCGTTCAAACGTATTTTTGATTGTACTGAGAACAGTATTCAATCCTGAGCTGGTATTTACTGGATTGAAAATCTCCTCACCATCCTGCACTTGCTCCTCAAGCTCCCTGGCACGTTTGTCTGGGTTCAATTCGTTCATAATGATCTCTCTCAGTTGGTCGCATGTAAGCTGGGTAGATAGGCCCATATTGTTGTGCTCCTGAAATTCGTCGCAATATTAGGCATTTCACTGACAAGCAACCATTGGAAGGAATATATTTGGCTGCCATACAATCAATTCTATTCTTTCAATCAGAACTTACATTAATACAAGTATCATTCTCTTGCCCACTATCCTCCTCTCCCTACTTGTTTCCACCCTGTTCAGAACCTCTCAAAGTCATTGTATAATGAGCAGCAGTTGTGCACATCTAGCCTAAAGACGGCTAGCAGGGATTAACTTCGCAGGTCAAATTACGTGCTTGGCTAGCTCCTTCCCTGTAGCTTGCCTCATTTCGACAAAAAATATTTTTGGATTGTGTCCAAGTTTCAACTTGAAAGCATTCGAAAGGCAACGGTTGTACAAAATCTGGCCATATATGCAGTGCATTATCATTTGCCTGTGTGAATATCATCCCATATACTCTGCATCCCATTCGTCATGCTCCAAGGTGCACATGAACATGGGTGTTAGAATGTATGGCTCTTTCGGGTATCCGTTTATGCTGAAGAAATCACTCTGCTCCACCCAGTACCTCACATCGGTCTACTCGGCATCGAGTTGGTTTGGGGATAGCACGAGATCCTTACCATTAGACACCCGGCGAAGCAGATCCATGAGTGTTGTATTTGGCAACTCTGGGTTGTTACTTTTCGCCTTTGTGCTCGTGCGGTCTCACAAATTCGTCGCCGGTCACTCGTTGACTCGGTTCGCTGTTCACTCACCTCCCGAACCGTGCTGGCAGATTTCTCCAAAAACAACTCCACCCACTGCTGAGGAATCCATGCAGCATTATCGACATTATCCGACTGCAGCCAGCTCTCAAATGTCTCCAAAAAATCTGCAACCACTGTCTCCCAGTGCAGGGGTCTATCTCCAAGCTTTTTAACAGGACTGCCTCCAGATAGTGGACCGATGCTTTTTCTCGAGAAACCCAGCCACTAATTCTTTCTTCCACTTGCTGAATGCAATATAGTTGGCCAGCCCCATCCTTTTGGCAAATTGCTTCAAGGAGAATGTGCATTACTTCAGGCTGACTAGGGGTTTACCCTCTGCACCACCTAAGTCCGATGAATTGTCAGTCTCATTATCTGCATCATATTCCTGATTGAAAATCTCCGGCAATGGGGGCAAGTCCGCAATCCTTGCGACATCTGTTTTCCGCGGTTCCGCAGGTGGCAAGAATCCGTTCATTGGAAGGCTAATGGGAGGTCTCACAGGTGCACCGAAAGGATGTCGAGGTGGAGGAGTAGAGCTGGAAGATATTGGCCAATTGACTGGATTGTTTCCCGGTGGTCAAGGAGGCACTCTTGGTGCACCAGGACATGACGGCTCTTGTCCTGGGATCTGCTGGTGCGAAAACATTTGACACTTGCCATAACTGCCTTGGTGGAGGTCATATCCTTGCCACTGGGCCCATAACTTGGATATCGTTGGCTTACGCTGGTGGTTGGTAGTGAACTGTTTTGTCATCTTGAATGGAGAATTGTGACAAAACTGTGGAGCGCCTGGAAATGGTTGATGTGATGGAGGGTAACCATACCGATGTGGCGGAAGATTTTTATTGTCGTGTTTCCCAGATCGACTGTCTTGGCCAGTGGCAGTTCGTGAACCATTATCTGAGGATCCCGAATTATCGTCACGGCACGGTAGTGAGCCAAATAGGCCACCCGGTGGAACCATATTCGATGTAATTGCTGGATAACCCTTTGTCCACACGTTCTGGTAACAAAGATGGTGCTAAACAACTATAGATACACGGTGTGATGTAGAATAAATCGGAGTATGGTTGGGTATATTGCAAGTAGCAGTGACCTTCAGCGGAATGAAGGGCTTCTTATATCCCATCCTGTTGTTACCAACCGAGATGTTTCACTACAGCTTCGATCCATGAAACCAACCCGGGCTTGAGAAAAAGTAACCTTAATCACAGACATCCCGCCTTTCTTTGTTATATGCTCCAATTCATACACTAGGATATTGGATAGAGGCTCAAGTTCATCTGCTTCCATGACTTTAACGATCATAAAAGGGATATGATATAATATCACCAGAACCCAAAGAGAACTATATCCAGCATGAAGGTTAGCACGACTAAGGATATTACCAAATGGTTGTGCATGTACAACCTTGCAACCTCAGTCGAGAGGAGGCCAGTGAGTTGAGCAGCAACAGTCATGATTGCTATTGAGCTCCTTGTATAAACATATTGTTCTCCTCAGGATTCGCAATGCGGTCAACGATCATTACTTGAGCAACCATTCAACCGGCCTGTTAGTTCCTGATGATCATTGCGTGCGTATACCGCTAGCTAGGAAACTCACCTATTCATTGTATGAAGACGATCTACCTTCATTTTCCGCTGCTCAGAGGCTCCAGCGCAGGTATAACTCACAATGCCGCAATGACCTAGTATAAGGCTCATGGTGGTGAATGTTGTCATGACACAAGAAACCTGCTCTTCTCTGCTAACAATCTTCATCAAACGATGTGAACCATGATTGTGTGGGATATGATATATATATCCTGTTTTATGAAGAAAACTGATTGGAAGGTGATTATATTTTACCCCTCCCCCACATTTGGTGGGGTGCGATGCGGCTGTGAATGTCATCCACTAACCAAATGTTACTCAGGCTCCAAATTACCACATGAAGAAGCATCATCGAGATGCATCCGGATATGTATTCAGTCACCATTGCTGCAATATGATGAAATCTTGCCGGAAACATGTGAAGTGCTGTATCTGCACAAAGAAAGTATTTGACAATAACTGAATCGAGGCTCACTATCAACAATATCACCCAACATCAATCAATGAAGCGCAATTACCTGACAGGATTTTACCACCTGCAGGATGGGATCAACCTGAGCTATCATGGTACGACTTCAGTCGGTGCAACTGAATTGCTATCAACGAGCAAGTTGACTAATATTCAACCCATAGACAATGTACCTAGTGCGCCACCACCTGAAGATACTCCCGACGAAGAAACCATAGACCCCCTGAAGCCTAATCTGACATCTACCTTTGATCCTACAAAGACCAGGGCTCATAGGCAAGTAGTTGGAGTGGATAATGCAGGGGGGAAAGAATATGGCAAAGCAACAGGATTGTACAATAAGAATCGCAAGTACTCAGAACGATGGAATCCATGGCATCCATTTTAGTCACCACAACACTTTCAACAGGCTCAACTATTTAGCCAGCAAACAAAAACATGGATCAATTAACATCTGAGGCTTGGACTGGGCAACATCAAAATCGAATCATTTCAATCTGCAGATACACCACGAATGTTCCTCTCTGAAGTTGATTTCGTGCTCGCTGATGATAGTTGGATTGAAGATCATTCGCCTATATTCGGAATACTATACGACAAGGATATTTTCAAATATATAGAGTTCTATTTGGCACATCTCGCATTTCAGGAGCACTTTGATTTTAAACCGGGGTGCCTCACAAACTCAGAAAGTCGCGCAATATATTGTGAGTTGAACATCCATGACTGGTGGTGGGATACACGGTATCAGCTTTCTGCTGGAGCGACACTTGTGCCAGTCATTTGTGCATCTGACGAGACTCACTTCACCAATTTTTCGGGCGATCAGCATGTCTGGCTGCTGTATCTCACAATTGGCAATATTCGAAAAAATATGTGCTGTACACCAAAACAGCACGGCTGGATTCTGATTGGGCTGATTCCATATCCCCCAAAAGGTTCCAAGAATACTGACAAGGCATGGCATTTCAAGGTTGGAACTGTGCAGTCCCCACTCTGGAATCTTGACATAACTGGCCCCAGCTTGAAATGAAATTGTGCTGATGGATTCCCAAGACAATGTTATCCTCATCTGGGGGCCTGGGTCGTGGATTATCATGAACACATCATGATTGCTCAAGTTGCATATGGCTCATGCCTGAGGTGTGAAGTTCCTAAAGGTGTACTGATGGGGCATTCAACTTGTCGAGCACTCGATAACGGCAGAGATCAGCATGTTTAATCAGAGCTTCTGGACGAAACTAATATTGATGTTCTGTACACTCTTTGTGTTCATCCAATCCGCAACCAGTTCTGGCAATTTTCTCTCTGCAATGTCTATCAGCTTTGGCAGCCTGATGAAATGCATCAGCTGCTCTAGGGTCTAGTTAAAGACTTATTGCACTGGCTGCTCAACTACCTAAAAGCTAGAAATGTCAAGGATTTATTTGACAATCAATTCACATCGGTACCATGATATCCAGGCCTCCAGCACTTCTCTATATCTTTCACTTTGATGACAAGCAGCTGCTGGCAGGGCAAAGAGATCTGGGGCATGATCAGAACACTGGCAGTGAATTGCACTCCAAATCTTGACTGCTCCATGGATGACAGGAAAACTCCGGCGGAAAAAGCCTCAGATGAAATGGTAATGGGAGCAGTGTGGGTATTATGTGAATTCTCACTAGTTGTTAGCCAACAAAATCACTCTGACCAATCACTAACAGTACTAGACAATGCACTGAAACAATTTTACAAGAAGACAGGTGCCTTTCGAGAGCAGAAAATGTCAAAGTCTGCGAAGGCCACAGTGAATGAACCGTTGGCAACAGAATCCTATCAGCTATGTGAGCGAAAGATTTATAAAATCCATGCTGCAATGGAAGTTCTGGTGTACGCGGCTGAAAAGATTACTACATCAGAACCAAGGCAATTTCAGGTGCACCTGAATTGGGCCTGACAAGCGGCAACCAAATGGTCAGAGGCTGATCGCGAGACGGCATTCGAGTGATTGGAGTGTGAAATCTATCAGATGATACCAGTCAATCGCAAGCTTTTCGATAGATGTTTCCAACATCACGAGCAACAACAATTACAAGAAGTTGGGACTACGGCAACCGGTCCCAAAAGTACATTCAGTGAAAACACTTGCTCAAATGAGAACTGCTGCCAAAGAAAAGTTTTATGGGGTGGTAAACATGACTGCCGAGACCAGTGTGGAATTTCGTATCCGTCTATCTGATGTTGGGGCAGAAGCCACCATGTGGAGTATCGCTGATGTGGACTGAATTGCGAGGCAGCTGGAGAGCTAGATTTAATCGTATCACATCGAATGAGCAGATGTGGTTCAAGAGAGAATTGTCAATCTGTCTGATTGAATTTGAAGCTTGGTGGCAGGCATTTGGTGTTCAGGAGATTCGGAGAACCATCAAACAGCTTGTAATCCATTTCGGATATCCAAAGATACATCTCTTGAGTCATATATCAAAGCGAATTTGGTGAATTGGTTATGACAACAATTTCACGTCCAATATTTCTGAATGGCTAAAGATCGGTAATATGAAACAGGCATATCGATCAACCAACAAAGTCAGTTACATTTGCCAGGTGCTCCAGCACAATGGCTGGTCTACCGGTCTTGACTATATGGAAGAGACACTCTCATATCTTGCCATGCAAGGCTGGAACAATATTGACTTGGCAAAAGCTTTCAACCTACTAACCGCTTCCAATAAATGATGACATAGTCGCCGAGCTCATCTTCTACGCCTCCAGCATTGTTAAGACGAGCCATTCTTCGACCCCATGTCACCAGAGGTAGATCATTTGAGTGAAACTTATGTCCATGGAGTGTGCAGAAGTATCTAATTATCCTCACTCAGAAAATGCAATAGGCGGGGTCAGAAGCAGGTGATAGGAATGTTGCAAGGACTGAACTCGAAGTGCGTGTCGAGGAACAAAGACAAAGACAAGAAGTCGAGATATTTCCAAAGTCGTACTGTTGATTGCTATACAAGAGAACGAGTAAAGAGAAAAGAGAAAGGAAATCCTCCACCGCCAACAACCTCTCTGTTCATACACTTCGTCTACCATCCTCGAACTATTCTTCATGCTTCGAAGTACCATACAAATCTTCATCCATGATCTTACACACCCTCACTATCCTTCTTATCAAAACAACCACGCCACATCATCCGACATCGCAACACTTCTTCCTACGTCTTCATCTACATCATATCTGTCCACTTTAGTTCCACACCATTACCGATTCCTTACGTCCTTCTACCCTTCATCCCCGCTTCTACTAAATGAGTGACTTCTTTCCCTTTGCTTCCTGCACCTCTTTGCGCGTACCTAGGCGAATGTGACCGGTCCTATATTATTGTCCTTCGAGCCGTGACAGAATCCCCCTCTTAGGTTCGAGGTCCTCCGAGAACTACCCCCAAAGGTTCGGGCTTTTGAGGATATTTCTCATGGAAGATATCCAGGGCTTGGAGTCCGTTAACATCCCTAGCTGGTTCCCAAGTCATCTGATCATACCCCGTCCACCGAAGCAGATACTGCAACTGGTTCCGGTATATGCGGGAATCTTCCACCCGTTCCACCTGATACTTCTGATCGCCATCCATTGCTACTGGGGGGGGTGGCGTAACCTCCTGCCCTAACAACGGGTAATCTGCAATGGGATCGAACAGTGAGACATGATGCACCAGATGTATCCGTAAGCCTCTCGGCAACTTGAATTCATAGGTGTAAGGGGATACTTTCTTTTTTACAATACATGGTCCCAGCCTTGTCCAATCCAGCTTGCGGGATGGCCTCGTGGTTCGGATATGTCGAGCGTCTAGCCATACTCTAGTTCCTTGCTGAATCGGTGGTGCTGGGAGTCGCCTCCTGTTTGCTCCTTCTTCCATTATATTCTGACTTCGTCGCATCTCTACTTGAAGATGTTCATGGATCTGATGCATTGCCGCCTGTACCTGATCGGCGTCGATCACTCTGGCATCTCCCGATTCTTCAACCGCCTCTTGAAAAGTCATCCTGGGATCCGTTCCTGTAACCGCGAAGAACGCGGAAGGTTACGTGTTTTCCGATGTTCCATTTTTTGCTGCGAACACTGGCAGGGGTAACCACTGTACCCAATCGTCCTGCTGATGGCGTGGGAATATTCCAAGGTATTTTTCCATACTCGCATTCTTCCTCTCTGTCTGTCCATCGGTCTGGGGATGAAATGCCATTGACAACTGTCGGTTTACACCCAGCCGCTCACACAATGTCTTCCAGAACACAGCAGCAAACTGTGGTCCTCTATCGGATACTATGGTCTTTAGTGGCCCATGTAACCTTACAACTTCCTTCAGGAACATCTCCGCCAACCCTCGGGCGTCGACGGTGGTCTGGCAAGGTACAAAGTGTCTCATCTTTGACAATCGGTCCAGTAGTACCCAAACAGCATCATACCCTTCGCATTCCGGTAATCCTGTTACACAGTCCATTGATATATCATCCCATGGTTTTTCCGGAACTGGAAGAGGTCGTAGTACTGCGAAACTGGCATGCCTATTTGTCCGTGACTTCTGGCATTCTGCACAGCTCCGTACATATCGATCCACTTGTTTTCTCATCGTTTTCCAGTAATACTGTCGGTTCAATAGGTTGAATGATTTACTCCTCCCTGGGTGTCCTGCTAACGGGGTATCATGATGTTCTTTTATCAGGCGTAACTGTAACTCCGAATCCTCTGGGACATACCTGTTTCCTTGATAATTCAGCTGTCCTCTTTGTTCCGAACACTCTGCTACCATAATTTCTCGCATCGAGGTGCCCTGTCTTACCGCATCGAGTATCCTCTGTGGGAGGTCATCCTGTCTTCCGGCTTCTTCGAGTTGTTCCTGGACTGAGCGTCCTCTCCGTAGATCATTTCCAAGAATTCGTAGCTGTTCCGGAAGATATTCTGGTTTAAGTACCACCTGTTCCATCGTTTTTGATCTTTCATCCCCCCCCTCAGGTAGGTCTCCAGGACTTTTTGTCAAAGCATCCGCTTTTCCATTTGATTTCGCCGGTTGATAGACAATCTCATAATCGAACCTTGATAAAAACTGGGCCCACCTCGCCTGACGTCGATTTAGGAGCTTTTTGGACATGAAATATTCCAGGTTCTTATGGTCGGTAATGATTCATAGGGTATGTTCCGCGCCTCCACACTCCGGTCTCCATTCTTCGATTGCCTTAACAATCACCATTACCTCCTCATCATAGATATCGTAATTGCACTCTGCCGGTGATTGTTTCTTCGAAAAGAATGCTGCTTGGTGTATCACCCCATCGTCGTCTCTTTGTGATAGCACTCCTGCGGAGACATAATCCGATGCATCAGTCTCGATTGTGACCTCCCTGCTATGATCACAATGTCGAAGGGTTGGTGCGGTTGTGAGTTTGAGTACCATCTCTTCAAATGCATGTTGTTGGTCTTCCAACCATTCGAAAGGGAAGTCCTTCTTGGTTAACCTTGTAAGTGGTTCTGCCACATCTGAATACCCCTTAATGAACCTCCGGTAATAATTACAAAACCCCAGTAATTGTTGAACTTCAAAGAGGTTATTTAGAGGTCCGTTTGCAGTTTTCTTTTCCCGTGACCAATTGCATACTGTATCAACATTATCCGGATCCATGCACACTCCTCCCGTCGATATAATGAGTCCTAAATATTTAATGGTCTCCGTATGAAATTCACGTTTCTCTGGTTTCAGATACAGTTCCGCTTTCTCTAGGCGTTCCAAAACCCATTTTTCATGCTCTTCGTGTTCCTCAACCGAGTTGCTATATATCAGAATATCATCTAGGTAGGCAGAAGCAAAATGATCCAGAGCTTCTCAAATGGTGTTATTAATATACCCCTGCAAATCCGCTGGTGCTTTGGTCGTTCCAAACTGCATTACCAACGGTTCAAACAATCCATACCTGGTGCGGAAAGCCAACTTAGGTTCATCTCCCTCCTTCACCCGTACCAAGTTGTACGCCCCCCTCACATCCAGCTCGGTGTAAATTCTCACTCTTGACAGCAGCTCCAGGGTTTCTTGAATGAGGGGTAAGGGATACCTATTTTTGATCGTTTGACGATTGATATCGCCGTAGTCAATACAGAATCGGAGTTCGCCATCAGGTTTCTTTGCAAACAAGCATGGTGCCGCATATGGGGATGATGACTGTCGTATGAACCCCCTCGTCATGTTGTCTTCGAGCCATTCTTTCATAACCACTAATTCTTCTCTTGACATCTTATACAGGGGCCACCATGATGGTATTTCGCCTTCCCTGTGTCGGACCTCATGGTCAATGTTGGGTTGATGCAGTGGTAATCGGTCAGCTAATACTTTACTGAATAACGGAAGGAACTCATGATATTGTTTAGGTATAACTTCCTCCAAAGGATTCTCCTTGAAATCATTTGCCTCGATGGCTTTATTAATATCGTATACTGATGCTTTAAATATGGTCAGTGTTCCCTTTTTAACTGTTCCGAAGAACGATGTTCCATTGAGCATGACTATATTTCCCCGAAAGGGTTTTGGTTTCCGAATATCCGCCGTCCATAATTTCCTTTCTTCACAGACCGGTTCTGGTGGCTCTTCGGAGACCCCCTGAACCATAACAGGTGTATCCTGGCAATGGGTGAAACAATACTGTGAGCCGAAAGTGACCGTATTCAAGGCAAATCGAACCGCTACATCATTCAGCCTTAGCCATTGAATTCCAAGGACAATAGGATAATGTCCTAATCTTGTCACAAACATGGGGATTTGTTCCTTATAATCTTGTATCCCGGTTTCCACTTTCGCTAGGAGTAGTGTTAGCAACGGGTCCGGGTAACCCGCCAGCGGTCCGGGTTTGAACTGGATAAACCGTTCGGTTCTGTTCCAGAACCGTCCAGAAACTGGACCTGCTCTGTCTTGGCGGGGTTGTTACCCGGACCGGACATAAACCCGCGGTCTTTTGGGCGGGTTTATCATACTGCAGAGCCTCATTTTCGTGAACTCAGAACTTTTGCTCCAATTAAGTATTTGAGTTCTGATCGTATCACAATATGATATATACCTAAAAGATGCACTTTTAGATGCCATTTCACCAGCCATTGTCCAAATTTGCGATCTGATCACTATTCGCAGTGTTGCTGTGAAATCACGCTGAAAATTGGGCATTTTGAGACGTGACACAACGAATAGTGATTGGATCGCAAATTCGAGAATGGAAGGTGAAAGAGCATCTAAAACTGCATCTTTTACGTATATATCATATTATGATGTGAAGAGAACTCAAATACTTAATTGGAGGCAAACTACGGAGTTTGCGACAATGTGCAACCGGCCAAAAAACCGCGGGTTCGGTGCGGTTTGGGGTTTTGATGGGGTAAAACCCGTTACAATGGTTCCAGTTCAGTTCCAACCCGGACCCGGAACTGAACCGCCAATTTGGAACCGTTGCTAACACTAGCCAGGTGGGTAAGATTTCCTGATTCGATGGTCCTGCCATCGATAACTTCGACTTGCCTTCTTTTTTTCAGTTCCTGTAGTGGAACCTGATGGTGACCAGCAAAATCGCGATCCATAAATGCAATTCCCGTGGCCCCGCAATCGATTAATGCATGTGTCTGTATCATTTGGTCACAAATGGTTAGGGAACAAATTATAACCAAATGTTTTCCTTCCATTGATCCCTCCAATACGTCCACCTTGCTAATCGAAAACCGCAAAATTCCAAAACATTTTAAAGCATTTGAATCAAAACTTTTCTTGTCAATTAGGGGGTCACATTTCCCTAATCGACCCGGTCTTTTCCCTTCTCCGTTGAATCCTGCCTTTCTTCTATCTGCTTTCCTTCCGCCCCTGCCGCCTTGAAGGACCGGGCCGTCTTTCTCACCGCACAATCCACCGCCCTGTGGTTAAACCCACCACAGTCTAGACACCTCCCATCCGCGAACCTCTTCGCTCTCTCCTCATCCGAAATCCTCCTCCTGCCTGCGCTGAGATCCATAGGCGCTGGTCCCGTATATCCTGCCACTGTGCCTGCTGGTGCCACCTCGGGGCCCTTCGGGGGTGTCGGTACCTTTGGTGCGGAGGGTGAGCAAGTTGATCCTGTCTACTTGTGTTGGGCGGCCTTCTCCGCTCGACGCTGTCGGATCTAATTGTCGCGTTTCTGGCACAACGTTAACAACGCGGGAAGTTTGTCAGGCATATCTGTATGGATGAAGGAGTCCCGTATTTCTTCGGACAACCCTGACCTAAGGGCATTCCGAAGGTCCGAAGGGTTCCAGTTGAGGTCGGCAGCAATGACTTGAAACTGCACATAGTTCTGAGAGAACGCACGGTTCTTCTGTTTAATTTCCCGCATTGTCCGTTCTGAGGTTGCCACTCGGTCGGGGTCCACAAAAGCTGCTTCCAGGAGTTGTATACAAGCTGGTAACCCTTCCAGCCCGACTTCTCCGTTCTCCCGGATGTGTGGTAATACCTGCGTCAAGCCGAGCCCACTCAGGCGGTTGAAGGCGTACCTCGTCTTCGACTGCTCGTCGGGGAAGCTGCTGGGTTTCTGTCGGATAACCAACCAGAGTTGTTCGATTTAGCCTGTCAACTGAGTACGATCCGACCCTGAAAAGTCCGGGGAGTCGGGATACTTCTGCCCTCTGTCCTCTAATTGCTGGGGGGCTGATTGCGCTGCTCGTGCGGCTAAGGGCAGCGGATTCGCTAACTGCGTCCTCAAATTCCGGCTCTCGTTGCTGGCTCCTCAGGAGTTTCGCATCATGTCGTCCAATTCTCTCTGCAGATCCTCGTCCGTTCCCACCGTTCGAGGGTTTTTCCGTGCCTCGTCGAGTTCGGTCCTCAACTGCTGGATCTGTCGCTCGAACGTCGTATGATCGCAGGAGGGGGGTAGGAAATCTTTCGCCTGTAGGTTGGTGATTTGTTTCTGTAGGGCGACTATCTGGTTCGGGTGATCGCACACTGCCTGGATAGTTCGCACGGGTTGTGAGTACTGGGCAATTCTCACCATCACCTCCTGAGCCTGTACAAGGGCGTCGGTGGAGGCTTCGGTGCCCATCGTTTCTGTGTCGAGATCTAGAAGAGCCATGATGGTGCCCTGATCTTCGGGGGACACCAGCGCCGCTCGGGGTTCCTGTGAACTTGACATTGCAGCGAACTAGGCACATCTACCAGTGCCAATTGAACTGGTCGAGTTCAGAGGGGGTAGGCGTCGGTGGGTTGACGACGATCAGAGGAATTTCGGGAACCTTTGTTGTTGCCGCTGCCACTGGGGCATGGCCCTCAGTCTCGTGGGTTCCGTGGCAATGGTGTCCTTCGCGCCAACAGGGTGTAGCTGTCTCACAGTGAAACCAGGAATGGGCACCCCAATACCGAGTCCAGCTGTTTCCGAATACTGGATCGTCTATTTCCAAGCCTCCTCCGTATGCCGCGGCTTCTGTCCGGTACAAATTCCAAGAGGAGGGAATGTCTGATTGTTCCCAAAAGCAATCGGGGAGGGAGGTATCGTCTACCTCAGTATTCAATAGTCCTTCGATACTTTCAAAGACGTTCAAAGGTTCGGGTTCGGACAAAGTAAAATGTGTTCCAGCAAGATCAAACCAATTGGTTCAGGACGTACAATTACTGTCGTACTTTCGCATCCGAATAAGGTGATCGATGGGGGTAATTTCGGATATCAAATCCGGTAAGCTGTCTGCGGATACCAACGCAATCGTCGCAGATATGAATCCTGCAGCGTTCAGGTCCTAAATTCACCCAACAAGAAGAGGAACAAGGTTCGTGACAATACCTACAACCGTTCGAATGGTGCAGGCACATCCAAACATCCCAATTCGTAGCTGCAGTAGCCGCAAATCGAAATATACCCGTCAGTTTCTTTCGAAAAAGTACTAACACAAATGAAAGCAACAGGTCAAGCAATGTTGACAGAACATCCGCTATCAGGTGCGTTTTTATTGAATACTCGTTCTAACGTAACGGGCGGGGTCCGAAGCAGGTGATCGGACCGTTGCAAGGACTGAACTCGAAGTGGGTGTCGAGGAACACAGACAAAGACACGAAGTTGAGATATTTCCAAAGTCATACTGTTGATTGCTATACAAGAGAACGAGTAAAGAGAAAAGAGAAAGGAAATCCTCCACCGCCAACAACTTCTCTTTATATACACTTCATCTACCACCCTCGAACCATTCTTCATTCTTCGATGTACCATACCAATCTTCGTCCATGATCTCACACATCCTCACTATCCCTCTTATCAAAACAACCACGCCACATCATCCGACGTCGCAACACTTCTTCCTACGTCTTCATCTACCTCTTATCTCTCCACATTAGTTCCACACCATTACCGATTCCTTACGTCCCTCTACCCTTTGTCCTTGCTTCTACTAAATGAGTGACTTCTTTCCCCCTGGTTCCTGCACCTCTTTCCGCGTACCTAAGCGAATGTGACCAGTCCTATATTATTTTCCTTCGAGCCGTGACAGGGAAGCATCAGAATGATTTGGAATTCCCAACTTGGGACAGCTATTCCGTGCACAAATTGAAGAGGACTGGGGACATGAAGTTAGTGGACTGGTGCTCACATATAATCAGAATGTACTCCATGTCAGTATATTAATCAAACATCAGAATGGGCTGTCATACTACCGTCAACCATATCACTGCAGAACATCTGTTGAGCATCTGGAACTTGATTGCAAGGTAGAATATACCGATGCGAACCAAGGGATCGTGCTTGAATCTCATAACAGCTGTGTCCAAAACATGGAAAGTGAGCTTGATGACACCTTGCAAGGCTGAGTTCCTTCTTTTCCAGTATTATACTGCAGTTGGACTCCGCCGAATCAGATACTCCAATTTCAGAAGTGCCTAACCACCAGAAAAATGATATCGACCTCTTCCAAATGGTGCCAGAAGACTCTACAATGTATATTACGTCCTCAAGTTCCAGAATCTGCAGTGGTGATTCCAACAAAGTACAAAGATCTGTATGGTTGGGCTGATTTTGTTGACGGGTTCATCAGGGTTGTTAAACAGAGTGATATGATGCATATTGTACCTGTCGAAGCAATTGTTCAACCAGCACATTTGGTGCAAAATGCTGCATCAGATAGAATCGATAATGTATGGCTTGTAGATGATTGTGGGGATTTAGATACCTTCTGGACTGTATATTAAGTTACAATGACTGAATCACGGTGTGCAGGAGGAAGATAGTTCGTTATTTGAATTGTACTATTTAGTATAAACAGTATAATAATCACTATCAGAAAGTACGGCTCCAGGCTTGAGATGCACTTGAATAGTCTTGGAGACCTGGCAAATACTCCCAATAGAACCGGAATTTTCGCATTCTAATAGTTTGATTTTGAAGCATTTCGAAGACAACCATGCATTGTTCAGGAAATTCTTGTATTCTATTCCACAACTTCCAGAGCATTGAGGAGCACCGGTGATGTAGTCTTGGAGCACCTGAGAGCTCATTGCTTTGCACTCAGCCTATCTGGGAGCAACTGGGAGCATCTGGAAGGATCAGTGTGGCTGTTAAACGTTGCTGAGTTGTTCAGTGGTGACTTCCAAAGAATTTTACATGTTGCTGATGAGGCGTTCCAACCGTCCTTGAGATTCAATTTATGCGCTTGTTCATGTCCCACAGCAGAATACTGTTGCAAGGTTCTGTATCGACGAATCTGTTTGACCCAAAGAGACATCAGGTCGATCTTCGGAAAGTTGAAGTCGGCATCCAACTGATTGGAAACACCAATCTTGTGGCTGATATTATCCTGCCAGGTGTTATTTTTACGCCGTATCCTGGACGGTGTGCAAGATTCAGCATTAGTCTCCTCGTCTACATTTCGTTTCTTCACGAGTTCTGTTCTCATGGTATTGGCTTTGGACTTCACGCTTTTGCCGGCTCCCCAAGTAAGAAAACATCTTTGAAGGTGTGCAAACAACGCAAGTTATCCTCCATGTAGCTCAATGTTGCATCATCGTGAGATTTATATTGAGCATAAATAATGAATTCTAAAAATTACGGTATGTACCCAGTTGCGCTGTGAAATATGGGACGCTGAGCGGGGCTTCCACCTCAGAGTGTCTGGGTTACAACTCCAAGCAGGTACTGGCTCATTTCCTTCATCTTCTTCCATTTCTATTGAGAAACTTGATCATATGACATATTTTTTGCTTTGAGGTCGTGGTAAGCAGCCATGGATAACTAGATTGCATAGTACTTGTCGAGCAGTTTGTGCGTCTTCATGAAGTGGAAAATCCCCTTGCGGAGGTGGTCAAGCATGCCAATCTGCATTGTATGGAGGAGATCAGTCTTCAGGAGTTCGCATACGATGCAGGGAAAATGTTGAAACACGTTGAATCCTTGGTCAACATGACACAACGAGAGTTCAGCACCTGCTGTATTGGTGTAGGCATCTCTGAGCATTTTATATAGGTTGTCATCCTGCTGGTGGTGGTGCATGTCCAGAGGAATATAATCTCCAAGTTCTTTGTTTGGACTGTCACACTGAAAACAGAAATACCACTCAAGACGATGTGGGTCACTATACTGTGTGGAATCTGCAAGCCATTCTGCTAAAACCGGTTTGCAACGCCTGAAGTTGCCATCTGTACCGAGAATGTTGTAATACCTGCTCTCGGCGCTGGGATTTTGTTGAAATGTGAGAACCTGCGGTATACGCCAGAGTACCTCATTCAGCACCTCTCAGTTTGTTTGCCGCTGCTCATCCAGCCGCTTCTGAGGAATATTGCAGTTCTGGTTCAGAATCGGCAGGAGCGCGACATTTACGACGATGTGCGTTGAGGGCATCTGGCGGATCTTCGCAGTTATATTGCCAATTGTGATATCTACAGGCCTCTCTCTCTTGTCACCAGCAAAATTTGAGAGATGTGTTCCATCGGACATGAAGATCATGGGAACCAGTGTATCCACCTCTCTGAGAGTTAACTTAACATTTAGTAGCACACCATCATCCTGGGGTATCTCTCCTTGCCAGAGTCTCCCACAACCAGTCTGCAGTGTGCATTTCGGTATAAAGGCATTTTGGTGGTATATCCCTGTTAGAGCAAAGCTGCAGGGTGTAAATACGGTCCTCGGCATAGCCTGGCTGCCACATCAACCATCTCGTGCTTTTGATGATGTCTTGACTCCAGTATTAGATAAGGGGTTGGTGATTGTCATTCCATCTGATATCCTCGAGAGTGTGTAGATTCCACTCCCTGAGAGACCGATCATCTGGCATGCTAGCCAGGAGCTTCTGGATGGCATTCCTGTTTTTGAAGCTTGGGAAACACCGAGCTGTGTGTTCTTCCTTCAGCATGTTGTTATAGTACGTGATCATGCCCTGTTTCTTGATGCCACACTGGATGTATTTATACTCTGCATGTGTCGCAAACTGTAGTAGGGATTATTTTGTAAATTCATGTAAAGACAACGCAGAGTGTCGCATTCCCCTGGCTTAGCAAAGTAATGGCTCAGCAGAGCTGCAGCGCCGGGGTTTGTTTTCGTCTGCCACACAGGAGGTGGCGGTGGTTCAGACTTTGAGTCTGCAATGTTTTCATGGTGTTTGAGGTAGGGAACCAGGTTCAAGTCTTTAACTGAATCTGTGTTAGTGTTGAATTCATGATGCTGAGCGGGTTTAAAGCGTCGGGGCGTGCTGCAAATAGTCAGATTCTTCGGGCATGCAACTTGAAGGTAGTGTTAGCAACGGTTCCGGGTTACCCGTCTTCCGTCCTGGTTTGAACCCGACCGGAGGCCGCGGTCCGGGTCATGAACCGCCAAGCAACCGAACCGGCCAAGTCTTGGCGGATTGTTACCCGGACCGGAAATATACCCGCGGGCTCTTGGCCGGGTTGGAACCGGACTGCGGTTTCATTTTTACGGTTCCAGCAACTATGTCTCTAATTAAGTATTTGAGTTCTGATCGTATCATGACATGATCAGTATGTAGATTGTGCATCTCTACCTGCACTTTCACCTCCCACTGTCAGATTTGTGATCAGGTCAATTTTCGTTGAGTTGCAGTGAAAAAAAGGCCTGTTTTCAGCCAGAATTGCGGGTTTTCAATAGAAACTCAAGGAATAGTGGTCGGATTCCTGATCTGAAATCGGGAGGTGAAACAGCGGGTAGAAATGCACAATCTACGTACTGATCATGTCATGATACGATCAGAACTCAAATACTTAATTGGGGCTAAAGTTGTAAACTTGAAATGCCGAGTTTTTGCTTGTAAAACCGGCGTAATTGCAACGGTCCGGTTTTTGGTGTGGTAAAACCCGTTGCCACGGTTCGGTTCCGGTCCCAACCCTAACCCGGAACCGTACTAGTGGGTTGGAACCGTTGCTAACACTACTTGAAGGTGATCAGGATGGTGTTGTTAGGGGTTCTCCTCTGATAGCGGTAATGATACATGACTACTGAAACAAGTACAGGTGACTACCATACGGAATTGGATACCATTAGTCACGAAGCAAAACAGCTTCTTGTGTATCAGAGCATGTCATCAGTCAGACGGCCTTTAGCGGGGTTACATCTGAGCCGCATGTAATGATTTGATAAGAGCAGACTTATCAAGCGGATTCGCAAGATGATGCAGTCATGACGCTTTAGCCGCGATGTGAAAAACCATCAGCGGTGCGCATGATTATTAATTACACTTACTAAACCTTTGATAACGGGACAACGCATCATGACGATGGAAAGTCAGATGTGCAGCACGCGTTATGCAATATGCGAGTGAGTGGGATCGTCGCAGCTTATCTCGAAGAGATAGGGATTATGCGCGTAACCCCCGGATAACAGAAGTCTGTATCCTAAGCATGCAGTGCGTGAGGGATTAATGGCATTGGCTGAAGATAAGAGGCTTGAAGCGACCCTGCTCATTGGTTTGAGTTAGTATGCATCGCAACCCGAAAGGGTGTCATAATCTACGTTGGCAGAGTATCGGTTGGTCGCCGACATAAATCTCTGATGCATCGCCAAATAGCCAAATTGGTATGGTGAGGCATTAATATCCACGCGATATTAATATGATGCGATAACACGCTGATCAGTCCACGTTGACGTCAGTGTTCCAACTACTGAACGAACGATAAGCAAGATGTCTAAGTTGAAGTACGAGTTGACGCATGATGCGTTTGATATCATGCAGCGATAACGGAAAGTCGCGCATGCACACGATAACCAAAGGGAACTGGTGGTGAGTCTCGGAATGGTCTTCCGAGATAAGCTATCAAGCAAATCAAAGTGTCATAGTCATAAAAGTAGCGGCCAAACTTGAGCCAGCAAAAAGACTATAAAGGACTCGCATTGTCTCCCCGACAATGGAAGAACCAAGCTCTAGCAGCAATCCACAGTCAGACAATTACCAGCGAAGAACACCTTAAAATATTATTAAGATTTCTGCACAAAGAACTTCATCATTACTTCATTACTCCCAATCAGTGATTTCCGGATATATGTATACCTTGAGACAATTGAAGAGACGCACGGCACACGATCATCTCGTCCGACAACTCGGAGAATTGTTTCTATACTATGAGGAAACCAGGAATACTTCTGGTCAATATTGGACCTTACACTCAGCCGAGATACTTGGCATCACATACGACGTTTGTCGATTCGTAAATGAGGGGCAGTTACCTTTCGAGGAACATATCGATACAAGCCGTACGCATGACCAAACGGAAAACGGGGATTGTTTTTAGAGGGAGCTCTTGTGTAAGGACAAGAGGTTGAGTCTTAGGATAAGACGAGGAAAGAAAAAGAAGTTTAGTTAGGCGGCTGTATTTAAGTTAATAAAGTGTTTTATTTAAAAATGGCTTAATACCCCCGTAACAGGTGTAATTTGATACATTTAAGTTGCCAGCTGTGTGATGTGAACTTCTTTCGGCATGATAATTCGGGGCAACTAAAAGTTGTCTTCTCTGGCATCGTTGACAACACATAAGGAGTGGGGTATTCACTCTAGAACTGGACGAATGTTGCTGCTGGGCCTGTGCACTCTTGTGTGGGTGTAACCTCATCACACTTTTAGCTAACTGAAGAGATTAATTGAGCATCAACACCATCACAAGGAGGTTCCTTACACGCCAGGAGTTGCAAATACGCTGCATGCGCGATGTCCCATAAAACTATGAATAAAAAAAAAAATCAACCCTGCGGGATCTAAGATCCTAGCAATCTGTGTAACATTGAATGGCTGAGATAAATTGATCAGTACAAAGGGAACGAACAAGCCCACAACCCCTAACCTAAACGAGCTGAAATACCAACTAACCCTATATGAACAAAACACATCCACGAGTGTCATACTCAGTGCCTGTGATGAATAGATTACAGCAAAAAACACTCACTAGACAAGAGCCTGACCCTAACCCAAACTCAACAACCATTGGCTCTGCAACTCAAGGACTGGTTCACTTCAAGCCTACCGAGCCACCCAAGGGCGCCTCCGTGAGAGAAAGATTGGTGAAAGGGACATTGGCGAGACTGTCGCCACCTTCCAATTCGGTGACCAGTTGCTGATCCATATTGAAATCTCAGGTGTTTCCGGCTGCCTCAGCTTCTGTAGAGCAGGCACCGCTTGGCGAGGTTTTTGCGCCGTCACAAACCCCAAAAACTGCAGCCCACTAAGGCTGTAAGTTTCCAGGGGTTGTAGTTGTTGGCGAGGCTCCGAGGTGTGTGGCCGTGGGGTAAGCGCCGGTGGTGGTGGCTGCTGGGGATGCTCGCGCATCTCTTGGCTTTGCTCAGGTAGCACAATTGGCTGATCGTCTACCATGGTATCTAAACCATCAGCCTATGTATTGCCCTTATCTCCCTGGCTAATCGTCCGAGGTTCTTTGCCATCATCCTCATCCTCATCCTCCTCCTCATACTCATCCTCCTCCTCCGCCTCCTCCTCCTCATCTTGCTCCTCTTCATCTTACTCCTCTTAATCATCACCATCCCTTTCCTTACCCACATCGCCATCTAGATCAGTGCTGTACGGTGCGTCCACATCATCCTGCATGTGTGCATCAACATCATAATCATGTTCTCAGTCATATTCGCCATCTGACTCCTGAGTCGAGTTGGTATCATCACTTGAGGAACTTAACATGGTGGGTGATACATCGGGCTCTAAATATATTAGCCCTAGTCATCCCTCAGTGTCCGATTGGCCTGGGTCCCTGTAGCCTTTCCACCGCTCGGAGAGCTTTGGCCACCTGGGGTTTGTTTAACAATACCATTCCCTTTTCCGTTCCCCGGGCCGTTCCCTTGTCCCTCTGTGTCCTCAATCCCCTTCGGTTTCCCCTTCCGATCCTTTGTTCCCTGCCTTTTCCCAGTCCTTTTCTCACCACCCTGCATGTCCTCCTCACCCTCGCCATTGTCGTGTTCATTGCGATAGCCAGGACGGCATATTCCACTGCTCGGAGTTCCATGATCTGCCCCGTTCTCATCATCATCATCCTCGTCGATTCTCTCATCCCATTCTAGTGGTCTAATGGCCAGGATGTCGCCTGGCTTGTACTGCCGACAGCTTGGCGGCTCAATCTTTGCCCTGGGATTATCGCAACAGTACCAAGTGAAATGCTTGCCAGAGCATTAAACCTTTCCCAAGTAGGTTGTCTGTGGATTGGAGGGATCGACTTGATCCCCAAATGCACTGGGGTGGTCCAACCTCCAATTGTGCATTTGGTACCGGGTTAGGTCAAACATTTGCCACTTATATGAGCGGAAGGCACCCTACCATGGCTGAAAAGGCAAGAAGTTGGTCCTGCGGTGCAGCCACATCGGCTGGAATTGTGAAAACTGGCAAGTAGTGACTCTATCAAGACAAATTATGTTATAAAAGAGGTCCCATGCCCTCCTACCCTTGACGCCGCGATCATTGTATATCCATATGGTTACACGGATGTGTTCTGAGATGAATCTTTTTATACCGTCCCAATTCAACGACAGGCATCGATGTTCCACCAATATCTGCATCTTTACCCTAGGTTTCCACATTGCTTTGCGGCTGCCCTTTGGAGCCATCGCTGGTGTCGAAAATGAATCTACATCCCACGCGTTAAGATTTTGATACAGTTGCACGTAGCAGAAGGAAGATTAGAAGGAACAATCAAAGTTGTATAGGTTATTGGGTGTGTTTTGGAACGAGAGGCATTGTTTTGCACTTGACACATGTTGTTGAGACCGCTCAGAAAGCTGGAGGTGTGTTTAATGTGCAAGGAAAAGTGAAAGGAGGTTTAGAAAGGAAGAAGGGATATAGGTAGTCCAGTTCCAGTGATTTCTTGATTCAACTTGTGAGATATACTAATGTTCATTTATATCCTGCGTTTTGTTGATTAACGAACACAGAACAGCCCAGCCTTCATCTTGCGCAACCACCAGGCACCTCGCGAACCAGGAGCTTTGATATAACATCTATGACTTGTGGTGAGAAAAGTTTACGATGCCAGGCATTTCTTTTGCATCAGAAACGACATTTCACGCTCCGACCTCTTGCATTTCGGAGCATACTAAGTAGTTCCCAGGTTGGCCCAACAGTACAACCATCCAACACGGCTACCAACACTCCTAGCGTTGGAAAAAGCACATGCAACTGATGTCATGGGATACAGGATATGTCATTGTTCCCTCTGCGATGGTTTTGGCACTGCCAATGGGGGATTTCTACCAGGAGGCTGAAGATATACAGAATTGATGGTTCGAAGTATTGTGCCAAGAACGAGTGCAATTCTATGATAATCGCACCAAGAAGTCATAAACACCCCCCAAGCGGTCCAAATAGAGCATCAGATGTTGCTGTAACAATGAATATCAATGCTCAGTTTAATCGGAATTTAATCTGATGGCAGTTAACCATATGTTTGAATGCTTTTGAAGGAATATCATCCCCAAGTATTGTCACAGGTGATAGTTACATAGAGTCTAGCGCAGTGTACAATGTGCCGTCTCTTTTTTCGAATGCCTACCTGGTCACTCAAGTAGGAGTCTACCTTGCCAGCTGTTGCATAAGGATGCAGAGGAAATTATTCCTACATTCACATTGTCGAACATCTATATCTGACTATGCCTTCCTAAAGCCTGCACCCTGACACAACTCTGGTTGTACAAAATATTCAGAAACAACAACAGCATAGCACTTTGGGGAATTCTCAGCTTCTGCCTGCTGAGAGACTCATTTCTGCACTTGTTGGTGAGAGAGATTCCTCTCAAGGAGGGAGTTCCGTAACCTTCACAATGCATGGTCAACACTGGACACCCTCATCTGCACTGTACAATTGTCGTGCTGCAGATATCACTCAAGATGCGACTCCCACCATGTCCGCTACAGAGCGACGGTCAATAAATACTTCAACCACCCCGCAGGGTACAATGAGACCAGCACCTGGAGGAACCTCACAGACAGACTTAATGCATTGCGTTGTATCCTGCCCCACATCCAGTATTGCTTGCAATATCACTCCTCACAGTGGTCTTGAATACCTGCCTACCCCCATTCCTAATCCAGCAGACTGCACCATAATTACACACCCACTGGGAACTCGAGCTAAAGAAGGTAATCAGTGACAGAGCCAGTGGAAATTGCGACTGCAACGCAGTGTCTCCACCTTGATCAGTGGTCTACGGCAGTTGCACCATCCATCAATTTGGTCACTCAGACATGACACATCTTGTATTTGTAACAGGCAGACTCATGGAGCTGTACATGTGGAACAGCTGGCGGTTTATCAGTGCAAGTGACTTTGAGATGGTAAGTTGTGCAACGCGATTCACAGCGAAAGCATTAGCGGAAGCCCCACAATGGCAGATAATAGACAAATACTGGAACACCGCAATGCAGCAAAACAACATTTGGTTCATAGCATTTGAGGCATGTACAATGGAGATTTTGAAAGAGGTATGCTGAAGCAACGGCCCACATTGAATATTACACGCTCAAACCGGTACAAGGCTTGAGTACAAGTCCAAAAATCAAATCCCATTTTGTTCAATCAGAAAGGGACAACATAGCAGAGCTACATAATCTCCACCATTCAGAATCCGATGCAGAGCGTTTGGAATTCATTGATTCCCTTCTTGCAGACAATATTTATCTTTTTCCTGTAGCAGAGCGTGTGGAAGGTCGTGTACACAGTCCAAATCAATCGCGAAGAGTGTCGAAAGCTGCCAGCGAATGTCCAGCATCCACTTTACTTCATGACGGATGCAATCCTGGGTGTTATCTACATAATGATTTATCATTGGGCGAAGAACCATGGTAAGTATGTTGATGGATTTTAAAATTCCATGCTTGATGACAAGAACCGTCAGACATGCTCGCCACTAATCATGTTCACCTGCACAGCATTGCGCCATGGTCTCCTGGAGTTGCAAAAGATCAAAGGTGTTCTTTCGAAAGCTTCCAGGTCAAAGTTGTAAGCGTACAGACATGATCGCTCGAACTACTTCAACTACAAAAACCACCATGCGAATGACGTATCCTGCTGCGCTTCAACAGGTTGCAAGCTGCTAATCTAACCTGGCGTTGCGGACACGTATACATTCTCGATGATTACCTGGATCACACTACCGGAGAACTCCCAACAGACAGTGTATACAAATACTCTTGCTAAAGTCAAGTGTCTGATCCACCAGGTGGAGAACCCAATGCCTGCCGAGGTCATCAGCAGGGAAGCAGAATGTGTTGACAATGCTATACTTCTTCACTATTTGACCTCCAAAGTGGGGCTTGAGGTGCCTGAGATTGGAAGCATTGTGTAACGGCAGCACATGACCCAGGGCCGGGTAACGGCCATTCTATATAGTCGGCTCGCCATGAGCGTTTGATCTCTCGCGATAATCTTACCTCACACATAGACATATACTATCACTCGCGTCCACGTTTGCAACCGTATTCCTATAATCACCATACGTATACCTAAGAGGCCGAACGCAGGCATATGTGCCCTTACACTATTATCGCTTTTTCAGTAAACGGGTATGTTTCGCTCACGGGATTACGAGTTGACGAGTTTTACCCCTATTCCAATGGAACACCATGGAGTCAACATTTGAGAATACTGCCCTCCAAACGAGACATTGAAGCATCATTACTGCGTCGCACCAAGCGTTAACCATTCCATCATTCAATTGAGCCTGATGGCAGCGAATTAGAGATAAGAGACCAATTGGTGTACAATGCGCGTTGCCGACATGGAAGATGATGATCACCAGTACAAGACCATTCCTACAAGGCAATTGAGCACGATTACCAGTCCAAGCACGTACAATGGACGGAGTAACCCTACTCCTGATTGCGGCCATATTGAGAATCAAGGCACAGTCAGAGACGAATTACGAGTTAGCACAGTTACGACTACATTCTTCAAATAGAGCGAAGTGCACCTATCTCAGTTCGCATGTACACCTACCGCTGTAGCAAGCTTGAAGAAGCCCAATCGCGGAGGCAGAATCATCGACAACGACGAGGACCTCTTTCTGACGATGAGAGCGATCACGACGATGACACTTCCGAATGTGATGATTCCCTCCACGATAATCACGAACGGACTGCACCATCGAAGATATATGGGGAGGAGACGGTGGATCAGCAGCAAACGATGACCGAATTCCTTTTCCAGCCGAATATCCTCGAACGAAGCATACCTACAGCGGAGGATCTGTCTATGAATGAAGCACTCTTACCGGCACCTATGTCAGCACGAGCGAAGTGCACTGACGGCGAAGACACCCTGCAATAGAAGCACATTGAGGACGAGAATCTTTCCCTCGAGTGAAGGGAACTTATAGCGGCGATACATTGCGCAGTGTGAAGTGCATTTACGGTCAAAGACTGACACAATTCTGCAGACCGACTACGACGACTGCGCCGACTACCCTGACTACCATGACTATGATGACATCAGAGCACAAGTATTATTGATAATCATAGTTCGTCTACCATATGAATGATCTTCGACTGCAATTACATTAATGACAAAGGCACCAATTGACAAATCAAGCGCCAACGATCCTTAGACACTCAGCAAGCAAAAACTATTGGCGGCGCAGACACTAATTGCGACTCTGGATGAAGTTCAACCCCATCGGATCTCACTAAAATCAAGAATTGTCATTGAGAGCCCGAGGGCAAGAAGGTGAAGTCAATATCTATGCGTTACTGAAACACCGGATTCGGCACACATAGTTCACGAAGTACAAATCCAGGACAGAAACGGCGAGATGCAATGCATATGGGCTCTTATCGACTCTGGCGCAACCAGCATCATTATGACACTGAGGCTTCTGAAGTGACTCGAGATATCACATCAGGAGGCACACATCACCACCCTCGGCATGAAAGGAGGAGTGATGTAACATGCCAAGAAAACCGGAAGAAGACACTGATCACAGTCCAGTACTTGGACTATCTCGCACCAGTAAACAAATCAGTCGTGCTAGCCGTGCCAACGCGTGCATACGATTCAGTACATGGCTCAACGTGGTTCCAAAACAAAATCCTCACATCGACTGGGCTCGATTGACTTCCCTGCGATCACAGAGTGCGACTGGAGTGGAGGAAATGACACCAATCACTACGGCAGTGGCATTGAAGGTCGCAGAAGCCGAAAATGATAACGTCAAGAACAGCTGCTGGGGCTCGGTCCGGGTATACAGACATATGGATCAACCTCATTTGACGATCTTCTAACTAGCATTGAAGTTGTCATAGCATTTGCCCGACAGACTGGGGAATGCACAGGGCTGCTGGGAGCGACTTTGGAAGACATCACCTTGGATCCACCAGGTAATACAGACCCAAGCGCTGGATGCGACGAGCAGAGAGATGCAGCATTAGTTGCGGCAGAAGAGTTGCACGGTGGAGACACTTGAATGACTGCTACCAGCTGGCCGATATCCGAAGGTAGTGACTGGACGGCGGGGCTTGGCTCTTTTGTGGGCGAACCGTTAATGACAAGGCCTCCTGGGTATTCCCTTCCACCGTTTCCATCTTTTGTCTTGATTTCTTTAGCTAACATAGATGGAGCAGTTCGGAGATATTCCCGACAGACGAATGACAATTGAGAACGAAGATCGCACTTTGGAACTTCGAAGACTTATGAAGAAATTGGAAGCCCGGGCATGAGATAATGTCCCAGATACGAGAGACAATGGTCCTGCAGAAGACTACTTTATTGAGAAATGAGCAATCGTTTAGACTATGAGAATTGTACTTACCAGCGCCAATATGCACATCACTGTGATGCATTAATGCTCAGAGACGGATGACAATCAATCCTTGACTATGGCGACATACAGGAAACTAGCAATTGAATACAGAGACGCAGATATATATACCGGCTGCCTTGCCGCACCGAGTCCAATGCCCAATACCATGCAGATTACAATGCCGAATATAATGCCGATTCCAACGCCGATTACAACACAGAATTCTATGCCATATCTGTTTCGATGTTATATTACCGAGAATACTATACCAAATAAGATCCCAACTCAGACTCGGCGATCCTGAGCTACACAACTACGATGACAATTGACAACTACCAATCGACTTCGGTATGAACCCAGAATAATGCCTATTCAATAGATGTTCCCTACGAAGCCATATGAGATTAGTTGCCGGCGGAGCAATGACTTTCACAAGAGGAGGATGACCGTACCGGAATCCCAAACAATCCCTAATGCAAACAATTACCGTCCTGCAAGTGCAGGAACGAAGCACCAGAATGACGATAAGTCAACCAAGTCAAGTGATGTGATGGCACACACCTACAGATGAATGGACAAGCACACCTGGAGGAGAGCCAGCGAGCGCACCCCGCGATCTAAGATGATAAGTCCACCTAGCATACGACGGACGTCCAGTAGACCGGTAAATGCACCAGAGAGATGACCCGTCAAACGAGCCTGATCCATGCCGAACGAGTGCAATATGGCAACTGAAGCAGTTCCGAATGCTATACCGAACGACCGCGGCATGGCTACCGAATCGGTCCCGAAGGAGATCGAGAAAGACCACCAAGCATACAGAATAGTCTACAGAATAGTTTACTGCATAGCATCAGAAATAGTGTTAACAACGGGTCCCGGTAGCCAGCCAGCGGTATAGGTTCAGACCGCAAAAACGGTTCAGTTCGGTTCAGAACCATCCAAAAACCCGACCTGCTGCGTCTTGGCAGGCCAAACCTGGACCCGTACCCGTCAACCTGTAGGTTGTGCCGGGTTTGACTAGACCCGTCAACCCACGGGTTTTGCCGGGTTTGCCTAGACCTGTCAGTTCCAAACTCCGGTTCTGTGTTTCGGGTTTTTCTATTTATGGTCGAATCTAGACATCCTACTGCTAATCGCAAAATATTGACTAAGGTACGCCATTGTTCTTTTCAGATGAATTGGCTGCCTTGATAACTAAAAACAAGAGAGACACGCTCTCTACACCATCCTGAACATGATAGTCAACGGCGTGTAAATGATTTTTGCTGTTGTATCATGCGTAATCTAGGTGGGGATTGGATGCATACGATCGTAAATGATGTATTGGCCGTATTTCAACACAAAACAGAATGTGACAGTCTCGCTGCCCCATTCTAAACATGAGCATCAACGGAGCGTCAAAGATTTTTAGTCTTCTAAGTCAGGTAATTGTAAAGTAATTTGTGCTTTGTTATGGATAAGCATAGTATTGGCCGCCTTTAATGGCCACAGAGACAGTGACATGCTCCCTGCAGGATCTTGAGAATGAGCGTCAATCGATCGTCAACGATTATTGGCCTTGCATGAATGTTAATCAAAGCGTGGGATGGGTGCTAATGTCTATATATGGAGTTTTGACCGGTTTTATAGGCTAAAATGTTCAGGATCACTCAGTTGCAGTATTGAAACAAATGTAGTTGTGATTGTCCAGGAGGCTGTGGCTGGACCATCGCTTGCTTATCAGCCTATAAAGGCTACCAAAACCTTGTTTATAGATGTCTGCAATCATTTACCACCAAGATTACCCAAGATTCAAGACCACAAATCATTGTCGCTCTGTTGATGCTCATTGTCAAGATGGGGCAGGGAGAGTGTAGCATTCGCTTTTGGCTATGAAGGTGGCCAATATGATGATTTTACCTAATAACGACTAATTCACATTTGAATAACCTGACTCAAAGCACTAAACATTGTTGACGTTCCATTGATACTCTGTTTGCCACAGGCATATCCGCATTACGCAACCGTTTACTTTGGCATAGAATATCAATAACTGTCTTTTGACAGTCGTTCTATCCTCTTCATGTACGTTTTCATTTATCACTACATTGTTCCTTAATTGTACATATAAATATATCCTTTAAAATATACTTTAAAGTTTCCGCTAATTGTAGATAATGATACAACTCAACACTCCCATTCGTATCAATCAATTCTCGTCTTCACTCTCAGATCCGCTCAAACGCGTACTGCCGTCTTCAAAATGAATGTGAGCTATATTCCTACCAAGCAGATAGTGTACTCAGCAAATCTGCAATACAATCTTTATCGAGCTTGCTATCCTTGGCATATGCATTATGATTGAAAAATTGAGTGTTGGGATGCAGAGAATGTATATACACACACCTGTATGGTATACCTTCTATTTCAGAACTTTCATTTCAGTCAGTGTCACCTGGTGGCGCAGATGGCGTTCTGGGTGGGGGTGCCGTTAGTTCTGTGGGAGGTGTGCTGGTTCCTTTGCGCCTCCAGCGTGTCTGCGGATTCTTTGCTGTGCCATTTTGGCATGGAAGGCAGTCGTCCATATGATTTTTATAATCCTTTGCCAGGTGTCTTTCTATCCCAACCTTCCCCTTTTTATGCCCAGAAAACTCAACTCTTCGCATCTTCTCTTCTCGGACTTGGGCGCGAGGTTGCATAGTTAGTTGTTGCATGTCCTCTATTGCGGCGGGTGAATAACCTCCCTTTGACCCTTTTGGCCATATTCAAGGCAAGGTGCATGTCGAACTGTTCTGGCTGTACCCAACCTCCTTGCCTCGCCATAGTAACAGACATGTTGAAAACCTATAAGAAATTGGTTGCTGCTTCAAAAAGGAAGATTCGGCTGTTACCTCAACCATATACGACTCCGTAGCCTCCGCTAAGGTCAGTGAATCTTGCTTTGTACACTCTCGGGGATGTGTATCACGAAATTTGTCAAAGAAGATCTCACTGCTGACCACATCACGATGTTTGATTCCGCGGACTGTGCTGACAAATCCCTTCGTCAACCGTGGAGGTTTGCCATTGCGGGCAGCGATAAATTGTTCACCAATCTCTCTATGTACCGTAGCTGTACATGATATTGTTAGTTGACTGCATTCTACAGCGAGATTGAGCTACGCACATCTGATCGCATACTGCGTCCTATTATCGCTCAGTCCGGTGTTATGTACTTTTGTTTACCCTGCGTCCTTGGCCATATCTTTGGTGACTTCAATCGCAGCGGCGCGGTGGACTAACTGGTATCTGCATTGCTGCTGTGTCTCTGCGAGGGGCGCATTCCATGAAGCGCCCGGCATTCGGCGCAATTCGGATTCAATCACTCCATTCTGAGGTGTTTGTGGATCCATGATTTGCTCCTGTGGAAATGGTGAGCAAGATGATAATGAAAAGTGGAAAGTCCTGGGAATATATACTAAGCTACAAATCACAATGAAATAAATGACAGTCAACTTGTATGTTCAACTGAAGTTTTATCCTGCTGCATATGGCTGCAAGTTGCAGGTGATTCCAATGGTCCTGCGATTTGCAGTCAGTCAGCGCAATGTTGTTTATTTGTTTGTTTGCAGGGATTCATTGAAGTGAATGACAGTTGATATCTCATGTTTGCTAGATATAAATTGCAAACACTTCGAGGGAAAGGACGTCTGGTGATGTATCTCTCAATACATCACCGGAATCTTACACGAAACAGATGTTAACTATGAAGTCAGGATGTATGGTTAGCGTTACTGTTCCAAATGAAATGAAATTGAAAATGTAGATTTTGCTGTGTTCAAGTTGATCAAACATACGAACCTTGACAGAAATAACTCAGCTCGCCTCCGTGTGGTCCATATGTTCCAACATGGAACAACATACCCAACAGTAAGATCAACAGACGATACAATGGTAAATGCTACGAAAATGGACATTTCTCCACTTCTGGCGGGCCAGTACTGCAACTCAACAAAGCCATCCACAAATTGACGTCATTAAGCAAATGAAGGCAAGAGAAGCTTGGAGGCAAAAATGGTCCGAGTATTGGGAGCATTGCACAGCTTACGATCTGAAAAAAAGCTTTTTGCGGAGCACAGACAGGAAAGGCACTTTGTAAGCATTACAGAGAAAGAGAAATGGATTGAGGATTATGTGGAGAGAGAAACTGCTCTGGCAACAAAACAAGTTCAAGATGCAGAGACACCAATGATGCAATAGCTGAAAGATATGACTACAGCATAAAGTGCTGGGGCGACAACAAGAAAGCCCCAAACAACGTTTGAAAAGAGGTTGAATACTAGCAGAGACAGACCGGGCGATCATGCAAGTTCCGACGATGCGCTGGATGGTGAAGACGATGAAGATGATGAAGATCATACATAGCACAGCAAGCTGACTGATCATCATGAACCTGGCTGGGTGATGGGCACAATCTGCAAAACAGTACAGCACAAAATGGAGAGTTTTCGGCAGAAGCAGATGAGGCTTGACGAATTGACGCAACCGGGATGGGGGGACTCAGACAACATCTTCCATGAGACAGATCTGAAGTATGGGACTACCAAATTGAAGGTTCCTGCAGTTGTCAAGCCTCAAATAGACACAACTGCAGTCACACCATCCGCGACAACATTTGGAGAGCATATGTAGACCCTTGATATCCTCCTCGGACAAACGTATCTGCTGGAAGTGACTTCCCGACCAGGAAGTAGTCAAATCAGGCTGGGTTAGGAGAAATCACAGTTATACAAATTCATACTGGTTCTTTCCCCTGACGCGGCACCCGATTTGAGACCGATTCAGCATCCGAAGTCGGTTGAACCCATAAGCTTTTACCCCTGCATAAAGCATCCCTAGTGATTTACAATATAGAAATCGGAAGTGGACAAAGATATGTTGGCACCTCCCGCATCACTGGAGGTAGAGATAGCCAAACAGTTAATTTTGAAGACCTATCTCTTGTATAAGCAAATTGTGTACCTTCTTTGCTACATGTCAGCATTTTCTTGAGTTCAGTGACCAAATTGTGAGATATGATATTTCATCAGTGTGTGTGCAAGGGTCGTACGGATCTTGCAAAAGTTCTAGACTCCAAATCTGTTTGATAGATGGCCAGCAAACTTGATATCGACTTGCTTATTACAGTTACATTAGAATGCAAAACCTAAAATAGAGTCGAAGTTTACAAACAAACTTTAAGTCGCAGATGTCAGACAGGTCACATGATGAGCGGTCAGTGCGCAGGCTGATACCGGATGAATGGCAGCCATCATGCTGCATTAGTCCATGCAGCTTACTGCATAACTCTGCAGTAAGACCTGCCGCATATAGTTGAGAATTTTCAAATTGCTTATGGTACATCATGGAAATCGAGAAAAACAAGCTTGAAAAAGAAAGGACACAAAATCAGGGTGCAGAAGTCTAGAATTAGTAGATGGATCTGTATACCGTAACATTCTAACTGGAAGCGCGATGACGCAACAGAGCTACATCATGTATTGGACTGATGACGTGAATCGTTGTTGCTCAGAAACTGAGAGGCCTCGATGCTTTTCGACGCAAATGATTATACCTTGAAACTGTATATTGGCTGTTAAAAATGACATTATGAATTTTAAGCAAAATGATTGCGCACCCAATGCCTGTAAGTATATCTCTAAGGTGAGCATCAACAGAGCACGAACGATTTCAGTTTGATCATTTCGGCAATCAATGGGTTGCATAGTCACATCAATCCAAAGATGAGTTATTGGCCGGCTGTAGATATAAAAAGGTAAGTGACATGCGCGTTGCCCCATGCTAGAAATGAGCGTCAGTGGAGCGTCACCGATTTCTTGTCTAGCATCTTTGAAAATCACTGGGCTGCACCGCAGCATTAAGCCATAATCACAGTATTGACCTCCTTGATGGGTGCAAAGGCCACCGAAGATATCGCTATGACCTGCTACAAATCAGCCTCAACAGAGCATCAATGATTTTTGGTCTTGCGTTTTGGATTATTCAAGGGCTGTGCAACGGCATACTCCCATAATCATAATATTGGCCACCTTTATAGGCAAAAATGCTACTGATGATATTGTTACTATCTCCTAAAACTGAGCGTCAATGGAGTGTCAACAATTTTTGGGCTTGCATCTTCGATAGTCAGACACCAATGCAACAGCATTGACCCATAATTGTACTATCGGCTGCCTTTATGGGCAGAAATGCTAGTGATGATATCGCAACGGCCTCATCTTTGTGTGTCCTTGCACTCAACTTCACAAATATGCATGCGATATCTCACAGGTTTGACTTGTTTCTTCCATGTAGCTCTAAAGTCGATATTTAAACACCAGTGTTGTACCTGACTATAATGTATCTTTTGACAGTTACTCGGGTCAAATTGCCCTGAGTTCAATAGCCTACCGTGATGTCAGATACAAAATCATGAAATACCTCGTTGATAAAGGTTATGGTATCTTCAAAAAATCAATGTGTCTTTTTTCGTAATTTAAGTGACCTTACTTTACATATCATCTTAGATGCTTGGTGGGCTTCAATGAAAGTAGGCTGGATGCGGCCTATTGCTTGGAATAAATCTAGACATGCGCCTTCATGGCGATTCTATTTACATTGTGCAATTGAGGAGACTGGCAGCCTTGTTATCATATGTGTCGTTTGCCATCAAGTTCTTCGCCATCCATCACAACATGGGACCAGCTCAATGAGCAAACACTAGCAGGCAAAAGCGCTCATTGCAAAGTTAAACAAAGTAACAGTGTCACATGTGACCAAATTGTCCAGTTCAACGGTCGATGTAACGGCTGTGGCCATACTCAGGAGGCAAAGAAATCATGGTATTCTGATTGTAAGTTCGCAAAGGCAATTCACATTTCATATTTAGGTTTTAAGTATACTTCCTGAATTGACAGACAAAACGCTCTAAACTGCCAGCAAAGGACTTTCAAACTGACGAATTTCACCAAGACACCTGGAATCGCTACCTCGTGTTAGGATTTGTTTCTGCTCGTATTTGATGAAACGTGATATCACACCTTGAGCTACATAGTTCATACAATGCATTACGAACCGAGTTGGTGTTACTGTCAGTCAGCACTCTTAGCAATATGTGCTGGAGGGAATGCATGCTGACAGTTGATGCAATTAAGAAGCAATTGCCGTCAAGAAACAAAGGTAGTGTGGCTTTAGACAGATGGACATCTACGAACAAATTCGCAATACAGTTAGTCATTGCCTACTATATCGATTGAAATTGGCATTGTGAGAGGTACGACTCGCATTCAATGAGGTCGATAGACCATTCCTTTCCGATGTCTCAAGCTCATCAAAAATTACGGGTCACAGGTCAACATACGGGAGCACGACTAGCCTGACATTGGAAGGAAGTTCTTGATTGGTTTCAGCTGACTGACGGCCGTTTACTTGGAATTACAACAGATAATGTTTCCCCCAATGACTCGATGACTCGCAAATTACAAACTACCCTTGAGGCCTCTGCAGTCGAGTGGCCCTCATTGAGAAACCACAAACCATGCATGGCCCACATTGTACACGTTGCTTTGGGTGTAGTCATGAGCGGTCTGGGTGTAAAAGGCCGTACCAAGTCTTGGGAAGCCCATGAGCGCGATGAGCAATTTGGAGAGATTGAAAGCACAGACATTCAAAGGAGTCAAAGCCTTCGAAAAGAATGCAATGCTAGCATCATTAAGGTATTGGCCATGAGACCAGGTTTAGCAAAGATATTTGAGAAAGTACCTATTTCAACATATTTTGAACATCCTGAAACTGACCTTCATATAGCAGAGAATGCTTGCTGTATTGATTACGCTGACACCTGGTTGTTGCAACAGGTTCATTGACTATCAAAAAGCCAAAGTCCGCATCGCAGTACGACCAATTATGGATGTGAAGACAAGTTGGAACTCGACACTGGTGTAGCTCAAGCGCGGCTACCAATTATTTTAATCCACATGGGTGTCGCTTGAGAACCCAAAATCCAGCGATTACCGACCACTCTTCACAATACCGCATGAGTGGACCATTGTCAAGTATGTCATGGACGTTTTACAGCCATTCCAGTACTGGACTCTGTGGTGTTCAAAACGGCATACCGTTACTCTGCATCACATCATCACTGTCCACAATGACATGTTCGATCACATGAATGGCGTGATGTGAGCTTTGCCTAACAAGAAGACTCAATGGTAGGAAGACTTATACTTTGCCGTGAAGTGTACATGCCGGAAGCTGTCCAAATTAGATACTTAAGTGACTGAAACGACTGGTATGGTTGTCATTTCCGCACATATCCTAGACCCTCTGCCGATGTAGTGAGCACTTAGGACATGGCACATGGGAATGGATAATAATCCTGAAGACTAGACTACATATAGTACCCAATACCAGGATGCCTTTCGGAAGTATTTGGAGAACGAATACTGTGCTAAACATAGACGTTCGCTGGTCACTAAACCCAAAATCATACCGAACAATAATCTCGTCTCTTCCGCAATGTCTTCAAGATCTGGTCAATCATCTTATGATCCATATGATTTGCCCAGCAATGATGAAGAATACTTAATGCCTAACAATGTGGTCGAAACGACACCCGCACGAAGTCATCTTGCAGCATGCTTATTGACAGCCTCAAGACTCTATTTGAATTTACCTCCTGAAGTCCCAAAGAACTGAAGGCAAATTAATTCGAATCTTAATGATTACCACTACGACACAATGAAGATTTGTAGTACATATTTTGTTACCGGATAACACCAACTGGTGGCGGCAGCAAGAAGACACGCACTCACAGTAGGCCGATCTCTCCAATGTGGCTTGCGATATATTCTCCATCATACCTCACGCTGTCGGAGTGGAGGCCAGTGATTCCGATAGGTGTGATGTGATCGGAGGGAGGCGGTTAAGAACCACAGGTGAGACCCTTTGCAAAAGGTCGTAGTGAGGCAGTTCGCTCAAGCCAATCACGGATTACTGACTGGGGACAACCCAGTACTGGATCCAAACAGTCCTGATAGTGACCTGGAGATCAAGAGTGAGGCTGAGCAGAAGAAGTTGCACCAAATGGCCAAGATCTATGATATTTTGGAGAGGTGGCAGGGCAGGGAAAATCGGCGAGCTACACAGAAGGAATCTCAAGCTCAAAATAGACCAATGACAGCGGTAGAATACATTTCAGATACTGAAGAGATCGTTAAAGCATCCTGGTCAAACTGTCAACAAGCTGGTGTGGCAACATTAAAATTGTCGGAAAAATCGCCTGTGTTACCAGCTTTGTCTGCAAAGGACCCCCCTCGAGGACGAGCTCAGGTTTTGAATGTCAGCGAAATGACACGATTCGACCGCCATTCTGCCGAAAGTTATCAAGATAGTTCACCTGAATGTATTTCAGACAACAAATATTGGCTTAACTGGAATGGGGACTTGGATAATCCAAACGACAGCGAAGACGACAGGGTGCCAGACACTGAATCTGATATGGCACTGGACAACGGCAGTGATGATTCAGAAATGCCAGAGCAGCGGAATGTGAGTGCCGCACTGAATGTTTCCGGATTGATTCGGCCTATACGAGGGTCAAAGAAGAAGCCTGAATAGGCGTTGATGACAGACAATACAATGGAAACCAGGAGAAATATGGGGATCAAGAAAAAGTTGAACAGAATACGTCAATGTATGATCTCGATGTTCATTATGTAGTTTGATCGAGAATATCATTTAGAGAAATATTATGGGAGAATATTTGTGCCGTTGTGAGAGAAAATTGGTTAATAAACAACGGCATAGTGGGTAATATGCAGTACTTGGCAAGATGTATAAATTTTAACCAGATGAGAGTGACCAGTGCAAGAATATTACTGGGCTCGGCTTCGCCAACAGCCAAGTCCTGATCAGGCTAAAAGGCAAGCACTCATTTCAAACAATCATGTATGGAATTATTATTGGCAGCAGATCTTGACTAGAGAGTAAATTAAAATGAATGTCAACGGAGCGTCAAAGATTTCTAGTCTTGTAAGTAGGGTATTTTAATGGTGATGTGGTTGGTGCTATCCATAACTAACATCCTGGCAGCCTTTCTTGGAACAAGAGTAAACCACACGGTCACTGCCCCATTCTGAAAATGTGCGTCAACAGAGTGTTAACAATTTTTGCCTGTACATCTCGGGTAACCTAAGTGGCGATTGGTTGCAGACATTCCTAAACCAGGTATTGGCTGTCTTCCAAGTCAAAAATAATAGCAACATGCTCGTTGCCCCATTCTGAAAATAAGCATCAATGGCGCGTCAACGATTTATAGTCGTGTATGTACAGTAATCGAAAAGTGACCTGGTTGCTGCTATCCATAACCAACGTACTGGGATCCTCACTTGGCAAAACAATAAATGACATTGTCACTGCCCCATTCTGAAAACAAGCGTCAATGGAGAGTTGACGATTGTTGGCTGTATATCTTTGGTAACATATGTTGCGATTGTTGAGGTATTGGCTGCCTTCCGGGGTAAAAATAATACCGACATACTCCCTGTCCCATCGTGTAAATTAGTGTCAATGGAGTGTCAACGATTTTTGGTGTTGGATCTTGGTAATCAAACAGGCGATCGCTTGCAAACTTCCAAAACTGCGGTCGTGGCCACCAATAGAGTCAAAAACAAATGTCACACGCTCCCCGCCCCATCCTGAAAATAAATGTCAATGGAGTGTCAATGATATTTCATCCTGCATCTTGGGTAACTGAACTGGTGATTGGTTTAGAAACATGCATAAATAAGATATCGACCACCTTTAGGGGCAAAGACAATTCCAGCATACTTCCTGCCCCATCCTGAAAATGAGCATCAATGGAGTGTTAATAATTATTAGTCCTGCATCTTGATTAATCTAAGTGTCAGAATGTAATAAAAATTCATAGACGATATCGTAGCAGCCTTTTTGATTGAAATAGTACATGACACATATCTTACCCAATCATGAAACTGAGTGTCAACAGAGCGTCAAAAATTTTTGGTCTTGCATATTGGGTAATCAAGGCTTTACACAGATAAATGAGCTCATAACAGAACTATTGACTGCCATTATAGTCAAAAATACAACATATAACAGGAAAAACACAGATTCCAAAATAATCAATGTCGCAGATTGCACAATATGGAAAAAGAGATTATTGGCTGTCGAATACCTAAATTTAACAATAAACAATTATCCAACTGCAAAAACAAGATCATTATATCAATCTACAGATGGACCTGCTGGGCGACCCACTGACAATCCGCCCAATTTAGACAGGTTGGGAGATTTCCTTTGAACTGTGCCAAAATTCACTGTCCGGGTGTATTGACAACCCGGACTGTCAATTTGTGAAAGGTTCGGTCCCGACCCTGACCCGGACCCGAAGTGACGGTCCGGAACCGTTGCTAACACTAATCACAAGAGACAGTTGAGACAACTACCAAGAGATGATGACCGAGATCTCACAGCGACAGATATCACTGTCGAAGGACTTCACATGGAGATCGAATGAGAGGATTACCGGGAGCGCTACAGCACCAAGTCACTGACCGAGACGCTTACCGAATGGCGTACCAAAGAATCAAAATCCATTGCCGAACGGCATACCGAACTGAATGCCAAACCACATTACCAGAGGTCTACCAAATGACTACCGAGAAACAAACGGATATTCTACCGAAGCTGCCTACCGAAATGGCCACAGAAGCGGTCCTCTGAGACCCTACTGAATACCGAATCAAGGGATGGCGAGATCTGCAAATGCACTGTGCAAAGCGGCTTTCCGAGAGCAGAAGCGGGCTCCTATCGCGGTGAGTATGACCACCCAGTGTGAAGCTTACGTGTTAGACATAGATCAATGACATACTGCCCACGCCTGATGCAATTGGCGCATTCTACCACCCTCAAATGGTCACCAGCGAGTCGCATGAAAACCGACGGCTATTACGATGCCAGGAGCGAAAGCTCACATCATTGCCCAAAGTCAAGACAAGGCGCCGTTGCAATGACGTTGAGATTGAGCGCATTGGGACGCCTCATACGACAGTAAGTCAACAGGCAGAGCAAGTCAGGGTAGTCACTGGACAGAGGACAACGCAGAAGGACAACGCAGAAGGACAACGCAGAAGGACGACCGAAGCCGAAGGAAAATACTCTGCAGATGAAGCGAAAGCCGAACCAAATTACATATCGAATCACCAATCAATCCCAATATCAATTCCGAGATCGAAGTCATACTGCTACCGAGCTACCATGGCAATCGACAATCAATATGATGGAGAAGTCGTCGACGGAGCAACGAAATTTCAAAAGAGGGAGATAGCCGTGTCTTCACGATCAAGTCTTACTGACAAGTCAAAAGCCCACCTGGAGGAAGTCTACCGAGACACGCACCGACAAGGCTACAAAGAAGTCCAATCGTCGTGTCAAAAGACCACCTGGAAGCAGTCTGCCGAGACACGCACCGACAAGTCTACCAAGTCGACCAAGATTCTACTGAAGCCGCCTACCGAGAGCGCAACCATGAAGTCGACCAGATGGTCACCGAAGCGGATTTTCAAAGACGATTACCGAGTCAAGCAGCATCAACCAGTCAATGCCACTTACGGATGACTACCGGCTGCAAGATATATTCTCCAGAGCTCGGACAGCGCAAGCTCGCTTGAACTTGGTAAGTATAGCCATCTTTAGAGAAGCTCACTTGCTAGATGTCAACGAATGACACGAGACGACACAATTGACGTATACAATCGACGGCTACGACCGATGCCGGCAGCTGAAGCTCCCATCGATGCCAAGTCATGAGCGGAAGTTCTACCATCCTGACGAATTCCGACCATGACCAATGCCGAGATACACGAGCTACGAGTGCGGTACCGAATGGCAGGTCGGATGATGTTCGAGTTCGGGAGTGGAGATAAGGAGGAATTGAGGTCCGAGACTCGGGAGCGGAGGAAAAGGTTCAATACAGTTTCGGAACTCAGGACTGGAGGTAAGTTATCAATTGGGCGTTCCTTTCTTCTGTTTCACTTTTCTCTTCTCTTCTCTCTCTCTTTGTCATACTTCATTACTACTTTGGGTTTCGGCCCCGTACAAATGGCATCGGCACGGGTTTTACCACCTCCCGATCTCAGTCAATGGGAGCTGGAGTTTCCCCGTGCGCCAGATCCTCCGAAAGGTCACCCTGAGCGGTACTGATCGGTTGTGGGACTTATGGGTTCGTACCATTGCGTACGTAGGATGATTGTTTCATTCTTTGTTTCCTTTTTCTTCTCCTCTCTGATACAGGCTTTGGCAGCCCAGGAGGTCTGCGCCTAAAGAGGGGGATAATGTAACAGCGGCACGTGACCCAGGGCTGGGTAACGGCCATTCTGTATAGTCGGCTCACCACGAGCCTTAGATCTCTAGCGATAATCTTACCTCCCACTTTGACATATACTATCACTCGCATCCACGTTTGCAACCGTATTCCTATAGTTACCATACTTATGCCTACGAGGCCGAATGCAGGCATACGTGCCCTTACACACTGACTCAAATATCCTGATAGACAACAATTGTACAGATGACGAACTGCAATTCGGGATGCCAGGGGGCAGCAAGGATTATGAAGATGATGGTGACAAAATCGACCAGAGCGATGCTATCCCCACCACCACTCGGCAATGCTGGGCTCCAAATGAACCCGAGAGGTTTGCCCTGGGAACCAATGATGTCGATGGGTATGAGGCTGACGATGGCGACGATGCGGATGTGGATGAGGAGGAAGTAGCATCACAAGGCGATGATGGATCAACGCAGAATATGGACGAATGAGGGTATAGTACTAGAGAGTGTGAAGGTTGGACAGTATATTTCGGACCTGTAAAATACGCTAATGGCAAAGCAAATGCAACAGCAAGCGATGTATCCGAAGCGAAGACTGTATTGGACTAAATGACAATGTTAAACATATATATGAGGAGAGTGCGGCATCTGATAAATAGCAATAGCGAAGAGGTAAAATGTGGCACTTGCCCAGAAAACGGCATGAACAGCTCTAGGCGTTGGGTAAACGGCTGCAGTGTAACCAGAGCCCCTTGGAAGAGTGTAACACACGTGTCGTTCTGAACGTGCGTATACAATGCGACGCGTCGTAAGAAACAGAGCCAGGGTATACTAGCCACCACAGGGGCGGTATGCAACACAATCCATCGCCTGTGTGATGGGTGACGTGTGATTCTCTGTCGGAGGGTACCTGGTTCCATCAGTGCCGTCAGAGCCGTCAGGAACACCCAGGTGTTCCGGACGGAATCTAGAAACTGTTGCCGATGTGGTTGCATAGAATTCCTCTAAATAGTCCGCTAGATAGTTGAGAGTCTCAGTTGTGTGAGTTTAGTATTGTACTACAAGATTCCAGTACACGAGGGACCGAACACAGGTCAATGCTCTGTGGAACACTGCTACGAGATGGAGCAGGGCATCTGGCAATGCTGCTGCTAATTGCGGGTAGATGATTCCACTGACATTTCCAATCTTGTTACCACTGCATGGCGAAACTTGCCAGTAGGCTTGGCCACAGTGATAGAAATTGGGCTAAGAAGGAATGCCGCCCCAGATCTCATCAATTGCCACAGCTGTCTTGAGGCATTGTAGGAAGCCCTCAATCCAGGTCATATGGTAATTGAACATTCCAATCTATATATTATGGAGGATATCATGGCAGTGCAGGTCGTAGGCTTTGACATGCGGAAAATCTCGAACGATAGACAGGACTGGACTAGCACCGACAGAATCAAACCAGTCCTTTGTGATCGATATAGCCAGACGGTCACTAGCAGATTTGGCAGTCAGGTAATCCTGATATTTCTGTGGGAAGACCGCTGACTTCCGCTGGTGGGATTCCAAGTCCGGTGGAAGACTAAGCGACCCCAGTTTGTCCTTTGGAGTTTGACACTTAGGGCAAGCATTGTACTTGACGCCCATAAGGGTGGCATACTCTACACGATCCCCTAGCCATGATGTGTGAAATGGCCAGCAACACCACATGTTGCCATTGGAACAAGGTCACAGAGTAATGGGATTGATGTCTCCTCCCTTGGGAAATCGGGTGACCGGCTCCAGCACTATCTTGATGATATCACACAGCACCTGCTGGTTGATATCGCTCTGAGCTCAGTTATCAGATGCTGAAGTGTGTTGGAATTTGGGCAGCACCAGGCAGAAGGCAAGCATGGTGTGTGCGAGGTAGCTTTATTTGTTCCTTATGGAGGGATGATTATTTCCAATGGTCAGGTAGATCCGCCAAACTTGCTTGTCGCAGAAGAAGTCCGTGAGCGGCATCTAGTGTTAGCAACGGGTCCCAGTAACCCGCCAGCAGTCCAGGTTTGGACCGCAAAAATGGGTCGGTTCAGTTCCAGAACGGTCCAAAAACCCGACCCGCAGACTCTTGGCGGGCCAAACCCGGACCCGTACCTGTCAACCCGTGGGTTTCGCCCTGTTTGGCTAGACCCGTCGTTTCCAATCTCCGGTTCCGCGTTTCGGGTTTCATATTTATGGTCGTATTCAGATATGCGACTGTTAATCGTAAAATATTGACCATGGTACGTCACAGTTCGTTTTCAACGTATTAGCCGCCTTGATGTGCAAAACAAGAATACTCAAGCGCCCAACTACATCCTGAAAATGAGCGTCAACAGAGCGTCAACGATATTTGGTCTTGC
>Ga0307515_10001001_pt1 | contig 64580 bp, 52 predicted proteins | sample 17_EM_MG_FD_194513 | JGI IMG/M metagenome (GOLD analysis project Ga0307515, IMG submission 194513) | Populus trichocarpa ectomycorrhiza microbial communities from riparian zone in the Pacific Northwest, United States - 17_EM | ecosystem: Host-associated > Plants > Roots > Unclassified | place... | reverse complement strand
CACCAACAGTGCCGTGGACATGAACTGGCCCTTGCCAAATTTGTTCCACAACACCGTCAATCTTTTCGTAGTCAAAGATGATTCCATAATCAGCAATGTAGAAAAACCCACCACTCATCTCAAAGCCATCTAGAAAAGAGGTAATTTTTCCAGTTGATGCAGCAACGTTGCCACCGATACCATGTGTAAAGGTAGAAACATCATTGTCAACGTGGCCCGTATTTTCAAACCCATCTATATTCCTAACATCAGACATTGTAAAGAAGAAACAGGGAATTCAAACTTACTGTACATGTAAGCAAGGTTTGAACAGAAGATATAAGGATGATTCTTCTTTTCATCTTGAAAATCCACCCCCAATGCTGGGACACTATAGTCATAGCGTTCCATTTGTTGGTTTTCAAATAGGCCTGGTGCCATATCCCTGAAGCTTTCCGCAAACATGCGGTGAATCTCCTTTCCACCCTCTGTGTGGTTGTACCAGATAGAAGGATCCACGCTGGTGTGGGGCACATAGGTTCTAAAAGCCTGACCCTGCTCCATAGAGGCACGCCATCCAATGGCACGCATACCTCCTCCTACCATTGCATGATTGTTGGCAACAGAGGGGTGGAAGCCTTTATCTCGTGTGAAGTAAGAGAAAATATGTTGAAACTTGGCTTTGGATTCAGGTGTAAGGTCCTTGACTTCGGTAATCCTGATTGCTGCAACAAGCTCATGTGTGTCCTCGTCCAGAATGTAGATGGAGCCACTACCGCGTCCGCCGAAACGTTTAAAATCGCAGAAAATAGAGTTGTTTGGGGCATATTGTTGGCCTTTCATAAAGGTGGTGCGTTCTGGACACCTCGGACGGTAGACAATCCTCACATCGCGTTTTTTGTCTTTGAGCAGTTCCTGTGCCTCACTATGAAGGAAACCCGCTGCGACAAGGCCTTCCAATCGTTCAGCCTCCTTAATTGCACCTCGAGTCTCTTTTCTCTTTTCTTTGCCTTCGGCCTTTTTGCGTAGAAATCTCTGCCGCTTCCGGGTCTCATCCTCAACTTTTTGTTGTTCTTTTCTAGACAGTTCGAGTCCGAGTCGAGTCCCCTCATCAAGCATAGGTGCATTGACATCACTGCCAGTGACATCAGAGCAGTCAAGAGAGAAGGTCCGGTCTGCGTCCCCTTCACGGGTTGAGCAACTTGGCATCTCTCCTTCTGTCTGAGCCACCAGGGCTTTATCGGATGGAGTAGCATTGGACATTGCGTTTCGCTTCGTTTCGTTTCCGTCGGCCGCTCGTTTGCACGATTGGTTTCGCGCGTTTCGTTTCGCGTGTTTCGCTTCGAGCGTTTCGTTTCGCTCGTTTCGTTTCGCTTGTTTCGTTTCGCTTGTTTCGTTTCGCTTGTTTCGTTTCGCTCGTTTCGTTTCGTTTGTATGGTCGGCCGGATGTTTCCTGTCTCGTTTAGCTACGTGGGAGTTTATTACCAGGTAGGATCAACAGACAGATAGACACTTCGTTTTGTTTTGTTTCGACCAGTTGGAGAGAGAACTGTTTCGTTGCAGTATGTGGATGTATGAGTGTGAGAAAGGAGAATCTCGCTTGGAACACACCTAAAGTCTAGTCTGAAATCTGGCCGAAACTCGATGCGGCTCTGCTCACCGAGCTGAAAAACCTCGCGAAAACTGCCGCTGCGCGAAAGCCCCATAGCAAAAGTCGTTGGCACAGACGACTTTTTGCAGATGGCTGTCGCGCAGCGGCACATTCAAGTTTACCACTCTCTTAGATTACTACTCTCTTAGATCCCGGTACCCCCCCCCCCCCGGGCGTTGTCACGCAAAATCAAAAAGTGCCCTTTCGTCCATCCACCCTTCCGTAAATTCCCCTCTCTAACTCGGCAAACCTGATCTCGGCCACCGCGTGGCAAACGACAGTATGCTGGGAATACCTCCGTGTCATAACCCGAGAAGCACATGTGCACCTGCGGGTGGCACGTGTGGAATCTCGAGGTTTCTATGGATTGTGTATAGAACAAGGTGGAAGGCAAGACTGTGTAACCCTACCGTGAAGTCGGGGATCCGGGTGTGATGGTGCCTTATGAGTTTTCATCTCATCTCGATGAGAGGGGGCACACATGGCGTGCATCCTTCCTCCTCCTTCCTTCGCCCTTATTCCTATGCTTCCTTCCTCCTTCGGAACTCTCAGAAGATGAAGTAATTATTGGCGAGAAGCGCACGCACGCTCCTGATACCCTTCGTTCCAGTTCTCAGGAGATGCTTTACACTCACCTTACGCCTTCGGCCCTACGGGTATCCCTATCCATCCATTCCATTCCAGTTCCAAATCGCACCGTGCACCTCATGTTACTGTTGTATACCTGCACACGTGTGCACCCAGCACTCTCGGTACACATACAACGGTGCCTCACAAGCGAGATGCAGGAACGATCGCCGAAGGGTTGCATAGAGCATTGCGTGAAGCTATCGGCGATACAGGTGCTTCTGACATTTTGTGGGGGTGATGCAGCGTGGGGGTGAATGTTGGTTCAAAGTTTCATCACACATCATTCGTTGATTTGCGCTGCTTGTCGGACTTCTGCGCTGTTGGAAACTGCATCTCAACCCCTCCCCCACGCATCATATTTTTTCCCCTATTACAATTACCCCTCGATGGTGCAAAGTCAGCAAATCGGTGGCGTAACGTAAACAGGGAGGGGTTGGTTCTAGGAAAGTTGTGAACCAGATGGATGGATGGATGTTGTCAACGGGAGCCCGGGAACCCGTGCGCTCGCCCGCAGATCTCCGATGAAACTACTGTACGTAGTAAAGTTGCCTTTGTAGGATACCAATCCAAGACTGAATGCCCACATCTGCCGTGTGTGGTTCATGTGGTGTGGACCCTGATGCTCATCTGAAGTAAACCCTCCAACCAGGCAATCGGTACAAAGTGTAAAGTGCAATGTGCACTTCCACATGCGGCAAACACACAACAGCAAACTTCAGTCAGCATTAGGAAATCAAGTATCGACATTATACATATCGATAACTTCAAACTATGGGATTCAATTAATCGAACAAGAGGAATTTGTGCCCATTTTCTCAGGGGTATGCAGCTGCAAAACTCTTCCTGCAGTGGGGAAGAAAGAAGAAAGGTGGGTTTTCTAATGGAAAGCGAGAAGAAGCTCATTTGCTGTCGATACATATGTCTCTGCGCGCCGTGGGGATCGACCATTAGCTGCTGTAGATGCTGCATCGATGATTATCATGCATGTTTAATGAGCGTCGGCGGTCAAATGTTTCTGAAAAAGAAAACTTATCCCACACTACATGACAAGTCGGATACAAATACCCACAGGTTCCCTACCCCAGCCCCGGGAGTTATAGAGGGTCCGTAAAATGGATCCGGCCTTTGTCCGAAACTTTCAAGCCGAGTCATGGACTCTCTATGGCGTGGCGGTCATCTTCTTCGGCCTGCGTCTGTCTGTATCCCTGCCCATCTTTTGTCCATGCGTCGTCCAGCTAACTGCCGTTGCCACAGCTTCACGAGAATCCATTACCTCGGCGTCAAGCGCGATGATTTCGTCATGTGTCTCTGTTTCATAGCTTACACCACACTGATAATATGTCTGAACATGATTATCCTCGGCGGTGGGAGCAACCTGTTCCCACCGGAGCTATTCGCAACGTTTACACCTGCCGAGATCAAGGAGCGGATTAAGGGCTCCAAGGTCGTGCTGGTGTCCGAGCAGGCTATGTTGATAACCATCTGGACAGCGAAGGCTTGTATGCTACTGTTTTACTCGATTCTTACGTGTGTTTCCCGGTGGTGATGGTGGATGATGGGAAGCTGATGGAAGGCAGCACCGGATTGCATGCGAAACGTGTGGTTTATGGAGTTGCCATATATGTGGGGGCAGGATTTATCGCCTGCGAGCTTGCGTTCTTTTTTGCGTGTCGCCCGTTTACGGGGTATTGGGCGGTACCGCCGCCAGATCGTTTGTTCCCCCATGGTCTGAGGAAGTAGTGGGTGCTGACGAGAGACAGCCCAGTGTACTACGTTTGTGCACTATGCATATGTGAACGCGGTGTTCAATATCAGCTCGGACTTAATGATGATGGGGATTCCATTACCGCTGCTAATTAAGTCGAGACTGCCAATGAAGCATAAGATTGCAGTGTGTGGCGTCTTCCTTATGGTAAAGCCCCCAACCACCAACCGCACCGACGACGCTGACCCGGATATAGGGAGTCTTCGTCATAGTTGCCGCAATCCTGACGAAGGTGTTTAACCTCAGCAACGTGTACAGTACCGAGTACATGAAGTGGTACACCCGTGAAGCGTCGGTAGCGGTGTATGTCTCCAACATCCCGCTGATCTGGCCCCTGATCCGCCGGGTGATACCGGGGATGGGGTCGGTGAGTTCCAGGAGTCTTACGGGCGCGAGGTCAAGGTTGGCGATGGGAGATGTCGAGATGTCGGCGTCAAAGCTGTCGTCAAAGGTGAAGAAGGAAAGGGATTGGGAGTCAGAGTCGAGGGAAAGGATTGTAGATGAGGGCGGGATCAGACAAGAGATCACGGTTTCGGTGGAGTCTGAGAAGGCTGAGGCAGTGTGGGAGGAGGTTGTAACTCGAGGATTCAGAGCCGCCGAGGGGAGTCAGGTCGAGTACAGCATCAAAATCGAGAGCCAAAATACTGTTCAAATCTAGGTATGGCTGGTTAATTATTGTAAATAGATATGATATCAAGAGGAATCTTCACGAGTCCGTTATTGCAGTTCGCCTCTACTCTCTATCGCAAACCCTCTCCACCTCTCCTCACTGGTCTCCAGCCCCAACCTCAACTCCTCCCCGCGATGTCGTACTCTCTCAATCCCATCTTCCTCTGGGTCGCGCTCACACTCTGCCATCGTACAGTCTGCACAAAGCCTATGGTTACAGGTCTTGCACCACGCCCAAGCGTCCTTCGAGCACCGTCTACACGCTCTTGCATCAGGTTGGCTGTACTTCTCGCATCGGCCGACATCTTCAGGTATACAGCGTTGCTTGTTGAATTCGGGATGCCGGAGATGTGGAGGTCCGAATTCGATGTTTGTGCGTTCAACTACGCATTCAATCCGGGGGCAGAGGTTGCATTGGAAGATGCCGTGGATTGGTTGGCGCGGATCGCAGGCACAGATGGCGTTGGGGTCTTCGATGAAGTGGTGGTAGTGGTGGGCGGGGCCATTGGGGTGCTTGCGGCGAGAGCAGTCGTGAGGTTGCATTATCGGTTGTGTTCTGGCTGTGTGCAAGTATTGTTGACAAGTAAATCAAGTAACACAGCAATTAACTCTTGTATAGGTATATAAGCTGTCACCTCACTTTTCAAAGGATCAACCATTCTACTCCCTCGCAGTCACTCGTTCTTTTACGCATCTCTCCACCGCCGCCTCCACAACCTCTTCACCTCTCACAAGGTCCAGCCACAACCCCGCTGCCCCCCCGCGCTCTAATAGTGCTACCGCAACACGTGCAACATCCTCCCTACAAACACCTCCCGATGCTCTCGCCCTTCCCAAATCCACCTTACCGGTGCCGGGCTCATCCTTCAACGTACCTGGGCGGAGACAAATATCCTCCCAGTTCGACTTTTTAGTCTTGCGACTTTCTTCATATAAGAACTCATCGGCCACGCACTTTGCCTCACAATATGCGCCGATATTAGCCCAGGCAGAATTATAATTCTGCAAAAGTTAGCGATACGGGGTGAGCTCTGGTGGTAGCGTAGAAATAACTTTGATATCCTCCTCATCATACCAGCTGGCAGGAGTGCGTCTAGCACAGCTCGCTGAAACCATCAAAAACCTCTTTACATCCTGGCTCCTGATCGCAGCGGCGATAAACCGTTTCGCGCCATCCTCGTCGACGGCCTTGGTTCGTTCCTTCCCCATCCCCCCAGCGCCTGCGGACCACACAACCCAGTCAATGCCTTTCATGAGCGCTTCTGCGCTGGCATCCGTGGCGTCCTCGATACTAGATACTACCGGCGTAACAAGGGGTGAGAGCGATTGGATTTCGGAAGCGTGCACGGGGTTGCGGATTATGCTCGTGATGTGGTGGCCCCGTGCGGCGAGGAGGGTGGTCATTTTAAGACTCACTTTGCCGTGGCCGCCGAGGAGGAGGACTTTTACCATTGTTGCTGTGCGTATGAGGTGGAATAAGAAAGACGGAATAGTGGAACGTTGGAGGTTATGCAAGGTATATCGTTCAGACGTTAGTTACGTCATGATTTTGCAACCCTGCGCAACCCCACGCAACCCCGCACAACCCCGCACAACCCCGCACAACCCCGCACAACCCCGAACAACCCCGAGACACCTAGACGCTCAGATGCACCGGTTCTGTACTGTATGTACTCATATAATGAGTGCCTTGACAAAATGTACCTGTTAAAGCGGTATCGGGAGTTGATAAAAAGATAAAAGGGTCGCCACTTCGGTCCTCTTGCTTATTTTGTTAAGGAAATAAGACTTTACAAGACCAACTTTTACACGGCAACCAACTTCTCTAAAGATGGTAACGGGGCTTCTCACACTCCCTCTTCAATTTACACAATCGCGTTCAAACGCTTGCAATACCAACTCAAGATAGAGCGGTCTTGAGAGTCCCATGGCCGATAAAAGGGCCCTCACGCGCACGTCTTCGAACCCGGATACTCAAATCCTTCATACCAACAGCCACAGTACTAAGATATCCACGTCCAATTATGCCACCCATAGATTGGAAAGCCCGGAAGTAAGCAAAGAAATACGGGAAACGGATAATATATCAAAAACCATGCGCGGCCGCCACGATGAATGGTCGAAATGCGTTGCGAAAACGATGGGAAAGTAAGCAGATAGTCAATACTGATGACCACTTCAAGTTCACTAATACCTGTATAGCTTCCACAATTACGTACTTGAAGAAGACCCTGATAATCTCTTCGAAATTCGGTCATCGATGCCTCAAATATATATTTTCTCGGTAGGGTTATGGAGCAAAAAGGGCACAGGTGGAGGGTGTGAATGAATCTTTACGCAAAATGTCCTTCACACAAGCTTACAAACAGATACAGTCAATTCCTTCCGAATCATGGATGAAATGAAACTCCTAGTAATAACAAACGAAACCCAGGACGTACATACTTATTTTACCGCGCTAGATATATGTTGTACTAGAGATGAACAGCCTTTAGCCGTGAGAAGGGGTTGGGGTGAAGTGGGTTTTGATACTTGGCGAATCGGATGCATTTCAGGCGTCACCCAAGACGTCTGTATGCGCATATACTATTTAGAAGTAATGTACGCGATTCTACGTGAACAAGGGCCTCGAAACATGCTTTCGATGTTGGTGGCCTTATTGCACTTACTGCAGCCTCTAGAGATACCATCAAGCGGAAGTCGGGCTTCAATCTCAAAGAGTCAAACAGAAAACAAATCACGCACCTCGTCTCGCTTCTAAGGCCCTAGTCCCTGTTTCCACTCTGTGAAGCAAAGAATTCGGAGATGTGAACATCTCAGACTACCGTTCGCGTGGGACCCAGGTTGGTGAATTCGCAAGGTAAAAGAAGGCGGGAACAGTTGATCAAGATGTGCACCACGTCGTTGATTGACCAACACCTTCTAACGCCATTACACTCCCTTGTAACCTCTCTTTCCCAAGCTCCGAGATTCTAAACATGATACATCTTAAGTGCTTCCTTTAACAGACTTCCCCGTCTCGATCGCGAGGCGAGCCTTGTAGTTCGTGAAGGTGGCGAGACCCCAGCCAATCATAGCAGTGGTGGTAATCAGCACACCATAATCGACGATAGTTCCGATAGAGCCTGAGCTTCGTCAGAAACATCAGGTGAGAGGGAGGAGAAATGAGACTGACCACTGCTAATCAGTGTTCCTAAGCGGCCCGGCCGGCCGGCAGGCTTTAGATATCTGTATGCCGACCAGGCCCGGCTTCAAGCAGGCCAGCTAGGCCGGGCCGCATAGGAATATTGCTGCCAACTCCAAAGTGAAGCCCATGGCGGTGCGAGAAATCAATGGAATGTTTGACAGTCTAGCGAAGATAATGTCAATGAAGGTCTGATAGCTTTCGAGATAAAGATGAACCTGATCTGACGTGGAAACCGAAACCGCGGTGGCGAGCAATGGTACCTTGATACTTGATGAGAGGACGAAGACCTGTACTGACAATTATATGGAGCTGAGAGGCAAGAAAGAGACAGAGAGCATAACCCACGAATGACTCGGAGGTGGAGAGTGTGGGGAGGAGTGTTTGGGAGAGTGCCACAAAGAGATAGAGTTCAAAGGCAAAACTTCTCAGCGCGAAATGATCACCCCCACCTGGTTGGGCCATCCGGAGGGGGAGGGGAAGCGGGCACTGTCATACTCTAAAACAAACAAATGAATTACATCACATGACATAAGGTGGGTCTCCAAGCCAAGCCCTCTTGAGCCGTCTGGAACAGCAAATACAGTTCCACTGTTTCCTCCTCGACTCTACGGATTCCCGGGCCGACTATATTAAGGACATATCAACAGCGAACCAGATTACTTCAACAACCCCTCCCGTTCGTATTTCAATCCATGCAGCCTCATCTTCTGAGGCCTAATCCTTACGGCCGAAGGAACTTTCGGAGATAAACACTTCCTGCCCGGGTACCGCCCCGCTAACTGTACTCATTACGTACCATGAAACATCAGAGCTCCGAGAGAGATAAATATCCTCCTCGTCCTTTCAGCTTCCTCTCGTCGCCCCTGTCAATTTCATCAAAATAATGTCTTCCCTTCCGTCCCGCACCCTCGGCCGCAATGGCCCCACCGTCACCGCCCTTGGTCTCGGTTGCATGGTACCCCTCTTCCCCTCCCCCGCCTCTCGCCGGAATGCTAATCTTCTAGGGTCTTTCCGCCTTCTATGGACCTCCCAAGCCCGACACTGAGCGCCTCGCCTTGCTCGACCGCGCATATGAACTTGGCCTAACATTCTGGGACTCGGCCGATATATATATGGACAACGAGGAGATCCTTGGAAAGTGGTTCGCGCGCACAGGAAAGCGGTCCGAAATCTTCCTTGCCACCAAATTCGGAGTGCGCTCCACTTCTACCCTGCCATCCACCCTAGTGCGGCGCTGACATACCTAGATCAACAAAACCGGGGTCGGCAACCACGTCCGCGGCGATCGCGAGTTCGTTCGCACAGCCATAGAATCCAGTCTCCGAAAGCTCGGCACAGACTACATCGACCTCTACTACGCGCACCGGCCGGACAATACCTGTCCCATCGAGGAAACGATCCGCACCCTCGTCGAGCTCCAGAACGAAGGGAAGATCAAATACATCGGACTATCCGAGTGCACCGCGGACACTCTCCGCCGCGCCTCCAAGATCGCTCAGATCAGCGCGTACGAGATCGAGTATTCCCCCTTCTTCACGGACATTGAGCGGCCTGAGATCGATGCGCTTGCGGCGTGCAGAGAGTGCGGGATTGCAGTGGTGCCATATTCCCCGCTTGGACGGGGGCTGTTGACCGGGAAATATCAGAGCGTGGAGGATTTTCCCGCCGACGACTTTCGGCGCAAGATTCCGCGGTACAATGTCAAGGAGAATTTCGATAAGATGCTTGAGTTAGCGGAGAAGATCAAGGGGGTTGCGGAGAAGAAGGGGGTTACGGCTGGACAGTTGACGTTGGCGTGGATTTTGGCGCAGGGAGAAGATTTCTTGCCGATTCCGGGGACGACGAGGACAGAGAATTTGGAGGAGAATTTGGGGGCGTTAAAGGTACAGTTGACGGAGGAGGAGGTGAAGGAGATTCGGAAGGCAGTTGATGAGGCCGATTTGACGGGGGAGAGGTATCCGAAGGTGTAAGTTGTTCTTTCCTTCGAGGGATGGAGTGAGTGCTGATGATATGCAGGATGATGGGTGGGCTGTTCGGAAGTACCCCCGCGGAGAAGTAGAGAGAGGATTCAAGACGGGACTCCAGATTTATCGTCATAGATAGAAATGGGATTATCGAAGTACCCTGGTTGCAACTCGGAATATATACAAAAAAAGGGCTTAACTGTCGTATCGTTATTTTCAGTGCCGCCTTTCGCTCTATGATATGAATACCCAATTGCAAATATGTACCAGACTAGTATTTAAACTGGTGCAGAAACAGAGGTGAAAAGCCTGATTCTCCCCATCACATGGTCGGTAGGGCCTAACATAAACTGGACAAAGGTATCCGTACCAATGCAAAGCATCTCGTCACTTTTTGAATACTTACGTTGTCGAGGCTATGGTAATATAACGACCTACATATCTCGTGGGAGAAATTTGGGCATGTACGGGAGTTACGAATTGTTACCCACATTTAACTTCCAAGGCCAAGAATCCAATAGTGATAATGTTCACCGATAAACCCCAGCACAAACTCAACCCAGCGCTTGGCTTCACTATATAAAGTTACCCCGGTGGCTGTCTGGATTGGATTTTCCTAGTGGGTCTCCCTCCCTCCTCCTCCTCCTCCTCCTCCTCCTCCTCCTCCTCCTCCTACCCTCGATATATCCTGTCTCCAATCCTGCCAGATTCCACTTCCAAAATCTGCATGTATAGTATTCGACATCGTTGATGTCATACTCTTCTTCCACTCAACGTTCACCCTCTTTCATCTCTATCATTACAACGTGGTTTTAAGTAAGGTAGCTGTCAATTGCCCTCAGCATCTATACAAGAGATAAGTGCTTGAGAGTCGAGCTTTCACGATTGCTAACGCAAAACCCGTTACTTGTTCGGTCAGGCAGGAGCATGTCCAGTTAACGTGTGTTGACGAGAATCATCTTTGAAACTCTCTTCAGTGCCTCTAAGTTCTGTCAAGGTCGACAGAAACATGGACGTATATTCCGCACTTGGGGTTTATCTCTATTTCAAATTCCTTATGAAATGGCTTCCAAGCTCCATTATTGTATACTTGGGTTGTTGAGACTAACTCCAGACCCCCTTTTGTTTCCGTTAGAATTCTGTTGCTATGAATACTGTTAATTAACCACAGCACCTACAGATGTTGTTTGAGGCCCTGATAGGAACGCTTCCATCCTTGACAATTGACTATCGAACAACCATCGCCGTCATCTCGCGCGTCACATAAAGAACTCTGATGTTGGTTTTTTTTTTCGAGAACTTCAGGCCTCCAAACCATTTACCAAAAACCCCCATCAACAGCTAGCAGCCGCCCTTGGTAACAGTAATCGAAAACTCATGCTCACGACCATCGTCAGAGAGCAAGATGTCACAGTACACCCAATCAAATCCATCTCCAAAGTACTAACCCAACAAAGTCCACCTCGTCCTCCGTCTCAACGTGGTAAGCGACACCATCTGTTTCTCTATCACGAGCTTTGACAAGCTCGTTCTTTTCGTCGCGCATCCAACCTTTGATCTTTGCTTTCTGGATAGTGCGGGACCCGGTGAGTCCAACCGCAGATTGCAGAGCGTCAGAAGTACCCTTGAAAAGCAATGCGTTGCTGGGAACTCCGGGTAAGTAGGGATGTAGTCGGCGGGTGTGGCTGCCAGTTTAGCACCCATGGGGGAGTAGAACTTGTCTGCTGGGGCTCGAGCTGTGGAGGGTCACGGCATCTTGTTCCTTGAGTCTGGGGGTGTTAGGTAAAGATCTTTGTCAAACGAAAAGTACAAACAGAGATCGGAGACGAGCAGAGTTTAAAAGTTGTTGAAGTGTGAGTCACTTGTAGCAAATTGGGAGTTGGTTGAAGTGATGTTGGTTGAACGGGGAGCTCTGTATAAAATTGTGAGGTTAGAGGTTGAGGAAGACGTTTGCCCGGAGCTACTTAAGTACTTATCTAGTAATTACCTTACCTACTGTACCAAAAAAGCCCCGTTTATTGAAGTCGAGTTAATGCTGTATTAATGTTGAATTCTTTATAAATGTATACATTGACTGAACTTGTGAGGTATTTCAGAATTTGCAACAATATCAATTTCACAATAATGTAGCACAGAAGACCACATTAGATGGTACATTGATGCCACATTGATGCTGGATTGCTGTCATATTCAAAATGATGTGCATTGAGTTAATTAGTAGAGTTATACTACATTACTTCCACATGTGTATATTTCACACTTGCCTGCACACACTCGCACACTCCTGCACATGCCTGCGCATGCACAATGGCTTGCCTCCAGGCCTGATGCTACCAGCTGACTGACACATGGTAAAAAAATATCTCTGGCATGATTTGAACCTGTTTCAGTGGGTATTGTACACACCCACTAACCACTACACTATATATGGAGTTTGCTGAACATAACATTGTGTTAGGGCTATTTGTAGGTATACTGGTTTATTACTGTCACTTCATTGTGACAAGAATGTGGATTGCCTGCCACATCCATGCAAATGCTCAATGCTGCTCAATTGACCAATATTACCCCATTCAACTAAATACCCAATCATTTACAATGTCATATTTGCTGGTATCTTGTATTACTGTGGTATTTTGAGCTATTCCCCAGTAATTGGAATCTTAAATTTGGTAATATTCTACAATCGCTGGACTCTGGGAGTCATGCTGCACTCAGGTAAATGTGGCACTGCAGCCACATCAATAAACGGGGTTTTTTTGGCATAGTAGGTATGTAAGTAGTTTTCTACCATTTTCATAACAACCCTAACCATTCTCTATCCGACCCATCCTAAATCTAATAGTTATACACATGATTGTCAGCTCGAAACATTCTCATTGACTAGTGGTACGTACTCTACCTTCTTGCTGTGACTGATCTGCTGGGGGACTTTTAATATCGACGAGTAAGCAGCTAAATCCCTTCCGGCCTAACGCCCTCACCTAACCAATCTCGCCCACTTTGTCACCCCCATCACTCGCATTAATATCATGGAAAGTGTTACATAAGTACTTAGGTATGTATATAAGATCTGAGACGTGTTTCAGACCTGATACAAGCTCACAGCAACCGGAGCTGATGTCTCCTGTATATATCTTAAGTCTTTCTCTTTCACTTCTCTCTGTACCTTAAGTCTATACATGCACACGGTTCTCCCCTTCATATTCGCACCAGAAAGGAATTTGAACAAGAATCACTGCGACCCCATCCAGTCGCTCCTTCTTAACAGGACCTCGACAAACATGAGACCGGCTTTCCAGTTAAGCACCCCAATTCAGACAAAATGCCTCAAGTCTTATCAATACCTCTAAAACAGGGCATGTGTGGGCACTTGTACTCCTAGGGTTCAAGCGAAGACCACAACTGTGGGGTTTCATGGCCTTACTCTTATTTCAATTGCTGAATGGGTAGAAGGAGAAAAGAAGTCGAACGTCATCACGACAATAGGGGCGGATAAGTCTGTATATATACTTCCATGGTGCCCTTCGGGGCCAAATGCTAAGATGATTAAAACTAAAAAAAACCCGAGTGCTCGTAGAGTGGTGTGGAAAGAAACCTCGGATTCAAAACCTCTGTCTATTCCTTCGCGGGTAAACATCGATCAAATGGATCAAACAATAATGACTCCCCATCCCCATCGCCTCTTACCACTGACTCTCCACCCTCTTCGACCACACACTCGCTCTTATCCCCATCCCTCTCTCCGAAACAGACAAACGTCTATAATCCAGCCCCAAAGGATTCAAGTGGCCACTACCTACTTCCCCGTGTTTGACCTCAGCGTCACTTACGGAAAACTTAGTCCATTCACGACAAAGTTTGAGGCTGTACCAAGCTAGTAAGACAATGGTCCGGCTAACGGGGACGAAGGGTAGCGGGGGGGGGGAGCTCCGCCATCTAGCCGGCTCGCCCGGAGGCGGAGGGGGTTATTATTAAGGTCCTGTCATACTCTAGTTAGAGTGAATACAGTATGATTAAACAACAACAATGGTCCGGCTTCTCATATAAAACACCACGAGCCTAGCATTTTAACTAGCGCAACGGTGACGTTAGCGCCCTGGGAAGAGTAACGACCCAGGTTACTCATTAGTAGTGCAGGATTGGGATTTCAGTTATTAACTGAGACTTCGTCATGCCAGCTTCCCACACTGGCTGGTATAGAAGCGGCGATGAAGATCCTTGAAAATGAGGCTAACTGTTTGAAGTAGCTCTTGTTGGTAATTGATGAGCTCGAGAGGGATTGGGGCGGAATGGATTGACGGAGCAGAAAAGATGTGTATGATATCTTATTAGACGATTGCTGCGTGTGACAATTGGTTCGTTTGCTGGGTGATGCTTTAGACTTTGTAGATAGCTTGAAGGCAGTATTGAAGGTATTTGATGAACTCCAAGGTGACTACATCGTCATTCCCGAGCGAATGTTCAACCAGTTTGCGAAGTTAGCTGCACTCTACGCGGGGATTGTGCAATAGACTCTACGTTCATCTCGGGACTCTGCCTGACCGACATCCCACAGCTTATCGACTACAAATTTGCTTGGACACGTCCATCCGCGCCCCGAAAGGAGTAGACGGCTCGTCACAGAAGACTAGACGTTTTTCTAGTCTCAGTTGTTCTAGTCTCGGTTTTTCTCAAGTGAAGGTTTGATTTAAAATTTTGCATAGTCAGGGTAGCATAAATTAGCATATTCTTCAACATAGCTTTTAAGTACAAGATTTATAGCTTTTACTTGCATTACTAATGATGCTTATAAAGAAGGAACCTTATTCCATGCTTCGAGATACGAAGACGCATCTGCTGATGTTGAGTTTGCTACAAAGCTGGTGCCGTTCGAGATGGGACCGCCGGTGACAAGATTGCAGTAGCTATTCTGGAAGTTTGTGGTGACTAAGAACCCGCTTGATGCAGGAAATGCTCTAGCGGATTCGGCACAGGCTATGCGGAAAGAATCAAAGTCGTCGGTGGAATATGGCGCCGGAGAGATACCGAGTATCAGTCTATCGTAGATTTGCTAGATTCTTATCAGCACGAACCCAACATGGAGAATGAGTACATAGCGCACGGCATCAGTTGCATCGTATCCGTTAAATACGTTTGTGAAAACGGTGGGCGCTGTGCTGCTATTATCAGTGGTATTGAGTTGCCGGCAATTTATGCCGGCTACGGCATCCACCTGGGCCCGGAATGCGTCAAGTTCCGACTTGGCTGGAATCTTGTAAGCCCGTATTCCCACTATCATGGCAGTGGATCTTATTGCGTACCCTGTGCTTCAAAGGCATCAAATTTTCCCGGGATAGTGGCCGCCTGATCCGCAGCCGTGGGTTGGTAGACGCCTTGATTGGTATCTACAGAGTCCTTACACTCCCCGTGACTCGCCACTCCGTGGATGCAGTTCCCGTACTCGCCGCACACAGGGCAACCGTGATTTACGGCGGAGGTTCCAGCGTCCACCTCGGCCTGGAATGAATTGAGTTCCGATTTGGCTGGAATTGTGTAAGCCAGTATTCACACCACCACGAAAGCAATCTTATTTCCCACCCTGTGCCTCGAAGGCATCAAATTTTCCTTGGATGGTGGTCGCCTGATCTGCAGTCGTGGGTTGGTAGACTATTGAATTAGGACCTACAGAGTACTCGACGTCGACGTCCTCGACGCAGTCAACATTGTACGGATAGACGGGTGGAATGCCGGACGGTGCCTGCCGCTTTTCTTGAAGAGGCATACCTACTATATATCAGCCATCTATCGCTAATACAAATCAGGATATTAGTGAGAACCATGGGCAGCCAGAGATAATCCGAGGGTCATCGAAAGCAAATATTGTGGGTACATATTATTTGAACGAATTCCAGAAGTTGGTAGACTGGTGTGATCAGGAAACAGAACTCGAATAGGGAAACGACGGCGATCCAGGGCCTCATATGCCTTGTTCAAATCATGACCAAGCACTCGATAATGGATATAGACTTTTCCATGAAGGGGTAGTTTCAGCGACGAAACTCGGAATATATAGCAGGCGGATCAATGCTCCTAGCTTTTGCTTTTCTGGGTTCAAGCATGAAACTAGTTGGTAGGTTATTCTTACCATGATGGCTGAAAGCTTGTCGGAAGAAAACGCCATAAAAACCGGGAACTATAAGCAGAGTGTTTACAGATCATGTCGCTACAACTTTATGGCAAGGAAATAATCATACATGATGATTTTTATCAGTTGAATAGGAATAGCCCTTGTTCGAGTAGTTATTCGCTAGAAAATGAGATGTTCTGAAATGGCTCATATTGCCTAGAACTTATCTCATGTTTAGATTTCTAATTTCGCAGGCTGGGGGCAAGACAAGCTTGAAATGGGAATTGCCTGTACCCACCACATTTGAAATAGCTGGAACATTTTTCATAATTTGGATTGGATCAGCAATTTAGTGTTCGATGAACCGTGCATCCACAATATGTCCTGAGACCTTGTTCCCGAGTCCAATGGGTAAAATCTTCTAGCCTAATTCTAATTGAGTAACTACTTCTATCGATGTATAGACGTCTTTGAGTTAGAGACGTTTTCCGCCGTGAGTGATGTGTTTTCTAAGTTGGTGCGACTACTGTACTGAGTAAGGAAGGGTGGATGTCGTGTGTCATGATCATAGCGGCCTTCCGTCCACCGCTTCCTGTCGTTTGGTACAAAGCCTCGCCTGAAGATCAGAATATTGGGTGGGAATATTATCTAGAGAAATTGAGAAGTGTTTGAGTAGTTAACCATGCTACTTCTTCGGAGATGACACGCTGGAGAAATTCTTTTCACAGCCCGATCAATCCTACTGTTAGTACACTTAGGTTTATTAACGAATTTTACTACATCGTCACGCTACTGCTAATTATTACTAGGGGACACTCGTTGCAGTTGAAACGGCCCAGTAAAACAAATAGTCAATTGGAATCAAAGCTGTCCCCAAGAATGAACAAATGTGTGCTAAAAGTTGGTCGAACTCGCCTTCGGCTCCTTCGGGGCACGTGCAAGTGCTCGCAAGCTCGCCATACTCTTAGCGTCGGCCGCGTCCGGAACCTCGTCTATTATATATAGGGATATAGGGATACGGATGCAGTTAGGGATCCTACTTTCGCAAGGCAAGTTCATCGCGTTTGTCACTGAGTGGCATTTCTGTATCCTCATAGAGACTCACTCGACCCTGTCTTTCACCAGATCTCACCCTTCTCACGTGGATGGGCGGTTAAATGTATCCTGCCAAGAAGAGCTAACGCACATCGATAAAGTTTCTTCTGAAACTTCATTTGCATGTCACTTACAATCACCAAACTAATTTCACACATCGACTTCTATTTCAGCGGCGTATATACTCTTTAGTTTCTACCATTACATACCATCATGCCGTCTACTCACAACGTTGATAAGCCGTGGGACACGGACGACATTGATAAGTGGAAGGTACGAATTTTCCTCCCGCAAAACTTCTGCTCTCAGCCGTCTCTAAATTGTTGCAGTGGCTCACCCATTCTTGCAGATAGACGAGTTCAAGCCCGAAGACGCCAAATGCGGTCCTTTCCAGCACGAATCCGACTTTCAAGTCAAATTCCCAAAATACCGCGAAACATACCTGCGCGAGGCATGGCCACTGGTCACCCGGTCGCTCGAGAAGCATTTCATTGCGTGCCAGCTGGATTTGATTGAGGGTTCCATGACTGTTAAGACTACACGAAAGACATATGATCCATCTGCAATTCTTAAGGCGCGAGACTTGATCCGCCTGTTGGCGCGTTCAGTGCCGGTTCCGCAGGCTGTCAAGATCTTGGATGACAGTATGGCGATGGATATAATTAAGATCAATGGCATGGTGCGGAATCGGTCAAAGTTTGCGAAGCGGAGGCAAAGGATTTTGGGGTCGAATGGGAGTACGCTCAAGGCGTTGGAATTATTGACCGGGTGCTACATTCTGGTTCAAGGAAACACCGTTGCTACTATGGGAGGGTATAAGGGGTTGAAAGAGTTACGAAGAGTTATCGAGGACTGCATGAAGAATATCCATCCCATCTATCACATTAAGGTATGCGTACTTCCTTGTTTATTTCGTCACACTTCCGGAGGACAGAAACAACCACAATGATGAGTTATTATAAAATTATGTGATAGGAAGAGTCTTAGCCTTTTTGATCATTGGCATTGAAGACAACTTTATACTCTGATACCCATACCTTTGATCCTATTTTTTTGCCACCGCTGCATTTACTAGTTATGTAAGATGTTAATGGATGGTTAATAGGAGCTCATGATCAAACGGGAACTTCAGAAGGATCCCGCACTAGCTAATGAAGATTGGACTCGATTTCTTCCTCAGTTCAAAAAGCGTAATGTTCAAAGAAAGAAGCCTGCAAAGATCACCGACAAGTCCAAGAAAGTGTATACTGTAAGTTCTCTCTTTCTCTCGATCTCGTCTCCTAAGTCGTTTGGGGCTAATTTTATTTTCAGCCTTTCCCTCCTGCACCGGAAAAGTCCAAGGTGGATCTTCAGATCGAGAGTGGAGAGTACTTCCTTACCAAACAGGCGAAGGAGCGTGCAGCAAAAGAGGCAAGAGAAGAGAAGATGAAGGAGAAACAAAAGGAAAAGAAGAAAGAGAGGGAGAAAGACTTTATCCCTCCGACGGAAGAAGGCGATGCAAAGAAGGTAAAGAAGAGAAAGCGAGAAGGAGAAACAAAGGAAGAACGCAGGGTAAGGAAGGAGGAAAAGAGGAGAAAGAGGAAGGTCGAGGAGGGGGAGGATACTATGGACGAAGACGAGGATTAATCTGGAATACTTGCACGGAGCCGCATGGTTCACCGTTCCGACTTGTTGGGAGGGATTTGTTCTTCTGTACGGCGTTTTTTGAGCGGATTATGGCGTAAGTTGGATATTTTAGTGAATTGCATGCCTTTTCGTATGTCGAGACCAAGTTACTGTCGGCTTCCAGTTAGGCGACATCGGATAATCTGCAGCGGCACAAGCCGTTGACGCACCCAAAATATTGATGTCTTGGCACAACTCAACAGAATTGCGGATGTAGATAGGTAGGCTATCCCATCCCGTTCCTTCACCGTTCTCATCTCCTCCCAGACTTCAGTACCTATCATGTCCACCCAAGACCTCATAACCCGTCTCGACCAAATTGCGGGCGCGTATGCGCTTCACATTCTTGCTTTCTTCGGAGCTGCTACAATCGTTGTCTGCCTGCTCAAATTCGCGAATGCCGTCTTGTCTATTTTCATCCTGAGCGGAACTAACGTAAGGCTCAAATTAAACTCATGCTCAACACCATGATAGAAACTGAAAGTCCACGCAGCTACGAAAATATGGGCCCAAAGGTTCCTGGGCAGTAATCACTGGTGCGTCCGACGGTATCGGCAAAGAGTTTGCGTTGCAGCTCGCACAGAAAGGCTTCAACACCCTCCTTGTTTCCCGTACCGCCTCCAAACTCGATGCTCTCGCGGCCGAGATCTCTTCCAAGTTCGCCGGCGTACAGGCAAAGACCCTTGCCATGGACTTCGCGAAGGATTCCGCCGCCGACTACAAGCGTCTCGCTGAGCTTGTCGAAGGACTCGATGTAGCTGTCCTGGTCAACAACGTTGGCAAGAGTCACGACATGCCTGTGTCCTTCCTGGAAACTGAAGACGTCGAGATGGAAGACATTATCACCATCAACGTTAAGGGTACCCTCAAAGTTACTAAGATCGTCGCTCCTGGAATGGTCACTCGTCGCCGCGGTCTTATTCTTACTATGGGCTCCTTTGGCGGCTTCCTCCCCTCCCCCCTATTAGCTACCTACTCCGGCTCGAAGGCGTTCTTGCAGCACTGGTCAACCGCGTTGGGCTTTGAGCTCAAGCCTCATGGTGTTCACACACAACTGGTGATTGGATACCTTATCACCAGTGCTATGAGCAAGGTCCGCCGTCCCAGCATGATGATCCCCACCCCGAAACAGTTTGTCAGGGCTACGCTTGGAAAGATTGGGTTGAAGGGAACTGCTGGCGGTATGACGGGCACTATTACGCCGTTTTGGAGCCATTCAGTTATGCACTGGGCTATCCAGGAGTTGTTGGGTATTTGGAACGGAATTGTGTTGGACAAGATTAAGGTTATGCATCTTGACATCAGGAAGAGGGCTTTGAAGAAAAAGGAGAGGGAAGCTACGGGTGTGAAGAAAGCCACGTAGAGAATGTAATGCGAGGGTATTGTAGGTAGCGTGTCGGCATCTTTTCTGTCGAATGTATCTCCCGAGTCTCGAATCTAGCTAGTGGCGACGTTTTCCTACATGATTATCATATTATCATACTTGTGTTCGTTTTGAATAAGGGTCAATTAACGAGGTTAAATAACGAGAGTCAATATGAATTGTTCAACGAATTCTGCTGGTGCTATTTATGTGTAATTCAACTTGACCAGAAGTTCTTCAGCCAAATGAAGAGAGGTGCGGCTCTCAGAATGCCAAGCCACACGACACTTAAACGTCACGACCTCACGTCAACGTTAATTAATCAACAATCCCCTGCCGCTGCTGCTGCTCTTTCTCTCAACCATAACAGCTTCCACATACTCAATACTCGGCGCATTTAAACACTCTTCGAGCGCCACTCTTTTTTCCTTCAATCGGCAGCGGCAGCACGTTATTACGAAGATCAACCGTTCCCGTCGAAGGGTACAGCCTCACGAACCAATCGCCTTCACGCAAAACGACCAACCGCAAGACGAGCGCACGCTGTCATGCCATCTCCATTCGATACTTCCCCATCGCAACAGCGTCGCGCGGGAATGTTTTCTACACCAACACCTACAGCTCCAGGGGCTGGCGGTGGTGCCAATCCATATCCTGACCTCCCAGCAGAGCTCCGCACTCCCGTGCCCAGGTATGGAAGCAGTTCTGCCTTCGTTACCCCCGAGCAACAGCGCTCAGCACCACCAGCCCCCGTGCCTGCGCCCGCAACAGCTACGGTCCCCGCGAAATCATCAGGAGGCGCGACAGACAACCTTGGCCCTGTGCAACGAGCCGCAAAAGCGGTTTCCGAAACGCTGGAGGCTGAGAAGCGATACCCGCAGCTGGATGATATCGTATCACGTATGTTCCCTCCTTCGAAACTTATCGCCGGTAGTGATGTTGACTCGTGTTGCGCGGATAAGAGGGCCAGTCGGCGGAGTACGAAGTCGCACAAGCGTATGCGTGGGAGCCTTTTGTCCGAATCAACAATTATACCATCCCCGATGCTATCTTTGAGCAGTACAATCGCGCAACGAGTCATACCATGATGGGCCTGTTTGCGGAAATCAAACAGGCGTGGATCACGGTCGATAATCGACTGTACTTGTGGGACTACCAGACGCAGAGCAACTTCCAGGGTTTCGAGGGTCAAAGCAATACCATCACTTGTGTGCGGTTGCTGAAGCCCAAGTCAGGTATGGATATCGCAAATGCTAGCGCTGTTGGTGGTGTTAATTTTGGGCAGGTGTCTTTCAGGACATTAACTATGTGCTTGTTATTGCCACAATAGTGGACGTGTTCTTGATGGGTGTAAATGCTACGCAGAACCCGCGAGGGGCGATGGATGTTATGCTATATGATACCAAGATGAGTGTTCCCACCAGGGGACTGGATGTCACCATTATCGAAGGCAGCAAAAAGACTGGAAGAATATTCTTCGCAGGCAAGGGAGATAATGATGTTTATGAATTTACTTATCAGGTAATATAGGACACTGATGCCCTCGGAGGCAAAGCAGATGGCTGACATTTTGCAGGCGGAAGAGCGGTGGTTTCAAGGTCGATGTTCGAAGACCAATCACACCAACAGTGGAGTGTCGGCGTTTGCACCACGATTGCCGGCTTGGGCAGCTGGGCAAAAAGATCCCGAATACGTGAAGCAGATTGTAATTGATGACACTCGAAATCTACTCTACACACTCTCTTCAAAATCAACGATACGAGTGTTTCAGATCCGCGGTACAGGAGATTTACCATGCAGTCTGTCACATATGTTCGCTCAAACTTTGTCCAATATTCGTGTCATGGTTGGGAATACCCCCTTATTAGGTCCGGAAACACCAATTGTCTCCATATCACCGGTCTCTGCTTTACAGGCTAGGAGAACGCATCTTATTGCGGTCACTAAGTCCGGTTGCCGACTTTTTATGAGCGCCGTTTCGTCCGATTATAACTTTGGAAACACCGATTCGGCACCGACTAACATGCAAGTTATCCACATTCGATATCCGCCTCAAGGTCAGGTCAACAATAATGTGCGGAAAGCCAAGGTATTTACACCAGGATACTTCTTTTGCTTTCTGGAAAAGACTCCTCAGTTCGACGAGTTGCTATTGGCGGCACCCGACGCGGCGAAGATCCAAATGCTTGCAGACGGCGGTAGCACTCGATTACAGCTCGTTGAGCAGGGGGGCACTATTCCGATAGATTCTCGCGTCGAGGCATGTGAACTGGTCGCTGGCCAGTTTGCTGCACAGCGGATGCCTCAAGGATTTGGAAACGAACTCGCGACTCAACATGATCTCCCATCGTCTGAAATCGCAGTATTGACTAATTCTGGAGTCCATGTTATTCGACGGCGAAAACTAGTGGAAGTCTTTGATGCAACATTGAGATATGGAAGCACAACATCACCTGTGGGCGTGGAAGGAGAAGTCCGTAAATTCTTCGAGACTTATGGACGTACTGAAGGGTGTGCATCTGCACTTGCTGTTGCATGTGGGGCTAGCACTGAAAACGGACCTTCGCCATTTGCCTCGAGTATAACCGACGTTGAAGTCCATGACCTTGCACGAAAATATTTCATCGAATTTGGCGGCAAACCTCGGGCTGATAATGTTTATGATGCGTCTGCTCTACCCAGTCTTGACAGCATTAAGGTTTCCGGTCGCGCAGAAGGGTTATCATTATACATCTCACGAATTGTGAGGAGCATATGGAAGGCCTGGATCATAACCGATGTCCGAACTCCAGGAGGTGGCCTGGAATATGTATCGAGTGTTCCGGTGCCGAAGTTGAGGGAGATCCAGGACAAGCTTGTTCGATTACTGACATTCCTCCATGAAAATAAGAGTTTCATTGTCGGATTATCCGGTGCGGAGAGCTTGATGGTTGCTGGTAGTAAGATTGAGGAAGTGGCGAACCAGGCAGAGCATCGGATGCTCCATGCCTTGGTTACCTTGGTCCAGGGCATGATTGAGGGCATCTCATTCGTCTTATTCTTGTTTGACGACAAACTTACCGAAATTGTGCTCTCGCTCGAAGGTGAGCACAGGGAGATGATTGGTAGTATGACCTACGGAAATCTGTTTGCGACCCCACAGGGCCAGAATCTTGCGAAGGAGTTGGTTACCGCCATCGTCAACAGGAATATCGCCGCAGGATTGAGTGTTGACACCATTACTGATACACTCAGACGAAGATGTGGTAATTTCTGCAGCGCGGATGATGTGATTGTTTTCAAGGCGTTGGAACAAGTCAAGAAAGCAAAGACTGAGACCGACCCGGACATCAAGAATCGGCTCTTACGAGAGAGTTTACGGCTCTTCGAAGAGACCGCGGCGAGTTTGACGATGGATAATCTCGCGGACATGGTCACCCAGTTCCGTAACCTGGACTATTACCCCGGCGCTGTTCAGCTTGCTCTCGTGGTTGCAAGGGAAGCGGATCGAGGAAACCTCGCTTTGCAATTTCTTACAGAACCTCCTACAGTGCAGACCGACACTGCGGACCTTTACTTCAAATGTATCCAGTGCTACCAGCTTATCTTCCGAGTCCTGGAAGATCTTGATCAGACTTATGGGCGAGCCCCAGAAATGATTGATGGCGTTCCTACGTCTACGACTCGTCTCCGCAATGAGACCTGGAATCTAATCTACAACTCGGATGATGAGCTTTTCCACTACCAACTCTATGATTGGCTTTTCTCGCGGGGTGAGGCCTTTGCTGAACGATTACTTGAAATCGACTCACCCTATGTTCTCGGCTATCTTCAATACCGAGGCGCAGAATCGCTTGATCACTGCGAGCTCCTGTATCAATACCATGCGCGCAGGGACAACTTCTATCGGTCAGCACTTGTTCTCCACGAGCTTGCCATCTCCGAGTTCCCGTTGACCCTGGAGAAGCGACTCGAATTCTTTTCTCGCGCAAGAGGCTTCTGCCAGTCGTCCTACAGCACCTCTAGGAAACAGGTGAACGAGCTCAGCCAGCAGTTGCAGGAGGAGTTAGACGTAGCCGTTATCCAGGACGACCTTCTGAAGCGCCTCCGCGAAGACGTCCGCATCTCACAGGAGAAGAAAAATAAACTCGAACTTGCACTCGGAAAGAAAATTCTCTCCCTCAGCGAGGTATTTACACCCCTTCCCTATCCCCTACTCTATTAAACATACCTAACCATGTCTGTAGTTGTTCAACAAATACGCCTCCCCCTACGGCTACAACGACATCTGCCTCTGCATCTTCCAAGCCGCTGACTGGCGCGGCCAGGCGGAAATCAAAAAATGTTGGGAGCAGTTGATTTCGGCTAAACACGCCTCGGCGCTCGAAAGCGGCGACGTGCAGCCATTCGAAGTGGTTGCGGATACAGTGCGAAGACTTGGAAACCGCTTCCAACTCTCAGAATATATCTTCCCACCCACAGACCTCATCCCACTGTTAGAAATCTACGCCTACGAGCATCAGCGCGATATTGGACCACCAGGATGGGTGGTGGATACGTTTGTGGAGGCGGGCGTGGGGGAGGAAACGCTGCTGCGCGTGCTCGAGGAGATGTTTTGGCGCGATGAAGTCCCGTTCCAGGGTACCGCGAGGAGAAGACTACTGGCTGACGCAGTGTATGTGGTTGAGAAATGGTGGCACAAAGTTATGAAGCGAGGCGGTGGTGATGGGTTTAGAGCCGAAGCTGTGGCTCAGACACTGAGGAACATGGCGGGGAGTGTGCCGAGGGGTGTTGAGACGGAGAGAGTGGATAGGTTGTTGGCGGACGTTAGGAGGAGGGGTGGGGCGGGGATGATTTAGGTGTGCGGGGTTTGGAGGGAGTTAATGGCTATAAAACAATGGGGTGGATTCATGGGAAGGCGAGGTGGGATGTGATAGATATGAACGTGTGTATCATAGTAACTAACTATCGTAGATGTTGTAGCGACGACGATGAAAGCTTTTATGTTTTGCTTTGTTTATTTCTGCTGGTGCAGTTTCTTTTTTATGGATTACGGGTTTCTTTCTGTCTTTGAAGTTAGTAACACCCTATGGGATTATGTAGAGTGTGTACAGTACAATGCACGATTTGGATCTCAGTTGGACCTTTGGACATAGACTAGCACTCGTCGTGATTTGTATGATCCACTCTTTTCTGACACGCAAAAACCCCACTATCTCCCTTGCGGCTTGCATATGCAGTTGTAAGCTTCAGTTCAGCTCAACAGGAGGTAATCACGATCACTTGTAAAGTCGGTGAGCAGACCTCAGAGCTACACAGCGTATCATCCGTCAACCGCGACTTGTCAGGTCAAAAACAAAGTTTTAAAAGCCCATATATCAATCAACTAACCACTCAAAGATAAGAAGTAATATCTAATTATACATTCCACCAGCTACCGGCACGATTGCAAACACGTATACACCATTCAATCTCGAACCACATCTCTATCGGCATCACGAGACTGCTTTCGGAACGTTTAAAGCACCACTCCCACTGGGAAGTCTCCTCCAAAGATACTGTCTACCAGCTCCCCGGCTCGCACCGCCAAAATCGATAGCAAACTATCGCTCAACTAGAAACGCACCATTAGCCCTCTCATTCTCAACCCTAAGTCGGAGGGAACCTACGCCATGGGTGGCTTCGCAGCAGCCTTGCAGAAAGATTGCCGCATCTTCTGCTACTGCACCCTCCCAAAATACAACCCTATAGTCTCGCCCCACACTACAACACCCATCTTTCATCAAGCTCTTAACTGGTTTCAGCATGGTATGGTGCACATCTCTGCTATACCCAGTCCCAAATATTACAGCATCGAACGCGTCATCCCCTGAATCCACTAACTCACCGGTACGAGTGTTTCTCAGCTTCAGCCGGACTTTGTCATCCTGGTCCCACTCCATACCCACAACCTCTTGCAAAGCATGGATGCGATGCTGCCAGTTATTTTCGTCCGGATCTCGCATCCGCTGGTGGTATAGCGTGTCGTAGAGATTCTCGATCAGCGGCAAACGGACCACACTGTAATTTGTCGCGCTGTCTTCTCGGATCGATGCTGCTCGGACTTCGGGCGTGAGAGAGTACAAGGTGTCTACTCTATCCGGATTAAAAATCTCGTTAACAAACGGACTGTCGTCACTGGGTTTCAACGCATGTTGTCGGATATACAACGACGTTTTTGATGCCGGATACCTGAAATGCAGGTCGTTGAAAATTTCGGCGGAGCTCTGACCAGCTCCGACTACAGCAATACGGTATTGTTTGGATGGATCGTCGAGGAGCTCCGGCACTGAGTCGGAATAGCGGGAAGAGTGTATAATCCGGCGATGTGGCAGATCCGGGGCAATTGAGGGTGGAAACGCCGGGCGACCGCCGACAGCAATGACTACGTTCTTTGCCCGACGTATCGACGGTTTCCCGGTAACGGTACACTTTGAGAGCACCTCCCAGCGCTTGACCGGCTTGGCGTCGTCACCATTGTCGGGAATACTGAAAACCGGAGAAACCGAGATGACGTCTTGGGCATACCTCACCACATCCTCGAAATGCGCGGCACACCAGGACATGTAATCGTTGTACTCCTCGCGCAGCGGCAAAAACGTTCCCAGGTTCGTAAAGCTCACAAGTCGCTTCTTGCAGTGGAGATAGTTTACGAATGTAAACTCGGACCGCGGGTTACGCAGCGTTGCGAGGTCCTTAATGAACGATATCTGCATTCGCGTCCCGGGTAGGAGCATCCCCGAGTGCCAGGCGAACTCCGGCTGTCGCTCCAGAAACAATACTCGTGCTGGCTGCGACTGCTCATGCAGTGCAATGGCTATGGCCAACGACGCCGGCCCGAAACCGATGCATATCAGGTCGTATTGTTCCTCATCGATATCACTGCAGCTGGTGTGAGCAAAGCCTCCATTGGTGTACACCCTGCCAGCCATAGAACCGTTCCTCTCTGGCACGCTGGAGTCGCTCCCGTATTCTGCCGCGCTGCCGCCGTGGTATCCGTTCGGTGTACTGTTCGTCATGCCCATAGAATTTTTATAGCGGCGTATATTATCAAGAAGGAAGTTTTCGAATGAGCGTGGCGGCCCGCAACAAAAGAAAGCCCCAACTGATCGTTCCGCAATATGTATGACGAATTTCTTTTCATACAAGCAGCAGCAAACTTTCCACGATATTACTTTCAGCCAATTAAAAGAAGCGCATTTCAAAGCTCGCGCTGCGGAGAACACGCGCGTGAAGAAATGGTAACAAAAGGAAACTCAAAATGTGAGGAAGCCACAAAGTTTCGATATCGGGACATTCATACCGATGAAGTTTGAATTTGGAGAAACATGTGCCTTTGGGCCGGCATAGGTAGATTTCGGCCGATTACTAAAATTGGAGCATTGCAATCTGATAGAACTTTTGATTCGTTGAGCATGAAAGGCGTCATACCCTGCCGAACCCCGCCTTGTGCCGTGAGAAACTGCAGAACGCTGAGCGACCCTTGCGCATACAGAATATGTCGAGTGACGTTTTATGATGTTTTGTCATTGTGTTGTTTCAACCGGCGCCTGAACAGGATTGCTTTAGATTTTGAGGAAATGCAACCTCAGATGGAGAAACGATTATCATCGACACTTATATGATATCTTTCAGACAATGCATGTAGAGTACAGAAGTTCTAGCTTGCGGCCGATGAGGTTAATTGGAGATCGGCACAACCCGCACAACGAGTTACTTGCGGACCTGGCCGGGAATGAGTTACTCTCGCGCTTCTAATGCGGGACTAGAAGCATTGAACAAACAGGACATGATGACAGTGTCTGGATCAATTACGTGCATGGTGGCTCTCGCATAATTAATTCATTTTGCTATTTTTACTAGAGTACTGTCGATGCATGCGCTTAAAAGCCCTAGATGCAATTACCGTTCTTCGGAATCATTACCTGATATCTCACTAATAAAGATACGCACGAAAGCCACAGGGAAGCTCATTGTTTGACATCTTTCCGGCTGGGAGCCGAAGAGTAGTTTTGGAGCTCGAGTCGTACAGGAAATCTGCCGTGTTAGCTGCAACTGCATACCCTCTGGATTGTCGCGGCTTCGGGCGCTGATTTCACATTAGAAGATATGCACCAATTTTTCTAGTGATGAGGTTGGACGTTTCCGGTTGGGGATATAGGCTAGAGTAGAGCCCAAATTAGCGGACTAAAAAACTGTAGCCGGAGTTCGTATCTTAGGAAGGAGTCGATTCTATTGCCTCGACATGGGGAATGAAACAACATGCGTCACCATCTGATAACCTTGTTCCCACCACACCTCATTTGATCTGATAAAACCTGCATTCCACACATCTCGACACAACTTCCCGGAGTGCGTGCTTGAGAAAAACTCTTCTGGCCTAGATGGACTAGTTTTATTGCCTTGCCTAGAATAGGTACAGTCGTTCTAAAAACTTCGCTTGTATTGTGTAACGTTAAATTTCTTACCAACTCTACGCATCGTAAAACATGACATTGGTGAATGACTATAGGAGTCCCCACGAGGTGCAGTGTTTCACAACCCCCCACGTTAGTAATGGAACCAGAGGGGAAATTTTACTGCATGTGATGAGATAGTGATGGGCCGCGTTTTATTGGGATGTGCTTTGTTTTTTAAAGTTTCATAATAGGCTTCAGCTGCGGTCCGATACTTCCGAGAGCCTGGATCATAAATTGCTGCCAAAGTCACATAAGCGCCGGTTGCAAACCATCTACCGTCTCGGTCCATCTTCAGGAACATATGTACAATCCGCATCCAACCCACTCACAAGCCTATGTACCATATGATAGGTCCCATAGTTGCCTCTGCAATACCAGCCTGCACAACCTTTTAACTACATATCAAGCTGCTAGTAACCTCATTTAGCAACAGAATCTGTGGATCCCAGACCAGCTCGCTTGCTAACGTGATTCTTTGCTCCTGCTTCCACTCAGTAACAAGATGTTGAATGCGATGCTGCCGGGGAAGGGTATGGATCCTCCAATATGTACTATACAACAGAGTGGCGGGCACGGTTCTCACGCAATGTGCAGATATCGGTATCATCCCGAGGCAGGGTCGTATTAGCGAGATGATAGGGGATTTACCAGCTTCTGAGGAAGCGACGAAGGCGACGAAACTACCAGCGAAAATAGTGAGCGAGATACTATTGAGAACCGAGGCTCGTACGTAAGTTGTAAGAAGCGCACATTACAGAGCTTGAGTTTTCCGCTTGGCTCCTAGGTCGTTTGGGGCATGGATTTATGAATATCCTGGTTGAGTTGAAGGAGGCTAGATATACTTTTTGATTCCGTCTTTGTTCTTGCGACTTCCGGAGCGAGGAAACCCATCTGGCCGCTGGCTGGCGCCGAAAATATTAATGCGGGCAGCACGATGGAGAACTGTAGATAGACTGTAGTACATATAGTATCTATCCCAGACCTGCCTGGAACCCCAATAATTGGCTAAAAAGTACCTGCGTCTCGCAGCTCGAATCAGCTAGGCCCATGGGGTGTTGATAACAGATGAGAGGAAATTGGTCCACAAACGTTGTAGAATGTAATAGTTGGTGTAAATTTTGGCCAAAAGTTTCCATGTATGATGGAGCGCAAACTTTCTTGATATGGTTTGCCAACAGCCCGGGAGTAGAAATTAGCGAGAGCCTTTTCTCGACCGAGGGTCGCGGCAGTGCGCATAGCCTTCCAGTTTCCCTCGCGGTGTGCCGTTTCGCTCGAACTCGGCTCGAACTCTGAGTCGGAAGAAAGCCTGATACCAATATCTCCGGCACTGCCATTGGCAATCTTCTAGGCTATCACATGGCGAGGATAATATTCCCCATAGTTAATGTAATAACAGTCAATTATTCCTAGAATGACACCAGGTAGTCATACCAGAAATGTGCCCAGCGTCCGTATTCAAGCCACAAGCCCTGTAATATAACAAAAGTCACGTATTGAATAACGCCACCTTCTGCTACCTACGGCATATTCGACCTAAACCACCTCAACGGTATTAGCTATACCTTCAGCTACTGTAGTTGACTTTTTCGAGTATCCCGTTACCTTAGACGAGTATCTTGTGATTATCTTTGATCTAATAGTTATGACTAGAAACATGATGGTGGTGCTATAGCAAACATGATTCTAGTTGAGTTAATGGAGTAGGTAGTTCACAGTAGGAAAAGTCTGCATTCTTATTGCTCTTTAACTGCACGATTTATGTATCTGCGGTTAAACGGTTCGATATCTATTCAATAGTTTAGCACTTGTTCTCTGTAGACCGGCTGTAGATTATACCAAGGCAGGTCATACATCAAGACGTTGAAGCTGCAAGCCAAGCCATATATATCCCTTCTTTAACAATTGCTCACGAAGGCAAGTTGATACGTACTCGCCTGTGATCCCCCAAGGTGTCCACGCCCTGAGTATGGTGAAATACGTAACTGTAGTGACGAACAGTCGTCCTAGCGTTTTTTTTTCAATTCATCTCCTTCAGATGGGCACTGGAAAGTGATTGATGATTTCCCAAATATCTGATTCAATCGCCTATACAATGAAAAGTATGTTATTCCACCAAGACCCTGCTCAATGCCGATATACTTGGGGCTGGACCTGGAGCAGCATTGAGTTCCTGGGATAAACCAGAAGTGTACGGTACATAACAGCAAAGACACGTCGATTCATGTTGAATTAGTCTCCGTTCGGGAGCTGTCTGATTAATTATGTAGCGGCGTTTAGCCCTCTGGAATGTGGCTATTGTGCTAGCGCATAGACAATGCTAGCCGCTGAGGAAGAATCTGATTGTTTCAGGATCTGATATCGGGAATGAGTAGTCATCACGCATAAAGCTAGAATGACGGGGGTGCCTGCGGGGGAGGGGGGACTGTGCCGCCGTAGTGCATAGTGGCGCATTCAGGTAGCTATGTTCATTCCAAGGACATCAGATCAGGCTTTAAGTCGGCATCCAAACTTTTATCTCCGGGAGTCCAAGTCCATTATAATCAAGAACTCCCGACTCCACAGTTGGGAGGACCGAACTCCAGGAGAGGTGGATTCTATGTTGCTAGACCCTTTAAGCAAGATCATAAAGCCGGAATTCGGAAGAAGATCTCATCAAGAGAAGTGAAGATTCCAGACGAAACTCCTTGGCACCCTGACGGACCGCTGGTAACTTCATGTCGAATTGTGGGATGATAGAAAGTTTTTTGGTGGCACATTCAAAGACGTTATTGACTGATGCTATGGTGGTTAACGTACCTCATGAGCGCCATGGCTACTAAGATGAAGAGTTTTGCTTGCTGTGCAACTCTCGCATCGAGGAACTGGAAGAGGCTATCTGGAGAAGTGATATTCACTCGTATTGCCGAAGCCTAGATGAATTCAAGGATCTGATAACTCTGCCAAGTACGCTAGCCTATCAGATGGCGAAATGACGAGAAGAAAATATGCAACCCTGGGACTTGCCGAAGACGAATTAAGGTGAAAATTTTTGGCTATAGTTGGCAATGTAGGTGCAAAGTACTTGCAAAAGAAAGCAGAATCTACAGCTTTCTTTTCTTCTTTGTTGTTGTGATGTGCTGAAGTGCCTAGATACTGTTATCTGATGAGATGACCCTTGTCTAATCAATCATCGGACCTGCATGCATTCATCCAAAACCTCATCTCAATATCATCTCTACATCATCCAAAAAACGCTTAATACATCTTTGCCGTCGTCTTTTCCGTACTATGCACAAACCTTGCAAACCCGGCTCGTACCACCTGCTTTCGGTTGTTCCATCCTTCCGTCTAACGGTTCATCGTACATTATACATTGTTCGTGGTCACCCCGCATTTGTCCAATCTCGAGATCAGATAAACGGCCCACAGCAACCGGAAACCCCCTTCCATGTTCTCCTTCCTGAAGAGAAGAGGGCTGCTGGGTGATGTTCGGGTTCTTGAGGTCTCGGAAGAGAGAAAGAAACCAAAAGTATTCTTTGGCCGTATTGAGGGTTAGTCCTGGACGGGATCACTAGCTTCAATGACGGCCTGAATGGAAGGGAACTTGCTCGCGTAGCTAACGACCTCAACTCTTATTTGCTTTTTGTCCTTCGCGTCTTCCCTTGCCCCGCCGCCCTTTGAATGCTACCGGTTCAAGCCACTGGCATGGGTCAACTGATTCTTAACACTGCATGTTTGGAATCCGCTTAAAAGACAGACAGACAGACAAACGCTGCTACTTAAGTGCTTGCGCCATCCTGCGTTGATACGCTGTTTGACTTCTATCGATAAGCCCTGTTTTTCGCGGGGTAATAGCAACGCTCGATAACTACACCTCTGCGGCGCGCGTGTTCCATCTTCAAATATTGCCCTCGCGAAGACCCCGAACACCTATATCTACTACGCAATACGTCATGACGGCGGCGCCAAACATTAGCAACACTCCCGGTTCGCCGGTCTATCGCTACACTATCTTGCCGAATCTGTACAACGACATTTACCGTGAACCGACTCCTCAAGCTTCGACTGACATCTCCGAGACAACTTTTCAGTTGCCAGCAGGCGTCGAGGAACGGACTGTGATATTGTCATGGGCTATTTTGATGCGTGGTTATACAGCCTCAGATAGAATAATCTTTGAGGTCAATGATGAGAAAGCGGTGTGCGTAGACTTTGAAAACGATGCTGTAGAAGATGTTGGAGCAATCATCAACAAAGAAGAGACGTCGAAACATACCGCGATATACTTCAACCAGGTACGCAGGGTGTGACGTGCCGCAGTATAATATTGAATAGGGCGACTAACGATAAGAGTAGGAACCGCCGCATAAACGTGCGCAATTGTGTTTGCAGGCAGATCTTGGAGCTTTGAGTGCATGTTTGACCGCATCTAGAGTTGTAATCCCGCTCAAACAGCTGTGCAATATTGCCGGGCAACTGCACCACATTGTAACTTCTTTGCCTACAAACCCCAGCAGTCCGGTGCCGCCATTTTCTGCGGAGTCGAGGCCAAATACCCACCACGACAACACTTGCATTTCCTCACTAGATAGGAACACAAGCGCAACATTAAATTTGTCTATATTGAATCCTTACCCAGTCATGATTGCTGGTCCTTCTTTATTGCATGATCTCATCGGTCCCCCTACACATGAAGGAACCAATGCAATTGACTTTCTCAACGCGGATGGAACAAGGACAGAAATTTCGTATGCATCGTTGCATACATTTTCTGACGTGTTTGCAGGAAAAATCTCCAGTGTGTTGGATCGGACTGTCGGGAGGAAAACGGTACCCATCCTGCTCCCTCAATCCTGTTCTCTTTATGTGGCTTTACTCTCAATATTGAAGGCTGGTGCAGCTTTTGTGCCGTTGAATCTTGATGCGCCTAAAGAGAGAATACAATTTGTGGTCGAAGATGTCGATGCTGGAGCCATCATTACCAATTCAGAATTTAGGGGGAAGTTTGATTGGCCAAACGCACCAGAGGTGATCATCTATGACGATTGCCTGATAAAACAAGACCAACAAGATCCTTCTGAAGGGTCTGTAGCGAATCTATCACAATCGGTGTCGCCGTCGGACCCTGCGTATATCATGTACACATCCGGATCTACTGGAAAACCAAAGGGGGTCACTGTATCTCACTCGGCAGCCACACAAAGTCTTTTGGCGCACAATAAACACATTCCGCAATTCCGCCGTTTCTTACAATTTGCCGCTCCAACCTTTGATGTTTCTGTATTCGATATATTCTTCCCGTTGTTCCGGGGCTGCACGCTTGTCGGCTGCGATCGAGGACGGCTTCTGGCGGACTTGCCCAAGGCAATCAACGAGTTGAAGATAGATGCTGCGGAGTTGACGCCTACCGTTGCCGGTGAGCTACTTGTTCAGAAAAAGGCGGTTCCCGGGCTGAAGGTCCTTCTCACAATCGGCGAGATGTTGACACGGCATCTCGTGGATGAGTTTGGAGATGGAGTGCTTCATGGTATGTACGGTCCTACGGAAGCCGCCATTCACTGTACCCTCTCTACAAACTTCCGGAAGGGCGCCAAAGTCGGCGATATTGGAATCCCATTGGACACTGTTTCCGCCTTCGTTATAACCCCACAAACCACAGTTCAGGAGAAGGACGTAGAAGTTCTCCCTGTTGGATGGGTGGGTGAACTGGCCGTTGGCGGGTGGCAGCTGGCAGATGGGTATCTAAACCGACCGGACCTGACGAGCGCCGCATTCATCGACTCTCCCCGCTGGGGCCGCCTCTATCGCACGGGCGACCGCGCCAGAATTTTACCTTCTGGAAGCATCGAATGTCTGGGTCGGGTATCCTCTGGCCAGATTAAGCTTCGTGGACAGCGTGTTGAGCTTGGTGAGATCGAGGAAGCTGTGTTAAAGACGCCAGATGTGAAATCAGCCGTTGCGTCAGTTGTAGGTGGGAGTCTAGTTGTGTATGTATCTGCTCCCAATGGCCCTTTAGATCGCGACACAGTCAAGAAGGTTTGTCGGCAGTGGCTACCAGGATTTATGGTGCCTTCGGACGTTGTTATCTATGAAGATTTGCCTCGACTTCCGAGTGGTAAAGCGAATCGAAAGCGTCTGGATAAGGAATATTCTGAGAGTGTTCACGCCCAGGAAGGTCTGGAGGAGCAGGAGTTGAACGAAACGGAATGGACTGTCGCCCGCGCTGTTGAAGGACTCTTGGAAAGGTTGCCAACGAAGGACGGTAGCTTGGTCTCCATGGGGTTAGATTCCATACAAGCTATCAGACTTGCATCACGGATCCGAGCTAAAGGACTCATGGTGGAAGTAATGGATATTATAAAATCTGATACCGTAGCTGGTATTGCTTCCGCAGCAATTACACCGCGCGCCACACCTTCCACCGAGAGCGAAATAGTGCAGAAGCGTTTCAGCGCTGTCCGCAAAGCTGGTTTTATGAGGATACCTTCGTCACTGATTGACGATATCCAAGACATAATCCCCTGCACTTCATTACAAGAGTCTATGATTGCAGAGACAGCAAGAAACGCTAGCGCCTACTGCAACTGGATACTCCTAGAACTTCCCTCTACCGTACAAATCAATGAAGTAGAGACATCACTCCGCGCTCTCATCCAACAGAACGAAATCCTGAGAACGGGCTTCTTTGTTGTAGAAGAAGGTTTCGCGCAACTAATCTGGAAGTCTTCACGAAGCCATCAATTCAGAATGGTGGAATCCTTCGAACCAAACTGGCGGATTTCACTCGATGATATGTTGGAACCTCCCTTCACTACGGATTTGCTCGTTAGCGAAAACGGTGATAAGAAGTTAGGCATCTATATTCATCATGCGCTATATGATGGATGGTCTTGGGAAAACATTCTCTCCGATTTTCAGATTTTGCTCGCTGGAAAACAACTACCAATAGTTAGACCCCAGTACCGCCACGTCGTACGATGGGAATTTGCTCGCTCTCCTGCACTAATTAAGTCTACAAAAGAATTCTGGCGTTCGACTCTTGAGGATGCTGGGGAGACAAGACTACCCAGATTCCATGGTCATAGCGATGTTAAGCTGGGAGTATCCATTCAGGATATTCGTTTGTCAACATCACGTTCGGGTCTCGAGAGTGCTGCCAAAAATTCCGGAGTATCACCGCAAGTCTTAGTTCAGACTGCGTGGGCGTATATATTGAGTTCATACGTTGGAAAGAAGGATATTGTATTTGGAACCGTTGCCTCTGGTCGCACTGTGCCCGTGGATGGCATTGAGGATGTTGTGGGACCGACAATTCTTACTCTACCGATTAGGGTACAAGTTGGACTCCATACTAAAGTTAGTAGTTTGGTCAAGGAAATTCATGCGTTTAACCAGAAATTGCTGGAACGTACCGAACTTGGGCTGCGAGAGATCAGGAAAGAGTGTGGCATTGATGGCTGGTTTGATACTTTGATAATATGGCAGCAAACTGCGAATGAAAAGGACGGCGATGCGTTTAGAATTATTGAGAATAAGGACAACCTGGAGGTTAGTGCTAAACATTTTATTTTTGAACTGATCGAAAAAAGCTGATTCATTATATTAGTTCTCATTATTGATCGAGGCCGAACCTGTGGGCGGCGACGTACGGCTCCGGTCTACATACAAGGACGAGATATTCCCAGCGAATCAAATTTCTATCTTCCTGCAACAGATGGATTGTTTGATTCGGGGCATTGTACTTGATTCCAATCGCATCGTGAAGACTCTCCTGACGGATCTGGAGGTGGAGGATGCACTCTCTATCGCAAACCCATATCCAACTCTATTCCCCAAGGACTCAACCAGGACTCTCTCTACGGTATTCGAGGATACAGCAGCAAAGTACCCTGAGGCTATAGCGCTGGAGATGACATCTGATATCCGTGATGGGAAGGCAGAGATTGAGCAAATAACTTACTCTGAACTGAATTCGTCCGCCAATAGGCTTGCTCGTGTACTAGTTCAACGAGATACTCTACCCGACGAATTGGTTGCGGTCTGTATGGAAAAATCTGTTCTCTGCTACGTTTCGATTCTCGCGACGGTGAAGGCCGGGGCTGGATATCTCCCGTTGACGGCGGAAACTCCGACCGAGCGAGTCAAGCAAATCCTACAGAATTCTGGGGTGAAGATATTGCTATCTACGCAGGATATTATGCAGAGAATTGGCGTGGTTGAAGGCGTGGATATAATCGATATCAATATGATCGATCTATCAGAGTTCAACGATGACAATCTCGGAATCATGGCACTGTCGAGGACACTCGCATATGCCGTCTTCACATCTGGGAGTACAGGGGTACCTAAGGGGGTCTTGGTTGAACACGAACAAGTTGTAGGGAATCTCGACGTTCTTGCAGATCTGTATCCGACAGCAATCGGGGAGAGGATGCTTCAATTCTGCAATATTGCCTTCGACGTTTCTGTCTTTGAGATCTTCTTCACCTGGCATAGAGGCATGGTTCTTTGCTCGGCAACTAAGGACATTCTTCTCCGCGATATGGAAGCTGCAGTGAACGCGATGGCGGTGACGCATCTGTCTATGACACCAACCGTGGCGGCGTTGATGAAGCCGGATAACGTCCCCAATGTGAAGTTCCTGGTTACGTCTGGTGAAGCTGTTACCAAGAAGGTATTCAACGACTGGGCTGGTCGCGGTCTATTCCAAGGATACGGCCCAAGTGAGACGACGAATATTTGTACCGTCAACCCACGTGTGCAAAAGACGTATGATATCTCGAATATTGGGACTCCTTTTAAGAATACTTCCGCATTTGTCATTGCCGCTGATGAGGAGGAATTAGTCCTTGTTCCCCGAGGTGGTGTCGGCGAACTTTGCTTCGGTGGTGTACAAGTATGTCGTGGTTATCTCAACATGGAAGAACTAACTGCACGGAAATTCGTCACCCATCCTAAATTTGGCAGAATATACAAATCTGGGGATATTGGAAGGCTGCTACCGAACGATGACATTATGTTCATTGGGCGACAAGACGACCAGGTCAAAATCCGCGGAAACAGGATTGAGCTAGGCGAGATCAACTCGGTACTGCTCAGAGATAGAAACGCCGTCGTCGACTCAATAACAATGGTGATTAAGAAAGATAATAATCCGCAGCTAGTTTCATTCATCGTCCTGAATACCCACCAAGGGGTTGAGTTCAATGCTGTGGAGGTGGATGCGGTCCGAGCCACGATTGCAATGCTCTTTAAGAACCTTGCTGAATATGTTCCTGTCTATATGGTCCCCAATGCAATTATTACAGTTACTAAAATCCCGATGACATCTCAGGGGAAGACAGATAAGAGGCTACTTGAGCAGACGTTCCTGGGTCTTGACAACAAGACTTTGGAGAAATTCTCTGATGGCGGGACTACAGAGAGTGAAGGCGGGGAATGGACAGATATCGAGCGTGTCGTTGCGGGAATAGTGGCAGATGTCGCTCACGTTGACTCCGGAAGCATTGAGCGAAGCACTTCTATATTTAAACTGGGGTTGGACTCAATTTCCGCGATCCGTCTATCAAGCAAACTCAGAAATGCGGGACTTCGGAGATTGGATGTATCCCAAATCATGAAGAATCACACACTGTCCGCATTGGCACGTGCCCTACTACAAGAAGACCAAAGCCACCTGGGTAGCGAGCAGGTTGGTGTTACGGCGTTGGCAGAATTCGCAGCGTCTGTACGAGAATCTGTGACGGAGCAGTTGCAATTCTCCGAGAATATCCTCAAGATTTTGCCCTGTACGCCCTTACAGGAAGCGACTCTGAGTATAAAGAAGGGCGCAGATCCACGAACTTACTATAATCACACAATTCTCAATCTGAAGATTGATCATCAACGCCTCCGTGCAGGGTGGGAGGGAGCAGTTAAGGCCTACGATATCATGAGAACTTGTTTTGCCGTTACTTCGCATCACAAGCATGCTTTCGCACAAATTGTAGTCAAGGAAAATCAATTGCAGTGGAAGGAGTATAAGCTTGATTCTGGAGCAGAGTTTGCAACTGCAATCGAAGCACACATTTCTGAGATTTCAACGGCGATGGAGATCACCCGGCCACCATATTCGTTCGGAACGTTCATATCTCCCGCAAAGTTGATGCTCGTCATGTCATTCCATCACTCGCTTTATGATGGCTTCGCCATGGATTTATTACTAGAGAACGTTAAGCGTGCCTGCGTCGAAGTTGATTATAAGTTTTCCCAGGCAACTGCCTTTGATCCCTACTTCCAGTACATGGAAAGCCTTGATCTGGCCAAAGCAGATGACTTCTGGAAGAATCTTCTCGCCGGGCTAGAATCAACGACGTTTCCAGACCTGACCGGCAAGTCTAGTGCAGCACGGAAACATCTCACAAGAATGGCGTCACAACGATTGACTTGTACCAAAGAGCTAAACGCAATCAACGATAGGTGCAGAGAGTTGTCCATCTCACTTCTAACTTTGGGACAAAGTGCATGGGCCCGGCTTCTGTCAGTCTTTACTGGAGAATCCGACCTCTGCTTTGGAAACGTAGTCAGCGGCCGCACAATCCCCGTTGATGGGGTTGATACCATAATTGCGCCTTGCTTTAATACGGTACCACTGCGGGTGAATATTTCGAATGGAACTACTACTCGTGCAGTCATGGGGATGCTGCAAGAGCTCAACACCGAAATTATTCCCTTCCAATTGACACCATTGAGGAGGATTATGACGGCTCTTAAGACCGAAGGAAGAGCACTGTTTGATACTCTGTTTATCTTGCAGCATGCCCGCGAGAATACATTGGACGACTTATGGGAAGAGGTAGAGGATCGTGGCGAGATGGATGTGAGTGTTTGCGCTCCTCAGTGTGTTGCTCTTACTGATGTAATTTTCCGGCTAGTTTTCGGTGGTTGTAGAACTGATACCTAACCTCAATAAGAATTCTTTGGAAATTGTTATGCACTTCCGCTGGTAAGTTGCAGCGCTTCCCGTTCGGCCGGGGCCACTCTGTTGACAGGAGGTTGCATATAGTGACGTGGTACTGGGCGATCATATCGACGTTCTTCTGCGGCAACTTGATTCCGCAATATCTTCTGCCCTCGATAACACAGAAGGGCTCGCACTCAACTTCTCGGAATTTGATCCCTCGTTACTCTCAGTGGCAAACAAGAACCCCACTGTGCTCGAATCCACCAATCAAGGCCTTCTACATTCCGAGTTTGAGCGCAATGCTCACGAATTCCCCGATCGCATTGCATTTGAGTATCTAGAAGAGCATGGCTCAATTACAAGCCTGACCTTCGGAGAGATCAATATGCGTGCAAACAAGATCGCCAATCACCTCCTCTCACTCGGTGTTGGCAGGGATGAAGCAATCCCGCTCTGTATCGACAAGTCTCCGCTATTCTATATCTGCGTCATTGCCGTTTTGAAAGCAGGATGCGCGTTCACACCCATCGATCCAAGTCTCCCGTCAAACAGAAGAGAGTTTATGATTCGAGAACTTCTGGCAAAAATGATTCTTGTTGGATCGAGTGATGTAGAGTATGATCTGGATGTGAAGATTATCAACGTTCAACAACTCCTATCACAAGACTCACAAATTAACGCATCAAATCCCTCTGTATCTGAACTGACACCCTGCTCCCTTGCCTACAGAATCTACACCTCCGGATCCACTGGACTCCCGAAAGCTGTCTCGATAGAGCACCGCAATGCAGTCCAAACTTTCCAGGCTTCAAAAACCCTAATTTGCTGGAATAAAGGATCGCGATTACTGCAATTTGCTGCTACGACATTTGACATGTGTTACTACGACATCTTCATGGCTTGGAGCTATGGGTTCACGCTATGCTCTGCAGCACGAAAATATTTGCTTGGGGAGCTGGAGGCAACGATAAATCGTCTTGATATCTCGATGCTAGATTTGACACCAACAGTTGCATCCACACTTAATGCAACGCAGCTACCAGGTGTGAAACTACTCTATTGTATTGGAGAGGCGATGCCACAGAAATTAGTAAGCGATTGGGAAGGAAGATGTGTTAACTCCTATGGGCCTACAGAGGCTGCGATGTGTTGTACCATCACGGAGGTATCTTCCAATAAAAAAGCTACCAATATCGGAAGACCGTTTGAGACGACCAGCTTTGTAGTTTTGGACAAGGATGGGAATAACGTTATCCCGGTCTTAGGGAGCGGAGAATTGTGTATTGGTGGCTCACAGGTGGCAAGGGAGTATCACAACAACCCCGAACTTACGAAGTCCCGGTTCATATCCTTCCACGGCGATCTTCTTTACAAGACTGGAGATATAGTAAGACAATTAGCGGATGGAACTTTCGAATTCATTGGTCGTGCAGACGACCAGGTGAAGATTCGAGGACTACGAGTCGAGCTCGGCGAGATAAACACGATCTTGAAGGAATCACACGAAAACGTCAAAGAAACTACTACTATCGTGTTGAAGCATTCCGCTGGATCAAAGGAGCAACTCGTAGCATTCCTTGCGCTTGAGGGTCGAAAACAACATGGAAGTAATCTACCGATTGTTACTTCTCGCGACGATATAGTTGCCATAGCTCGAAGGTACACGCAGAAAATGCTGCCACGATACATGATCCCAGGCGTTATTCTAGTCGTTGACCACATACCATTGTCAGCCGCCGGAAAGGTCGACAAGAAATCCCTAGGAGTTCTGTTCCAGATGCAGGGCATTGAGTCATTTTCTCATGCAGATGTGAGTGGCAGCGATGAGTTGTGGACTGACCGAGAACAGGATATTAGACGGGTCTTCTCAGAGATCTCGCAGGTTCCAATGGAACAGATTCATAAATCTTCGACTATCTATGAAATTGGTTTGGACAGTATTAGTGCCTCACAGGTTGCGTCGAGATTGAACCGGTTGGGAGTGAGGATATCGGTTATTGATATTTTGGAGGTTAGCCACCCTAGATACTCACACGCTTGGTTCTGACTAACCGCTAGTATAGCGTCCTTCAATCGGACTTCTTTCCGACTTAGTATCAGAAAATTCAGAGCAAGATGGGCCCAAGAAGAAATCCAACTTCATTTCCGAATTTGAAAGGAGTTTTCTGCCTATCATTAAAGCGGAGCACAACATCGATGTCGAATCGATTTCAGGCGTGTTCCCGTGCACGGCGGTACAAGAGGGCATGCTTTCTCAGTTCCTTAGGTCGAACGGAAAGCTATACTTTAATCATACGCTTTTGAAACTCCCCTCGGATGTTGACGAGCAGAAACTTAAGGCTGCATGGAACTCGGTATTTACCGCATTAGATATTCTTCGGTCTGGATTTGTGGAGATCGATGATGATGTCCATTCTTTTGCCACTGTCACATACCGTCGAGAACATATCCAGTTACCATGGCACGCGGTCTACGAGGTATCTGACTTCCGTAGTTTCGTCGACAAACAGAAGCTGCATGCAGCGTCACTGGCACTCGAAAAGCTCTACCTACCACCATGGCAGATTGTATTCTTCAAAACTGCGTCAGAAGATAGCTACTTGCTTTTCTCGGGCCATCATGCGTTATACGATGCAACATCCCTTCAGGTTATCTTTCAAGACGCTGTAGCGCAATACCTTTGCTCACAGACCCGTAGACATCCGCAATTTAGCACAGTTTTGGAAGATATTATTAAGCACACGCTCAACCAACCGACTGTGAGTAGCGACCGCGATTTCTGGCTCAAGCAGCTCAAAGGAAGCAACATCTGCCGCCTCCCCAACTTATGCCCTACCAGAATTACTAGCACAACCTACCATGTAAAGGAACTACATTCGTCGTGGAAACTCTCCGATATCGAATCAGCCTGTCAAAGAAGGGGTGTTTCGCTGCATTCCATTGGTCAAGCAGCATGGGCAAGAGTTTTGTCTTCTTACACTGGAGAAACCGCTGTAACTGTGGGGGTTGTATTTTCCGGGCGGATGGGGCTGAGTGATGCATCCGATGTTGTGTTTCCCTGCTTGGTCACCCTTCCTTCACTATGTGTTCTCGCCGACAAGACCAATCATGAGCTGGCACTCGAAATTCAAGCCAGCAACACAAGAACACTGAAGCATCAACATACGCCACTAAAGTCGATACAGAGGTGGTTTGAACATCCAGAGGAAAGCTTTTTTGATTCAATCTTCGTTTATCAGAAGACGGATGAAAGTGGAAAAAAGGCATTGCCGTGGAATATTGCGGAGGAAGATGCATCCGTTGATTATACGCTTTCGTTGGAGATTGAGCCCGCATCGGAGGATCATCTGTTGATCCGCGCTACTGTGAGGGATAACCATATTCCTGTGGAGCAAACAGATTTCTTAATCCGACAATTTGACGCTGCTCTGATTGATATCCTAGATAACCCAGATCGCAGTTCTACAGAACTTTCTAGTATTCCCTCTGAACTCTTGTCAATCACACCTGCGAATGTCGAAGAAATTCCAGGTGATGTTGCGCTATTGCACGAGTTCGTTGAAAGGCACAAGCAGCTGTGCCCGGATAAGGTAGCTTTTGAGTTCATCACTGCAATGGACGGCGACAAGGTTACGAAGCAAACATGGACTTATGCTCAGCTCGATGCGGAGGGAAATAAGATCGCCAATTTCCTACTCAACAACGGAGCCACCACGGGACGCATAGTTGCCATCTCTTTTGAGAAATGCCCTGAGGCTTCGTTTTCAATCTTGGGGATCTTAAAAGCAGGGTGTGCGTATGTTGCAATTGACTATAGCGCACCAATTGACCGCAAGTCTTTCATTATCGAGGACTCGAGTGCAGTCATGGTTCTCACAATGAATAAGTACGCTTCCGAGCTCCAGGCTGCGGTCAAAGTCAAGGTTATCTCTGCCGAGAGTGATTCCAGCATTAAAAAGGCGTCTTCAACAACCCCTGTCGTTAACGATCTCACGCCGGACAACCTCTCTTACTGTCTCTACACCTCTGGAACAACCGGAGCTCCGAAGGGTTGCGAACTTACCCATGAGAATGCAGTTCAAGCAATGTATTCGTTCCAACGCCTTTTCTCGCCCCATTGGGACTCTGAATCGAAGTTCCTTCAGTTTGCGTCGTTTCATTTCGATGTTAGCGTGCTGGAACAGTTTTGGAGTTGGAGCGTTGGTATGTGTGTTACATCTGCGCCAAGGGATTTAATATTCCAAGATTTGGCGGGAACTATCCATAAGCTTGGGATTACACATTTGGACTTGACGCCCAGTTTGGCTGCGTTGCTGAGGCCGGAGGATGTACCGAATCTTTGCAGAGGCGTTTTTATTACTGGCGGTGAAGCATTGAAGCAGGAAATCTTGGATATGTGGGGCGAGACTGGAGCAATTTATAATGGGTATGCGCCTTTTCAATGAAATGCGAATATACGCTGACAATATTGGTGTAGTTATGGGCCTACTGAAGTGACTATTGGAATGACGATGTATCCCCGCGTTCCTGCAAACGGAAAGCCATCCAACATTGGCCCCCAGTTCGATAATGTCGGCACATATGTGCTTGCCCCCGGGACAGATAAACCAGTGCCTAGAGGAGCGATTGGCGAACTATGTGCAGCCGGAAAGCTGGTTGGACGTGGCTACCTGAACCGTCCAGAGCTTACGAAAAAGGCGTTTCCGATCCTAGAGAAGTACAATGAAAAGATCTACCGCACAGGTGACTTGGTGCGGATTCTTTATGACGGGACTTTCGATTTTGCTGGGCGTGCGGATGACCAAGTCAAGCTTCGTGGGCAGCGACTGGAAATTGGAGAGATTAATCAAGTTGTGAAGAAGGCAGATGCATCTGTGGAAGCTGTGGCAACGCTCGTTCTGAGACATCCGAAGCAGCAGAAGGATCAGCTTGTGTCCTTCGTTGTTGCCGGTTCCGAGCCCTCAAACAAACGGTCAAACCCTATGGTTCTCACCGAGACAATTCATTTGCAGTTGATATCGAAGCTTGTCGCTGCTTGTAGGTCGAAACTCCCGGTATATATGGTCCCGACACATTTCCTACCAGTTTCATACATGCCACTTTCAGTGAACAACAAAGTGGACAACAAAGCTTTGAAAGTGTTGTATCAGGATACTACGCTGGAGGTACTGCAGCACCTTGCAAAGCGCGACGACGACACCGTCGAATGGAGTGATGTTGAACAGCATCTGCGTTCCGTGCTGGTAGATGTGACGAAGCTAGAGAGCTCCGAGATTAGCCGTTCATCGACCATATTCGAGTTGGGATTGGATTCAGTCTCTGTTGTTGGATTAGCACGAAAGCTAAAGAAGAGTGGATTTGCTGCAGCAACACCGTCACTAGTAATGCAGAACCCTGCACTTTCACAGATGGCTAGTGCGTTGGTGAAAGAGGCGGGATATCTGGATGGAGAATTTGCTAGGCTTGAGGCTGCACGACAGCAGATTGCTGCCTTTGTGAATAAGAATTCTTTCATGGTTACAGAGACCTTGAGGTTGCAAGCGGAGGATATCCAAAGAATTTTCCCATGCACCTCTCTTCAAGAAGGGATGATTGCGAGGTTCCTCGACTCGGAGACGCCGCTGTACTTCAACTCTTTCCCTATGGTATTGGATGCATCAACCGACGTTGGAAAGCTCCATGACGCGTGGAAGACGGTCGCTCAATCTATCGATATGCTACGAACTTGTTTCTGCGAGACGCCGGACGGATACGCACAGGTCGTCCTCAAACGGGCGCCGATTCTCTGGGAGGAAGTTGATATCAATAATGAGGGTTTCCAGGACGAAGTTAGTCAAGGGTTGGTGCGAAGCGTTGGCCGCAACAGAAATCTGCATTATCCACCAGTGTCTATCTTGTGTATCCACACCCCCACAAGATGCATCCTGACGCTAAATATCTTCCATGCTTTATATGATGGAAACAGTTTATCGTTGGTCCTGAACTACCTTCAGCGTGTTTACTTTGGAGAGTTTAGTCCAAGACGGTTACAGTTTGGAGATGTGGCGACGCATTTGCTGAGTACGGATCTCAAAGAGGCACAAAAATTCTGGAAAGAAAACCTAAATTCTTCCAAGCCTTTGCGACTTGATCAACTTCGCTCTCCACCGGAGGCTGGGGTATCCGACGACTATTCTGAAGAGCTGAAGCTAGATTTCGCTAGTAGTAGACTAGATCAGATCTGTAAGCAACTCCAGTGTACGCCTCAATCAATATTCCAAGCAGCGTGGGCATCAGTTCTCGCGGTTTACGGCGGCCCTACAGTCACACTCGGACTTGTTGTCTCCGGACGAAGCCTTCCCATTGATAATATTGAAGAAGTTATTGGTCCTACGTTTAACACAATTCCCGGCTCGTTCGACGTTGGTGGCGCGGTTTCATGGGAGGCGTTGGTTAAAGTCATTCACAAGTACAACTCAGAATCTTTGCCATTCCACCACACCCCATTAAGATTCATACATAAATGGCTTCGAAGAACTTCGGAACAGCCACTGTTCGATACTTTGTTCACGTTCCAGAAGGAGGCGGCTGATGATGAGAAATCAACAAATTTGTGGAAGATTTGCCCTGGCACCGTGGTGGCAGATGTGAGAGATTCCTGTGGTTGTGAGAGGATTGAGTTAGCTGACGTTCGGTAGTATCAACTAGCTCTTGAAGTTGCGCAAAGTTCTTCAGGAGAAGTTACATTGACAATAGTAGCAAAGGCAGAGCTCTCTAGGGAGAAGGTTTCCGATACCCTGCGGAGCGTCGCCGCCAATATCCGAACTATACTGGAGAACCCCACGAGCAAGCCATTGGTCCAGCCTGCCGCAACTTCGGAGGCAGAATTAATGAATGGAATTTGCCGTAATCCAGGCACTCGGGATGGGGATTTTGTGTGGGACGGGCAAGCAGTAATTCTTAGGAAAACTATCGCGGGGTTGGCTGAAGTTGAGGAAATCGATATCAACGCAGATTCATCTATTCTCGAGCTTGGTCTTGACAGCATCGAAGCCATTAAACTTTCCTCTAGGCTCCGACAACATGATATCAGACTATCAGTCAGCGCAATTATGCGCAACACTACCATCCGGAAGATGCACAAAATCATGAATACAGGAGTCCAACCAGCACACCACGCGGGTGTTGACAAACTAACTGAATTTGAACACAGAGTGCGACAGAGCCTCACAGGACTAGAGAATGTTGCAGCCGTGTACCCCACCACGCCGCTTCAGGAAGCTATGGTTGCTGAGACTTTGGCGTCGGAGTATAGCCTCTACTTCAACCACGATGTTCTTAAGCTCGAAGCTTGGGTAGATCTGAACCGACTCCGAAAAGCGTGGGAGATTGTAGTGGAAAGTAATGATATCCTCCGGACGTCATTTGTGTCCCTCGAGGACCTGGATATTGGGCAGACGTACGCTCAGATAATCCATCGCTCCTCTGATTTCTATTGGAACGAGGTCGAGGTGTCGACAGAAGGTGTGGTAGTTCCTACTATCGACGCGATTATGGAAAGGATAAGAAAACAAGCAGACATACTGGGAGAACCACCGGTGTATGTCACGCTTCTGAAGGCACCACATTCTACTCATCTCGTCCTCTCTATATCACATGCCCTGTACGATGGCTGGTCAATTGGTCTTTTGCATACAGACTTGAGACTAGCCTACTTCGGTTCCTTCACTCCTCGGCCTTCACCTCGATTGCTAGTTGACAACATCGTCAACAACGATGCTGAAGAGTCCCAAAGATTCTGGAAACATATACTCGACTGCGTCGTTCCGTCTCAATTCCCAACATCTGCATTCACACAGCCCAGTAAAACTCATCGCTCGGAAAGAATTTCCGCAGTATCATATTCAGAAGTACAGACCTTCTGCAAGAAAGTTGGAGCTACAGTTCAATCACTCGGACAAACCTGCTGGGCGCTACTCTTGGCACATTATCATGGTGAGACAGATGTCGTGTTTGGAAGTGTGCTGTCAGGGCGCGATTTTGATCAGGCGGATGAGATCATGTTCCCAGCGATGAATACTGTCCCTGTGAGAGTGATCCTTCATGGTTCTTATCGCGAAATGCTCTTGTATGTGCAAGAGAATGGATCTGCGACGTTGAAATACCAACATACACCTTTACGAGACATTCAGAAGCTTGTTAACACTGGGGGTACGAGGCTATTTGACACTATCTTTCTGTATCAACGATCCCAGACTTCTGGAAGTGGTGAGAAGCAGCTGTACGAATCTGTTGGAGGATCTTCTGATGTCGAGGTATGCATTCTATCTTCCATTCGTAATTGTTCTCGCGCGTCTAACTGGGTGCAGTACAACATTGCCGTGGAAATGGAACGGAGTGGAGAAACGATTGCATGGCGAAATGCATGCAAGTCTACAGTCTTTAGTGCCGACGAATCAGATGGCCTTCTTGGGCATTTGGATGCGCTACTCGCTCACGTTGTTCGGAATCCAGAACACCCAACCTTAACCCATACACCGGATGGATTGATAATTGGAAACACACCAGTGGTTCGACGCCAGTTACAGCGGGTGTTGAATGGTGTTCGCATAGACTTAGACGGAATTGCAGCTGCGGTAAACAAATATTCAGGTGGCATAGATGGTTGCGCAGCTATTATCGCCAATGAATCCGGTAGGAGCTTCCTGGTTGTATTCGTGTCTGGAACCCAGGCTGCGACCGCAATTCCTACAGTTATCGCCTATGCAAAGAGGATCCTGCCTTACCAGGCATTACCTTCATACGTCATCAACATTGATACCATTCCGCTCAAGGGTCACAGCATTGACAGAGAAAAGCTACAGGCCATTTTTGGGTCCCTGGACAATAAGCAGCAGTACGCAATTGAAAGTCAACGAGGTGAATGGACCGCTGCGGAATTACAGATAAGAAGGATTTTATCCAAAGTTTGCGGTCTCCCAGAAATAGAAATTCAACGCACCCAGACTATCTTTCACCTTGGACTTGATTCCATCAGCGCCATCCGGCTCGCCTCAGATCTCCGGAAGGAAGGCATCTTCTTGAACGTTGCTGATATCCTCAGGGAGGCTACAATCGAACGAATGGCGGTGGCAGCTCAGCCCGTGAACGGCAATGTAACTGCTAAGCCATCGATTGATGCCAGTACCATTTTACGCAAGGCAATGGAAGCGCTGAATATGGCCAAGTGTCTTGATGGAATATCCCAAGATCTAATCGAAGTGGTCTATCCCGCTACAGCGGGGCAGCTGTACATGATTGATTGCTGGAAGAGCTCGAATCATAAACTCTTCATGCCAACGTTTACCTTCAAGTGCAGCCGTGTAGAGTTGTCGCAGATACAGTATGCCTGGGAATCGCTCGTACGTCAGGAACCAATACTGCGAACCTCATTCCATGAAACCGGACACGAGGAAACGCCGTTTGTGCAGGTAGTCCTCAAGAACGCACAGTCTCAGTTTACATGGTTTGAGGCTTCTCAACCAACAGACGATGCGTTCTTACGCTTCATTAAGACGCAAGAGCAGCAAAAGAAGGTTGATATGGTAACACCGCCGGTTCGCTTGTGTGCAATCATTACTCCAACGAATACCATTCTCTTCTTAACAATCCACCATGCACTCTACGACGGCATTAGTCTTCCCTTACTTCTGGAGAAACTCCAGAGTTTGATGGCACGACGACCGACGGCGACGAGAAGATTACCGATACCCGATCCCGAGGGCCCAAAGTTCGTTGACTACCTTGCGCTTCTCCACTCCCAAGACCTTGGGAAGCAGCGAGAGTTCTGGAGCTCTTATCTTCACGGCGCATTATCAACTCTCACCGTCACCAGAGCAGCAGGCGAGAACCGCGAAAGTATCTACTGTCCCTCCGTACTTGCTACACACCAACTGGAGACGAGATGTCGCCAGGAAGGAATATCCCTCCACGCCATCTTCCTTGCCTCATTCGCAAAGATTTTCGGTACACGGGTTGGTCGGTCGGAGGTGGTATTCGGGATCTACCTGGCGAACCGGAACCTTCCGGTGCCCGAACTCTCTACCATGGCCGCACCAACTCTAAATATTGTTCCCCTCCGCGTGCAAGGATTACAGAATACACCATCCATAGACCTAGCAAGAAAAGTCCAGGCGGATCTAGTCGCCCTTGGGAACCCCGAGAACGCAACGGTAGACCTGAGGGCTATTCGAAGGTGGACAGGAGTACAAGTGGATTGCCATTTCAACTTTTTGAAAGAGGGCGGTGGCAACAGGACCAAGAATGCGCTGACGCTGGAGGAAGTCGATGTGGATATTGGAGCCGGTAAACAAGTCGCCGGCACACTCACAGCCACCCGTTCTTGGAGCCTATTGCATTGTTTCTGGCGGATGCCCCTAGGGACACTATGGAAAATGTTGAGGTTTTTGTCTTGGTTCGTAGGAAGTTGCAATGCCCTCCCCAAAAAGAAGAATAATACGGTAGCTGTGGAGAGTAGAGTAAGTTTTTCCCCGTCCATGAGGGAGAAGGTTAGGGTGCTGACGATGGGAACAGACAAATTTAGATATTGAAGTTGCGGTGAGGAATGGAATGGTGGATGTTGGTGCGTTTTCGAGCAACAGGTGCATGAGTAAGGAGGAGTTAGAGACATTGGTGAAAGAGATAGTAAGGGTTGTGGAGGAGATTTAGATGAGAGCCGGCGTTTTTTCGATGCGTTTTTTGTTGCTTTTTGTTGTATGGTTCGCATTTATATTTGACTAGTATTCCAGAACAGTGATGATTATTGCAATGCCAGAGTGCATGCGGTCAAGACGGTGGGAAATACGACTATTGTAGATAGCCACTGGTACTCGAGTAGCCAACCAGTCATCAGAACATGCTCGAGATCAGGCTAAGCCCAGACTTATCACAAGCTACCGCACCCCATAGTCTGATAGACTACGCACCCCATTGTCGTGCCATCTTCACCGTCGGTATTGGTGTACCTTTGACGAGTGACATGTTCTATCTCTAGGGCGTTGAAATTCGTGTAAAACAGGGAGAACTATAGAGGCTAATAACGGATAGAGGGTTATAACTCAATGGTGACAATACATCAAAAGTGTGCAACTGTGGAAACCGTGAGAGCAAAAGCTAAAAGGAGATGATGACATTCCAAATGCTTCCAAACTCTAACTATCTAGTTATCTGCCAAGAACACAGCCACTAGAGCCGCAATCACGTGTGTGGAGATGCCTGCGCCACATAACCACAAATTGCATGCGTACCAGAGAGAAAGAATATCGATATAAATACGAAATAGACCCAGCTTAAAATCAAGAACTAAAAAAACCCTGACAAAAGAAATCAAGCCCGCCCTTTGCCCCTTTACTTCCGGCACCACTATAACTAACTACCAGACTGTCTACTACCACGCCCACTACCACGTCCTGTACTGCGCCTACCACCGATACCCTCTGCCTCTTCAGTTCCTTCAGATATCTCCTTTCTTTGAGACCGCCGGGAAACAAAAGTACTTTATTGAGATTGTGCAAACACTAAATTATTAGCAAGCAATATGATAATACGAACCATCCATGTTCCGTGTTCACAACGATATCTCCTCGAGCTTCCCTAGCACTTGCGTGATATAAGCTAACCCTACCACAATCCCATCCCGATCATCCAGAAGATGATTCTCCTCCTCCTCTTCAAGTCCTTTTAGACACGCCACTACAGCCTCTTTATATTTTGCGCCAAGATGCCGCGGAATCTGCGATTGAGCCTTCGTCAGGAATACACGTTGGAGGTCACCAGGCGGCAGTAAATCCCCTCTAGCGTCCTTCAACCGCCTTTCCGTCACGTTCCCTTCCGCATCAACAAACGAGCTCCAGGTGGCAATCTCGAGGAGCATGACGCCTAGACTATAGACGTCGTGCTTCATGCGGTACTCGTCGCCAACGGCCAATCGGTGTCGATCGGGATGAAGATATACTCGCTTCCCCTCCTCGCCCACGGAAAGACGCTTTGTTTCCGCATCATCCTTGCGAACGCCGTCGTAGCCCACCAAATAAGGCTCGCCGACAGCTCTCGGGAACTGATGATACTTCTTTTTAGAGGCCTCTACGTCGGTGACTGGTTCCAGGATGATGATGTTGTCGGCTCGGACGTTTTTGTGCACGAAGGCTGCCGAATCAATTTTCTTTGCGAGGTTGACGCGTTGGTCTAAAGAGTGTGCTATTCCCCAGCTTCGGTTGACAGGGTCCAAGAGGAGGTCGCGCAACGAGCGTGGATTTTCCTTGCCGGCGGGGATGCGAAAGTGCAGCTCGAAGCGGTTCTGGAGGGCGTCCACTGCAAAACCCGAACATGGAAGGATACCCATAGTGTCAGCGTCGGCTTCCCAAAGCTTGCATGCAACATCCCGTACTGTAGTGCGGAGGGCGTTGATGGATCTTCTATCCATGCCGTCGCTGTATTCGCGGTATTCGACTAGGACGCAGTCGGCGTCTGGTTGTTGGGTAGCTTCTTGAGCTTGAACCACCCACAGCGGCGAATGCGGTAACCTACGGCAGGCTCCTGGAGGACTACCGAGTGCTTTTCGGATGAGGGTCGGGTTCTCGCCTTTGATCTCGGGCCCCGCCACAATTGCGGAGCGTATTGTATGGATGCGTTCCAGTGTTGGCGACCTCTTCCTCATTTCAGGCGGGTACTCGCCTCCGCCAAAAAACAAGAACACGATAGCCCTTTTCAGGAACCGGTCTTGCCACTGCTCGAGATCGCTGCATGCATCTTGGATTCGCTTCGAGTCGCGAAACGCAAACTTCAACCGCTTGAAAGTTCCGTCGACATCGCGGAAGAGTCGAAGCGCTTTCTCGAGGGAAACTGCGAGTATTTGAAACATGCTCTCCAATTCGTCTTTAAACAGCGGACTCAAAGTCGCGTTGATGGAATAGAAGAAGCCCATCAGGTCTCGCAACTCGCCTTGCACAAGCTGGACGGCGAATTTGTCAAGTTTCATTAGGTTGTGTGCGTCTTTGTATAGGTTGACTTTTGCTAACAGCGACTCGCTGATTTTGATGCATAGGTCAATAACTCCTGGCATTGCCAGGACCAGCCCCGTGAATTCAAAGCCGCTCATGTTGCGTTCGTATATGTACGTGGGGTCGTATCAGCTTTCAACGCGGGGTCATATCAGCTTTTAACGCGGGGTCATATCAGTAACAAGAATCAAAACTGCTTCGATACAAACGGGGGAGCAAACGGTTAAACATACTATTCCCTTTTAACACACCCGAATCTTTGCTGCAAGCTATTGGCACGAAGGTTTCAGTTGATCATGAAATGAGTTCGTCCTGGGTGACGGTGGTCGGATATATATTTTGCTCAAACCTGCTGCCTAACATACGTAACACCGGCTGTATCCCCGCACAACACGCAATCATGATCAACCAACCAGAGCACTCATCCAATGTAAAGTACAAACATGCATCTACATACATACAGTCCATAATCTCGAAGTCCGACTGCGACTCCGCGACGGTATACTTGCTGGAAAACAATATCTCGTGGCGCATTCAGAAATCCACCACACAGACACAGACTTTGTTAAGGCTGGATGGATTTCTCCGTGGATTTCTCAGCGGGCGTAGCTCTTTACCGATTCGCCGGCGGCACATTGAGTAGTTCATCCGGCCTAGGATGGAGCTCATCACAATCAACTCCAATCAACATAACTCAAGGTTCAACGCAAGGCGACAAGGTTGTCGTTGCTAGGAGTCTGAGCACAATACAAGATCTGATAGATTTGCTTTCTACACTTTCCATTCAGGGCCCGCTTATGCTCACGGACAAATTGACACGTACTTTCATTGCCAAAGGTTCCCAATTCGACGTCTACAAGAACTTCTGGTTCGAGTCTGGGGCAAATACCAACGACCTCTACATTACCGAAGTTGCGGTTAAGAAATGCATCTTCAAGCTAACCAGCGATACGCAGCTCGATCTTTCTACCGACGCAGCGCGGCGCCAGGTCCACGACATGTGCCTAGAGATCTCTGCGCTCTCGTACCCGCAACTGCGCAATCACCGGAACATCGTGAAGCTACTGGGATACTCGGTTGACAATGAAGATTGGCATGCTGCGCCGCTGCTGGTGCAGGAACTGGCGGTCGGCGATCTCCAGAAAGTGCTGAATGATCCCCAGTTTGACCTCTCCTGGGATGCAAAGCATCAGTTGTGTTTGGACATTGCGGCGGCACTGGATGCCTCGCACGCATGCGGGATCGCCCACGGAGATCTCAAACCGCAGAACGTGCTAGTGTTTAGAGGTCCGAGCACAGAAGTGCCGTTCGTCGCGAAGCTGGCGGACTTTGGGTATTGCTCGACTAGCGCCAGCGCCAACGATGCCGGAATCCGAATCACCGGCTGGACGCCCGGGTGGTGTGCGCCCGAGATCTACCGTCATGTCCATGAGGGGAGGTCCATCAACAACGCAGAGCTGATGAAGGCAGACAATTACTCTTTTGGATTGGTGGTGTGGATCGTGATGTGTCGAGGCGGCCGCACGCCCCAGCCACCGCCGAAATCCGCCGCTGACGCCGTCAAGGACCTACTTGCATGTCCTACGATTCCTCGCAGTTTGTGCGAAACGCTGGGCAGCGCTCTAGTAATACTCATGCGCCCTGTAGTTTCGGAGCGGCCTGCAGTCATTAGTGACATCCTGCAAGACGACAGCCAAGCCTGCCGAACTTGGTGCGTCGGCCTCTCGTTATGTCTTGCGCGTGCTGACTGATACGAGCAGGAACCGCGCCTGTGAAGAATATCATGCCCCGCCGGCAGCTGCAGAACAGGAAGAAACTCCGTCGCCGTTTATCCACTCGTGGGACATCCCCTTCCTTGATGCGTTCATGCTCGTAGGTTTAGACAAGACGTTCGAAACCTACAAGGACAGCCTATCCGGCGCCCAGCTGTTTGCCATGTTCCTGGTGAAATCGTTTTACGATGGCTCACGTGGGGACCTCCCGACCGTGCAGACAAAGATATTGATCACGGCTGCGGAACGGGGTTTCGTTCCCGCGCAGGCCGTGGCGTATCGAGTGCTGCAGTCCCACAGGCAGCAACTGCCCGCACATATCAGCCCCGAAACTGCAAAAACCTGGTTGTTTCACGGTGCATCAACCGGGTCACTGGTTGCCGCACAAGACCTGGGTGCCATAGACACGGAATCGTGTGAGCGCGCTCGAGCCGAGTTCCGACGAAACGGCGGCTACAACCAATTCTATTCACTGACCGCGAGGCCACCGGATCTGAACTTGCCCGAGTCCGAATCAAGGGATATCATCGAGAAGCAGCGGAACAGCCGGATCCACGAGCTCGCAACATACGGACGCCTCGAGTACCTGACCGAGCTGTTAAACGACACAGACGCCGAAGCCGACGTCAACGCCCGGAACGCGTTCGGCGAAACCGGACTTTACAAAGCGTGCATGGCGGGCTGCTGGCAAACGGTATCCCTGCTGAGCCGGCGCGGGGCAACCGCATCCATCACCGAAAACCTTGACGGCATATCGTGTCTGCACTGGCTCTTCAACTTTCCACCTGAACATATACCAACTGTCGCCCGCCTGCTCGTCGACGCAAACGGAGACCCAAACACCCTAACGCATACGACCAGCCCGATCGTGCAGTACCACTTCCCGTTCACGTGGCCGCCTGGAACTCCGTTGCACTGGGCCGTAGCCGCCTCGAGCGCCACAGCCGTCAAGGTCCTGTTAGAGCTAGGAGCCGACCCAACGCTGCGCAATCGCACCGATGCGTACAAATACGAGCGTAATGTCCGGGTGTTTGACCGCCACGACCAGTCGACGCAAGTTGGCTCCTACTCCACAACTCCCGAGGGCTGCAAAGGCCTTAGCGCGATCGACCTGGCTGTTGCGCAGCACGACGCGGAGGTACTCTCGCTTCTCCTGGCCCGTGTCGCGGAACCAGACCTCATAGACGAAGAAGGTTACACTCCTCTCCACCGCCTCTGCTCCCTTCGCATCGGACGCACCGTCTCCGGCGCACGCTTCTGGTACCCTTCGTTTCTAGGCGCCGCGACTGACAGCCAGCAAACCGCGATGTTGCACACAATCAGCCTCCTGCAATCCAGCATCAACAAATTAACTCAGCCTCGCAACAACGTATTCGAGATCGGCCGCGGCGGCTTAACACCCCTGATGCTAGCTATTATGGCGCTGAACGCCGCTGCAGTCCGAGCCCTGCTGGCCCTTGGGTCAGACATAGACGTCTCTAACTTGACGGGGTACACCGCGCTGGAAGTGCTGTTGCATCGGAAAGAACACGAGCCTTACACTTCACCCCAAGCGTTCGCGGCCATCATGGATTCATTCGTGGAGCACTACCGCGTAGCCAACCGACTACCCTCGGAAGTTACATCACTGCTCGAAGTCGCGGTATCAAACGGCTTGTTAGACATCGAATCATTGCTACCCTACCTCTCTATTGATACCGACAAGATGAGCTTTCTCGCGCGATTGATGATCAGCGAAGATGTATTCACACGGGATGGATATCTCAAACTACCGCAGCGCGACACTCACCTGCGTAAACACCTAGAGGTGTATGTTGCCGGCGGTGGCAGCGTTTGCGGCGGCGACGGGCTTTTGCATCACGCTTGCAACGTGGGACTTACGGGCTGCGTGTCTTTTCTGATAAGCGCGGGCGCAGAAGTCAATGCTGTGGTGAAGGGCACAGCGGCGGTTGTTGCGGGCACGCCGTTAGATGTCGTCGAGCAAAGGAAGATCCAGCTTTGCGATCGCGTTGAAAGCGGGAGATCACACGTTTCCAAGCTGGGTAAGTGGGCAAACCTATGCAGCCTTTCCCTTGATGTAGTGGTGGTTATGGTTGTATCTATATCTATGTTGCAGCTGACATTTGGATATAGAAGTCCAGGATGTTTTGAAGTGCTTGGAGGAGGTTGAAGGAACACTTCGGGCAAACGGTGGGAAACGCCAAATCGAGCTGTGAAGTGTTTCACCACGTGCACTTGTTCTGTGCAGTGGCTCGGAATTTATGTATTCTACATACTAGTACGCCAGTAAGCAGTCCGAGTCTAGTACATACTAGAGTTTAATTGAACACCCTGTAGGGTAAGAGCATACGGGTTAAGCAAAAGATATAATCGTCTACTCTCGTTCCCATATTTTCTCGTCACTCGCAAGCTCCTCTTTTGACCGAGGGACCAAAAAACAGTCTGGGCACCTGAGCAGTTATCTCTATCCACGGCTTCTACAGTATATTAGCCAAGCTGCCCGTATCTACTACTAGTCAACCGCAATGCTAGATTATGGGTCGCTACTCGTGAGTGTCCCCCTTAGCAATCCCATTACATCGTGCAGATATTACCCTCTCCTCGCCATCTAAGTCTTGCCCGCCCTCGAACACTCATTTTTACTTTCATATAGGTTTTGTTTATATGCGAGTAGCAATGGCCATGGCAGTCTATTTATGGGCATAGAACAGTGATGATTACTACAATACCAGAGTTGCATGGACGGCATAATGTCTGTTCCGTCCGATAGACGAACTATGCCCGTTCGTGAACTTGAGAGTCCCATTTGCACCAGTTCGTGAGATTAAAGACATTTTCGCGAACTGGACAAAAATACCGCGAATCTTTTCTGCAAGTTTCCGAGTTTAAGCCGGTATTTGGGGAAACCACACTACTAAGTAGGGAGACACCTAATTAATCAGCATAGCAACACCCTACTTCTCGCCGCAGTGAGATTATGTTGCTATAGTTATATCATGACTAACTGTATGTGCATTATACTGTTATTATGTCCACCATCAATCTCTAAACTTCACTGGGAGCTAAGTGTGAAACCAGTTGGGAAACAAATGGATGTTGTCATGCAATGGCAGGGTCAGATATTATTTCAAAGCATATCATTTCAGCATGTGCAGTGAGATTCCTCGTGTTGAAAACTGTATGGAATTATAAAATTTCGTTAGTTTGTCAGTTGGTTTCAATTAGCGAATTGGTCAAAAATATCGCAAACTGGAGGTTTCGCTCATAGGACGGAACATATCCAACGACGTGGGATCACAAACCCTACAGCTGCCTATACCACCCATCCCACGCATCATCCCAAATTGCTTTATGGCCCGCGCTTGGCGAGTGACATGTTGTGTCCGTATCTGCTAAAACGAGTATTAAGGTCAAATTAACGCCACAGTTGAAATTTAACCTACAGAAGATAGAGAACAATGTTGAGGGAATTTCACATGGCACATCATACAATACTCATCAAGCGATCGTAGTTGTGATGAATCAACTGAATTGATGATTCTGCGTATCCGAACAGCCCCTAGGTCTTCCGCCGATGATGCGCATTTAAGAGTGTACTTAGCATATGGGATACAAGTTTCCACGTAATTAACACCCAAGTTCCACCGCAAATGATTCACCTCACGTTGATAGTACTAGTAACATGATATGTTTTCGTATGCTCTGATGCCGTTAATTGGTGGTCTCTCCTTGCATGTATATATGAGGACAGGTGTCTGCACACATAAAGGCTAGAGATATAACACCGCTGTGTTGCGGCATTCCGACCTTCGGCAGTGATGGGAAATAAACCAGCCATTTATACTGATTCATGAATGGCTTTCAAAGTTCGGTTTGCTCTGCTACCGATGAAAACCGTCAGCAAATAGCACCTTGCAAATGAGTCAAAGCAATGGCAGCAAAAACTCCCCAAAATCAGACTTCCAAGGAAGGTCTCGCGGCGGTCAGTGCATATAAGATAGGTTCTAAAGGTATGCTACCGAGGAAACTGCGAATGTAGGAATGTTTTTCATCATAATGGAGGTAGGATGGAATTTGACAGATGAAACTGGCTTTGCTTACCGTTGGCCGATAATCACTCGGTCCAAATACTTGCTTCTGCTTTCGTACTCACGAGTCCCATCAAGAACTCGCTCACCCCTACTGTCTTGAAACCAACATTGCGACCGTCAGAAGCCCCAACGTATCCACTGACAGCGGCTTGAAAGCGTATCATCTCGGTCCTGGGTAGCCTCATCCATGCTTCATCTCCGTCCAGGTGGAGGATGTCAATTTGGATGGCAGAACCTGTAATACCGAGGAACTGCGTCAATGCACTGGTGAGAGTGAACCGCCAAGTAAGGATATCCGGTGGCCAGGAGATGTCAGCAGCAGCAGCATTGTAGGGTGGGTCAAATATCCTAGGTGAGTGTCAGTATGTGTCTTCGTCTGTGTCGCACTAGAATGGAAGTATACATTTGGAGGGCAGCATATGCCCAATCGTGGTCGCGGATTGTGACATACTGGGCAGGCGGCAATTTCTGTCGCTTCTTTGGAGGTGGCTGTGGGCTGTCCGACATCTCAAGTTACTGACGATGTGAAGTCCCAACCGTCACAAAGAAAAAGACTCGAGTCTTGGCTGGAAGGGTGCGGCTTAAAATGTTCCTCTGCAACCCAGCAAAAGCAAATCGAACATCATCACAAAAACAATGAAACTGTGCAGATGCTGCGGAAAGACAGCATGCGGAATAGACGGCTCGAAGAAGAGTGTGCTGTGTTTCAAATCGTTTGGCTGCTGGTGGACCCTCTGCTCTGCAGCTCCGTTTTTTTTCACGGCCAACAACTGAACGTTTGGCGGGAGAATGGAATTGTGGGCTCCAAGCCCCTCTCTATCCTACACCGGCCAAAATTTTCCAACCTTTTTTCCCTCCTACTGCCCAACTGTACCTCCACTGCACTTTCTTCACCACTTCTCCCTCCCACCAATCCTCCTATCTACTACTTCAGGAGCGTCCATTCGCTCCCCTTCTCCGAGACAGCATCCCATTCAACTTTGTCTCGATTTTTTTTGGCTAATCGTCTTGCGGATTAAACCCCGAGCAACTCACGACCACTTTACACGATATCTACTACTCTGCCTAATACCTAATATCTATCTGCAATATGAACCCTTCCAAGATGGAACACTCTGAAGTTCACTATTTCCAGAGGTAGGCGACTTGTCCCATCTCCGTTGGTCCAACCTATTGCTAACGTGTCTCGTCTTGATAGTTACAACCATCATGGTTAGTTACCTATTTCATCCGCTGCTTCGCGGGGGACGCGTAAGACGAGTCGTTGTAGAGACGTTGACACTGACGGAAGCCTGGTTGTTCGAATAAAGGCATTCACGAGGAGATGTTGGTATGCGCCACGCACTCACATGAACTCGACCGCAAAACGTGGCTAATCGTAATTTTTCTGCTAGAAAGATGAAGTACGAACAAACACATACAAGAACGCCATCTACCAAAATGCGCACCTTTTCAAGGACAAGGTTGTGCTGGATGTCGGTTGCGGAACTGGCATTCTGAGTATGTACGTTGATCCTCGATCTCATGTCGTCTTCCTTGTCTCACCGTGCCGATGATGATCTATTTTGTTATCCCTGTCTGAAAACGATCGAGTATATCTCTTTCGATATTCGTTGATACTATACTTCTGAGCACACCCTCTATCAAGCAATTTATTGTTCGCCTCAATCCTTGGTGCGCATGCGCTGACACGTTGTGTCAAAGGTTTGCCGTCAAGGCTGGTGCGAAGCACGTCATTGGTGTTGATATGTCCACCATCATCGAGAAGGCGCGGGAGATCGTGGACATAAATAATATGAGCGAAAAGATTACTTTGATTCAGGGGAAGATGGAGGAGATCACCCTTCCAGTCGATAAGGTCGATATCATCGTATCCGAGTGGATGGGATACTTCCTGCTCTACGAGTCCATGTTGGACACCGTTCTTTGGGCTCGTGACCGCTACCTCGCGCCAGGTGGATTGATCTTCCCCGACAAGGCTCATATCTACATGGCTGCAATCGAGGATGGTGACTACAAGGATGAGAAGATTGGCTGTGAGTCTTAATTGTTGTTCTATTGGTTGGTCTTGATGCTAACTATTCACGATAGTCTGGAACAACGTTTATGGTTTCAATTACACCCCTATGCAGAAGGTTGCCTTGGCTGAGCCTCTGGTCGACACCGTTGAGCTTAAGGCTGTCGTCACTAAGCCCTGCCTTACCTACTCTATTAATCTCTACACTGTTAAAGTCGAAGATCTATCTTTCTCCGCACCATTTACCCTCGAAATCGAGCGTAACGACTACATTCATGCTTTCATCTCTTGGTTCGATGTTGAGTTCTCAGCATGCCACAAGCCTCTCAAGTTCTCTACCGGTCCTCATGCCAAGTACACCCATTGGAAGCAGACCGTGTTTTACATTACCGACTACCTGATTGTCAACAAAGGCGAAACGATCCAGGGACGAATCTCGAGTAAACCCACCGAGAAAAACCCAAGAGATCTAGACGTCCGAGTTGAGTATTCTTTTGACGCTGCTGATCCCACACGGAGTAAGGACGAAACTTTGGAGTACAAGATGTGCTAGATGGAATTTTATTACGTTCTTGCTTTACGATTTCTGTAGGATGTAGCTCCATTTCATACTGTGAGTTGCCTGGAATCCCCTTTTTCTTTCATGATTTTAATGAATTTGCGTTGGAGCATTGGGATGGGATGGGTAAAGGTTACGGAAAATTCATTGCTTTGGTTGTTTGTAAGATAGACTTTGATGAATCAACTGGCATGGAGCCATTGTTGACGGAATTTCATGCTTTGATGATTGTACCTAGACCTCGAGCTTTAGGGCAGTTTCTGCTCATACTCTGGTCCGATTGAGTTCAGTATATCTAGCCTACTGTACATGTCATGTACAAGGGTATATCTTCTATCAGCATCCGCCATGCCGTTAGCCCACCATCGTCGTAAGTCTAAACTAGTAATCGCATTCGTCGCCCCTATCTCACCTTCCTCGCCTCCTCCAGCATTGCAGCCGTCTTCAGAACATTTTGTACCCGGCAGAACATATCCCCTGCCATCACCGCAACTATTCCAGCTTGTTAGTACCTCTTCGTCCTCTCTTCTGCGCCGGAAGGGCTTACAAATAGCCCCATACACGCCATACATCCCTCCCAGCATCAACTTCTGAGTATTTGTCATGACCGCATCGTGATAGATCTCGTAAAGGCACGTTGCCGTAGTGAATGTTGAAATCGTCGCCCAAATAATAGTGTGCGGGGCGACGCCGGGGGAGCGGGTATGTAATGAGTACACGATATAGACGGCGGCGGGGAATTGATAGAATATTTCTGTGAGTGCGAAGAAGTGGAACCATGGCGGTTGGCGGGCGAGCAATTGGTCGTTGAAGACGGCGAAGTACCAGCTCTGGATGTTGGATAGAATTGTCGGGACGAGATTGGGGGGGTAGAGCGGCTGCGCGTCGAAGAAGAGGATTGTAGGGATGAAGGAGAGGAGGAAGAGTTTGTAGTAGCGGTCGCGCGGGCGGTGAATAGTGAGGGACATTGTTGCGGTGTTGTTGGTAGTAGAGGGACTGATAGTGATATTTAGTTTGGTGTTTTTTGGAACGTGTAGGGTCCGACACTAAGGTACGAGAGGTTGGCAAGCGTCGGACTTGGAGTTTGGACTAACTCTAACATGCGATCTTCGGACAATTCCACGGTTACGGATGTTTGCGCATCACGATACCTTAGCCATTATGTATAGTAAAGTACTTCTATGTACCTTTTCTTTTATTTTTCTTCTTGTAGCTCGTGCAGCTTGCATACCTGATGCTAACACTCATTTTCATTCATGTTGACGTTCTTAAGATCCAGCGGAGCAGTTGGATCAACCTTCTTTATTCAGGAGTCTTCAGTCAATTCTTCCATTGATGGAATCACAGCTGCGCGATAGAATAGTACCCCGAGGATCTAAGGTAACTACTACCAGAGCACAGCTGCACGATAGAATAGTACCCCGAGGATCTAAGGTAACTACTACCAGAGCACAGCTGCTGCTGCTTGCTACTGTGTGAGGCCTTTCTCAGCTGCGACATTTCCATATACATGTCACTACCAGCCTCTACCTTAAAGGAAGCGTCAGCAGCAGCAGCGACAGCAGCAGCGACAGCAGCATACCAGCACTCGAGACCCACAGCAGCTGCAAGCATCAATCTATCTCTGCATATTATTGTGCTTCCCCACACTGATTGCAGTGCCGATCTTCCAGATCTTCGTGGCTGCACAAGGAATACAGGAGGAAAAAAACAAAGATTCTCACTTATCAGGAACCTCATTCACCCGAAAGAGGGGGATGATGATACCATATCGGTGCTTCAGACATGATATGCCCAAAGGGTGTTTGCGTTCGCCTGATACGGTAGTATCGATCTGCGACAAGTCGGCACATACTCCCACTCTGCCAATAAGAAATGACAGTAGCGCAATGAGTGGACGGGATTCACCACGTACTTTACGCAGAACTGCAACTGCGTATATATTAGCTCCTCCTCCCTCCCTCCCGATCTTAGCCATCGAGATAAAATCCTGCAATAACACGATCGAAGCAGAAGGATGTCGTTGACGAAACCGCAAAATAAGAGGTCCTTCAGTTTCAAATTTTCTAGGTCGAGCTCCAAGGGTTCAAAATCCAGCTCTTCCACGACGTCCAGTTCCACATCATATGAGATTCCGAAGGTGCAGCAGCGGCTTCCAAAGGCTGTATTTGAGCGCATCAATGTACACCTGAGGGCTTTGTACACAAACACGAATGACGAGACCTGCGAGACCTGTATCGCCAGGAATCTGTCCGCAGCGGCAAGGACGTGTAAGAATTGGAGGGATGGACTGGTGCCCGTGATGTATGTTTTCTCCGAGCAATGTAGCGCGGATATTGATATGGTTTAGGTATGGCAATATCTATATTGCCGGGGAATTCCCCCCAGCTGCGAGGAAGATGATGAAGGTGAAATATGGATGTCGAATACTGCTTCTCCAGCGGACATTATCCGCGCGGCCAGATTATGCAGCACTCGTTAAGGAGCTCACGCTGCCGGAATACGACCCCAGCATAATAAAAAGCGAGGAAGATCAGCGCTGGGTGGAATCCACCATCTTCACGCTCATCTCAGGCTGTACGAACCTCGAGAACCTGCAGGGGATTTACATTCCCTTCACGGGGAGGAGCAGTGACTCCCCCATTCACACGGCGTTGTCAAAACGCACAAGCCTCAAAGAGCATCTCTGGCTGGTCAGCGCCTCTTCTTTCTTACAGTACGCGGACTCACAGTCGTTTGTAAACATGCACCGGAACTGGCAAGGACTCGAAACACTAGTGATGCAGGGTTACACTGCCAACAACGGCGGCGGCGGACTGAACCATCTTACATTTGCGGATATATTTGAGCTCCTCCCAGGCTTACGGAGGCTGATGATCTCCCGCTTTCACGACTACGAATTCAACGACAACACACTACTTTCCCTCCCCTCGTCGGTCACGTACCTCCGTCTCGGGAAGCTCCCGGGGATCACGGAAGCAGGGTTGGTCGCATTCTCAAAGCTCCCCTCCTCCAAGAAACTCCACACTCTAGCGCTGCTAGAACTAGAGATACTAAACTTATCAACTATCACCACACTCCTTCGCAATCTCCTGCTGAAGAAATTTACACTCTTGCAAACTTCGTCCCCCCAGCCGGGACCAGACACTGGAACTCCACTCTTTCTCGCCTCAACAACCCTCCAAGACCTCCACTGGGACGTCCTCATCCCCGGACCCGCCACAGTCGCAGTAGCAAGAAGTATATACCGCTCGTATCTACCATCATTACGGCGTCTCCGCGCCCCCTCAGACCACACCGGCGTTCTGCAGGCCGTCTGTCGCCCCTGCGAGAGCATAATCCAACCATTCGACCCCTCCCTCGCGGCCGGCACACAGAGCTCACACAGCTACTCCCGCCTCCTCCCACTCGCGCGTATCGAAGCTGAACGCCGCATCCTAGAGGCGCGAGAGAAGGCGACCGTGAAATTCGTTGTCACATCGCCAACATCGGAGGAGGATGGGGGCGTTTATGACTGGATGGGATGGAATGGTAGTGCGCGAATGTGGCGGTGGGGCAGGAAGTCCGCGGAGGCGAAACATAGGGCGGTAAAGTTTTCAGGGGGGGTTCTGGGGGATCCGAAAAGTCAGGTCGGCTATTGCCTCATGCCG
>Ga0307515_10001000_pt1 | contig 64618 bp, 74 predicted proteins | sample 17_EM_MG_FD_194513 | JGI IMG/M metagenome (GOLD analysis project Ga0307515, IMG submission 194513) | Populus trichocarpa ectomycorrhiza microbial communities from riparian zone in the Pacific Northwest, United States - 17_EM | ecosystem: Host-associated > Plants > Roots > Unclassified | place... | reverse complement strand
TGCGAGAGTTGGCATATCTTTGCTGCATACGTCCACATAGTCCTTGTATCTCACGAGGATACGACAATTCTTGATATTGTGGAATCTTGATATTGTGCTGGGATGCGACCCCCATCATCTGTTGTTATCATCTCCACGTTAACTATGTCTGTTCCTATTCTGATTAGCCTTGTCTGCATTCTGCATTGTAGCATGCTTGGCGGAGTGGAGATGGGTAGGGGTCCCGGGTTGGCTGGATCAGACGGTTTGTCGCAATGGACCACCCCCGTTGTCCAGTTTCTCCCTTCGTGTCTTGGCGAGCCAGTAGCATTCATCCAAGCACCGTCATTGTGTCACTCTTCTGCCGCAACTACCGCCGCTGCTCCTGCTCGCGCATTCAACATCCTGGGGTTTCTCTCACCTACGGTGATGCCTTCCAGTGATGCCCCCAGCAACCCATCACATTCGCTAAGTCATATGGCAAATGCCTCGACCACTTCCTCACTAGCTTAGAGATGATCGAATGCGGTAGCCCCGAGTAGTTGTATACCCGGAGAAGGCTCACCATGTTGGTTACCTCACCGCGTTCCAGCAGAGGACTTGTCCAATCTGCTTTTGGAATCATCGCCCGTCGCGGTCGATTTGGCGCTCGCAGGGCTGTCAATCAACCGTTGCAGTAATCGATTTCCGGGTTTCTTGTCATGGTAAGCCCAAGATTAGGTCGTATACCTTCATTGGGACAACTAACTAAAACCTCCGATTTGTCAACCGGTTTAAGGTATTCAAATACTGAACCCAGAGACTGGCCATTCGACTCTTTACATACATCATCACCGGGCCAGGGTGGAGGTGAATGCTGGTTCGTATGGTAGCTCGAGTTTCCTAATTAGGCTCGGCGAGAACGATGCTCATTGCACCGCAGTCGATTTGTGCTTTGACTCGCTGCATGTTGCCGTGAATATTTAGTACAACGGTAGGTTTTGGGGTCTCCGCTGCCACAGCGAGTGCATTGCCGGTTTGCCTTTTGGCTTTTGTAGACTTCCTTTGAAAGCCACGGCGCTGGCGATGAGTTGGCATGGCTGCCTCCACTGGGCTTATTGGACTTGACCGATTTGAATTCCCAGGATCGGGATTGTGGGAATTATTCGAAATGCCTTTGGTGTTGCTGTCCTCCAAGCTTCCTCGAGGTTGCTAGAGTTGTAGGTGTACACGCCAATTGAAGTCGATGCACTTTACTCGATTCGGAGTGATGTAGTCGCAACTGTGCTGACTCGCAATCGTCTTTCTACTTCGCCTTCGGTTCTTGGTAATGCCGATTCAGGGGTAAGATCGCGCCTTTGACTGTAAATTCTCCGACTGATGATAACGCTTAATTGACTTGTAGGAATGGTATTCGATTTCTCTCGTTGATAGGGTCGAATCCAGTACCCATGGTAAAATCGTCATCATTGCCGGCGACGCGTTTCGTCCATTGTAGCTTCTCTGGCTGATGATCAGACGCAATTGACTCGTAGAAATGGTGTTCGACTCAATACCTCGATCGTATTCGGTTTCTGTCATTGGCCGGATTGAATAGTCGCGGCCTGTAGTCGTGATAATTGTCGCCATCGCCGGTGACGCGTCTGGTGCGAGAGTCGGTCTCTGAACTCTTCTCCGCTGCCATCAGGGTGCTCAATTGAATGATGAAACGATAGATATCCGTGCTTGCAGTAATCATGCTTCAATATGTCGTTTTCAAGGCTCTGATCTCCAATGTAGACTGTATGATGAGGCGCGTCCGTAAAGGGGTAAACTCGTGAAATCCCGTGAGCGAAACGTATCCGTTTACTGAAAAAGCGACAATAGTGTAAGGGCACGTACACCAGCGTTCAGCCTTATAGGCATACGTATGGTAATTATGGTATACGGTTGCAAACGTGGACCCGAGTGATAGTAAATAGGTGGATAGGTAAGATTATCGCTAGAGATCTAAGTGTCGTGGCGAGCTGACTATATAGAATGGCCGTTACCCGGACCTGGGTCACGTGCCGCCGGTACAGATTGTTACGTAATGGCTGCCATTCAGCGGGCTTCGTCATATTCTTGGCGGAGATGTTGATTGTGCATGATGGTTTCTCTTTACACCGGTGGTGCATCCTTCTCGATAGGAAGACATGATCTCACACCTGTACTTGCAGCGAATCTTCCACGGTTGTTAGGCAGATTGTAGTCTGTATCATCATCAGTACAGTAAAGATCACCACTTCCGTGGCCTTCACCTGTTCAACTGGTTCCCGCGTGGTCATAGAGAAGTCCATCTCTACCGGTTTCAATTTCCTCGATATAGTCCGTCTCTTCTGGGAGCTCGAAGATGTCCGTTTGGTCTCCATGTAGGCATGATGCATGGGCATTCCTCTCTTCGGTGAAGATGACGTCCGACTGTTATCTTACTACTCGGAATGCTGGGTACCATATCATCCAAAGTGTAGTCGAATCCTGTACGTAACCGACCATCATACATGGCATGGATTCTTGGCAGGATTTTCCATGGCGTTGCGGCTCGGGGATAAGTCGACTGGCGTAGCAGCCGAATCGTCGAAGGTGGTGGAGAGGAGGATTGTACGAGATTTCATTGCCATGATTGTCGTGAGAGGGCTTGCCAAATGCTTACAGCATCTCGTATGGAGTTGGATATAGTGCTTGATGGCCGTTGCGGTCCTGTCATTTTGTTAGGCCTTCGTTTGGGGTTTGCTGGTGGAGGTACACTGCTGTAATGACTGCTTCTCCCCAAGAGACAAGTGGCGGCTGGAAGCGAATCATCATGGATCGTGCTTTCTCGGTGATGGTCTCGATCATGCGTTCGGCAAAACGATACTCATGGTGTCCATAGGGAGGACATTGTTCGTATGTTGTGCCTCGAGCAGTGAGCACCAGTCGGAAGGTGTTTGTGTCATATTCCCCACAGCCATTATTGCACCGAAATCGTTTCACTTCGTGTCTCATGGAGTCGACTCGGGCCTGAAATGATTGGTAGGCAGAGGTGCATGTTTTGGACTTCTTCTGTGGAAGGACCCAATCAGAGGTGTAGCGTGTGTAATCATCGATGAATAGGATATAGCAGCGATGGCTGGCGGAGGTCAGCGTGGAGACTGGTCCACACACATCGGAATGTACGAGTCCGAATGGCTTTGTTGTGCGCTTGGTCTTGACCTTGATAATCCACTGCTTGTGTTTGGCCTGGACGCATGGGGTGCACATTGAGTCGTCTTTTGTATATCCATCAATTAGAGATCATAGGGCAGTATGATTTGGGTGGGCTAGACGGCGACGCCATAGTCGTGATTCTGAGATTGTGAGAGGCTTCTGAGTGGGCTTTGGATTTCTGGTGGCAGATGGACATTTGGTGCTAGCTGCACTTGGAGAGGCAGTGCGCAGTGGGCTCGTAGTAGGCTCGGTGGAGAGCGCAATTGATGGTATGGTCGTGTGTGCGCACAATGATGGTATGGTGATTTATGTGCTTGATGATGCTCTTCTTCACTTCTTCTTTCTCCTTCTTGAAGTGGACTTCGTAGACATGCTTGGTACTGTCGAAGTGAGTGCAGTTGTGGGGGACATGATATAGCAGTCATTAACCCGATTGCCTGTGATAGTGATTCCTGGAGATGATATGGAACACTTGCCATGCCCAAATGTGGATGTGTACCCGGCTGTGTCAAATTGATTGATGGACAGAAGCGAGAGCCGGAACGTAGGCATATAGAGAGCATTGACTTCGTACTCCTGTGAAACGTTGACGAGTCCATGGTGACATACTGTCACTTCGTTATCATCTCCAAGCTCAATGACTATTGGCGGACAAAGTTTCGTTATTGAGTTGAGGCTTGTGCGGTCATTGCACATATGGTGAGATGCTCCGCATTTGTGGACCCATGCAGCTGGAGCAGAGGCTGCAGTGAGTGCGGTTGCATTTCAGCTAGTCAGATCAGGTCGCGATCTCCTGGTGTATCATGTGACGCAGATGCTGTGACATTATTGACTTTGTTATGTTGATCCAGGACACGTTTGAAGTAGATGCAGTTGGACTTGACGTGTCCCGGGAGACCGCAGAGGTAGTATCTTTGTTTGTCGTTCTTGGAGCTGTCTTTATTGCCGTTGATAGTGAGGTTTTCAGTGCATGTTCTCCTTCCGCATGTTTCGGTGGGATGGTTGTCCATTTTGGCGTATGTGCAGCTGTGCTTCCGGTGTCCGTTTCCTCATCCAGCTCGTCATCCGCTACCTCATCTGCCACGGCCACGGGCATAATTTCAGCCACGGGAGTATAGGGCCCCTCTGGTGTATCCATCTCCGATTTCCTTAGTTAGGGTCGTTTGCTTGGGATATGTGCGTTTCACGTCAATACACCCCTGGGCTGTGGGCGCGTGGATTCGCGGTTCAAAGATTTCGATGGTGGTTTCATATCAATTGGATAGGGGGGTGAAAATAGGTGTTTTCATGGCGTTATCGATGATGTTTTCGGTGGTGCCGATTAGCTTTTTGCAGAAGAGGATTAATTTTCAAAAGTAATGGGTGACCGTTTCATCTGGTGATGGTCGAGAGGCGGTGAACTTCGGCAGGTCTTGTGTGTGGCCCAGTTCCATCAATGCATTGTCAAGTCGGTTCCTAAGTGCATTCCACATTTCGACGGGGTCGTCGATAGCGTCGGTGAGTGGATGGAGTTCCTCGCAGCATCTGAGGTGTAATCGTACTGCTACTTCATTGGCTCGGTTATGCGAGGTTTCTTGTAGAGGGCGTAGGGCGACATCATTGCCCACGGGGAGGAGTTCGACACCAGTTACGGCATTGTAGGCCTTCTTGGCGATGAGAAACTTGGCGGATCATTTGTTTCCAGACTGGGTAGGTGTCCTTGGTCAGCTTTGGCACATTGCCACGATCGGTCCTGAATGCTTCGTTTGAGATGTTTTTAGATTGGGGGAGGTTATGAAAGTGATGATGTAGAGTGATGGATTGTGATGGTGTTGCGGCTGATGGGCAGGGATGGTTGTGAGTGGGTTAGGGTTTTTGAGGCTCTTAATTGTAACATATGAATAGAGTATTTTTGGAGTAAAGATTGTAGCGGGCGCCGGGCTCATAACCTGTTGAAATAGTGATACTAGAGAAGCTGTTTCATTCAATCTATGAGGGCCACTAGGCCAGTATATATATGAACGCACCAGTACGGCTGAATGCAATCAGCTCGTACCAGAGCCAGCAGTCATCTCCAGCCATATGAGACACCAACATCTCCGGCCATACAAGACATCTCCGTCTCTGGCCATACAAGACATCTCCATCTCTGGCTGAGACCTGTATATCCAATACGCACCACCAGCACATGTCATCCAGTCGGTGGCTAAACCGCAATATGTACGTGGCAACCGGTACATGCCCACTCTTCAGTCTCTGGAACCTTGCTGGCAATGATTTCCCGCTTGTCATTGTGATGGATCTCTTGCTTGCGGCTTTGCCATTCAGTCTATATCCGTAGTATTAGGAGCACTTGTCGGCCTACCACGTCGCCTTGGCAGCCGTCCTCCCTTCGGTCATCCCCCTCTCTCTGCTCCCGGCCAAGGTGTATATTCGCTCAGGCACTGTGTAGCCTCTATTTTCTCGTGCTGTGTTTGCATGGCAGTGAGGCTCTGGGTTACCAGGGATGCCCGAGTGTCCCGGGACCCAGTGGATTGTGGCTTCGATACTGTGAGTGTGGAGGGCCCTGGCATGCTCACTGTTCACTCTTGCTCGATGCTGCCCTGGCCATGGGTCCAGGTGCGCTGTCCATCTGATGGCCGCCTGCGAATCACTACACATTGCCACTGACATGATTCCGTGTGCTCGCAGTGCCTCCACTCTTGAAACGGACTTCAGGAGTTCGAGTATGGGTGCCCTGACATCAACGTCAAGATCCTCCATTCGTCCCGTGCTGAGGTAGCTGGGGAAGACCGTCCAGCCGTCTCCACTTTGGCACACCACTGTGGCTCCTACTCTTCCATCATCCTTTCAAGATCCGTTCATCCACCAAGTCCAAGTGCCAGATTTCGCCTTGCTTTCCTGTTCTTCTGCCCATAGCTCAGCGGTTCTCATGGCTGCAGCGTCCTCTTCCAGTACGGTGGTCCTGATCGCTGGCTTCTCCCCTGGGTCTGGGCAGCAGATCATCTCTGCTCGCCTGCCGCACGTGTGATCTATCGCGGCCACTCGTGGCCAAGGTCTTAAACCTGGTTCTAAACGCAATTCACTCAGCCTTGTCAATTCTGTCGGTACAACTGACATCGTGCGTGCTGTGCGTGTCGTGCGCAGCAGGGAGGGCCGCGAAGTCGGAGGTTTCCTGTGATGCTTCTGCCCTGCCGGCTGTCCACTGGTTCGAAGATACAGCAAGTACATCTGCCATCGTGCGTTGTATTTCAGTCCCTTCAGATGGTTGTTACGCCGTCAGGAGTCGAGTGTTGCTACCAATGTGGGCAAATAGCGCATTTGTAAGTATAGAAATCAATGTTAATGATGATCGCCCTCACACCACACTAGATCTAAATACTAAATGAGCCTCCCGCAGAGCTGTACTAACTCAACAGAGCCGCACCTTGACATGACCAGAGCCGTCCACCTACTGTTATCGAACTTTAGATTATTCATGCGGCAGGGGAACCGCATACAATCCAAATAGATAATACAAATATACTTGATAATGATATTGTTAGAATAATGAGAACTGAAAACAACGATGATATTTCAGCTTCATTATTGCAGGTAGCTATCATGTGTGCTTGTGCGGCTACCCTTCCAAAGCCGGAGCTCTGTCAATCATGAATAGCCTGTCTTGGGATACCGAAGTTTATTCGCCAACCTTAGCTAAGTTCTCATCTGTCCTAACTTCGAGTGCTCTGGTATTAGAAGCCAGGCTGTATGATACGGGGCCATGCATCCCAAAGGTCATCATGTAATTGCATGATTGGTTTTGAAGAATTAATCTCCTGATAAGAATCAGGCCATCATCTGCATCAAGATTTAATCACACAGTAAGTTCAGCTTAGATATCTCGCAACTCGTATATTTCAGATATTTGAAAAAGCTCAGTCCCCTGACGTGGTTTTTTGGAGTGCTTTAAACAGATTGCTGAATAAATTATGACACAACCTTCACCATATAGGCTATTCAGTGTATCTACTTCAGAGCCTTAAGGGTGGCTCACCACACCAGCAAAATGTAAATCGGTCCGGAAGCGACACATATTTCTTCCCAGACACTCCGGGCAACCTCACCAGTGCTTCTAAGTACTGCTAGATGCTCCCAGACCCACCTGGAGCTAAGCAATGTGCTCTGAGACTCCGCAAGAGCATTCTCAGGATGCTACAAGATGGGGCATACAGGATGAACGAATATTGTACCTGCTGAGACATCTTCACAGATCTGCGGGTAACATCAAGATCAGCTGGGACCACTGAGCAGCTCCGCAGGAGACTCCGGGAGCGGCCGAGGCTGCTGTGCGGCACTGTGGGAGACCTGGTGCCGTATTCTGACAGCAGTGGTTGTAACACAACCACAAGGCATTTTGTCTTATAATATTGGTCTTTGTTACAGTCAGAAGATTTGCTACGTCATACTATGGCATGCATTATTTAAGTCTCTGTATTTGTATACATATGGTCATTCTGGCCGCAGATGGTAGTCAAGCATGATCGCAGGAGCACCTGGACATGCCCAGTGAGAAATCTTTGAGATGGAGCACTTGGTGGCCGTTGTGGTGAAACAATGGTGCGAGAACGCAGAGGGCCCACCATCAACACCCCGCTGCACCTCTCGCGACATCCACACGGAACTCATGAGAATGAGCAGTTCTGGTTTGAGGAAGGTACGAGTCTGGTGAGATGATATGAGACTTCAAGCAGTTGAGGGTCGACACAAATACGTGGATCCATGACATCTCGGACAGAGCAAGTGAGACCAAAAGTTGTGTAAGATAGAGTGTGTATTATCATTGTGTCATAGGATGAGATCAAAATGAGATAATTTCTATCTACTCCAGGGTCTGCCGAATATATACTCCCCATCACCCTTTCCCGCTCCATTACCCCTGTTGTTCCGTACCCCTGCAATCGATGCAGTGTGATGTGATTGGAGGCTGTGATCGAGCAAGGTTGGAGAGGCACTTGGAGGCTGTGATCGTGCGAACTTGGAGGCCGTAATCGTGCGAGTATTGAGATACCCTTGGAGGATGCATTCCAGCAGGTAAAGTGATGCACTTGGAGGGCATAATCGTGCGAGTTTGGAGCTACACTTCGAGGGCATGATGGTGCAAACTTGTAGGCCGTAGTGGTGTGAGGTTGGAGATACACGTTGAGGTCTTGATCGCACAAACTATCACGCCGTAATTGACCGATTGTAGAGATACACTACGAGGCTGTGGTTCAGCGAGTTTGTAGATGCACTTGGAGGCCGTGATTGTGCGGGATTGGAGGAGTACTAGGAGGCGGACAATCTGGAGGAAGTGGTGTGGGAGGGAGGTGAGAAGGGAGCTGGGACTCTATTCTGTGGTTAACGCATAATTGTGGGAATGTAGAAAATTGAGTACACTACAGTCTGACGAGAGTTGAGAGACTGGCTGGCAGCGGGAGACAGTCGATGCTGAGATGATGCACTACGCATTGTATGCTGAACTCAGTGTTGACTCATAATCACAGAATGGAGAGATAGAGAGTGATGACTCAACTTCGCATTCTTAGGTGATGGTTGAGTTGACGATAAGATAAGGTGAGATAGGAGGAGATGAGGGAAATTATCGTGAGAACCTGGGACCTGAGAGAATTTTGTCTGTGAGTAAATTTACCATCGCCAATACAGCAGGTAGGAGTCCCGATCAGGTGTGAAATAACATCGATACAAGGTCATCCGAACCCAATGAGGCAAGTTGTACTCCAGATTCCGTATATCCGCTCTTATCCTTCAAATCGTGCTCATCTTCTTCCCCCATCTTTCTCTCTCTTGTCTGCAACTCTACCAACATTAACACAGAGTGAAGTCATCCATCTCTATCTCTCCATGTCATGATGATGAGTTGACACTGAGCACAGCATACACTGAGTACAGCACACACCGTGTACAAGCATACACCGAGTAAATCATACACCGCGTACGGCATACACTGAGTACAAGCAAACACCGAGTACAGCATACACCATGTACTGCATCCACCCATAATTCTTTGTCTCCCCTTCATTCGCACAATTATGAGTTCACCCCTGAATGTACCTCCAGCTTCCAGCGTTCCTCCCTACATGATCCACCGCCATTAGCCTGCTCTGCATGAGAGCTCAAACATAAGGTCACCTTGTCACATTCCCAAGGCTGCGAGTTACGTAACTGATGAATAGAGTCTCAGCACCCTGCGCGCCATCCATCGATCGCCTCTAAAAATTGATCGCAACGGGCTCAATCACGGCCTACCAAATTGCACGGTCGTGGCCTTTCAGTGCATGTTCCAACTCATACGATTATGGCCACCCAGTTGGCACAGCCATCGCCTCACAGTGTATCGCCAAACTCGATTGATCCTGATATCAGAATGCATCTCTAAGTTCACTCGATCACAGCCTCCAACAGTATCTCCCAATATGCTCAATTTTCACCTCCAAGGGCATCTCGAAACTCTCTCAATCACGATCTTGGAGTACATCTCTAAGTTTAGTTTATCACGGCGTCTAAGTGTATCGCTCAATACGCACAATTACCGCCACAAAGTGCATCTTCAAACTCACTCGAGCCCGGCCTCCAAGTGAATCTCCCAACCCGCTGGATTGCGGCCTCCAAGTGAATGTGCTAACTCGCTTGATCACGATCACAGTGTGTATGTCTAAGTTCACTGAATCACTGCCTCCAAGTGTATCTCCAGTTTCATTCGACAACAGCCCCCAAGTGCATCCCAAGATTCGCTCGATCACGGCCTCAGAGTGTATCGCTGAGTTCACTCAATCATTATTTTCATGCACACTTCAAATTGCTCTCAAGCACTGCCTGCATCCAGTACAGCTATACTGTGAGTAGATGGGTTGGTATATATAGTGTTAGCAACAGTTCCGGGTTACCCAGCTTCGGTCCAGGTTGGACCGGAACCGAAGGCCCCGGTCACTCTCAGTAACCACCCAGCAACCCGACCCGCTGATACTTCGCGGGCTAAACCCGGATCTGTACCCATCAACCCATCGGTTTTGCCGCGTTTGGCTAGTCCCATTGGTTCCAATCTCCAGTTCTGGGTTTCAGGTTTCACATTTATGGTCACATTCAGATATGGTACTGATAATCGTAATAGATTGATATTGGTATATCACGGTTCATTTTCAATGTATTGGCTGCCATAGTGATCAAAATGAACAGAAACAGGTGCCCTACCACATGCTGAAAATGAGCGGCAAAGGAGCGTCAACAATTGTTGGTCGTGTATCTTGGGTAATCTGGGGGGCAACAGATTACACATAGCCATAAACATAGTATTGGCCGTATTTATAACAAAAAAACAAAGCGAAACATTCCCTACCCTATCTTCAAAATGAGCGGCAATGGAGCGTCAACGAATATTGGTCTTGAATCTTTCGTAATATGAGTGGCGCTTGATCACAAGCATCCATAAACAAGGAGATGGCAGCCTTTATAGGCGGATAGGTATGGGATATTCCCGCCACATCCTCTGGGTCAGTAACAACTTATGTGATTTACAAAGCTCCCACTAAGTATTCTTGAGCCTTTTAGCATACAAAAGCAGTCAAAAAGATGTATATAGACCATAACGGCCAGATCGCGCTGTGATTAACCATGATGGAAGCCCAACAATCATTGACACTCTATTGACAAACATTTTCAGGATGGGGCAGGTAGCATTTCTCTTTCTCTGTTGCCTATTAAAGCAGCCGATAATACGTATATGACTGTCTGCAACCTGTCGCAACCCATATTACCCAAGATACACGACCAATAATTGTTGACGCTCCGTTGGCACTCATGATCCAGATAGGGGAGGGAGGGTATCATAATGAATTTTGCCTATAAAGGCGGCCAATAATTCCTTGATGACTGCCTACAACCAGTCAGTGGTGTGATTACCAAGGGCACATGACCAATATTCGTTGATGCTCTGTTGACGCTCATTTTCAAGATGAGGTAGAATGCTTGTCGATATGATTTTTGACAACCAAGGCGGCCAATACTTCAATTAAGCATGAATAAGACGAAGTCAATTGTGAATTACCGGACTTACCTGCACTAGAATTGTTGACGCTCCGTTGATGCTCATTTTGCCATGCGTGGATCCACATTATACAATCATTCGATTTGGCCTAGTCTTTCATTCACATTGTTCTGGCAGCCTTTCTGGCATTTTCATTTACTTTCTTCTTGATCACTACATTGTTCTTTAATAATACATATAAATATATAATAATTATCTCCAAAATCCCGTGGCTGTGAATCAATGCTCGTTATCATTTATAGGTTCGCTCAATAGGCTGCTCTCGTCTTTACAATGGATGTCAGCTGCATTACCACACAGCAGATAGTGTACTAACCAGTGGATGTTCCTTCATCAGTCAGCATATCTGGATCGAAATCTGAATTGTGCAGGGTATTCCGGGCAAAAGCATCGAGCATAAAGAACTCAGCAGAGGGAAGAGATGTATGTGAGCACGCATATCCGGCTAGTGAATTGACAATTTGGGCCCGTTCAGCTCCGGAACTGTTACCAGTTGGGGCGGGTGGTGTTTCAGGCGGAGGTGGTGTCGCCTCTGGAGTCAGCTGTCTGTGTCTGTCAGGGGAAGGTGCGCCTGTTCCATTGCGTCTCCATCATGTCTGCGGATTCTTTGGGGTGCCATTTTAGCAAGGAAGGCATCTGGCCGTCTGGTTTTGACGAAGCATAGCTCGGTGTCATTCTATCGCAGCCTTCACCATTCCATGCCCAGCAAACTCAACACCCTGATTCTTCTCCTCTTGGACCATGGCATGTGGTTTTTTGATCAGGAATTGCGTTTCCTCTATTGCGGCGGGTGAAAAGCCTTCTTTGGCGATTCTCGCCACATCCTAGGCCAGGCGCATATCGGTCTGTTCCAACCGTACCTGACCTCCTTCCCTTGCCATTGTAGCAGACATGTTGAAAAGCTAGAAGAAATCAGTTGCTGCTTGTAATGATGAGATTTGGTGATTACCTCAACCATATACATCTCCATAGCCTACTCGAAGGTGATTAAAGCCTGTTTCGTCCACTCATGGGGATTCTTATCAGGAAATTCTCCTGCAAAGATTCCAGAGCTGAGCACATCATGATGTTCGATTTCCCTGACTGTGCGGACGAATGCCTTCGTTGACTATGGGGGTTTCACGTTACGGCCCGCAAGCAATTGGTCGCGTAGCTCTCTCCGTACACCTGCTGTAAGTTGTACGATCAACTGACGTCTGTTTACCACAATATGCATATACCTACATCCAAATGCATGCTGGTGCCTAGTCTTACTGCTTCCAGTTTTATGGACAATTTTTAAATGGGCATCCTGGGTCATATTTGTAGTGGCTGCATCCGCAGCGTCGCGGTTGACTTGCTCGTGTCTGCGTTGTGGCTCTGTGCCAATCAGCGACGTATTCGACGTATCGCCCGCCAATCGGCTTGATTTCGATTTTCTCGCTGCTGCCTGTGATGGTTGTGGCTCCATGATATGCTGGTGTGGAATAGGAGAGGAGGATGATAATGAAAAGAAGTGGGAAGTCCTGTGGACTATATAGTTAGCTTCATGTCAGAATAGAACCAATAGCAGCCAAGATGTTCAATATACTCAAGATGAATCCTGTTGTGTATGGCCGCAAGTTGCACGGGGTTCCCACCGCTCCACAGTGTGCAATAAGTACGTCCGATGTTGGGTGTTTGTTAACAGGGATACATTGCGGTGTACAACGGCCGAAATTGCGTGATTGTCAGAATGAATAGGGCATTGTACCAGTGAGAGGATGTTTGCTGATGTTTGTCTCAACCAATCCCCGGGATATTACATGAAACTTATGCTAGCAATGAAGTCATGATGTACAGTTATCCTAACTATTCCAGTTTTATTGACAGTCAAAAGTGCATTTTTACTTTGTTCAAAATGAGTATACATACCAAACTTGACATAAAAGACGAAGCATGCCTCCATAATGTCCATATCTTTCAACATCCAACATCTCAACCAACAAGAATATCAAGGCACACTACAAGCGTCAACGCTCCGAAAACGAACTATTCAACCCTTCCTGCGGGCAAATATGGCAAATTGACAAAGTGCTTCACACAACGACGTCATCAAGCGAATGAAGGCAAGAGCGGCTTGCAAGCAGAGAGAGTCCGAGCCCTTGGGGCATTGCCCAGCTTGCGATACAAAAAGAAGCTTGCAGCCGAGAAATGATGAGAAATGCACTTCTTAAGCAATGAAGACAAAGAAAAACAAAACGACGATTACGTTGAGAAAGACACTGCTGGGGCAAGAAAGCGATTTGAATATGCTCAGGCAGCAGTTCAGCAGGAGCAGGAAGATACGAGGAAAGCTGAAAACGTGGGATTCAAGAACAGAGAGCCGCAAAAGACATTTCTGGAGAAGATGGTTGCTATTGGAGACACTCTGAGTGATCTTGTAAGTTCTGACCATGCGGAGGATGGGGAAGATGAGGATGATGAAGAGACAGAGCAGGGCCAGCTGAGCGAAGATGACACACCCGGCTGGGTGATGGGCACAATCACAAAAATGGTGCCGCAGCTCCTGCAGAGGTTTCGTTAGAAGCAGATGAAGCTCGACGAATTGACACAACCAGGATGGGAGGACCCAGTAGAGTACTTCTGTGAAGGAGATGAGAAGTACGGCACACCCACATTGCGGGTTCCGGCAGTCATTCAACAGCAAACGGATGATGATGCCGCGACACCTATACCGACAACGATCGGAGAGCTTCTGCAGTGTCTTGACATTGTGCCTGGAATAGCGCAAATGCCGCCAGGGACTTCTCGACCAGGAAGTGGTCATATTAAGCTAGGTTCGGCGAAACCGCAGTCGAACACGAGCATATCCGGTCTTGAGCCGACTGCAGACCACGATACGTCACCTTTGCCCATGGCGAAGCCAGTGCAACAAGTAAACTTTTACCCGGGCCAATAGCCTCCAGCTAATGACCATATAGATTTAGGATTCGGACGAAGACATGGTGACAGCTCCCGCATCAGCGGAGGAACAGATGGGCAAATTGTAAATTTTAACATCATATCTTTGAGAAAAGCAAATTGTCTACCAATTTTGCAACATGTCAGCTTTTTTTTGATTTCAGGGACCTAGTTGTGAGACATGATAATGTGTCTGTGCATGTGCAAGGGTCGAACGCACCATGTGAAATTTCAAGAATCCAAATCATCAGGAGAGACGGCCGAAACATTTGATTACTATTTGGAAGTGACTGTTTAGCGACAAAGCAAAAGCTATATGAGTGACAAAATATACTGACAAAATTTCAGTGAGTGATGTCATATCTGTCATGTAAAGAGCAGTCAGTGCTCAGAACAAATCTGCCCGAACGACGACCATCATGCTGTATTCATCCAGATATCCAACTGCTTAACTCTCTGCTCAGACCTCGTGCACATGATTGAAACATTTGATATTGCTTATGGTGCATCATGGAAATCGAGAAGAAAGAGCTGGATAAGGAAAGGTGAGGAAGTCGAACTATACTTACCAAAAATCAGTGGAATGATCCACATGCCGTAAACTGCCGGCCAACAGCGTGGGAATGTGATAGGGCCACTTCATCTCTCACTTTGATAGCGTGGATAGCAGTTGATCAGAAATTGAGAGTTAACAAAACTCTTGGATACAAACGATAACAAATACATACGCAATATTGGATGCCAATAATGTTTATATGATTCGTTGCATACAATTATGGTGTGTACAAAGGCTGTCTCGATGTGATTAATGTAAGCGTCAACACAGTCTCAACGATTTTCAGTCTTACACATTTGCCAATCAATGGGCGGCATTGCAACATACTGCCACAGTGAATGTATTGGTGGGCGGTATAGCGAAAGAGATAAATGACACGCTCGTTGCCACAGCCTAAAAATGAGCGTCAACACACGGTCAATGATCTTTGGCCATGCATATTTAAAAATCCAAAGAGCTGCGCAGCGACATTAACACATAATCAAAGTATCGGCCGCCTGTCTAGGCAAAAATGCTTTTGGCGACACCATACCTATGCCCAAAAATAAGTGTCAATGGAGCATCAACAATTTCAGGTCTTCGATCTTCGTTGATCAAGGGGCCGTGCGGCAACATCGACCCATAATCGAGCTATCTGCCGTCTTTCTAGGCAAAAGTGCCTTCAGCGACAGCGTACCTATGCCCTGAGAATGAGCATCAACCGTGTTTCACTGATTTCAGGCCTTACATCTTTGTTGATCAAGGAGCCGTGCGGCAACATTAATCTAGAATCGATCTATCGGCCACCTTTCGAGGCAAAAATGTTTTTGACGACATTGTACCTATGCCTTACAAATGTGCGTCAATGGACCATCAACCAGTTTAAACCTTCCATCTTGGTTAATCGACGGGTGGTGCGGGGACATTAACCCATAATCGGGCTATCAGCACTCTTTCTAGGCAACAATGCTTTCGGCGACGTCGTACGTATGCCCTGAAAATGAATGTTGACAGAGGGTCAATGATTTCAGGCGTTGCTTTATTGTTGATCCGGGGACGGTGCGGCAACATTATTCCGTATTCGAACTATCGGCCGCCTTTCTAGGCAAAAGTGGTTCCTGCAACATCGTAACTATCACCTGAAATGAGCGTCAACATAGCATCAACGAAGCGTCAATGATTTTTGATCTTGCATCTTGGATAATCTAAGGGAACTGGGACAGAGCAAACCCACAATCAACCTATTGGCAGCCTGTTTGCGGCAAAAATACTATCTATGATATCACGTCCACCTCCTACAATTGAGCGTGCACAGAGCATAAGCAATCATTGTGGAGGCTCAGTAAGCTACACAGCAATGAAGTGCATTGCACCATTCCTAAATTGACTTTTACATGGTCAGTCTTTTCAATGTGTCTTTGTATACACCTTCACAAATATGTATGCAATATCTTACAGATCTGATTTTTTTGCGTGTTGCACTAAAGTCAAGATTGAAGGACCAGCAATCTGCTGTACTTTAACTTTGCTTTCGGCAGTCACTCGAGTCGTATTATCAAGCTCTCTTATTCTTACCGCCATGACTGATTCAAAATCTTGGAATACCTCAATGCAATAGGTTATGATCAGTTCCAAAAATGAACATGTTTTGATTCGGGATTTGAGTGATGTTACTTTACGAAGCGTCCTCGATGCCTGGTGGGCTGCAAAGAATGTAGACTGGAATGGCCCGATTGCTTGGAATCATTCTAGACATGCCCTTTCCTGGCAATGTTACTTACACTGTGGAATTGGAAAGACAGGTAGCCCTGCAATCATTTGTATCGTTTGTCACCAAGTTCTTCGTCATCTATCAGACCATGGGACAAGCTCAATGGGGAAACATCTGCTTACAAAAGCTCACATCTTGAAGTTGAACAAATTAACAGAGTCAGAAGTAACTAAATTAACGAGTTCGACGGTCGATGAAACAGCGTTGGCCAACCTGAGGAAGCAAGGAAGTCGAGGAATTACAATAGTATGTTTTGCGGAGGGAATGTATCTTTGGCATCCAGGTTGATCCATATTGACGGAAGTGACAGACAAAATGTTCCAAATTGGCAGCTAAAGCCTTTGGAACTTCCGAATTTCACCAAGACACGTGGAATTGCTACCTCATGTTGGGATTTGTTTTGGCTCATATTCGCTGGAACGCTCTATCAAATCTTGAGCTGCGACGGTAATATAAGGCGTTATGTGACATCCTAGTGCTGCCATCCGCTACGACCCATAGCAACATTTGCCGGAGGGAATTTGCACTGACCGTGGATGCAACTAAGAAGCAATTTCCGTCAGAAAAAATACAGTTAGTTTAACTTCAGATGGATGGACATCAACAAACAAACTTGCCATAACGTCGGTCATTGCTTACTATACAGATCGAAATTGGGCATTGGGTGATGTTTAACTCGCTTGCGACGAGGTTGGTCGCCTATTCTTTCCCGCTTTCCAAAGCTAATGAAGGATTTTAGGTTAAGGGCCAACATACTGGAGCAAGGCTAGCCGCACATTTCAAGGACATACATGATCGTTTCGAGCTTACCAACCGCCGATTGCTTGGTATTACGACTGATAATGCCTCCTAGAATCAATTGATGACACCCGAGCTGCAATCAACACTTGAGGCCTCTGGAATGGAGTGGCCTGCTTTGAGGAACCACATACCCTGCATGGAGCACATCATACAGCTGGCTTTAGGTGCATTCATGATCAGTCTCGGTGTCAAAGGCGACACCAAGTCCTGCGAAGCCCATGAGCGGCATCAGCAATTTGGAGAGACTGATTGCATAGACATTAGGAAGAGTCAAAGGCTTTGAAAAGAGGGCAACGCTAGAATCGATAGGGTGTCGGCCAAGAAACCAGATTTAGCAAAGATAATTGAGAAAGTATGTATTTCATGATATTTTGAAAGTCCTGAAATTGATCATCATATAGCAGAGAATGCTTGCTGTATTGAGTACGCTGACAGCTGGTCGTCGAAACGAGTTCATTGACTGAGAAAGAGCCAAAGTCCACATTGCCGTACTTCCGATTATAGATGTGAAGACACGCTGGAACTCACCATTGGAGTTACTCGAGCGCACCTACCGATTATGTGAATTCACATGTGAGAGGCTCTAAAATCCAAAATACAGTGACTACCCGCCACTCTTCAGAACACAAGATGAATGGACGATTGTCAAGTATGTCATCAAAGTAATGAGACCATTCCAATACAAGACCCTGTGGATGTCGAAGACGCACACGGTCACATTGCATCACGTTAACACAGTGTAGAATGACATGTTTGATCACATGGATGGCGTTATGCAAGGTGTGGCTAAGAAGAAGACACAATGGAAGGAGGACTTGTTCTTCGCTGTGAAGTTAGCTTGACAGAAGCTGCCCAAGGATTATGCCGAAGTGACTCCAACGACGTGTATGCTGCTCATTTCAGCATACATCCTCGAACCTGTCTGCAAGTTGCGATCGTTTCGGAAGTGGTACAAGGGAACGGATATTAATTCTGAGGACGAGACATCCTATACTACCCAATACACGGAACCCTTTCTGCAGTAGGTGGAGAAAGAATATTGTGCCAAACATTGACGTGTGCGGGTCAATACTCTAGACAACATACCGAGCAGTAATGTCATCCCCTCCTCAATGGCCATAGTATCCCCTCATTTATCTTTCAATCCATACGATTTGTCCAGCAATGCTGAAGCATACTTAACGCCTTCCAAAGTGGCTGAAACAACACCCGGACGAAGTGATTGCGCATCATGCTTATAGACCACCTCCAGGCTCTATTTGAATTCACCACCTGAAGCACCAAAGAACTGGGGGCAGATTAATCCAAGTCTCAATGATTACCACTCCGATCCAATGGAGATTAGCAGGACATTGTGGATACCAGACACACCTGACTGGTGGCGGCGGCAAGAGGAAACTAACTCAAAGTACACCGATCTGGCAAATGTGGGACATTACATATTCTTCATCATACCATATGCTGTCGGAGTCGAGTCCAGTCTTTCCCTTGGGCGAGATGTTCTCGGGTGGAGACAGTCAAAATCTACAGGCGACACCCTTCGCGAAAATGTCGTTGTAAGGCAGTTTGCTTGAGCCAATAACAGGATTTGGGCAGGCATCGAGACAGAATCGGATAGGACAGACACTGAGGACTACTCAGAAATGAAGAAAGAGGCAGAGGAAAGCATATTGCACAGAATGGCCAAGGTCGACGACGTTTTGGAGATATGGCATGGCAGCCGAATCCTGTGTGCTACGCAGAAGGGATCTCGCGCCCAAACCAAGCAGATGACTGCCGCAGGATTCATTTCGGACACGAAAGTCATGTTCAAAGCCTCCTGGTCACTCTCTCAACATGATGGTTCGGCTGCATTCAAAGTGACAGAAAGATCACCTTTGCCACCAGCTTTGTGTACACAGGACCTCATTGGAGGATGACCTCAAATATTAAACGTATGCCAAATCCGCAGAATCAACCGTTATCCAGTCAAAAGTGATTCGCATAGCGCACCTGAAATCATTTCGGACACCGAAGATTGGCTAAACTGGAATGGCGACTTCAATAATCCAAATGCCACCGAAGAAGATTGCACGGCACACTTTGAATTTGATATAGAGCAGGGCAATTGTATCGAGGATCTGGAATGCCCAGAGCAGCAGGATGGGAGCGCCGCGTGAAATGTTCCCGGATTGATTTGGCCAACATGGAACGCAAAGACACAGGCTGAAAAGACGTTTGTGACTGTTATTGCAATAGAAAGGAGGAGGAATAAGGGAGTGAAGAAAAAGTAGGACAGAATGCGTCAGCTTCTTTATGTAGCTTGACAGAGTGTTTCAGTTAGAGATATATTATGGGCAAATGGTGAGCAGTAGCTTGTGAATACCCTTTCATAAATGGATGTATAGCAGGCGCAATGAAGCATTTGACAAGATATATAAATTTTAGTCATGTGAGAGCGAACAGTGCAAGAAAGTCACTGCGCTTGGCTTTGCCAAAGTGAAGAATCTCTATCTGACAGAAAGACAACCAATGAGCTCGAATAATGATGAACCCAATTGTCGATGGCAGCATATATTGAATGGACAATTGTAACGGCGAGGTCTCAGACTGGAGGTTAGGGTTGTTACGCTGGCACGTCATGCGGCCGGGTAAGCGACAACCTTAAATAGACTGCTCGTGAGGATTATGATCCTTACCAAGAATCTTTCCATAAACTCATACATTTGCGATCACTCTGACCATCTGCAACCGTATCCCTACAAGTATAATCCATTGTCTTACTTAGCCGGACGCGGGCATACGTGCCCTTGCACTATTCTCGGTCTTTCAGTCACCAGATACGTTTCGCTCAGAGTTGTTCAATTTTACCCCTTTTTCAGACGTGTCGCAACACGCACACAGCCTACAAATCTAAGCAATTGACCACTCATTGCCTCCCAAACGGACGAATAGACTTCCTCTACGCAGTGCCAATGAGCGTGGGAGCGCAGAGACAATTTGCGCATCGATTGGTCGCGATACTCTGAACTTCGCCAGTCGGATCACCCCTCGATCAGTGACTCCAAGTGTTCTAGCGGAGGCGAATATCGAAGAAGACTCCGATCGCGGGAACAGAATCATCGACGACGACGAGGACCCCCTTTCAGACAAAGAGAGCGGTCATGACGACAACACTCCCGAACCGAATGAGTCTGCGCATGATAATGACGAGCCAACTTCACCATACAGGATCAACCTGGAGGAGATGGTGGAGCGACAGCAAAGGATGATCGAATTCCTCTTCCAGCATAACACCGAACTACTAGAACGATGCGGATCATCGACCTCAGACGCGAAGAACAAGTTTAAGATGGCACAGCCGAAACGGGATAGCGGCGGTGCTCGAGAATTGGAAACCTACCTCGGCTTACTTCGAATGAACTTCCGGACCCATACACAACCTTTTCACGACGACACGGAGAAGGTTCAGTATGCTCTCCACCACCTTGGAGGCTGGGCCTACCACACCCAGCGCAACATGCAAAACACGACAATGATCGACCCAATTACCTTGGGCCAAGACCTACAGCAGAACAACTCGCCCTGCCTCAACAATCTTGACCTTTTCGTTGCGGAAATACAGAAGATGTACGGCGATATGGACCGGAGACACAACGTGGCTAGGAAATCATTCTACGACTTCCCGCCAGGCTACTACAACGCCGACGAGAACGTACGAGCATACGCCAATCGACTACGGCGGAATTGGAGAGAAGCTGAGTGGGATGAAGTGCAGTTCCAACCGATGCTGTACGATATGGTCTGGGCGGGCTTGAAGGCCGACCTACTACCAAAACTCAAACCATTTACCAAAGAGAATGGGAAGTTCAATTCGATTGACGAACTTTTTGAACCAGCAGCTGATGTTGAAACTGAACCGGAAAAGTACAACAAACAGCAACAGCAGACACCGGGCGAGTCATCCCGTCTCGGCGGGAAAAAGCGCAATTTCCGGCGATCAATCTCAGAAACTAAGGACCTACCTAAGAACCCAGCCAAGCCCGACAAGCCCGATAAGCCATCTCGCGGTGGCGGAAGAGATCTACCTCTATCACCATGGGTAACCGGGGAGGTCTATGCATCGCGGAAGGCCAACGGGAAATGCCTACAGTGCGGTGGCGAAAGTCATAAAGCCTTCCAATGCCCGAAATACTCCAAACCGAACTACCAAGATAGTCTCGCCCCCGGAGATGGCAAAGGCAAAGACACAGACTGCACAGGCGGCAATCGGCAAATCAAGCGCCAACAATCCTTCGATACTCACCAACCAAAACACTAGCATACCTCTCCCGGTATCTAGCGCGGCGGGGGAGGTTTGACGAGATGGAGCTGGGAATGGAGAAATTTTGGGCATAGGCACTGATGGCGACTCTGGACGAAGTTCAACCTCATCGGATTTCACTAAAATCAACAGTCATCCTGGAGAGCCCGAGAGCAAGAATGTCAAGTCAATATGTATGCCGCTCCAAAACACCGGATTCGGCACACATAATTCACGAAGTACAAATACGAGACAGAAATGGCGAGATGCAAAACGTACGGGCTCTTATCGACGACCGCGCAACCAGCATCATTATGGCAACAAGGCATCTCAAGCGACTGGGGATATCACATGAGGCGGCACACATCACCACCCTCAGCCTAGACGGAGGAGTAATGCAACATGCGAAGGACAGCCGCAAGACGTGGATCACAATCCAGTATTTGGACTATCTCGCCCCGGTTAATGAATCAGACGTGCTAGTCGTACCCATGCGCGCGTACGATCTAGCACTTGGCTTACCATGGTTTCACACAGGACATCCTGACATCGACTGGGCTCACCGTCGATTGACTGCCCTACCATCACCAAGTGCGAGTGGAGTAGAGGAAATGACACCGATGACTACGGCAGTGGGATCAAAGGTCTTAGAAGCTGAAAATGACAAGCTCCTGGGGTGCGGTCCGAGTATACAGACACTCGGAGCAACCACATTCGATGACCTTCTAGCTAGCGACGAGGTCGTCGCAGCATTTGCCCTACAGATTAGGGAATGCACAGGACAGCTGGGAGCGGCTTCTGAAGAGATCACCTTGGATTCACCAGGTAATAAGATCCAAGCGCTGGACGTGACGAGCAGGGAGCAGTGGCGGCAGTTGCAGCAGAAGAGCCCCTCCGAGGAGACGCTTGAATGGCTGCTACAGGCTTGCCGAGACCCGGAGGGAGTGACTGGACGGTGGGGCTTGGCTTCTTTGTGGGCGAACCGTTAACGACAAGGCTTCCTGGATTACTCATTTCTTCTCCTTCACTTCCTTGCTCTGGAATACTCAAGCTAACGCAGAACAGATGCAGCAGACAGGAGAGTACCGACCGACGACTGGAACTTCATCCCAGCAAGGTACTCAGAATTCGTGGATGTCTTTAGCAAGGCAAAGACTGAAACACTGGCACCGCGCTGTCCAATTGATCATGCAATTGACCTGGAGCCGTGGTTCAAGATACCATACAGACAGATGTACAACCTCTCGGAAGTCGAACTCCGCACTCTGAAGGCATACATAGAGACGAACCTATCAAACGGTTTCATCGAGCAGTTATCATCATCGGCAGCAGCACCGATATCATTTGCGAAAACAAAAGACAGTGGCCTACGGCTATGCGTGGACTACCGGGCGCTCAATTCGGCGACGGTCAAGAACAGGTACCCCCTCCCCCTTATCTCGGAGATGCTCGACCGAATGCGTGGAGCCCGGATATTCACCAAGCTGGACATCCGGAAATCCTATCACCATATCCGAATCAAAAAAGGCGACGAATACAAGAGCGCATTCCGTACACGCTACGGCCAGTTCAAATACCGAGTCATGCCTTTCGGATCAACGAACGCGCCAGCCACATTCCAGGCCTACATTGGGGACTGCCTACGACCTTACATTGACGACTTTGCCGTATGCTACCTAGACGACATACTGGTCTACTCGACCAATGAGAAGGAGCACGAGGATCACATCAAAAAGGGACTAGAAGGACTACGCCAATTCGGCCTCTATTGCAAAGGCGAAAGGTGCCAGTTCGGAGCCTCAGAGATCGTCTTCCTCGAATTTATCATCAGCTCTGACGGGATCGGCATGGAATCAGACCGCATATCAACCATCGAAGACTGGCCTACGCCCAAGCCAATCCGAGACGTTCCAGTGCTTCTAGGCTTCACAAACGTCTACCGACGATTCATCCGGAAATACGCCAAAGTAACGGCACGATTTTCCGACTTACTAAAGAAATCGACAAGCAAATGGGAATGGACCCGAAAGGCTGAGCTCGCATTCCGGAAGCTCAAGAAGGCATTTACCGAAGCACCGATCAACCAGCATTTCGACCCGGCAAAGCCTATCATCTTCCAGACGGACGCAAGAGGCTTCGCAATCGCCGGTATTGTCAACCAGTACGACGGTTTCGGCATTCTCAGACCGGTCAACTTCTGCTCGCGAGAATGCTCCCCTGCAGAACGAAACTATGACACGTAAGATCGGGAGCTATTGGCCATTGTAAAGATCTTGAGGTAATGGCGACACTATCTCGAGGGAGCCAATCACAAGATCCTCATACAGTGTGACCACAAGAATCTCGAGTATTTTCAAACGTCAAAAGTGCTCTCCTGGAGACAAGCGAGATGGGCTGAGATCCTTTCATCATACCACTTCGTTAATCAACACTTGGAAGGAAAAAGAACCCTGCAGACGCACCATCAAGGCGACCTGATTACGAAGAAGGCTACCAAAGACCTACTGCACGAGTCTTGGCAACCCTGGCGTTCACCACCGTTGAGCCATTCAGTGATCTCCTACCAGTGATCAAGGCAGTCCAGAATACATATCCACTAGCGACTGACATGAAGAATAAAATCGGTGGGCAAGACGGATCCAAGGATAAGGACACAGACATGGAGTGGAACGTCAGCACGGGAGCTCTCACCTTTGATGGGAGAATATACGTGCCAGAAGCACTCCGCAAACAAGTGATAAGTCTTTTCCACGATAACCCTGAATCTGGTCACCTTGGAGCTCTTAGCACTGCGGAACTCGTATCTAGAGACTTTTATGGGCTAGGACTAGACACCACGGTACGGAAGTACATCGCTCATTGCGAAGTATGCCACCGAAGCAAAGCACCGCGCTACGCGGAATATGGAGCAAATATCCCGCTGACACCGCCATACCACCCCTGGGACGGAGTTACTATCAACTTCGCCACCGACCTACCGGAATCAACCCAGTCGGGATACACCGGGATTTTGGTCATAGTCGATCGATTGACTAAGATGGCGATCTACCTGCCCTGCCAAAAGGATATCCACTCCTCGGAATTGGCACATATGTTTTTCGAGCACGTGATCTACAAGCACAGCGTACCAAACACTATTGTCACCGACCGCGGAACGCAGTTCACCAGCCGATTCAGGTTTCAAGTCTGATCCCACATAAGCATCAACCACCGACTGTCGACCACCTTCCACCCGCAGACCGACGGCCAGACCCAGCACCCGGACCAGACCATAGAACAGTACCTCCGAGCCTTCAGCAACTATGAGCAAGATAACTGGGCCAAACTCCTTCCACTGGCGGAATTCGCGTACAACAACTCAGTCCATGCTTCGACGAGGATGACACCGTTCTGGGTGATGTACCACCGGAACCCTGACATGCAGTTCAAAGCACCGAGAGCGTCACATCTGAAGTCGGAGGACCATGCGGACGCTACGCTCGATGGATTGGCAGAGACACATCGGACTCTCAGTGAAAACATAATGGAAGGACAGCAGCGACAGATGAGGTACGCCGGCGGGAAAGAAATTACGTTCGACGTTGGAGACAAAGTGTGGCTCTCGACCAAGCACTTCCGGACAACCAGGCCATCTAAGAAGCTCAACTACAAACGCGCGGGACCGTACACTGTCAGTAAAGTCCTCAATAAGAACACTTACAAATTAGACCTGCCGAAGATGATGCAGAACCACAACGTTCTCCACGTGTCACAACTCGATCGGTACACACCCCCAGTCTCAGGCCAGCCATCGAGCAATCCTTACCCGATGATCATCGACAACTCGGAAGAATGAGAAGTTGATTGCATCTTCGACTCCAAACGGCGTTATCGGAAGCTTCATTATCTCGTTCCATGGGGAGGATACAGATATGTCCGTACGAGTTGGGAGCCAGAGGAAAACCTCGGGAATGCTCAGGAGCTGGTGGACGAATTCCATCGCAGCCACCCAAGGAAACCACGATAGTGGGGTAAGGGATCAAATTGGCGTTCTTTCTCTTTCTCTTTTCGTTTGTGATAGGATGTGGTCAAGTACAAATGGCCTTGGCACGGGTTTTACCACCTTTGGATCACAGTCAAGTGGAGGTGGAGTTTCCCCGTGTACCATATCCGCAGTACGATAGTGGGATTTGTTTCTTGTTTGTTTGTTTGTTTGCCTTTCTCTTTGTATGGGGATATGCAGCCCAGGAGGTCTGCGGCTAGAGACGGGATGATGTAATGGCGGGGTCTTAGACTAGAGGTTAGGGTTGTTACGCTGGCACGTCATGCGGCCTGGTAAGCGACAACCTTACATAGACTGCTCGTGAGGATTATGATCCCTACCGAGAATCTTACCACATACTCATACACGTGCGATCACTCTGACCATCTGCAACCGTATCCCTACAAGTACAATCCATTCTCTTACTTAGCCGGATGTGGGCATACGTGCCCTTACAACAATAGACTGAAATGAGCGTCAATGGAGCGTCAACGATTTTCGATCTCGTAAGTACGGTAATTGATCAGTGATCAGGTCACTGTCATTAATAACCGATGTATTGGCAGCATCTGTTGGCAAAAGAGAGAGCAACATGGTCACCCCCTCATTCTGACAATGAGTGTCAACTGAGCGTCAACATTTATCATGCATTGGATCTTGGATAATTTATGATCCGATCGGTTGCCGCAGATATCCATTTATGAGATATTGGCAGCCATTGAGAACAAAAACAACAGCAACTTGCTCCCTGCTACATCCTGAAAATGAGCGTCAACAGAGTGTCAACAGTTTTAGGTTTTGGATATTTCCTAATCCATGCATCATGCGGAGCTGGGCACTCATAACGGAATGATTGGCCCCCTTCATATGCAAAAATATATTGTATTAAAGGTAGAACACGGATTCGAAATTGATCGATATTGCAAGCTGCACAACATGCAACAACTCATTATTGGTTGTTGAAAATGCGATTTTGATAAGATATTATTAACAAACTGCAAACACAAGAGCCTTATATAAATCTATAGATGGACCTGCTGGGCAACCCGCTGACAACCCACCCAATTTGGCAGCAGTGGAAGTTTACCATCAAACCATACCCGAGTTGACAGTTGAGGTATAGTGACGACGCAGACCGCCAATTTGGCAAAGGTTCGGTTTAAACCCGAACCCGGACCCGAAGTGACGGTATGGAACCGTTGCCAACACTAGATAAATAGATACATGGATGAGAATGCGAACTGATTACATGAGTTTTGAAAATCGTGGAATGATAAGTAGTAGCGATGATTTCCAGGCGCACCACATCAGCACAATGTATTTTCGTCACCGGGAGCCTCCAGGAGTGTCTGAGAAAATGTGGAGTGTAAACTGAGAAGCGTCACTTTCAGGAGAGCATCGGATCCTTCGTGGGCATTCCAGTCAGCCTGCAGAGTACGTGGGATCTCTGATGACTGCTACGGGAGCACCATGGGAGCAGTTGGGCAAACTTTGGGAGCATCTGGGACTGTCACCCAACCAATGCGGGAATCCCAAACTAACTCTGAGAGATGCCGGGTTCTGATGGATATTCATTTGAAGGAGTGAAGGAGTTATCCGAGATTCTCCGGATGTACACGGGCAATAATAATACCCTCCACATATGATGCGTAGATTATTGTAAATTATCAACTTCTAAATCATACTATAAAAGCCAGCACATCATCATCATTCTATTGTTCGCATCGCTATATTGAGGAAGAACCAAAGAAAATGGCGAGTCATTCAAAAATGAAAGTAGTTAAAACCGAAACGATGACCCGACTGAGCGATCGGAATGATATCAATTGAACATAGTCTCAATGTCATCCACTCACTCTCCCATCTCATCAGGGCCAACAAAGGAAGGAACACACAATTCATCAAAGGCGTGAACAAGGTGGAGGCGCTCATTACATTTCCAAATGATGCGGGCCTGGCGAGTGGGTGAAACTGAATTCCAATGGTGTTTGGCTGGATTTGTGATATCTTGAAGGTGTCGAATTGAGATTAGCTTGTGGTGAATCAAAATGGAGTTTGAAAGGCAATATGACGAATTCAGGGGAAAAGGGGTTGCGCCACCAGGAAAGGAAGACCGCCTGATGTCTTGTGCGAGGTGGGCAAAGGGAGTGCCAATGGTGATGGAGAAGTGCAGAATGAAATTGAGGGGAGCAAATCCAGGCCGAGGAGCACCGACGGCGATTGAGGAGTGCCTATGCAGCAGACCACCCCATCCAGGTTGAGCAGCACCGAGTGGGGAGGGAGGTAAAGAGTCTGGAATGAAATGGAGGTGCTGCAATCAACATTGAGGAGGGGATTGAGGATCGCCCATCCTAGAGGAGGAGTGCGGGCAGAACAGGCAGTATCGAGCGCTGAATGAAATATCGAAGCACCACTCCAGACTGGGGAGCGCAGATGAGATCCAGAAGCGCAGACGGGGATTCAGCAGCGCCGACGTGGATTGAAGATCGCCCATTATAACGGTGGAGCACCATTGAGGGGTGGGGGTATGAAGTCGCCGCACCATGTGTAATTCGAACTTGATGAGTGCAATGGCTTCCGCATTAATGCAATCCATCACCATGGAAGGGCAAAATTTACCTCTATATTCATCATGAGAAAACATCACTGTAACCTTCTTCCCAGTGGCATACTCAGACAGCACACTATGAATAGCTGCTGCCACAAGCGCTAATGCCTGCGGTGTTAGAGGTTGAAAGAATAGCGATGTGGTCTGTTGTCACCCCAAGGTATTGGCGGTGAAGAAGAACCGATCGTAGATTTAGTCAAACACTTCCATCCGTGTGAACCGGGACGTCTTGTCATTGCCGACCTTCGAGAGATATGCCTGGTGAAACTGAGGCTCCTAAATCTGGATTCGGAGCTCAGTATCTGGTCCTCAATCCCACCGGTTACCCTGGACAATAGTTCGACATGCTCTATCTGGCAAACGCCCTCGAATCGTTCTAATGTTTAGCTTTAACTGTGTATTTTTTGGGGGTTTAGAATCATCATAAGTCCAATCAAGGAGCAGAAAATAGAATATACTCTTACAGTTTCTCGGGTCTGCGGATCGATTATAACAGATGGACCGCCGGGCAATTGACACACAGATGAAGTACCTACGGAAGTTCCTGGCAATGCCCACTGACAATGCTCAGCTTCAATCGCTAGTTTCCAAGATTCATCAATGATTGAGTACTTGTCATCGGAAATGATTGACCAGGGAGTCCTTGTGAATACGATTACCTTCATCAACAGTTTCACCACCTCAAATGTAGCCATTTGGTGTTGAGGAACGTTGTGATCTCCACCGGCCTTTGGTCGAGAAACCTTGTTGTCTCCACCGGCCTTAGGAAGCGGGAGCGGCTGCACAACGTCAGACTTGCCACATATGTCGATGGCTGACTTTGGGCATTTGAGCAATGCTGGAGCTCGGGCCCTGACTGGATGTGGTAGATTTGCAAGAGGAGTGCGGGCAATGACAGCATCTGCACGGCCCCATTTGATTGGCAGTGGAACCATTGTAGGTCATATTGTCTGATCACACTGTGCCTGGTCTAGATGTAGGACCTCCTGCCCGATATCCAAATCATCTTCTTCGATATCGGATGACAAAGTGCACCCTCCAGGGTCATCACTGTTGCCATTGGTGATCTTCTGATCGGTATCATCATCATCCTGCTTCAACGATATTACCGCCCGGATATTAGCTATCTCCAACACTATACTCGAACCCTGGGTCGGAAGTTCAAACATTTGATTGGCATTGAAGATTGGCTGTCTTCTGCAATGCACTTGCAAGTGCTCTCTCATGGTGTGCTTTCTGATTCTTCTGTGAATAGTGATATCTCACCTGGCTGGCTGGAGGTTCAATGTTTGATGATGCGAAGTTGGGAATGTAGAGCGAAGTATTCAATGGTCAATATAGTATGATGTATAATGGAATAACAGGGAAACGAGGCAACGAAATGACACGTTTTCAAGCCGGATGCAATTTGGGGCGTGCCTGGCAAGAGTCCGGAAGTCATGTCAGCGGGTCATATCTATATTGCTGAGGATAGTTCGTTGTTGTAATATAAGAAACATCAGATGCACCGGACTAGATGGATTCTCCACGCCCCCAATTCCGACATGCTAGCACTCGTATCCAAGTACACTATTGATGCCACAATTGCAGGTTGGTTTAAGCCAGCATGCCTTGATGTCAACAAGACTCACCAGAAGAACTCGAGACATTAACATGGTTATATTGCTAACTCACTCTCAGGACTGGACATGAGAAACTGGGATGTGGGTTGATCATGATTGCCCCTGCATATGACTCCGCCGGAGGTAGTGCATTGGGCCTCTGGTTCGAGCATATGTGTGGTGACTGCATGCCACCGAATTGTCGGTGTGTTGAAGATTGTTGCAGAACTTGCGCAGGGGAAAGAGTTGGGACCTTGGTGAGTCGTAACAGTTGAAGTTTCATGGGTTCAAACTGAGTTTGTTGCTGATAGTGGATAAATGTGAATCTCCATCTGCGGTATACCAGTCGGAAGAACACCCTATTTTCATGAGATTCTGTTGTTTTTGGATTGTGCAGGAAAGTGAGTGGTTCATTAGGCAATCTCGTGTGTAGAACTTTACTTTCAGAGGACCGAGTCTGCTCAATCACAATATGTATGCAGTTGTTGTTAGAGAAGATGGAGGATTTCCGGTTTACAAAGGTGATATTCAACATAGATCAACAACGGTAAAGGTACGATGAAGATACAGAGGTAATCTAATCGATTCCAGTTGTCGTCAATGCCGAGATTGCTAGTGAATGGGTCAGAAATGGTCACTCATAGTAAGATGTTGCGCATAATATCTTGTACGAATGAGATGAATGCATCATGAGGCTTCATCGGGCAGCGGAAAGACCAATAACATCGTGCAGTTCTGGCCAATTGAGGTGCAGTGAGCGTTGAATTGGCATGCAGGATTCAATCTAATGTAATGGCTGGGATTGTAGGCTCGCCTTACATCGACAGTTACTTGTACTCTCAGAACCTACCATTTCTTAACTCCAGCTTTCATCATGATTTATTCCTCATGAGCTCATGGGATTGGAAGTTGGTGGAAATCAGATATCGTCTGTTAATAATTTGTCACGAACTTCAGGCGTTCGAGATATGCCGTGGGCGGGAGCTGCTGGTCCCTGATTCAGCTGCTTGGCTGAGACTGATGTTCAGATTGTATCTCTTTGAGCTCTCGGAATGGAAACCGGTTCATAATCTATATTATGATACGGTTTTTGGCAGCCCAAACATGTAAGTTAGTCAAAATGAAGTTAAGTCTGCATTAGAAGCATTGTGAATTTAAGACTATTCGATGGAGTGTGGCATACAAGTGAGCAGGATTTGCCGGTCATCTGCAGTATCGCTGAGCAGCAATTGTCTTTCGAAATTCACACCCACATGCAGCAACGTGATTATGGTGCGCGAACAACAGAACCTATTATATTATCTTGGAAATGAAATGTCCAAACATACCGCTTAGCCAAAATCCTATTAAGTGTTGTCGTTTATCGCCCAAGGCAGTTCATCTACGGTAAGGGTGTGGTGGACACGTTTCTCCACAGGATAGGTTCACATGGAGCCTGACAGTTATGGCATTTAAGCGGCGGCCTTCACATACCAATCAAGCATAGTTTCAAATATTTGCACACGCCAAGTGGGATGAGTCGCACCTCCACCTAAATGTTTTGTGTCTGAAAGATGACACTCTGCGTGTGCTGCCAGCCACAGATTGAAAGCATTCTGGAAGCAGAAAATATACTTCGAATGGAGCAAAATAAATCATTCAACAGCAATGCGAAGTGGGTATACACAGTTCAGAGGGGTGCCTGGAGTGGGATCATGTCCCAGAGTGGTATCATATGTTAATAATGAGTGGCTGCATGTCATAATTGGCCGGTGAATAGAATATGTGTGCGGCAACAAATCTGAGCCCATCAACCTCGACAGGAGAGTGGATATGATGTGTATCTGAACATAATTCCTGAGCGAGGACATATTTGGCGATATTTTTTCTCATACGCCTGGAATACGCGAGCCATGACTCCGGATACAATACATCAACTCGATATCGCATAAACTGTTTGTCCATCCCCGGATGAATAGAGATACTGTACTGGATCTGTCTCAGGAGAGTCGACAAGTTGACAACGATTCCCTTATGCAATCGACTGTATATTATTCAACATTGATGCTTCAGTGAATATCCCAAATTCTTCTGTGACTCTAGTATCCAGTGCGCCTGAAATCGACAAGCAACAAAGAATTGTATTCAAACTTGGGAGTTCAGGCGCACCTCAAAACACATATCTCGTTTGCAGATGTCGGAATGACATTTCCACACGGACAATATAAGATACAAATGAGCAGCGACTGCAGCATTGACAGATTCGCACACTGAGAAGTATACGGCATCGCGGAATTTCACTTAGTCCGCCATTAACCTGGCGCACCTGCTTATCATCACATAATGGTTCATCCAAAGGAGGCTATGATTCAGTTTACCAGATATCCGTTTACCATTGCCCTAATCTCATCTTCATCACAATAATCATCTAACAAGAAATGGAATCAAACTCTAACCAATACCCCTGGACTCCCCAATTTTGCCTTATTCTCCATACCATTTGCCTATTCTGCATCAGATGGTGAGATTGTATTGGTTCAATGTTTAAAGAGGAGTACCTTCCTTTCACTGCCCTGATAAATATGCATCATTCTGACCATCTGATGGCACCAAGTCTCCATGCTACATAAGCTGTGTCGTATGGTCCTGAGGACACTCCAGTATCCGGTGTATCATTGTCATCGTGATGTTCAGTCGGTTCATCAGACAATGCAGGACTGTCATTTGTGCCACTCCAGTGAGCTGGCGTTGAACACTCGCTCTGTTAACATAACCATTGGGTCCAGTGTTCAGTAGCCATGAGTGAAGAACTCTGTTTTGCCCCAGTCGGATAACCCGTGCAAATGCCTGCCGCTGCTCATTCAATACCCACAACTACTGAGTCATTACTGCATGGTATGCTGCTGTGAGATTGAGGCCTGTCCCGCGGAATTTGGGTGTAGTTACAAACACACAGGGATTTGGTGAATCTTAAAATTTGAGCTGCGTTTCTGTGCGCTCATCGTCGCCCATGTCCGCGAACATGTAGAATATATCCATATTATCCACAAAACACTCTGTGAGCCACTACTTCACATTGTGAACTCTGCCTGGCAGAGGACAAAATAGCACCGCCTTTTGAGGAGGAAGTGCACAAGGCACGGCGCTTATAAGACTTTCAAGTCGCTGCAGACGTGCCTCATTTGATGCTTCGTCTTTGTCAGGCTTGGGATACTTTGCAGATTTGTTGACAACCATTGCCAGAAATGTGTCACTCAGCCATCGGAAAATCGGAGAATCCACCCAAGTATCAAGTGGCCATTCATCCAGCCATTTTTCTGAAACGTCATTCCGATCCTCGGTGTCTCCCAATACCAATGAGGAACATGCCAGCTGCCATCTATTTACCCTCCACGCTACTGAAGCACCCTGTGAGGTGTATCTCTCCACAAGGGTCTTTAGTTTCGCTTGCTCATGCTCAGTCCATTCAAGTTCAACAGAGTGTGCAATTTCCGTCGGTATCCGAAGAAGTGGTTACCCATTTGTGAGTTTTGATTCTGACCACCTCCTTATTGTCCAGGGCTTGACCATTTGAATCATACAGTGTGACGCATCCTGTTGAGCGTCCTGGTCTTGAGGCCGGATGGCACGCATCAAACTCTTCACTGGGGAATACAGTGCATTGGCACCGTGCATTTCCACCACAGTTTCATCCTCTGGATCTTCAGGCACACCTGAAAACGACCACATTGTCAGATAACAACGGTCATGGACTGAATGAAATCCCGGTGTTGCAGTGACTTGAAGTTTGAATCCAATTGTCACATTCTTCGCAATTCTCCAGCCCTCGCTATTTTCTTTCATGTACTGATCAGAGTGATCAAAAATCCCAACGCTCCACGAACAGTGTGAGAGTCGGCCATTGCTTAATGTTTTCGCTCTGGATGTTAAGGTATCATAGAGCACAAGGTGGATATTCCATCGGTTTGTGGGCTCCACAATACTGGTGTTCAGATCGTTGTGGGTGAGATTCGCATTGTCCGGGTGTAACTAGTTGACAAGTTTGAAATCGGTTCCAGGTGTCATCTCGTGGATAACAGTCTTGAACGCCTCTGCAACTCCAGGAATTGTGACCACCAAGATTGATTCATGGGCCGATATAAGTGCGGGATGCCCATGAGAAAGTGTTGTGTGGATCTCCAACAGGCAGTGGGGCACAGAGTTCAATCTCTGGTGCGGATACCACTCCCGCTGTTCACCAACAATGCTAGGATAGTTGTTGTACGCCAAAATCACCCACTCGTCAAGGGTATTCCCCCATCTAATAGATTGTGGCAACCCCAGTAAAACTTTCTCAGTCACCAATTTGCAAAGCATTGCCACTGCAACCGAGGTGAAAGTCTACAAGACCCATTACATCTCCCACCAGTCCTCCTGGCATAACAGCATCCCAAGCCCATCTCCTCACGATGAACCATATGGCCCAAACCTGGTGCGCCTGACACCTCGTTCCAGGCAGGCCTGAAATTGAATACTTGAGTCCCGGAACACGGTCATCTGTTGATTGGTGAATATGATGGACAATCAGCTGCTTGACCACCTCATCCAGACACTCAAGTTCAAATTTGTTGTTGATTGTGTTGAGATCAGTGCTCAATACTGAACTGGTATCATCTGGATCAAGGTCCTCCTCACCATCCTCCACTCGCTCCTGAACCTCTCTTGCACCTTGGGTGGTCTTCATTTCGTCCTCAATGATCTCTTTCAGTTGCCCCGAGGTACGTTGGGCAGATGAGTTGATACTCCGACGCTCCTGAAATTCATCGCAATTTTAGGTATTTCACCGACAAGCATTTGGACCGAATACTATGTGGAACATAATCAATTCTGTTCACTCAATCAGAACTTACATTAATTCTATCAAGTTCTTTCCCACCGGCCTTCTCATCCACCACTTGGTCATTTTCATTGGATCCCTCCGAAGTCTCGGTATACTTATCAGCGCTGCGCATAACTAAATGCAACATGGCTAGCGGGGATTACCTTGGCCGGTCTCATCAGGGGCTCCGCAATAGCCCTCCCTGTCGCTGCATCCATTTCCACCAAAAATAGTTTCACATTGTGTCCCAGTTGCAACTGGAAGGCATTTGAAAGGGAACTGTTGTATGATATCTGACCATATAGAGGGTCATTCATCATTCGCCTGGGTGCGTATAATCCCCTATTCTCCTCGTGCAATTCCTTCTGCATCAAGTTGCATTTGTGTATTGCAGGCGGCTAGTATGGTTCTTTTGGGCAAATTTCTTTTTGGACGAAATCATTCAGCCCCTCCCAGCGCTACACATCCCTGTACGAAGATTGGAGTTGATTGCTGGATGTCTGGTCATTGTTGTCATTTGGCACTGGACTAATCACATCCATGATAGATGTATTTGGCAACTCTGGAACATTACATCTCGCAGTTTTACCTGGGCGCTATCGATAATCCGTCACCGGTCGCGTGTTGCCTCGGCTTCCCTTCTTCCTCGCCTCCCGAACCTCACTTGAACATATCTTCAAACATATCTCCACCCACTATTGCCGAATCCATTCGGCATTATTGAAATCTTCCAAGGGCAACCAGGTATTGAAAGTCTGCAGAAAACCTGCAACCTCTGTCACCCGGTGCAGGGATCCATCAGGCAAATAATTCAAACTGTTCTGTGCCGGGATAGTAGACCGATGCTTCTTCTTGAGCAACCGAGGCACCCATTCTTTCTTCCAGCTGTTGAATGTAATACAGTTGGGCCACCCCATCTGTTTGGCAAATTGCGTCAAGGAGAATTCCATTTGCTTCAAGCTGATTGGGGCTTTGGCTTTGGACCCGCCCAAGTCCGACAAATCATTGCTCTCAGCATCTGCATCGAATATGTCATTACAAATCACTGGTAATGGAAGCAAATCCGCAATCCATGCAACATCTGTCCTTCGCACTTCCGTTGCCAGCCACAACTGTTCCGATGAGAGGCTATTGGGAGGTCTCACAAGTGTGCCTGGACTTCGTACGTATGGAGTTGAGGAGGATGTTGTCAGCCGGTTGACTGGAATGATTCCAGCCGCTGCTGGAGGCACTCAAAGTGCGCCTGGAGATGACGACCCCTGTCCTGAACATTGCTGGGGGGGGAATATTTGAGGTCCGCCATGACCACCTTGCGGGAAGTCATATCCTTGCCATGATGGCCCATAACTCTGATATCTGTGGGTTCCACCACCAGTGCATGGTTGCGAGCTTGGTGTCATGTTGAATGGGGCAGGGTGGTGGAACTGCGTCAGCAAAAAGCGAAATTACTTTCAGAAACCAGACCCCACCCACCGACATCAGCCAGGTTTCCCAAAATTATGATATAGGCTGCAAATGCATTTTCTTCAATCAAGTTTCTGGAACCTTTATTTCATCATTGCGATGACCAATCAGAATGCATGATATGTGAAATCCCGCCGCCGATTGCACAATGCTGATTTTGCACTTGGACAGTAATCTTACTAACCTTGAACCCCTGCAACCTGATTTCATTTGCTTGAACTGTATTTGCAGCGTTATCACCATTACCATCAACATCATCATCCCCATCACCCTCACAACGATTCCGACCCCTGAAGCCTTACTTAACGTGCTCCTTGGTTGATTCGCATCATTGCTATCACCGAGGCCATCGCAATTTACTACTTCGCTACACGATGCCTTTTCGCAACCTTATTCTCTACTGCTGACAGTCGTGAAGTTCGAAATTGTGCCAATCACATGTGATGGATTCACAGGTAGGCTGAATCAATTCGCCTCGTCGGGTACTTCAAGACGGTGCAAGGGTACTCGACTATGTGCATTATTGGCAATCGATTTGATGTCCCACGCCACCTCCAGTGCTGACCCATTTCGAACATTTCCAGATCAACTCCGATTGACTCGCTGGTAGGATCAGTCAATTCGGCTCGTCGAGTACATTAAGACTTTGCAAGGAGACTGGGGTATGTCCATTATTGACTCTCAATTTGCTGCTCTACTCCTCCTACTTCTCCTCCTCCTCCTCCTCCTGCATGGCTAACCCCCTTTGATCTTCTGCAGATCAACTCCGATTGACTCACTGGTAGGCTCAGTCGATTCGGCTCGTCGAGTACATCAAGGTGGTGTAAGGACGCTGGGATACATTCATTATTAGCTCTTGATTCGCTGCTCTACTGCTTCTGCAATCTCCAGGGCAGACCCCTTACCAACTTTTTCAGATCAACTCCGACTGACTCGCTGCTAGGCTCAGTCGATTCGGCTTGTCGAGTACATCATGATGGTTCAATGATGTGGGGATACATTGATTATTAGCTCTCGATCCGCTGCTCTACTGCTTCTGCAGTCTCCACGTCAGATCCCTTTCAAACTTTTCCAGATCAACACCAATTGACTCGCTGGTAGACTCAGTCGCCTCGTCTCGTCGAGTATATCAAGACCTTGCAAGGACGCTGGGGTACGTCCATTATTGACTCTCAATTCGCTGCGCTACTCCTCCTCCTTCTCCTCCTCCTCCTCTGCTTCCTGCAGGGCTGACCCCGTTCGATCTTTTGCAGATCAACTCCAATTGACTCACTGGCAGTCTCAGTCGATCCGGCTCGTCGAGTACATCAAGATAGAGTAAGGACGCTGGGATACATTCATTATTAGTTCTCGATTCGCTGCTCTACTGCTTCTGCAGTCTCCAGGGCAGACCCCTTTGGAACTTTTCCAGATCACCTCCAATTGACTCGCTGGTAGGCTCAGTTGTTTCGTCTCGTCGAGTACATTAAGACCTTGCATGGACGTTGGGGTACATCCATTATTGACTCTCAATTCGCTGCTCTACTCCTCCCCCTCCACCACCTCCTCTTCCTCCTGCAGGGCTGACCCCCTTCGATCTTTGGCAGATCAACTCCGATTGACTCCCTTATAGACTGAGTCGACTCGGCTCGTCGAGTACATGGAGCCAGTGCAAGGATGCTGGGGTACAACCATCATTGACTTTCGATTCACTGTTCTTCCTGCTCCTCGTCTGCCTGCTCCTGCAGGTCTGACCCGTTTCGATCTTTTGCACATCAGCTCTGATTGACTCGCAGATATGCTCAACTAATTTGTGTCGTCGAGTACATTATGACCTTGCAAGGACACAGGGGTACGTCCATTATTGACTCTCAATTCGCTGCTCTACTTCTCCATCTGCTCCTGCTCCTCCTGCCAGGCTGACCCCTTTGAGCTTTTGCAGATCAACTCTGATTGACTCACTGGTAGGCTCCATCGATTCGGCTCGCAGAGTACCATAAGATGGTCTAATGACGGAGGGGTATATCCAATATTGACCAGGCAACGGGGGCGTACGGAGCTACAGAGGTAACTCATCTTATCATCATACAACAAATTACACACTCTGTCTTTCCATGCTTTTCCTCTCACTTGCGCTTTCCGAGATTTCGTAGATCCAAACCATTGCATGGATCCTCATAGCGAGGTAGTATCATACCATCTCACCCACTTACGCTCTTTCTCACGAATTCCTTTTCAATGCTGCCAGAGGTGGGGCAGAGTGTTGATCATGGGCTTTCTACCCTTTAGCTCCGCTATTTCACCACATTGCCCTCCAGTGCTGCCCCCCTCAGATTGCAGCCTAGTAGGTGTTTGTGTGGGACCCTAGATTTTAGTGTCAGAGATGGATTATAGTTTAATGAGAACTCGTATACAAGTAATCTGTGGTTTGGAACATCCAATTGTGAATTTGTGACCTGGAAGGAGAAAAATGTGGGTTGAAATGTTTAATTTCCACCTTCCGGGGTGAGGATTCTGAGGCTCATGAAATGATTGCAACTACTCCTTGAACATTCGGAAGCATTACAGCGACACCCTATGCCAGGGAAACCTCAATTTCATCTTTTGGGGTTTGTGGCTACAATAAGCTGAGTAAGTTTAATGAAGCAAATTTTGTTTCTGCTGATGTGGGGTGTGCCGGGAGAGGGTGGCTGTGAAGGGGGGTAAGTATAGCCCGGTGGTGGATGAAATTGATTCGCGGGTTGCCTGAAATGAGGGTCTTTGCATGCTGTATTTCCAGTATTATTATCTGATGCTCCCAGATTGTCCTCTGGGTGTCGTTGTGAGCCAAACAGCCCACCCGCTGGAGGCATAGCGGTTATCTTTGGTGGAAATCCATTCGTCAACATCGTATGTGAACAGAAGCTGGTGGTAAACAAATTATCAATTGATTTGGTGATTTAAAATGAAGGGGAGTATAGTTGAGAATATTGAAGGTAGCAGTGACCGTTGGGGGAATGAAGGCCTTGTATAACCATTTTATTTGTCACGAACTATGGTGTTTCAGTGCGCCTTTGAACCATGAAACCCAGCTGAGAAAAAGAATACATTATCACACACATCCTGCCTGTCATTGTTATATGCTCGACTTCATAGACTAGGAACTGGGATAAATGCTAACCTTTGTTTGGTTCATGACTGTAAAGGTCATAGAAGGGATTTGACATGATATCTCCCGGAAACCAACATGAACTATATCCAGTTCAAAGGTTAGCATGACTAGGCATTGTACACTCAAAATGTGTCTGTATGATGTACTACTTCATTCAATATGAGGCCTGCTAGTAAAGCAGAAACACCAATTGCTTCCTTTTGAGCTCCTTGTGCAACCTTCATTGTCTCCTCAGGATTCACCTACCGGTCAAGGATCGTCACTGACGAAAACATCCTACAAGCCTATCAGTTCTCAATGATCATCAAGTGGGCATACAGCCAGCTAGGAAAATCACGTACGTATTGTAATGAGCTGATTTTATCCGCTGCTTGAGCGTCGAGCATAGACATAATCTGCACAATGCCCCCAGGACGTAGCATACGCTAAGGCCGATGGTAGTACCACCTGATGAAGAGCATTGAAAGTTGATGGCAGTGATGACAAAAGAAACTTTCTCTACTAACGATTTTCAGTAGATATTATCCTGGTTTCTGACGATGACTAATCGGGAGGTAAGTTTGTTTTACCCCTCCTCTACGCCTGGTGGGGTGTGATGTGGCTTTGAAAGTGATACGCTAACCTTAGTTAGCTCACTTTCAGACAAATATCCATGAGGCTCGAATGCAGCAACAAACTATACCCCCACAATCATCGTCACGATTCTTCAGAACACGGAGCGTTTCTCCAATATGCTCGACACTTGCTGGGAACATGTTAAATGCTTTATGGGGAAAAAGAAATCATGCAACGGGAACCGACTGGAAGCACACTATCTCCAATATGACCCAATATCAATGAATGAAGGGTTATTACCCAATGGAATTCTACTACCTGCAGGCTGGGATCACCCTGAGCCATCATGGTTTGACTATGGTAGGTGCACCTGAATGGCCATCGACCAGCTGTGAATTGATGATCTACTCATAGACAACCTACCAGGTGCACCACCACCTGAATATACACCCAACAAAGAACCAATTGACCCTCAGCAGCCTGATATCACCTGAACCCCTGATCTACCCAGGACAAAGGCTCATGGGCAGGTAGTTGGGGTGGAAAATGCGGGGGGGGAAAGCGTATGGCAAAGCAACAGGAGTGTTCAACAAGCATCACAAGTACTCAGCACAATGGAATCCATGGCGCCGATGACGGTCCGCACACAACTTTCAGCAGGCTCAGTCGTTTAGCCAGCAAACAACAATCTCAATCAATCAACATCTCAGGCGTGGACTGGACAACTTCGAAATGCAATCATTCCAATCAGCAGATGCCATACGAAAGCTCCTCTCAGAACTCAATTTTGGCCTCGGCGATGATAGTTGGATTGAAGATGACTCATATATCTTCGGAACATTACACTACAGGGATACTTTCAAATGTATCCATTTCCTTTTGACACATCTCCCTTCTGAGTAGTGTTAGCAACCGGTTTGGGTAACCCACCAGCTGTCCGGGTTTGGACCAGAAAAACCGTTCGGTTCAGTTCCAGACCGGTCCAAACACCCGACCCATAGCTTCTTGGCGGGCCAAACCCGGACCTGTACCTGTCAACCCGTGGGTTTTGCCTGGTTTGTCTAGACCCGTCGGTTCCAACCTCCGGTTCTAGTTTTCAGGTATTTCTATTTATGGATGCATTGAGATATCCCACTGTCTTGTGCAAAATATTAACTTTGGTACATCAATGTCTTTGTTCATTTTATGGGCTGCCTTTATAATCAAAACAAGCAGTGACATGCTGACTGCTACATCATGAAGTTGAGTGTGAACGATGTTTCGTCGTGCATCATTAGTAAGCTTGGAGGAAAAGAACAGCCATATTGACCGTTAAAGCAGTCATTAACCCGCAATTGGATTAGTGTGCACCTGCTACTGCATAGACAAAATTTTGTGAGCTGATGGAGATACACAATAGTGAAAGCAGAAAATCGCGATGCCACATGGAACTTCACAAACAGAAAGACGCCATCTCAGATTGGCATCCGGGTAACCACGGTCATACATCTGCATAGTGCCTCACACGCCCAACGAGGTACTCAATTTGTCACCGATAAACAAATCGAAGACTGTTAAACCTGTAAACTTCTACCCCTGCATGTAACCTCCCTAGCTAATTACCATACAGGAATTGGATTCAGATGAACATATTGTAATGGCTCGTTTGTCATCGGTATACTATCTGCACAATTCGTGATTATTGAGGACTCATCTCCGCGAAAAGTAATTGGTGTACCCATTTTGCTACGTGTTGACATTTTTTTGACTTCAGTGACCAAATTGTGAGACGTGATAATTCGTCTGTACATTTGCAACGGTCATACGAGCCATACAGAAGTTTCAGCGTGCAAACTGACTTGATTGACGATTGATCAACCTGATATCATCCTACCTCTTACAAATGAGTGAGAACACACAATCTGATTTGGAGACAACATTTACTAATAAAATTTGAGACAGGGATGCCATATCGGTCAGAGAAGGAGCGGTCAATGCACAACGCGAATCTGTATGAATGCCCACCACCATGTCGCATACATCCATACATCCAACTAAGTCACTCTGCGTTCAGACCTGGTCCACATAGTGATCATTTTGACAATTGATTATGGTGGGTCATGGAAATCGAGGAGAAGGAACTGCATAGGGCAAAGTGAGGAAGTTGAGCTATATGAATGAAAAATGAGTGAATGGATCTACATGCGGTAAATTGGCAGCTGAAAGCGCTGGAATGTGGCAGCGCTACATTATCGATCGCTCAGAGATCATGTGCATCTGTGGATCAGACATTGAGATGCCACAAAACTTTTGGATACAACTGAATATTCATACAAATTGTAAATTGGCTGTCAATAATGACTATATGATTATTTGTACAAAATTATTGACCATACAACAACTTTAAGGACATATTTATGGTAAGAGTCACTGGAGTGTCAACAATTTTCGGACTTGTAAGCAACTTAATTGCGAAGCCCTTTGCTTGCTGTTATCCATGATCAATGTATTGCCACCCTATATAGGCAAAACAGACAGCGACACGGTAACAGCCTCATTCTGAAAATGAGCATCAACGGAGAGTCAATGATTTTTGGTCTTGTAAGCCTGTTAATTGGGAAGTGATTTGCTCGCTGTTGTCCATAACGCACGTATTGGCCACCAGTATAGGCAAAAGTGACAGCGAGACGGTAACAGCCCCATGCTGAAAATGAGCGTCAACAGAGTGTCAACAATATTTGGTCTTGTAAGTGAGTCATTTGGGACGCGATTTGCTCGCAGTATCCATAATCGACGTATGGACCGCTCTTATAGGCCAAAGAGAACGTGACGTGGTAACAGCCACATGCGGAGAATGAGCGTCAACGGAGCGTCAACGATAATTGGTCTTGTAAGTAAGGTGTTTGGGACGTGATTTGCTCGCTGTTATTCATAATCAACATATAGGCAGCCTGTATACGCAAAAGAGAAAGTGATAGGGTAACCGCCCCACGCTGAAAATGAGCGTCAATGGAGCGTCAACAATTTTTTTTCTTGTAAGTAAGTTATTTGGGAAGCGATTTGCTAGCTGTTATCCGTAAGCAACATATTGGCAGCCTGTATGGGCGAAAGCTCCAGCGATATAGTAACAGCCACATTCTAAGAATGAGCGTCAATGGAGTGTCAACGATTTCGGGTGTTGCATGATGTATAATCCAACGGCTATACTACAGCTTTTACCCATAATCGAAATATTGTCCGACTTTATAGGCAATATGGTTCTTGTGGTTTTCGCTACAACACAATTGAGTGTCCACAGAGCGTCCACAGAGCATTAAAAGAGCATCAACAGAGCGTCAACAGAGCGTCAACAATCATGGATGTTGCATCTAGTTTAATCCAAGGGCTATGCTACGGCATTTACCCATAATCGATGTTTTGGCAGCCTTTATGGTCAAAAGGGACTGCACCATGGTCACAGCCCCATTATGAATATGAGGGTCAACAGAGCGTCAGCGAATCTGGGTGGTGCACGTTGTATAATCCAAAGGCTGTGCTGCAGAATATACCCATAATCGAAGTATTGACCGCCTTTATAGGTAATATCATTCATCTCGATGTCACTTCACCTGAAGATGAGCGTCAACAGAGTGTCAACAGAGCGTCCACAGAGCATCAACACAGTGTCAACAGAGCGTCAACAATCTTGGGTGTTGCATCTAGTTCAATCCAAGGGCTATGCTACGGCATTTACCCATAATCCAAGTTTCGCCACCTTTATTTCCAATATGGTTACTGTCATTTTCACTACCATCTTGAACTGATCGTCAACAGAGCGTTAATGCTTTCTGGCAATGTAAGTATGGTAATTGGAAAGGGATATGCTTGCTGTTATGCGTAACCAACATATTGGCAGCCTTTATCAGCAAAGGAGCAAGCAACCCATTCAGTTCCCCATTCTAAAAATGAGCGTCAATGGAACCTCAAAGATTGTTGGTCTTATACAGAAGGTAATTGGTAAATGATTTGCTCACTGATATCCGTAACAAACGTATCAGCAGCCATTATAGCCAATCGAGAAAGTGACACTGTCACAGCCCCATTCTGACAATGACTGTCAACCCAGCATTAACTGAGGGTCATCAATTTCTGGTGATGCATATTAGGTAATGAAGACGTCGCAGGGAAATTTGAGCTTATAATTGCATTATTGACTCCTCCAAGATCGAAAATACCAAATATTAAAGGAAAAACATGAATTCAAATATTGTCGATATCGCAACCTGCAAAACTTGCAAAATTTGATTCCTGGATGCCAAATACTGGATTTTCATTGAGAACCATTATCAAACAGCAAAGGCAAGCACATTGTACGTATTTGCAGATGGACCTGCCGGACAACCTGCTGAGTACCCGCCCGATCCAGACGGGTAGGGAGCTTTCTGCTGGAACGCACCCGGATGGACGGTATGGGTGTATTGACAACCCAGACTTACAATTTGGCACAGGTTCGGTTCCGACCAGGACCCGGACCCGCAGCAACGGTATAGAACCATTGCTAAGACCACTATTCTGGCACACTTCAATTTCGAACCGGTGTGCCTCACTGACTCTGATGGTCGTCGAATCTATAGCGAGATGAACATGGGTGGATAGTGGCGTGATATTCAGGATCAACTTGCTACCAGAGCGAGAATTGTGCCAGTCATATGTGCATCCGAAGCAACTCACGTAAAGAATCTTTGGGTGACCAACATACCTGGCCGCTATATCCCACGATTGGTAATATTCGAAACAATCTCCGCCACACACCCAAAATGCGCCCCTGGATTCTTGTCGGAGTGGTCCCATGTCCCCCAAAAGGTGCCAAAAACATTGACGACGCATCGCATTCCGCGGTTGGAAACGTGCTGTCTCAACTTACACATCTTGACATCAATGGCCCTGGCTTGAAATGGGATTGTGCAGATGGATTCCAGTGCCAATGTTTCCCTTGTTTGTCTGCCTGGGTCGGGGATTATCCAGAACACGTCATGGTGGCTCAAGTCTCATCAGGCTGATGCCCAATGTGTCAAATTCCCAAAGGTGCGCCGATGGGGCATTCATCTTTTCGCCAACGCGATACCTCAAGAGTCCAGCATATTTACTCGGAGCTGCTGGAGGACAATAATCTTGATGCTCTTCACACTCTAGGTGTCAACCCAATCCGCAACCAGTTCTGGCAATACCCTCCCTGCAATGTCTATCGCCTTTGGTAGCCTGACGAATTGTATCAGCTGCTCCTGCGTTTAGTTAAAGAGTTATTGCACTGGCAGCTCAAATAGCTGAAACATAGAAATGTCAACGATCAATTTGACAATTGATTCACATCGGTGCTATGATATCCCGGCCTCCAGCACTTCTCTCAGCCATTCGATTCATTGAACAGTGGCACCTGGCATGGTAAAGACATCCGTTGAATGATCAGAACACTGGCAGTGAATTGCGCTCCAATTCTTAACCGCTCTCAGGATGATGGGAAAACAGTGGCAGGAAACATCTCCAATGAAATTGTAATGGATGCAGTGCGGGCATTATGTGAATTCACTATACTTGTTTGCTAACAAAATCATTCGGATCTATCCCTCAAAGCATTAGACAATGACCTCGAGCGATTTTACCAGAAGAAGGGCATTTTTTGAGATCAGAAAATGTCGAAGTCTGCCGGGCCAAAGTGGATGACATAGTGGCAAGGGAATCCCACGACGTATGCGAACAAAAGATTTATAAGATTTGTTCTGCAATGGAAGCCTTTGTGTATGGGGCTGAAAAGGTTTCCACCACAAAATGAAGGCAATTTCAGGTGCGCCTGACCAGAGCCCAACAAGGGGCAACAACTTGGTCAGATGCTGATCGTCAGAAAGCAATCGAGCGATTGGAGCGCGAAATCCATCAGGTAACACCTTATCAATCCAAGCTTTCCGATGAATCATTCCGATGTCATCAGCAACAACTATAGCACGAAGTCGGGATTAGGACAACCAGTCCCAGGTGCAAACTCCCCGAAGAACTTGCAATAAAGAACACTGTCACCGGAGACAAGCCATACGGGGTGCCAAACATGACAGCCAAAAAGTGACTGCAATCTCTCATCCACCTATCCGATGCTGGGATAGAAGCCATGACCTGTACCTTGGCTGATATGGAGTGGGTCACTAACCAACTGGAGAGAGACATTTATTGCATCACCTCGAATGAACAAAAGCGGTTTAAGAAAGAATTCTCAATATGGATGTCAAGTTTGAATCTTGGTGGGACACAATCGGCATTCAGATGCTTCGGAATACCGTTTCACAAATTGTAATACATCTCTGATATCCAAAGCTGCATCTTTTGAGCCATATATCAGAGTCAATTCAGCAAATGGGTTCCAGTGACACTTTTACCTCTGATATTTCTGAACAGCTACATATCGCCATTGTGAAAGAGGCATATCGATCTAGCAACAAAGTCAATTACATTCGACGGATGCTCAATCATGATAACCGGTGTGCTGGTCTTGACTATATGGAGTAGAAACTGTCATATCTTGCACTCCAAGGCTGCTACGATATTGACTCTGCAAACATTTTCAACCCACTGTCCACTACCGATAAACGGCGAAGTACACACAGAGCCAATCTGTTACATCTCCAAACAATTCAGGACAAGCCCATTATCCGCCCTGTATCACAGCTGGTATATCATTTGAGAGAAAGGCATGTCCGTGGAGTGTGCAGAAGTATCAAATTAACCTCACTCAGAGATGCATCACAAGATTTCGGAATTCCCAACTTGACACAGCAATTCTGCTCGCAAATTGAAGAGGACTTCGGACATGAAGTAAGTTGACTCATGCTCGGGTATGATCTGAATGTACTGCTTGACAGTATATTTCTTAGACTCCAGAATGGGCTGTTGTATTACCATCAATCATTTCACAACCCTACTTCTGTTGAGCGTCTGAGACTTGATGGCAAGGTAGAATATACCAATGCCAACCAAGGGATCATGCTTGAAGCTCATAACAGCAGGGTCCAGTATACGCAAAGTGAAGAGAATGACCTCGATAACACCTTCCAAGGATGAATTCCTTCCTTTCCTGTATTATACTTCAACTGGACTCCACCAAATCAGATCTTCCAATTTCAGGAGCGCTTGCCAGCCAGGAATGCTTTATCGACCTTTTCTAGGAGGTGCAAGAGGACTCAATGAGGGGTATTACGTCCTCAAGCTCACGGATACACGGTGGTGATTCCTACAATGTACCAACAATTGCATGGTTGGCCTGATTGTGTTGACGGGTTGATCCGGGTTGTGAAACTATCTGAATAAGATGCATATTGTACCCATTGGAGCAATAGTTGGAACGGCGCATTTGGTGCGGGAGAATGCTGCATCAGGCGGCATCGATAGTGTATGGCTTGTAAATAATCATGTTGATTTAGATACCTACTGGACTGTATAATAATTAGATTAGAATGCCTGATTCAGGAGTATAGCTGGAAGATGGTTTATCGAATTTTACAATTCAATATGGACATAATATATTATCACTCGCAGAGAGTCTGGCTCCAGGTGCACTGGAAATATCTTGGAGAAGATTGTTGTAGTCCCAGCAGCTCTGAAATTTCACCAACTTCAATGCATGATTTAATAGCATTCTGAAGACGACTTCAAACTCTTTAGAATATTCTTGAATTCTGTTCCACTACCTCAGAAGGGTTGAGGAGGACCTGAGAGTACTCTCAAAGTACCTCAGAAGCACATCGTTTTGCATTCAACCAGATTGGGAGCTTCTGGGAGCTTCCGGAATGATCGGTGTGGCTGTTCAGAAAAGCTGAGTCGCTGAGTTATAACTTCCGAACCATTTAAGATTTTGTTGATGTTCCCATGAGATTTCCCTGGTCTAGGAACAATCTGATAATCGAAACGGGTTAAAAATTCTGACCCTCATGCTTGTCTTCAACCCTAATGCTTCCTTGGCATAAAATATTCCAGGTTCTTGTGATTAGGATCCAATGGTAGGAGGAACACAGCACCCACACACTCCGGTCTCCATTTTTCGAGTGCTTCCATAATCGCCATACGCTCCTTATCATCTATATCATAATTCCATCCAGCCGGTGTAAACTTCTTCCAATAAAATACCACAGGATGTAGCACTCCGGCATAATCATACTGTGATAACACTTCAGTTCATACATAATCAGAGGAATTTGTTTCTATAATTCCTTGTCTTTCATGGTTAAAATGTCGAAGAACTGGTACCATTGTAAAAGCCATTACCATTGCTTCAAAAGCTAATTGTTGTTCTGTTTCGCAAACAAACGGTTCATCCTTCTTCGTTCACCTTGTCAATGGTTCCGCTGTTTCAGAATACTTACTCACAAATTGTCAATGATAATGGCAAAACCGATGGAATTGTTGTACTTCAGAGAGAATGTCAAACCCGCCATTCTTCATTTTCTTCTCCCGGCTCCATTTTCTCACAGTCTCTATTGTATCCTCATACATTGATATCCCATAGTCAATAGAATCAGCCCCAAATATCAAATGGTATCCATATGAAATTCGCATTTCGGTGGATTCAACTACAAACCGGCCTCTAGGAGACATGGCAAAATCCATTTATCATGTTAGACATGTTCCTCCTCTGAATTACTATAAATTAATATATCATCCAAATAAGCCAAAGCAAAGTCATCCAAAGCTTCCATTATAGTTTTATTGATATATCCCAGGAAGTCTGCAGAAGCATTAATTGTCCCAAACTGCATACCTGTTGGTTCAAACTACCCATATCTTGTCCTAAATGCTAACTTATGTTCGTCCCCTTCCTTAACTCGTAACAAATTATAGGCTCCCCAGATATCAGGTCTCCTATATAACTTGGCATTTCGGACTGGATTCAGAGTCTTTTGTATCAGGGGGAGGGGATATCGGTTCTTAATTCTCTTACTATTCATATCCCAATAAGCAATACAGATTTATAGCTCTCCATCTGGTTTCTTCTCATAAAGGACTGGCATAGCAAAAGGTGATGACGAGTGATGGATGAACCCTTTTGACATATTTTCCTCCGGCCATCCCTTGAGGGTAACCAACTCAGTCCTCGACATTGAGTCCAGGGTTCCCCATGTAGATTCATCGCCATCCTTCAGACATAGTTCCTGATTGATGCGTGGTCGATGTGGGGGAAGGGGGTTGGCTACAACCTGACCAACGAAGGGTAAGAACTCCTGAGTTTATTTCGGGACAATCCCCTCCAGGAGTCGTTCCGGATGATCTTTTGCCTCATTGGCATTATCGATATCAATGGGAGATGCCTTGAACACCATATGCTTCCCTTTCGTAAGTGTCCGGAAGAACGAGGATTTATTAAGCATAACAATATTTCCTCGAAATGATCGGTGTAGATGTATCTGTTGTTCTGATATGCCTTCATTCTGAGGACAAACTGGTTCCGGAGGTTCCTTCGTGACCCACTGAATGGTGAGGGGTATATCATGGGAACGTGTCGTGCAATATTGTGATCCAAATGTATCCGTATTTGATGCAAACCGAACCACATTGTCATGAAGCTGTAAGCAGGGACATCCTACAAGCATTGGATACTGTCCTAGCTTTGTCACAGACATAAGTAACTGATCCTTGAGATCCTGAATCATCATTCCCACTTTGGCAATATGTGAAATATCTCCTGACTCTGTAGATCTTCCGTCAATAGCCTCCACATGTCGTTTCTCCTTTATCTCTTGAAGTGTGATTTGATGATGGGGAGCAAAATCTTGATCCATAAATGCAATGCCTGTAGCTCCGCAGTCGATCAGCGCATGTGTAGGTATCTCTTGGTCATTCACGGTCAATGTACAGGTTTTAACTGAATGTTTCCCTTCCATTGATCCTGCCAATACCTCCACGTTGCTATCTGATAAACACGAAATTCCAAAACATTTTTAAGTATCTAAAACAAAACTTTTATGGTCAACTGAAGAGCCATCCTTCTACAATTGACTTGCTCTTGTCCCAATTCTTCAGTACCTGTCCCGGTTCCTACTTCCTTTACCTCTGCTCCAGCCGCCTGGAACGTCTGAGCCCTCTTCCTCACCGCACACTCCTCAGCCCTGTGGTTCAACCTGCCACAATTCAAACATCTCCCATCCGTAAACCTCTTTGCCCTTTCTTCCACAGGAATCCTCCTTCTGCCTGCACTGGGATCCATAGATGCAGGTCCAGTATATCCAGCCGCTGTTCCAGCGGGAGCTCCTGCGGGGTCCTTCGGAGAAGCCAGGGGTCTAGGGCGAGTGGGGAAACATGTCCCTCCACCCGTATTGGGTGCCGCCTTTTCAGCACGTCATTGTCGGATCTGATTATACCGTTTCTTAAAAACAGACAGAACGGGAGGGAGTTCATCCGGAAAATCATCATACATAAAGAAGTCATGGATTTCTTCTGACAGCCCCATTCGCTCGGAGGCATTTCGTAGGGCCGAGGGATTCCAAACAACATCCGCAGTGATAACATGAAACTCAGCATAGTACCGAGAGGACACAGCGTTCTTGTGTGTAATTTCCACCATCTTCCTTGCGGCAGTGGCTACCCGGTCAGGGTCCCCAAAAGCTGAGTCCATGAGTTGTATAAATGCGCGTAGGTCTTCCAGCCCTATTGTTGTGTCCTCCTGGACGTGTGGCATGATGTGACCCAAGACTATACCCCTCAGGCGATTGAACGCGTACTGAATCTTCGACTGTTCATCGGGCAAGCTGGCGGGTTTGTGTTGCATGACCATCCAGTGTGGAGCAATCCCGCCTCACAACTGAGTTCGATCCGACTTTGCCAAATCTGGGTAGTCCGGCATCGCTTGTCCTAGGTTATCCGGTGGCTGCGGGGTAGTTGGAGCTGCCCGGGGCTCTAAGAATAGCGCATTCGCTAACTGCATCCTCACAGCTCGGACTTGTTCTCCCAATTGTCGGGCGCCCCGTATCATAGCGTCCAACTCCTACCGCAACTATTCGTCTCTCCTGGCTGTTTTTCGGGTTATACTGGCGTCTTCCTGCTCCTGCCTCAATGTCTGCAACTATTGCTCAAATGTCGAGTGGTCGCACTGTGGGGGCACGAACTGTTGTGACTGCAGATCAGTGATATGTTTCTGTAATAAGATTATCTGTGCCGGGTGATTGCACGCCCTCTGTACCATGGCCACGGGTTCAGTGTACTCCGCCACTCTACTGAGCACATCTTGTGGTTCTTCCAACAATGTGTGTCTCTCCCCGAGGTCAATCTCCGGCAGGTTGCTGTTGACGATTCCTCCTATGATGACCTTGCAATCCACCGACACCAGAGCCACGTCAGCATGCTGTTCTGATCCCGACATCGCAATGAATCAAGCAAATCTACCAGTGCCAATTGTATGCGTCAATTTCCGCGGGGCTCGGGGTTGGGGGTTCAATTACAATCCGCAGAATCGGCAGAGGCTTTAGTGTTGCTGTTGCTGCTGGCGCGTGACCTTCCATGGACTGTTTTCCTAAACAGTTATGTTCTTTACACTCGCAGGGTAACTCAGGGTCACAATCAAACCAACTGTGGGCTCCCCAATACTGGGTCCATCTGTTTCCAAACACTGGACCGTCGAGTTCCAAGCCTCCTCTGTGTGCGGCGTCTTCTGTCCAGTAAGTATTCCAAGAGAAGGGGACATTTGAATGTTGCCAAAAATAAGCTGGTAGAGTAAGATCGTCTATGTCAGTATTAAATAATCCTTCAAGCCTCTCAAAGAGGGTTCAAAGATTCGGGTTCGGACAGGGAAGAATGAGTTCCCGCAATATCAAACTGATTGGTAGGGGAAGTATAATGTCTGTTGTACTTGTGCATCCAAACATGGGGATCGATGTGGGTATTGACAGATATCAAATCCCATAAGTTGTGGTAGCTCCTCAACGCAATCGTCGCTAAAGTGAATCAACCGGTGGTTGGGTCCACGATATTCCCAGCAGGTAACAGAGCGAGGTGTGTCACAGTACATACAGCCGTTCGAAGGGTGCAGGTACATCCGGATTCGCAAGGTGGCGGCTGCAGTTAACAAATCGAGATATAACTGTCGGTGACTTCACACTAATACCATGCAAGATCAAAACAGGGAGTCAAACAGTATTGACGGTACATTCAATATTAGCTACATCGAAAGGGACTCGTTCTAATGTAACAGGTCAGGTCGGACAAGGGTGATATTGGTAAGAATGCTGTGGTATCGTAATCAGAACAAGGTGTTTCGAACTGTGCATCGAGATGGTCAAGACATGACACGAGTCAGAACTGATTCAACGTTTTGCTTGCTTTGCTATAAAAGGTAACGAGTAAGGAGAGAAGAGAAGTAAATCCCCCAACACCAAACAACCTCTCTCTATAGGCTTCATCTGCCACCCTCGAGTCATTCGTCATGCTCCGATGTACAATCCGATTATCTACCCATACTCTTACAGACCACCAACACCATTCCTTATCAACACAACCACGCCACATCATCCGACGTCGCAACACCTCAACCCACTTTCTTATTATAAAAAATTATACCGCCACCATCCCACATCATACTCCCACCATCTCCGCATGTATCAACGTCTCCGCCTGTATGTAACACTCATACCGTCCGCACACCCGATACAATTCCTAACTACCACTCATATCTTGAACTGTCACAGTTGGGGGTTTCTGAATTGACAAGTGCAACCGTTGATGAAACAGCTTGGGCCATACCGAAGAAACAAGGCAGTCGAGGAATAACAATAGTAAGTTCACAGAGGAAATTCATATTTGACAGTCACATTTTACCTATACCTATACTATTGACAGAAACAACCCTCCTAACTGGCAGCAAAGGACTTTTTAACTTCCAAATTTCACCAAGACACCTGGCATCGCTACGTCATGTTAGGATATGGTTTCGTTCATATTCCTTGGAACACTATATCAAACCTCAAGCTACAGCAGTCATATAATACGTTTCGCAGTGAGCCGGTGCTGCCTTAGCTAGCACCCTTAGCAACATTTCCCAGAGGGAGTACTCAGTGACAGTTGATGCAAGTATGAAGCAATTGCCGTGAAGAAATACAGTTAGCTTAGATTTGGACAGGCGGACATCAACGAAAAACCTAGCGATGATCTCGGTCATTGCTTACTATATCGATCGAAAATAGGTGTTGCGATAAATACAACTCGCTTTCGATGAGGTTGATAGCCTGCTCTTTTCCTATTTCCAGAGCTAATTAAAGATAATAGGTCCAGGTTCAACATACTGGAGCAAGGCTAGCAATACATTTGAAGGAAGTTCTCAATCGTTTTGTGCCGCATACCAATGGCTGTTCACTTGGAATTACAACTGACAATGCTTCCTCAAATTACTCGATAAGTTGAGAACTACAATCAACCCTTGACGGCTCCAGAATCGGGTCGCCTGCAATCAGGAACCACATACCATGTATGGCACACATCATTCAGCTTGCTTTGGGTGCATTCATGAGCAGTCTCAGTTAGTGTTAGCAATGGTTCCAAACCACTAAGACAGTGTCAGGTAAGGGTAGGAACCTGAACGGAACCATTGCAATGGGGCTTACCACAAGAACAACCCGGACCGTTGCTTTTGGGCTGGTTTCCAGTTAAAACCCCGGCCCTTGCAGGCCTGGCAGTGTCACTCCAATTAAGTATTTTAGTTGTGATCGTATCGCGACATGAACTATATGTTAATGATGCAGGTTCAGAAGCTCTTTCACATGCTGGTCTGCGGTTTTGAATTGGAGCAATATTCGTTGTGTAGCTGTTGAAACCCCGCAACTTGTGCATGGTTTTTAGTGTTGTTTCATAACGACACCACGAATATCGATTGGCGCGCAAATTGCAGACCATGGTGTGAAAGGGCTGCTAAAACCGCATCGTTTATGTATAGACTATGTCATGGTACATTAAGAACTTGAGAACTTATTTCGAGCTGAAATTGTACGAAACGCAAATGCAAACCTCGGTGCGGATCGAACCCACCGATCAAACCGTGGGTATGCGTCCGGTCTCGGTAAAAACAAGGCGCTATTCACCCGGTTCGGCTGCCATGGGGGTTCCTGACCTGGTCTGCGGTCTCGCTTCCGGTTCCAACCCGAAACCATTGCTCAGACTAGTCTCAGTGTAAAAGGCCACATGAAGTCTTTGCAAGCCCATGAGCATGATTAGCAGTTTGGAGAGAATGACAGCACAGCCATTGGAAAGACTCAAAGACTGCGAAAAGAATGTAATGCTAGAATCCATCAGGTGTCTGCTATGAGACCAGGTTTGGCAAAGATAATTGGGAAAGTACATATTTCACGACGTTTTGAAAGTTCGGAAACTGACCTTCATATAGTAGAGACTGCTTGCTCTATTGATCACACTGACACCGGGTTGTCAAAACAAGTTGATTGACTATCAAAATGCCAAACTATGAATCACAGTACTAGCAATTATGAATATGAAAACTGGGTGGAATTCGACAGTGGAGTTGCTTGAGTGAGCCTACGTATTGCGAGAATTCACCCACAAGGGGCTCAAAAATCCACAATTCAACCATTACTGGCCACGCTTCACAATACAGAATGAATGGCCCATCATCAAGTACGTCAAGGAGGTTTTAAGCCCATTCCGATACTGGACCCTGTGGATGTCAATATACCATACAGTTACTCTGGATCACGTCGTCACTGTCTACAATGACATGTGCGATCATATGTATCGTGTTATGTGAGCTTTAGGTAAGAAGACGACTCAATAGACGGATGACTTATACTTCGCCATGAGGTTTGCACCACAGATGCTGTCAAAATATTATGCTGATGTAACTCCAACGACTGCTATCCTTCTCATTGCCGCACATATCCTTGATTCTTTCCAGAAGTTGCGATCATTTTGGAAGTGGGACAAGGCAATGCATATTATTCCTGAGGATGACACTTCCTATACTACCCAATACCAGGAGGCGTTACTGAAGTATGTGCAGAATGAATACTGTGCCAAACATCGACGTATGTCTGTCATTAAACCTGACAATGTTCCGTGCAGCAATCTCTGCCTCTCTGCCAAGTCTTCTGGAATTGGTCAATCTTCTTTTAACCCATATGATCTGTCCAGCAATGATGAAGAACACTTAATGCCTGAAGACGTGGCGGAAATGACACCCGGATGAAGCCATCACACAATACCCTTCTTGACAGCCGCAAGATTCTATATGAGTTCACCACCTGATGCACCCAACACCTGGTGGCAACTTAATCGAAATCTTAATGATTGCCACTCCCACCGTATGGAGATTAGCAGTACATTTTTGTTTCCCAATATCACTGGCTGGGGGCATCTGCGAGATCAAACTCACTCAAAGTACACCGATCTCTCCAATGTGGCACACAACATACTCTCTATCACACCAGATTGTGGCGGAGTGAAGGCCAGTTTTTCCTTTGGGCGAGACGTTATTGGGTGGAGACAATCTGAAACCACTTGTGAGACCCTTCGGGAACAGCTTGTAGTAAGGCAGTTTGCTCAAGCTGATAAAGGAATATTGGCAGGTGATTTCACAGTATTGGATACCACGCAGACTGATAACAACTTGGAATTGAAGAGAGATGCGGAGGATATATAATTGCGCAGAATGGCCGAGGTCCACAACTTTTTGGACCTGTGGCAGGGCAGCAAAAGCCTACATGCTACAAAGAAGGAATCTCACGCCCAAAACAAGCAAATAACAGCCATAGGATACATTTCAGACACTGAAGAGATTATCGAAGTATCCTTGTCAAACTTTCACAATGATGGTGAGGCTGCAGTTAAATTGTCGGAAAGATCACCGTTGCCACCAGCTTTGTCTTCAAACGACCTAGCTGGAGGAGGAACTCAAGTATTACATGTCCGCCAAATCAAAATAGTCAACCGTCGTCCAGGCAGAAATGATAAGGACAGTACACCTGGGAGCATTTCTATCACCGAAAATTGGCTTGATGGGATTGGTGACTTGGAGAGTCCAAATGCGACAGATGACAACCGGGAGGCAGACACCAAATCTGCTATGGAGCTAGACAGTTGCATGGAGGCTCCGGAAAGCGCAGAGAACCGGTGAGTGAATGCCACACCAAATGATCCCAGATTGATTCAGCCAACACGCAGGTTAATAAACGAGGGATAAACGGGGTTGATGATGGTCACTACAATAGAAACAAGGAGTAATATAGGAAACCAGAAAAAGTGGGACAGAATGGGTCAATAGGTTATCACCAGGTTCTATATGTTGCTTGACCGAGGATTTCACCCAGAGAAATATTATGGGAGAATATTCGGCAGTCACCTGTGAATATTTGTTCATAAACACCAGTATGGCGGGCAAATAGAATCATCCAGCAAGATACCTCAAATTGGCAGAATGAGAGTGATCCGTACAAGATCATTACTGAGCTCAGCTTTGCCTAAGGGCTGAGTCTCAATCTGGGTGGAAGGCAGCCAATAAGTTCGAAGTATTATGTATACAATTATCGATGGCCACAGATTTTGACCTGACAATACGTTAAAATCAGTGTCCACAGAGAGTCAACAATTTTTGGTCATGTCAGCATCCTAATTGTAAAGTGAATTCGTCATTGTTAAGCATAACCGATGTATTGGCTCCCTTTATCGGCGAAACAGCAAGTGACATGATCACTGCCCTATTCTGAAAATGAGACTCAATGGAGCGTCAATGATTCTTAGTTGTTTAATTCAGATAATTAATCAGTGATCTGGTTGTGGTTGGGCATAATGGGTGTAATGGTAGTGTTTATAGGTAAAAGAGAAAGTGACATGGTCATTACCCCATTCTCAAAATCAGCGTCTATGGAGGGTCAATCATTTCTGGCTTTACAACTTCGGTTATCTAGGTGGTGATTGGTTGCAGACATTTATGAACGAGGAACTAGCTGCCTGTTGTGGCAAAAACAATGGCGGCATACTCCCTGCCCCATCCTGAAAATGACCCTCAATGGAGCCTCAACCATTTTTGGTCTTGCATCTTTGATAAGTGTCGCATTGTAACAATAATGCATCTACAATGGAGTGGCTGTCTTTTCAGCCAAAACAGCACACGATATCTTTGTTACCCCATCTTGAAAATCAACATGAATGGAGGGTCCACAATATTTGGTCCTGTATATTGGGTACTCAAAGCATCGCATGGATATTTGAGTTCATAACAGAACTATTGACTGCCTTTGTACTGCAACATACAACTCACAAAAGGAAAAACATTGAGTCCAAAATAATCGATACCGCAACCTGCAAAGCATTCAAATAGTGATTACTGGATGTTGAATGAGTGATTTTGATCAAATAGTATTATCAAACAGCACAAGCAAGAGCATTATATGAATCTACGGACAGACCCGCTGTACAACCTGCTGACAACCCACCCAATTCAGATAGGGTGGGAGATGTCCATCAAAACATACCCGAATAGATAGTTCAGGTGAATTGATGACATGGACCACTAATTTGCGAATGGTTCGGTTCCGATCTGAACTGTGACCTAGAGGGACCATCCCCAACCATTGCTAACATTACCGAGTAGACATGTTTAATTTGGACAATTCTAAGTGCACCCTGCGATAAACCATCACTTCATAGCATCCGTCCCACCAGATCCACTGCCACCAGACTGCCCTCATCACATCAGCAAAATGTAATTATGTCACTGGGAGCCTCTGGGAGCCTCTGGGAGTGTCTGAGAGTTGTCTGACGAGAATCCCAGGGTGGTCAAATCCCAGAGTGTACTGGACCGACGCAGTGGCCTTCAGGTGCACCTAGAAGCACCTGGGATGGCTGGCGACAAGACTGGGAGCGCCAACGACAAGCCTGGGATCACCTGGGAGCGCCGACGACAAGCCAGGGAGCACCTCCAGTCAAAGTAGAGCAGTCTGGGAGAACCGACATCTTCTTTCAAAACACTGCTGGTGCGCCTGGAAATCATAGCTACTACTTATCATTCAATGATTTTTAACACTCATCTATTCAGTTTGTATTCTCATCTATGTATCTATGAATCTGTATACCTACCCATCTACACACGGTATATCTAGACTGGTTGCAGGCGGTGCTTGAGAGCAATTTGAGGTGCGCCTGAAGATGACGATGTAGTGAACTCAGAGATACACTTGGAGGCGGTGATTGTGTGAACTTAGAGATGCACTTGAAGGCCAGGATCGAGCGAGTTGGGAGATGCACTGGGAGAGCGTGATCGAGTGAACTCAGAGATGCACTAGGAGGCCATAATCGAGTGAGTTTGGAGATGCACTTGGGGGCTGAGATCAAGTCGAACTCAGAGATCCACTTGGGGGCCGTGATCGAGCGAGTTTGGCGATGCATTTGGAGGCCGCAATTGTGACACTGAGAGATGCACTTGGAGGCCGTGATACAGCGAGATTGGAGATGAACTTGGAGGCCTTGATCGGGCAAGATACGAGGAGTACTGGGACATGGTCGATACGAGGCGGTCAGGGTGTGAGACTCTCTCCATCGGTTAGTTGACTCGCAACCATGGGAATGGGATGAGGTAACATTACCTTTGAGCTCTCGCGTAGAGGGCTGGCTGGTGACGGTCGAGCGTGTAGGGTGGCATGCCGGAAGCTGAAGCTACACTCAAGGGTCAACTTGTAATTGTGAGAATGAATGGAAGACAGACAATCTTTGGTGAATGCTGTACTCGGTCTATGCTGTACAGAGTGTAAGCTGTACTCGGTGTATGCTGTATTCAGTGTTAACTCATTCTCATGGCATGGAGAGATAGAGAGGGATGACTGAACATTGTGTTCTGTGATGATGGTAGAGGAAGAGAGATGGGGGATGAAGATGGGAATGATATGGAGGATACGAGTGGATATGAGTAGTCAGCGGTACAACTTGCCTGATTAGGGTTAGCCGACCGCGTATTGGTGTTTTGACCTGCCGGATCGGGAGTAGTACCTGCCGTATCAGGAACGGTAAATTGACTTGCACACGAAATTCTCTTAAGTCCCAGATTCTCAAGATGATTTCACTCAGTTTCTCTCATCTCTCTCTTTCCCTACCATCACCCAAGAACACGAAGCTAGTAAGTCATCCCTATCTATCTCTCGATGCAATGATCATGAGACAACACCGAGTACAGCAAACACCGAGTACTGCATACACCAAGTACCGCATCATCCCAAGATCCACTGTCTCCCGCTCCCAGCCAGTCTCTCATCTCTTGGCGGACCTTATTGTACTCCACTCTCTATATTCCCATGATTAACCCACGCATATAGTTTCAGCTGCCGTCACCCCTCCCTTCCAATGTACCGCCTCCAGATGTACCACCGCCAAGGACTGCTCCAATCTCACTTGATCTTGGCCTCCCAGTGCATCCCTAAATTTGCTCGATCACGGCCTCCAAGTGCATCTCTGAGATACATGATCTTGGCGTCCATGTACATCTCCAAACTCACTTGATCATGGCCTCCAAGCGCATTTCTCCATTCGACTTGATCTTGTCCTCCAAGTGCATCTCTGAGTCACTCGATCTCAGCCTCCATATGCATCTCCAACCTCGCTCGATCACAGGCCCCAAGTGCATCTCTGAATACGACTTGATCTCGGCATCAAGGGCATCTCCAAACTCACTCGATCACGGCCTCCCAGTGCATCTCCAAACCTGCTAAATCACAGCGTCCAAGCGAAACTCTTAGTTCAACTTGATCTCGGCCTCCAAGTGCATCCCCAAACTCGCTCGATAATGGCCTCCTAGTGCATCTCAGAGTTACCCGATCTCGGCTTCAAGATTTGTCTCCAAACTCGCTCGATCACAACCTCCAAGTGCATATCTGAGTTCAACTTCATCGAGGCCTCCAAGGGCCCCTCTGCATTATTCGATCTCGGCCTCCAAATGCACCTCTAAACCTGCTCGGTTACGGCCTCCAAGTGCAACTCTGAGTTACTCGAGCTAAGACTCCAAATTCATCTCCATACCTGCTCGACCACGGCCTCCAAGTGCATCCCTGAGTTCAACTTGATCTCGGCCTCCATGTGCATCTCTGAGTTGCTGGACCTCAGCCTCCAAAGGCATCTCCAAACCGCTCGATCACGGCCTCCAGGTGCATCTCTGAGTTCAACTCGATCCCGGTCTCCAAGTTCCTCTCCAAACTCGATCGCTTGCGGGCTCCAAGTACATCTCCCAGTTCACACTATCACAGCCTCCAAGTGCATCTCTAAGTTCTCTCAATCAGTGTCTCCAGGTGCTTCTGCGATTACGCTCCAGTACCGTCTGCAGCCTGATTGGCCGTATGTATATATATAGAGAGACTTAGATAGACAATACATGCCATATTATGATGTAGCGAATCTTGTGACAATAATAAAGAAGAATCTGATACACAAAATGCCTTGTGGTTATAGAACGCTGAGAACCTCTGCTGTAACGATACGGCACTAATTCTCCTGGAGAGCTGCGCAGAGGTCTGAAGCTGCTCTCGAAGTCTCCTGCAGACCTGCGCAGACCATCTCAGCTGCTCTGCAATTTCACTATCCTATAAGTCAAATCTCGTAGCATCCTGAATGGCACCTCCATAACTGCAGGTACTTTCAGGAGCACCTGAGAATGCTCTTGCAGAGTCTGAGAGCACTTTGCTTAGCTCCAGGGGGGCCTGGGAGCATCTGGAATTATTTGGGAGCACCGGTGAGGTCTACCGGAGTGTCTGGGAGGTGTGCGTGTGGCTTCCGGACCGATTTACATTTTGCTGATCCAAGGACCCAAATGTGAAGTCAAGTTCATCATATTCTCCCAGTTGCATGTTACCTAACCAATAAATGGGGTCTTGGAAACCATGATGCCTTGTTCCCAATCGAGTACCTCCAGATCAACCACAAGCAGATACTCTTCAACATTCAGTCAATATTGCCCTCTAAGTAAGTCTCAAAGTTTATATAATTATGGCCTCCAAGTACACCCCCAAACTCAATCAATTACAGCCTACACGGGCAAATCTCAGATTACTTTATCCTGGCCTGCAAGTGTATCTCCATACTTGCTCAATTGTGGCCTGTACTTTCACTTCAATATTGCCTCCAAGTTTCGCTCCAAGTTCACATGATCATGACCTCCAGGTGAATTTCCAAACTCACTTGATCTAGACTTCAAACATTAGCAAAATGTAAATCCATCAGGAAGAAACGCGCAATTCTCCCAGACACTCCATGCAACCTCACCAGTGCTTCTAAGTTCCTCTAGATGCTCCCAGATGCCCCTGGAGCTAAGCAAAGTGCTCTCAGACTCTGCAAGAGCATTCTCAGGTGCTTCTGAAAGCACATGCAGTTATGGAGCTGTATTCAGGATGCTACGAGATTTGACTTATAGATTAGTCAAATTTTGGAGCTCCTGAGACCTCTGCGCAGATCTGCGGGAGACTTTGACAGAAGGTAAGACTGCAGCGCAGCTCTGCGGGATACTTCGAGAGCAGCCGAGACCGCTGCACAGCTGTGCCGGAGACCTGTTGCCGTATTCTCACAGCAGTGGTCCTGACACAACCACGAGGCATTTCGCCTTATCATGTTTCTCTCAGTTACAGTCACAAGATTCACTACATCATAATATGGCATGCATTGTGTAGGTCTCTCTATATATTCAGATACGGTCAACCTGGCTGCAGATGGTACTCCAGCATCATCGGAGGAGCAGTTTGTCACTCCCATTCAGAGAAGTTGGAGATGCAGCACTTGGAGGCCGTTGTGGTGAAACGATTGAGGTGGAAGCCAGAGAGCCCACCATCAACGCTCCGCCACACCTCTCGCGACATCGAAACTGAATCCATGGGAAAGAGGATTTCGCTGGGCCTAGGAATCGGGTGAGAAGACATGCTACTACCCAGCGTTGAGAATCCAGGCAATTGTGTGGATGCATGAAATTTCGAACAGAGTGAGTGAGACCAACAGTTGGGAAAGATCGAGTGTGTAATTTCATTGTATGGTAAGATGAGATGGAAATGCGATGATGTCTATCTACTCCAGGGTCTGCCAAATATATACTCCCCGTCACTCTGGCCACCTCCGTTACACCTGTATTTCCATACATACGCTATCGCTCCTCGAAGATGTACTTGGAGTCCATGATCAAGCCTGTTCGGAGAGAGAGATCACCTGACCACAGACATGCACTTGGAGGTAGTGTTAGCAACGGGTCCGGGTAACCCGCCAGAGGTCCGGGTTTGGACCGCAAAAACTGGTTGGTTCGGTTCCAGAACCATCCAAAAACCCGTCTCGCTGACTCTGGGCAGGCCAAACCCGAACGCGTAGCCATCAACCCGCGGCCTTCGCCGGGTTTGGTTAGACCCGTCGGTTCCAATCTCCGGTTCTGCGTTTCGGGTTTCATATTTATGGTCGCATTCAGATATACTACTTTGAATCGTAAAATGTTGACATTGATACGTGACGGTTCATTTTCAACGTATTAGTCGCCTTGATGTGCAAAACAAACATACGCACGCGCCCAACCACATCCTGAAAATGAGCGTCAACAGAGCGTCAACAGAGCGTCAACGATATTTGGTCTTGCAATCAGTTTTGCCTATCAAGACGCCCAATAATTCCTATATGACTGAATACAACATATCGGAGGTGTGATTTCCCAGGACACATGACCAAAAATCGTTGACACTCCGTTGACGCTCATTTTCAGGATGGGGCGAGAAGGTATTGCAATCTGTTTTGCCTATAGATGCGGCCAAAAATACCTCTATGACTGACTACAACCTATCGGAGGTGTGATTTCCCAGGACGCATGACCAACAATCGTTGACGCTCCGTTGACGCTCATTTTCATGATGGGGCAGGGAGGGTACTGCAATCTGTTTTGCCTATAAAGGCCGCCAAAAATTCCTCTATGACTGACTACAACCTATCGGAGGTGTGATTTCCCAGGACCCACGACCAAAAATCGTTGACGCTCTGTTGACGCTCATTTTGTCATGGCTGTATCTGCAATATGCAATCATTTGATTTGGCACACTCCATCATTCACATTGTTTTGGCTGCCTTTCTGGTGGTTTTCTTAACTTTCTTCTTGATCACTACGTTGTTCTTTAATAATACATAGATATATTTAATAATAATCTCCAAATTTCCGTGTCTTTCGGTCAATGCTCGTCATCCGTTGCAGGATCGCTCAATCTGCTGCTCTTGTCTTCAAATGATTTTTAGCTGCATTACCACACCACAGATAGTGTACTAACCTTCATCAGTCAGCATGTCTGGATCAAAATCGGTATCGTGCTCGGTTTCCTCATCATCGAAAAATTGCGCACAGGCAAGAGCTGTATGCGAATTTCTATATGCGGCGGGCAAATTGACGATTTCAGAAGGTTGAACTTCAGGAGTATTAGCCGTTGGGGCGGGTGGCGTGCCGGGCAGTGGCGGAGTCGGCTCTCGAGTCCGCTCTCTGCGTCGGCTGGGTGGAGGTGTACCTGTTCCTTTGCGTCTCCAGCATGTCTGCGGATTCAATGCGGTGCCATTTTGTCATGAAGGGCAGCCGGACGTTTGGTTTTGACGAAGCATTGCCGGGTTTCTTTGTATCGTAGCCTTCACCCTTTTGTGCCCAGGAAACTCAACTCCCTGCTTCTTCTCTTCTCGGACCTTGGCGCGTGGTTTCTTAATGAGATATTTCGTTTCCTCGATTGCGGCGCGTGAAAAGCCTTCTTTGGCCATTTTGGCCATATTCAACGCCAGGCGCATGTCGGACTGTTCCAGCTGTACCCGACCTCCTTGCCTTGCAATAGTTACTGACATGTTGAAAACCTACAAAACATTAGTTGCTGCTTCTAACAATGAAATTCGGCTGTTACCTCTACCATATATTCTTCTGTAGCCTCCTCTAAGGTGATTAATGCCTGCTTCGTCCACTCATGGGGATGCTTATCAGCAAATTCATCTGCAAAAATCCCAGAGCCGACAACATCATGATGTTCGATTTCGCGGACTGTGCGGACATATGCCTTTGTCGACCATGGAGGTTTCCCGTTACGGGCAGCGATGAATGTATTACGTAGCTCTCTACGGACACCCGCTGTACGTTATACAGCTAATTGACCGCCCTTTGCCTCGATATGGATATACTCACATCCCACTGAATGCTGATTCTTATTTTTCCTGCTTCCAGTCTTGTGGATGATTTTTACATGTGAATCCTGGGTCTTATGTTTGGTGGCTGCATTGGCAGCATCGCGGTGAACTAACTTGTGTCTGCACTCTTGTTGTGTGCCAAGTATATCCATATTTGATGTAGCGCCCGCCAATTGGCCGGGATTCAATCCGCTCTCACCTGGCGGAGGTGGTTGTGTATCCATGATGTGCTGGTGTGGAATAGGAGAGGAAGATGATAACAAGAGGAAGTGGGAAGCCATGAGGACTATATAGTTAGTTTCTTGTCAGAATGGAATAAGTAGCAGCCAACATGATCGTTATGCTCAAGATGAATTCTGCTGAGTATGGCTGCCAGTTGCCAGGGTTTCCAACCGCCCCGCAAGTTGCAAAAAGTCAGTCTGATGTTGTTTGTTTGATAACAGGGATAAACTGCGGTGTACGACAGCCAGAATTGCCTAATCGCTGTATATTGATAGGATGTTGTTCGAGGGAAAGGACGTCTGCTGATGTTTGTCTCAAATGATCCCTGGGATATTATATGAAAATGACGCTAACAATCATGTCATGTTGTACGGTTAGCATCGCTATTCCTGATTTATTGACAGTCAAAAGGGAGATTTTGCTTTGTTCAAGATGAGTAAACGTACCAACCTTGACATAAAAGACGCAGCTTGCCTCCATATTGTCCATAACTTGCAACATCCAACATCT
>Ga0307515_10000999_pt1 | contig 64649 bp, 67 predicted proteins | sample 17_EM_MG_FD_194513 | JGI IMG/M metagenome (GOLD analysis project Ga0307515, IMG submission 194513) | Populus trichocarpa ectomycorrhiza microbial communities from riparian zone in the Pacific Northwest, United States - 17_EM | ecosystem: Host-associated > Plants > Roots > Unclassified | place... | reverse complement strand
GGAACAGGATAGATTGTGGAGGAGACGAATCCTTGAGGCCTCTGGGATCGGAGAGACTATATTCTACGGCACGTGCCGGAGGCACGTGCCCGACGGCTGTCCTGAGAGCAAACCGAGGTGACCGCAATAATATCCCTTACACCCTTGGTGTGCCCAAAACTTTAAATTTACAGTCTTTAAATTAAATTAGAGTTTTAAATTAGAACTCTAAATCGAGGCTTAAATAAAAGGCTTATTAAGCGTAAACTTGGTCAAAACTTTCGTTGGTACCCCAATGATTTATTGTTGATCGTAAGTCCGTGCGTAGGTCAAGAATGAGAAGTCTATCTATTGAAGATGGCTCTAGGGCCTCTATATATACACGAGGGTGACTGGGTCGGTGACTGAGTCAAGGGGCCAGTGACCGAGTCAAGGTGGCAAAATCTGATTCAGGTCGACATTTATATGTTAGTTGTACTGATGTAGCCTTACGTTAGTGCCCACATTTCTGCCTGATGAGAAAAGCGACATTATTGATGTTAATGTCCTGCCTGGCTTGGTTCTGGACAGAGCTCTTATTATTGAAATTAACCATCGTAGGTTTAGGAGGCGCGGCCATAATGTTGTTGTACGTTGGCATTACGAGAAAGCTGGACTGTTCCGCCAAGGCTCACTTGCGTATTACTCGGAACGCTGCCCAAGCTTCACCTGCTTGAGTATGCGAAGTCTCAAAGATTTAGGAGTCGTGGAGGGCTTTAACATCATGATGAAAAGTGAATTCACTAGTCATCATCTTCTGTAAGTACTTTAAAATGTTCAGCTATAGGAGAGAAGAATGATTTATGAAAACCAGACTCGCGAGCGCTACATTCTCCCCGGCTGGCTGGTATCTTCGAGACCGGATTGGCAGTTTGGTCACAGATCTATGGTTCAGTGCCGCAGTGGGAGGGTAAGCTTTCTAAACCCGTCGAACAGTAAGCCGGTTCTAACTAGACTCCCAAAGGCATTTCTGACGCCCTCCGCTACTTCAGCCAACTGTACCAAAAGAGCTTCATGGAACGATCGTCCTTTTTTTGTCCAAGTACGGCCACCGGGCGAAAGCCTCGCAGAAACTTTGTTCATCCAGGAACCGAACGACTTCTTTCCCGGAAACGTGAACAATCTATGGCCTCGGGACATTATCATTAAGCGCGAGAGGCAGACCTTTTGTCGACTGCCGAAGACCAATGCTGTTGTTTTCACGGTCAAAACTTCGATCACCCCGCTTGTCCGATTCCCGAAGGAAGAGCTCAGGGCCTTGCTGCCGAGATCTGGTCATGGCTAGAAGATATTGTAGCCTTTAAGGGAGGGAGTCTTTGGGGAAGACCTGTGCTTGGATATTGCGACGGAACACAATGGACTGTTGAGGGTGTTGACTTGATATCGGAGTACGGGAGTGTCGTTCCATGACAGATTTTGGGAGGTGTTGCTCTATGGCGAGACTTGTCCGGAACACAAAGATGTGGCTAGCTGAAGATCCTTTGTGTCTGGCTGAAGGAAGGTTGCCTGTACGTGTAGAGGGTATTGGCGTGTACTTGTTAGAGTAAAGCGGGGCAATAAGACACAGATTTCTGTCCTCCCTCCCTTTTGTCCTCGGTTTTTCGAATCCTGCAGCGGCATGGACAAGACGGGAGGCGATGGAAGAAGAAAACAAAGGTGCAGATCCAATTTGACGGTCCACCTAGCCTTTGCATTGCTTGCGCAGATCCGGCGCTATTGATGGAGTTCGCAAAGCTAGAGGGTAACATGGGGCCGCCAGCAATGCTCAGCTGCCAGGCCGGCGTGCCGAAAGCGGCCCACTGCGTAGCTTTTTGCAGGCTCCGAGCAGATCAGTCCCGAATCGTGCGTCGATCTCTGATCTTAGCCGCCAAGCCATTCCCGGTGCCACCAATCCGGGTGGCTCAGCGCTTGCAAGAAGCAACCTGAACCACAAATCGCATTTAATCGCCTTGGCTGCCTTGGATCGCCTTGCAATCCTCCAGTGCCAAGAGCGCTCCTGATTCCCACCAGGATCCCATATATCTTGGGCGCTCAGCCTGGTTTAATAGCTCCCTCCCCTCCCAGTTCAAGTTGCCATTGCTATAATAATAGTAGTGATTTACGGTTGGGATTACCATTCCAACCACTCTCATATACTAGCGCTTATACACGTCCCTTGGTCAAATATCATCCTACGCTTATAGGAAATTAATGGTTAATAGCTGCAGCACATACTTTCGTACAGTTCCGTCATTTCTTTCCCGTTCTAAGAGCTTTAGAAGCTTCACCAATCGTATATTCAAACCAAGTTCACAGACCTCTTACGCATTCCTGATTCCTCCTCATCACGTTTTAACAAGTGCGAGATACTCGAGTACGGCAATCGGAGATAACATGGCAGAGCAGTCTCTTAAACGACCTAAGAAACTCATTGCTTGTTGTGACGGTAGGAAATGGCATTCCAAAACGCTCTCACGAAACTTAGGCTAATTTACGATAGGGACATGGATGGTGCGCGCTTCCATATAGATACTGCCATTGACTTCTAATACCTATCAGGACAGCGACAATGGGTGGGTTAAAGGCTCCTGGTTTGGGGGACCTGGCCATCTCCAAACCCCTTCCAATGTCACTAGGATAGGGCGAGCCATCCTGGCGGAGGATAAGGGCCATCATCCCCAAATTGTCTATTATCAGTCTGGTGTTGGCAACGGCAGCACGTTTCTCGAGCGGCTTGTTGGCGGCGGTACCGGCGAGGGCATAGGGGAGCACATTCGCGAAGCGTACGGTTTTCTCTCCAACAACTACACTCCAGGCGACTCAATCTTCTTACTTGGCTTTTCTCGAGGTGCTTTTACCGCAAGGAGTATTGGGGGGCTAATTGGCGGGATAGGGCTGCTAGAGAAAGAGGGAATGGTACAATGCACCATTGCTTTTCTATATTAAATTGACTAACAATACCTTTTTAGCCCTGGTTCTATGCGATATTCAAAGATTGGGAGAATGCTGGCGTAAAAAATTACAAGCCGATGATATTAAAATATATTCCTGACTTCTCTATCGAATCTCCTCCACACGACATCAAGAGCTACCTTGAAGGCTACCGAAGCGAGCTCAAAAAGGTTTGACCACCACCTCATTTAAGATTGCCTATGCTGATAGCAACACAGAGAGGATTGACTCGGGATGTCGAGATACAGGCAATTGGAGTGTGGGACACCGTCGGTAAGTTGTCTTTCCAGTCGTCTGTAAAATTGCTTACATTCATTGAAGGCGCTCTTGGTATTCCCACAATACCGTTTCTTAAAAAATTGGGCTTACCAGATTTCCTTCATGAATACAAGGCAGGTCGCCCATTCTCCTAATCGAACGCGACTGATTTTCGAAGTTCCTTGATGTTAAAATAGATAATCACATTAAACACGCGTTTCATGCCCTAGCCCTGGACGAACAACGAGCCCCCTATTCGCCCACTATCTGGGAAAGGCCGGAAAGCTGTACTACTGTGCTCAAGCAAGTCTGGTTTCCCGGGGTCCATTCAAACGTGGGGGGTAGTTACGATGATACTGGAATAGCCGACATCTCCTTGGCCTGGATGATGTCCAACCTCAAGCAATGGATTGATTTCAAGCCTGGTTACCTTGAGAAACAGTTCCACCTAAATCAGAAATATAATGCGAGCCAGAAAACCCCCCTTTCACGTGGATGGGGTTTGGGTAGATTATACAATTCGTGCACTTTCCCGCAGAGCATAGCGGGACGGCAGTCACGCACACCGCACATCTATCACCGCATGAACTACTTTACCGGAAAGGAGGATCCAGATCTCCTGAAGAATACAAACGAAACTGTGCATGCTTCTGTACGTGCGCGCCTTCGCATGGGGGGAAAGGGATATGAAGACAAAGGAGCGTATGCACCGCAGTCGTTGATGAAAGAGTGGGTGCTCGACAATGGTGAGCAACGCAGTGATGCTGGAGCCACTATTAGTGCATCAAATAAAACGGCAAAATGGGTTTATAATGGGAACAATCCTAAGGCGAAAGGAAAGATCATATTGGAGGAACCCTTAGGAGACTTTGAGTTGGAGTTGCTGAGATTGGATCCCACCGCTGCAGCTGAAGTACTCGAGGGTTGATTGGGGCGTAGTAAACGCAGCGGTGGCTATTTGGGAAATAAATGCATTCTGTAGGAGGGGTTAGTAACGATGACTTGCTCCAGGTTCTTTTTCTAGCCAGATTGAGTCTTGTAAATTTCTTACGCAGCGCTCTAGGAAATCAATCTTCTACATGATTTTAGGAACAGTCTTAATTCAAAGCTGTGGCTTTTTAGGAAAATAAAGTAGTAGTGTTGAGATGAACATTTGATACCTTTCCCTTTTGTTATGATTGAGGAAGTTACAACCTCGGCTCCTCTCCGCTGTAACCTTGTAGCTGCAATAACACGCTAAATCACCATATATCTTCTTCACCGATAGCCGGAGAAGTGGCAGCTGGTCTCCTGGCAAAAGAAGGACGAGCAGGCCTCCAGAATTCCAAAAGGCTGGCTCTTGAGCTCACCTCCGCCAGATTCGACTAATTACGTTGAAGTTCCCCGGTTTGCTCAATGACCAAGAACTCGAGATTACAGAGAAATACGACGCAACCGCATTGGCTCACGAGATCTCAAATCGTCGCCTGAAGAGCTTTAACGTCGTAAAGGCATTTTGTAAAGTATGCTACCTCTCCCGCAAATCGACTTTCTAGGAAGATACTGAGGTCTTCCGTGGAAGAGAGCAGCCATTGCACATCAACTAGTATGCCATATCTCACCCACTTTTACATTTATGTACTGCCCACTGACGCATCCAGACGAATTGTCTCACCGAAATACTCTTCGACGAAGCCCTCGTCCGCGCTAATCAACTCGACGCACACCTCGGGGCTGGTAATCCACCTATAGGCCCTCTCCATGGCGTTACCGTATCACTCAAAGACACCTTCAAGATCTCTGGCTATGACGCCTCTATCGGTATCGCTGCTCTTGCATTCCGACCCTCCATAACTGCCTCCGCTCTAGTCGACGTCCTCCTTAACGCTGGCGCCGTGCTTTATTGCAAGACAAACGTTCCGCAAACACTAATGGCGCCGATTCCCATAATAACGTATTCGGAAGGGTGTTGAACCCGTATAACACATTGGCTACAGCTGGTGGGAGTAGTGGTGGTGAAGGCGCTCTCATTGCTATGAGGGGTTCTGTGCTAGGCGTCGGGACGGATGTGGGAGGCAGCATCAGAATTCCCGCAATGTGCAACGGACTCTACGGTATCAAACCTAGTTGGCAGAGGATACCATATGCAAGACAAGAGGGTGGAGTACTGCCAGGTTCTTCCAAGATGGCCTTACCTGCCAGTGCAGGACCACTCGCGCACTCCATGCGAGACCTAGAGCTCTTCTTCAGCGCGGTGTCTAGCCAAAGTCCATGGGAAATAGACCCAGACGTATTGCCCAGCCCCTGGACGTCGCTCTCCACTATATCAAAATCTTGCCCGACTATTGGTATAGTTCGCCGCGATGGGGTTATCGATCCGCTCCCACCTATTCAGCACCTCCTGGACGAAGTTGTCTCTACCCTCCGCGCTTCTAAGATTGAAATCGTCGAGGTGGATATAACACCGCTTTTTTCGCAATGCCAATCTCTCGCTAATGCCCTCTTCAGCATCGACGGTGGAAATAACATGTTTGACCTACTCGAGCAGACCTCCGAACCACTCTCACCCTGGCTCTCCACGCGGTTGAAACGCATGGCTCCAAAGACGCTCGACCAAGTCCGCTCGCTGCATGCGCGAAAAATGGAACTCGAGACGGCTTTTTTGGAAATGTGGAAGGACAGGTCAGGGCGGCGACGGAGCATTGACGCTTTTATCTGCCCAGTTGCCCCGCCACCCGTCCCACCTATCGATCGCTGGAACAGCATCAGCTATACTAGCTCCTTTGTGCTGCTCGACTACCCTACGGGCGTGATCCCCGTACGAATGTTTGGCGTGAAGGATATGCAGGGTGAAGTGCTCGATACGCCACCACTGTCGTCGTGGGATAAGATGAATCGCGAGCTTTGTAAGTCTGTAATTTGCCTAGCCACACTACTCTTGACTTCAATTCCAGGGTCGTGCACCATGCACCGCAGGGTTTTTGCTTACGATCGTGGACAGGGACAAAGGTGGACCGCTCTACGTACCTCAACACCCCCCTCTCCATCCAAGTTGTCGCCCCGAGACTACAAGAGCGTCGGCTATGCCATGCTATGGGAATCATTGATGCTGCCTTGAAATCTGAGCAGGCAGGCGGAGGAAAGCGGCGGGGCGCAAACTTGTAGACACGCTTTCCCACAATCGAGAGTTAGTATACGCTTGAGAGAGCCAACTAATTGGTGTTTTTTTTGGCGCTGTACCCTTGCAATAGCTTGATAATATGAATTCTAGGTCCTTCGTCACTAGTATATCCAAATTGGGTTCGGTCGATCTACCATCAGGATAGCGATTGTCTAATATCCGTAGTGTCTTTGGGCCCTTGAGATGCTTATGAAAGTGAAGCGGTGACGAATACTTAAAAAAACGCATATATTTAATGTGTTGTGTCGACATTACCGCCTGAGATATTTCGATCCTTTATCATGAACGAGATATGTGCTATATTCTAAGGTACTCTATCCAAGTGGAGTTTGCACCTATTTCTCACCACCCAACCGTTCAGTGCTCCGTTGTTACCCCCAAGGTAACCACAGATATCGAGGAAATAGATATTGCTCGTTCAACTCGCAGCTTCAAGATAGGCAAGGTAAATCCGGCCTCATGCGGTGTAAACCGCACCACAAGTTGTATGGCCAGATCCAACCAAGCCTTTGAATCATAAATGCACCCACAAACTTTTCGATCAAATTCTTCCATCGCTCACGCATAGATAGCTGATCCCGTACGTCAGAGCTCTGCTACCTATCCTGTCTTGGCCGTAATAAAATGACAAGTCCTACAAGTTTGAGGCAAGAAACTTCTAACACACTGCATGTGTCTTGCCTGTCTTGCCCTGAAGGCTGTGTTTCTCATCCGAGTAGTGGTCGTTGATGCGGTGATGGCGACCCGTGCGAGTAGCACGACGTTTCAAACGTTTAGAATGTCTGAATTAATTAGTCCTATTGCTAAAACAAGAGGGGTCGAAAGGTGAGGCCGTATTAGGAATTTGCAACACAAAACAAAGAAACACTGAATAGGCAAGACGAGTCGATAGATGTACAAGAGAAAGGAAATTGAGAGATATATTAAGGCGAGGATATGACTTACTCCTGATGCTCCTCAATCTTCTTCTTGTCCATAGCGTCTAGAGTTTGACATGCGAGCTTAAAATCCGCGATTAGAGCATCACATCTGCTACGTGTAAAGTCTTCTCTGACGACGACACGCATCATCTTAAGGCATTCACTATGCGGCGCCATGGTGTAGGCTGGGACAACCCAACCTCTCTCTCGTAGCTGATGTGCAATGGCGAACTCATCGTATACCTTACCCTTCGAGGGATCAATGCGGCATGCAACGAGGGGAAGCCCGCTGCCTCCACGCTTGGACATGATTATGAAACCAAGTTGTTCAAGATTAGCTGCCAGGTAGTCAGCTGTGCGTGTGAGGTTGCTTTAGGATCGTTAGTAAAATCGCAGAAATGTGTATAAAAAGGGGAAATGCAACGGCATACAGCATGATAGAACGATATCCATGCTTCCCCAACCTGATCATTTGGTAGTATTGGCCAATGATCTGAGAGGCACCGCGGGAAAAGTTAAGGGTAAAGGAGGCTTGGTCGGCACCAAGATAGTTGATATTGAAGATGAGTTCCTTAGGAAGATATTCCGGATCGCGCCAAATGGCCCAACCCACGCCCGGATAAACAAGGCCGTATTTGTGCCCCGAGACATTGATGCTAACAACCCTTTCGAGGCGAAAGTCCCAAAGAAGACCTGGATTAATAAAAGGTGCAACGAAGCCACCGCTGGCGGCATCAACTGTGTAAGGTTAGCAAACAACTGACTAACCGGAGGACCATGAGAGCGAACCGTGAATTGGGGTGTCCATATTCCTCTCGATAAGTAAGTCATTGATCGCCTGGACATCCTCATACTCGCCAGTATACGTGGTCCCTAGAATAGCACATATACCAATTGTATTTTCGTCAACGAGATCAACTGCCTCCTTCGGGTCGATGACGTATCGATCGGCAGTGCAGTAGACGTATCTAATTAGTTGTTAGTGGATTGTGGATTCTTTTATAGGGAATGCTTACTTTTCTTCGATATCAAAATATCGAGCAGCCTTTTCCCAGCAGACCTGAACTGCAGAATTCATAACAATATTCGGGCGGTCTATGGGTTTGCCCTCTGCCTTGCGCTTTTCCTGCCAACGTTTCTTCATAGCAAGCACCCCAAGCATGATAGCCTCTGAGCTGCCAACTGTGCTGGTGCCCATAGCATTGGTATTTTCATCGTGGCTAGGAATATTGAAGAGCCTGGCTATCATAGATACGCAGCGGTTCTGGATATCTGCGGAGACGGGATATTCCTCATAGTCTATTCCGGCTTAGCGAATGTGCTTGAATGCCAAGGGTAAATAGATACGGACCGATGAAGTTCTTGGAAAAGCATTCGATCATCAACTTCTCAGCTTCTTCTTCCTACTGAGGATTAACTTCCTATGGTTTAATAGAAATTAAGAGGGTTATTTTGTACCATGTAAGTAGTGACAAAGCTTGCCAAGTTCAATGTAGGAGTTCCATCGAGAGTTAGATCGTCTTTGATCATGCGATATGCGCTGCAATCAATGAGCGGGAAGCTGCGGATGGCGTGGTACGGAGGGGTAATACTCACACCTCCTTTGGCATTTCCCGCTCAGGCATTTCATGCTTAGGAAGATCCTCAGCAGCAAACCTCGAGCCATACACGGACGTAGTGAGGGTATCCTGGCCGACATCATCGAAATTGATCTTCTCAAGCCCGTCGACGAGCGGGGCGGTGACATCCTTGTCTGTGGGGATCCTGGCGAGATGAACCATGATTTCAGTGAGCAGAGGGATGTCCAATTGAGTAGCTAGCTTGTTGCTTGTAATATCGCTCGGGGATGGAGCTGGAGATGGAGAGCGTGAGAGCTTTTGTGAAGTTCGTTGTGAGGTAGAGTTCTAATCCTGCTGGGGAGATGGAGCAAGTAAACCAAGCTTTGCGAAACCCAGTCGGCCTGAAGCTTGATCCTGCACGCCAATCGGCATGGCGCCACACCTGCAAGCAAGCAGGGGCTGCTTTGAGGATCCTGGGACGAGTAATACCGGACGCTCCGGACACGCGCTGCAGTTTCTCGAAGTGCTTTTTACATATCAACGCAAGCGCATGTCAAATGAGAATGAGAGCATCGGATGGTGCTGTATCACAGGCCTTGAGCTTCTCCCCACCATGTCCCTCTTTGCGAGTAATTCGTGTAGCAAAGGGTGCAGTATCAACACCGTCTTCGCGAGCTTAACGTCGCGGGTGCCAATTGTAACGTCAGGGCCGCCATTGTGCCTCTTGCAGCATGACACGACGTTTGCGTGGCAGATTACGTGATATAATAGGAACGCTTTCTCGATTTGGAACAACGTCGATCTGTCACGGAGATTTTACTGCATGGGAACGAGGGGAGATGCCCCGCTCTGCCCGCCAGGTCCGCCTGAGGCCGGCTCGCTTATTTATTGCCGCCCCATACTGGTATAATACAAGCAGTGACAAGTAGGTACAGGAATTGCCGAATGTCTAGTCTTGGTCTGTTGAATTTTGGTCCCAGTGAAAAGAACGGTAACGCTATGACAACAGGGAAGTAAAAATGATTCATTGTTTTACGCCGGGGCCATTTCTGGATCTAAAGTACCTTAAGCTGGAGCCGAATCAGATAATTATACCGCAGCTTTATGCATTAATGTTACATTTCATGTGACCTCCATACCTCATTATCGTACTCGGCGCTCGTCATTATTCAACCCTTCCATAACATACTACAGCCCACACCAAGACGACCAACAGCCCAAAATATCCGGATGCCGTACTAAAAAATTCATTAGGATATTGCTACCCCATTTTGAAGCCTCCTGTAGTTAAGATATGAAAGAAATTCTTGAAACATACGAAAGGTCGTTTTACACTAAACACTTTCTAAGTGTACCAACTACCAAGCAACAGAAAGCACGGCTCCAAGCCTAGAAAATGGAAGGGGTCGGGACAGACCAAGGGAAATCCTCTTGCTGCCGTGGAAGCTTCTAGAGTTGCCGCTCTGCCATGATCCCAGTCGAGAGGAAAATAGGGCTGGAATCAACGTGACTCTAGATTATATTTGCAATGCTAATGCGAGATGAGCCTACGGAACTCATGGTGCTCGTTGAAGTCGGTGCCATCGACGCAGCTACGGAAGCCGGCACTGCCGCATCTAGCGCCAAATGTACTCTTTTTCCAGGGTTGTGTGGTGGCCTATGATAGTACGGAGGTGGCTGGGCAAGTCGAGTGCGTTGTTCCTCCATAAGCTGGCCTATCATGCGTTCAATACGTTCCCACCCACCCCATTCTCTTGACTCCTTTTCAGTTAGCAACGGGCTTGGGCGGAGTGGTAGATGGACTCCCTCAAATGTCTCCCCGTTCTCCCTCGAATGTGGATCACCCACTGCGAGGACTGGTGTGTTCAACTTCAGACCGATCTCACTGCCTGTCCATACCCACGAGTTCTCTAAACACCCCTGCATGTCGCCGCTGACATATGCTAGTATTTCTTCGTCCTGCTCGAGCTGGTGATGACTACCGTTGCCACTGCGGATACGATCTATCAGGCGGTCAAGGAAAAAGGATAGATTCCTCCCACATGCCACGTTTACTTTGCGTAGGTCTCCTATAGCAGAACTGAGGCGCAGACAAGTGAGGGCGGCATGATAGTCGGCGCGAAGGCATAATATTAGCATGCATCGCCACAAATGGGTGCACAACATATTTGATGCGGAGCAAAGCACTCGAGCTCGCCAGCCCTGACTAGGCGACTCAGAGAAGTCAGATGGCTCAATCTTTACTGGTGGAATCTGTAGGCTGCGGGAGATATATTTTGCTGTGTCCTGTGCCACGGATGCACAGCGCCGTAATGCGTCTGCCCGTTCTGCAGGCCGACAGCTTACAGAGAGATTGTGTCGGTACAAGTGAAAACGAGCGACTTGCAAGGTTAATACAGATGACAACAAAACAGGATCCAAATACGTATCAGTGGTTGCGTGGTAGGGCTCCGGGAAAGATGACATGATTCCATGGAAGTAGTCGTCGTATGTCTGTAGCGTGTGGGTTGCGATGCTGACTGTCTTTAAAGTCCTTTTCAAGTGTGAGACGAAGCGCACAACGGGGATAGCGGCTACAAGACCAGTATGCGGGGCATAACTAGCAGGCGTCCTTATAATGCCCTGAGGTTGAATGTATCGGTCGTCAACGGGAGAAGGAAATCCGACATCGCAGTCCTCATCGTCTATCGATAGCGGACGTCCGAGTTCTAAGGACAAGAGCCTAAACTGCATTAGAGACCACACATTAGGGTACTGAGTTTATTGCTTACCTATCCCAGGCATATATAGCCCACCACACCCGCCGCCGTATCTCTCCTTCCACAACGGGCCATGGCCCGGTCTCACAGTGTAGCCCTGTGTCTTGCGCAATTCTGACGGCAGAACCAAGCCACACTAACCCAGCAGACTTCAAGTTTACTTCTGTGGCAAATATGCTTATTAGCAATGACGCTCTGGCATGATCGATCACCATTTCATCTGTCCAATTGTTCAACGCCCGAGCAGATGTGTCAAGATATGACATGCCTTCAACTTCGGCCTTTGGAGAATGTGGCAAAGAATCCAAAGTTTGAAGAGTGCCGCAAGCCAGAACAGCGAAGAATGACGCCACCCATACTTGAGGCATGGCGTGAAAGCTCCCTGCCAAGTATACCTTTTCAACTTCGTGTTGAAATGTGGGCCAGTGGATCAAGGGATATGATCTGTGGGTTGAATCGTAGAACTGGGAAATGAGTCGATCTGTAACTTGTCTCGGAGGCAAGGGGGGTGGGGTGGACGAGTAAGAGGGCTGAGAAGCGAGTTGTCGATACGGAGGCGGGGATTTGAATATCCCTCGACCGTATATTCGTATATTCTTCCGAACGTGGTCGAAGTTATTCATTGTTGGTGGACTTTGCCTTCGTTCTAGATTCGGTATGATGTCGGGAAGCTTTAACAATGGCATCTCCATTGCCCTGCGGTCGAGGTCCCCACCTCTCTCGTGAAGCAGTGATCGCAGGTGGTTGATCTGATGTTTGGCTTCTGCTAACTGACTCTGAAGATCCTGTACCTGTCTTTTCTAGAGTAAGCAGGATTTCTCTAGCACTCACATGCACGTTCATGTAGATAGCGAAACTTACTTGATGGAAGACATGCGACGATTTGTCTCCTTTGTAAATTGACATTTATGGCTACGACTAGAACACTCGGAGCAGGGTGAGGTTTCTGTAGCATCGCACTGCAAAGCGAATTAGCGCCGGAACAGAATAGTTGTCCCCTTTCTCATTACTAGTCTCGATACCAGGGCCAGCCGAGAGAGTTAACGAGCGCTCAGTAACGACAGAGGAATTAATGTTTTGACATTTATCGCGATAGTCCTATTATTCAAGCCCTGCTCTCGGCAAACAGCGAGTGACTTCAATCCGATCCCCTTGGTGTTATACATGAGGCATTGAAGGAACTCAGCGTGCACTTGTTGACTCAAGCAGGCTCGCATTGCAAAAGGAAAATATTCACCATTTGTGAACAGCACATCGACTGCACAAAGTTAGAGTAAGATGTATTGCTCACCTTGACTTTTCGCTCCCTACATGCGTCGCAGCTTGGATCCTTTCTCCTTTGGCGATAAGCTCTTTTTTGTGCGTTCAGGCTATCAGCCGAAATGCGTGTTGGAGAGATGCTAGAAGTAGGTATTGTCGGTTCGTTTGAAGGTAGGTCTTGTAAACTGCCAGAGGCTGTGCTAGGAGATGCCGATGAAGTGGCATAAGATTGACTATAAGTGGTCGCATTGTAGCCCCCTGGAGACCCTGTCCCGGGTTGATGTTGATGAGACGGGACGGATAGGCTAGGAAGGCGCCCTGAGGCTCCTGTTCCAAACATATTGGCGGGTGGTATCATACTTTGCGGCGATGCATTTGAGGAGACTGAAGAGGAAGAGTGCATCCCAACTGAATGATGATGACAGTGGCTTTGATATGGTTTTGAAACAGTACCATCCATATCCGCTAAGAAAGGAAAGTAGACGCAGCTATATCTGAATAGATGAATAAGGACACTGGGGTATTTACGCCGTCGTACTCGGCATCAACCGAAAACCTCCCTGACTTGCCCAACAGACTGGAAAGTTTCCGAAGCCAGGAGTTTGATTAAGCCAATGAGAACGAACTGTCCTGTTGCATCACTGAGGCTTGAGGGGAGGGGGCGGAATACTTTTGATCTTGCCAACCAGGCTTGCCGACTAGAAGGGCCTTGCCTGAAGGAAGCTTGCCCTTGGTGCGACAAACCCTTGGGCAGCCGATGGACCCGAACAAGCCAGGTTTTTGGACGGGGTTCGGCTGCTCCGCTCTGATTAAAACAGATCAACGCGGCCAGATCAGCGCGCAAAGAAACCGCCTGGAAAGGCTGAAATTGAATCAGGGCTGACGCACGTCCTGGTAAAATCAAAGAAGAGAAAGGCTAAGTGATTCGGGATTGAAGAGGCTTGCGGTGCTGTACTCTGGAGATGAGTGGTTAGATGCAGAAGTGTGAGATGAAAGGGAAGGTGGCGGAGAGTGTAACGAATAGATGTGAGAGATGATCTCGCCTACCTATTACAAAAGAGAGAGAGTGATCGCTGGCGTGAGGAGAGATAGGCTCAGACGAGGATTTGACGTCAAAAACTGGGCGACGTTACGCCTGATGATCGACCCCAGACCCCGAATGCTGGTGATGGTGCTTCCAGCGCAGGTCAGATATGGTAGAGCCACACTTTAATGTTCGCTGCAGCCTTCTGCGGAATTAGTCTTGGATGCGCGCAGCCGCAATGTTGTAAAGGGACAGTGGGAAACGTCGGTTGATGGAAGCTGCTGGGATCTCCTCAAGGCAATCCGGGAGATTTGAAACTACTCAAGTAAACACTCCACTTCCTCACGAATCCCATTCGAGGTCGGCACGGGAAGCTGTGGCGTCCGGCGCCACAGCCAGAAGGGGACTCACCAAAGTATTTTGCCGCCATCAACGGTCGGCAGCATGTTGATTAACAAGGTAGGACAGCATATCGTGCTCCGTTGAAGCCCAATGATTCTCGTGGTGCGTACGTGTGGAAGTAACACGCACACGGGGAGGCGACTGCTAGGCATGAAGTACGAGTAGAGTGAACCGGTCGACTGCCGAATGAAGATCCGGGTGGATAGTTTCAGTTCTGACAGCTGCTTCAGTGGCGATCCAGATTTTTCTAAAGATCCCTTTACCAAATGCCAGCCTTCGCCTTGCGCGTACGCCATACTCCACGGCGGCGGAACAGACGGAGCCATCAATCATGCACCTGCAGACGTGCGGTAAGGCCCCGTCGGTCAGGGATGTAGCTGGCAGGTGACGGGATTTGCTGGAACACAGGCGCAAGTGATAATTGCTTCCCGCCTCGTCTATCCCTGTGTCTATCCCTGCGGCTCGAGGAACTGGCCACGGGTGCCGAGAATTCTTCAGGGCGCCTAGGCGTTGTCTTGGGTGTTTGGCGACCTGAAAGCGCATTTCTTGCTTTTCGGTTTCGGGGAGTGATAGGGCTGCGTAAGACGATTGACTGACCAGGGAGTGCCCTTGCCTCTCGGCCCTCATCCCGCAGGGCAAGACAGACATCTCGGCTACATAGCACACAGAGAGCGCCCAGCTGCTCCACCGCGCTGGTCTCAAGCAAGCTGGAGTCGGCAAGAGTCTGCTGCAGGCGTGCGTCCAACGTCCCACAAGCCGCGCACTGCAGCTGACAACTGCGCGGACGTTTAATAGTCTGTCGAGCGTCCCAGGGGCGGATGCCAATCACAGTTTGGCGGGAGGCAGAGTTTGGCGGCACGGGAAGCCGAGCCCCTAACCGGGGGATGTAAGCGTGAGCTAGCCACAAGCAAAAGCTATCATGCCACTGTGGCTCCTGTTTAGCAACGCGACCACGTTTTCCCCACGTTCACCCGATGTCTCGCCTGGCCAGGCGCTGGTGGAACGCGGCGGGCTGGAGGGCGGGTGCATGGAAAGAGTTTCTTCGCCGCGTTCTAGCGTTCCAATCGAATGGGCCAGACTCGCCTTGGCACGCCTCCCTCCCCATTCCGCCGCATTTGGCACTGCGGACGGACGTGTCAGGACCCAATAGTTGAACTTGGGGCCCATCTAGACTTTGAAGGGCCGACGCGAACAATTTGCGCACCTCTGGCCGACCGTCGCACACCACTGCAGACCACTGTAGACCACTGCAGACCATTGCAGACCATTGCAAACCAGAGCTACGCGAAAGCTTCGGCGGCGTGTCTCAAGAGGCTCAATCGCCGTTCCCGGCAACGCTGGAGCCGTGCCCTGCCCTGCGCAATGCCGTTCGTCGCGCTAAGGCACGGTTTCGGGGCGTCTGACATCGGTGAGCGACCTAGTATCTGCCGTACCGCCCACAAACTGCCCTTTTCCACAAAAACCCCGGCGCTACCTCGGCTTGCTAGGTGCTGGGACAAGTCAACAATCGTTTCGCCTGGCCACGTCTTCCGCCGTCCCTGGCTGAGATAACTGCGGTATTCAGACCACTCACCGCATGCAACCAACTTCCACACAGGGCACCGTCAGTGGCGATCTCCAATGACGGATCTGCAGATCTCCGTCTCTTTGCATCTTTTTTGCACACGCAGGAGCCTCCCGGCCGCTCGGATGCCTCCCGGCTCTGCCGCTGAATGATCGAGTTTGTTATTGGATCAGACCCAGCGCACGCAGTCAGTTTCCCTGTCAATCTGCACCTGCTTCGGTTGAGATCGCCGGACCACTTCTGTCATCGGCTTTCAGGAAAGTACATGTATGGCTACTACCGGCCACTTATAAGGTTTTACATAGGAACTAGCAGATAGGCAAAAGAAGGAATCGCTCTTGACCATCGCCCAGTATTCAGAAAAGTTCCACAAGGGACTAGAAAAGGGGGAGGTGTTTCGGCCCTTGTCACATATACAAATGGGCTGCATGGCCGAAGCAACATCAGGTTAAGTTGGGAAGGTGAGTAGACATGCTCCTGATCTACACGTACACCGGCAAAAGCTTTCGTGTGGATTGTGTTTTGACTGCAATAAGGACGGGCTCTTTCAGGCTAATAGACGAACCCTGGCATGATTTTGATCCTGCTGAATAAATTACGATTAGAGGAGCAAATTGCTTGTCCACTTTCGAAAAGCAGACAAAAGAGCCCCCCTTGTAGCGACTTTGCTGTAGCTGAGATCTACACTGTGGATTGTTGTGACATGTGAATTCTTAGACCCCATTGATATTCGACGGATCAGCAAATCGAGGAAATCCTGTCCAACCGCTCAAACAAGTTTCTGACACGATGGGCAGCCCAAGCTTCATCGATGTAACTTGCCTAGAAGATGGGTGTACAGCGGGTGCTACGCTTAGCGCATCACTTAAGAAGGCTTGATCGTCTCAATGCAACTCGAATGCCCATATTTTAGCAGCGACTTAAAAGTCACTATTATTTCTGAAAGTAAAGTTGATGGAAAGGCGTAAAAGGGCTGCATCACGTGTTCGTTCCGATATGCCCGGTTAGCTTGGATGAGAAGCGTGTGAGTGATTTACGCATGCTTTTGATCCTTCTGTCATGCACTCGCGATAATGAGTTCTTTTTTTGGTGCCATCCTTGAAGAAATCATGGATGCTTCCGTGGGGGCGTTTGCGGCATCCACCTACTTAAAAGAGCGCTAGCCCTGGAACTTCCCGTCAGATCAGGCAAAGGAACTCGCTGATGAAACTGGGAAATGCCGTAAGAATTCCTCGGCTCGTGTCATCGCGCATGGGCGGTCACGTTAGTGTTTCCAATACAGGAAAACACGCGCATTTCCTTAGTTAAGCTTGAATTAGGAGCAAGCGGATTTCGGAGAATTCCAGTGTTCAGCAAAATCCGCATACCTTTCCCGAAAACCTGTGGAGATTTTTGTAGCGCTATCTAAGCTTCACGATGACACGCAGGCACTACTATTCCAGAACCGTGCAGGAAGACGACGCCTAATTAACTGTACAAGTGGCTGTGCGGTTTTTCAGATTGAAGTAGTTCTTATCAATTGTCGAGGTAACGTCGTAATTGCTTTCTGAAGTTAAGGTTAACCACGGCTCTTTTCCTTCGCAAATACGATCTCCCCTTTGGACAGACCCTGAATGATCCTTTGAGAAATCAATACGGACAAAGTTCTCCTACATGTTCTTTGAACTGACGCCTCCATGTGCCAGTCCGAGCTTCACGGTTTCTTGGAAAAACTTCCGAAATGCGAGCAACATATCCATCTCGAGGGTGCGTTAGCGCCATCTCTTCTCTTCCAACTTGCTAGCCGGAATGCAATTAGCTTGCCTCTAGACGATGAGGCTTTCAACTCTCACGAGGCGTTATTAGCCCGGTACAAACGGTAAGATCGGCATAACAGCATAGCATGGATTGCCTTGACCTCCCCATAGTTGCTGGAATATCTTTAAAGAGCTTATTTGGCTGACCTTTATAGCTTTTCGTCCCTCGACGATTTCCTTCACTATTACTTCATTGGCATGTCCGTCCTCGTCCATGAAGATGATTTCGAAGCTGTAGCATGGGACTATTTCCAGCATGCATCTTCTGATGGTGTCCAACATGCCGAGGTGTTCTTTGATCCACAAGCCCATATGTCCCGCGGCGTATCGTACTCGACAGTCTTGGATGGGTTCAATGCTGCACGAAGTCGTGCTCAGCGTGAACTTGGTATTACAACCGAGTTAATATGCTGTTTCCTGCGGCATCTCCCAGTACCAGAATGTCTAGCGATATTTGAACAAGAGGAAATCCAGGCCAGCTATATCAATGGCGCCATCAAGGGAATCGGGCTAGATTCTAGTGAGCTCGGATTTCCGCCACACTTGTTCAAAGATATGTATGAGAAAGCAACGAAGCAAGGTCTGCGGCGTACGGCTCACGCCGGGGAAGAAGGCCCTGCCAGCTTTATCGCAAGTGCGCTTGAAACTTTAGGCATCGAGCGCATCGATCATGGCATTCGTCTTGCGGATGATGAGGAGCTCATGGCGCAGGTTGCAGCAAGCGGCATTATGCTTACGATATGCCCATTGAGTAACGTCGTACTGGGGTGCGTTGGATCCTTGAAAGAAATCCCTATTCGCAAATTCTTGGATGCCGGCATCAAATTCAGTATAAATAGCGATGATCCTGCATATTTTGGAGGGTATGTACTAGACAATTATTGCGCCATCCATGAGGCCTTCGATTTGGACATTGATGATTGGGAGCGTATCTGTAGATCCAGCATAGAAGAGAGTTGGTGCGATGAAAATAGGAAAGCTGAGATGGTAGCAATGCTCGAAAATTTGGTGGGTGAGTGGATGAAGTAGGTCTCTTGCACAATTCTCGTAGTCAAATCGATTTTGCTTGCCTACTCACGTTAGATATACATCCTGGGCTTTGCGAATAGTTGACTCGGATTCTAGCTCTCAACAGTGCTAGATCCCCCATGCACTACATAGCCTCAGTGGCTCTCGCCGTTATGGTTGGAAATACTCTTCTCATGGTAGTCTCAATCAAGCTCATAATCTGGTTTTAGGCGTGTCTGGGATCAACGATGTCATTTCTCTGAACAGTCTAGAGTGTAGGCCTTGGATGAAAGGGTTTTTTAGGGATGCGTATGTTGAGCTGTTCATGGCCACTTTAGCGGGTTGGTGGAGGACGCCAGGAAGTTGCGAAATTCTGCGGTTAAATCTTTAATTTGTTCTTCATCTCTCGTTCCTTTCTGCCCCCGCGTAACACCACAACATCCCGACCTTGAAACCCGCTTTCCGCGCAGTACTCACCAGCCATAGTTTCCAGACGGAAGCTAAAGGCTGCTCCTCCAGACGAACGCAGCGTCCTCAATCACAGCCGTCAAAGGCCGCAGACACTTTAGTGACCAGGCGCATTATTACTCGTCAAACACTCATACCTTTGATTTCCGATGAGGTGGGCATCCCTTGTCTATCCGCATCCGATTTACAAGATTGGGTGACTTCTGAGAGTCCTTTCCAACTTACAATCATGGGTGAACGCCTTTTACCTAGACGAGGAGCAAGTCGAACAGTTTGGTTCCAGAGTCGAGGTGACGCTAAAGGAACCCTTCGCTGAAATTGTAATTAGGAGCGCCGTTGAGCAAGATCACTCGGATCCAGCAAATACGTTCGAAGATTACGAGCGCAATTGGATAATTACAGTTAATCACATTGCTCAGGGTGGCAAATACGACGGTGGGCTTTTCAGTTTCCCATATCCAAACGATGCATATGAAAGAGCGTTCCGGGTTCTTAAATAAGTCTTTGATTCTCTAGAGGATAGAGACTCCTTCTTTGCGGGTCTTCTTCTAGGCAAACAACAGACTAAACGCCAATCACCCACCGTTCCCAGCAATTCTTCACCACCTCAGCGCAAGATTCTAAGACGGCGAGTGTCTTCTTCCAACAGCGAGGATGGTAATACGTCATCAAAGTATGTGTACATAGTCCTTCATCTCTCAATGTTATGTTACTAGTCGAAATTACCGTAAAGGACTCTAGTAAGCCACCATGGACAAGATCCACTGGTCACTCCATTTCTGCCTCTCCTGCTGTGGAGGCTTTCTAATCTCCCGAGAGCCGCATCGGCGATATTTCTCATGAAAAACACGAACCGAAACGACTTACAACCTAGTGCGCGCCTGAAAGTGCTATAGACCCTTTCGTCTACCACAGCGGGTTTAAAACACCTCGAAGTATTCCTGCTGATATCGCGCATCTAGACGCTCCGCCAACTCACCCCTCCACCCCCAAGGCACATTGTATGCCCAAATCGCCTCTAGTCCCCGTACCCCTATTCAAACTCTTACCATTCCGCCCCGCTCCGGCCTCGCATTCCATGTGCCCGCGACTTACATATTTCGGCTCTCAACGCCTTTGGGTCACAAGTTGGAGACCTTAATATCTGGAATGCGCAAGATCCGCGTGAGAGGTTTTAGGCGGCGAGGACAAGGCAATTGCAGGGGAGTCATCTAAGGAAGGGTGATACGTTGTGGAGTTGCTTACCGTTTGAGGCCGCTATATGGAGTGATTAGAGATAGATGTGGGCTTGGCGAAAGGGTGGTGAGGGAGGGGGATGGGCTACGGAGGGGTGAGAGGACAAGGTGGGGAAGACGGTGCCATGATTTACTAGGGACAAGGTGCGATCCTTGCGGTATGTCTAACCGCTGCTTTTGCCCTCTTTCACATCATCTTGGTGTTTGGGTTCTGCTTTTGTCTCACTCTGCGCGGGGCTTGGGGAAAAGAAGCGGGAGAGCATAGTAGAGGGGCAGGGGCCAAATGCCTTTCGAAGGTTCAAGTTTATCCAATTCCTTCTACCACACTTGAGGAGTGCTCTTCATACCATTGACGCCAAGTAGTAAATCAAATGCTCACATCTACCTCCTATGACTACCATTGTCACTCTAACCTTGTCCGTGCCACCACCCCTTACGTCCTCATCGAATTCGATGTCCGCGACGCTCTCAATGTCTTCCAGGTTACCGGTTTGGACCCTGACGGATGTTACTTCATGGAAGCGTCCTCTGTAACTCTCGACTCCCATATCGAGATTTTTGCCGAGCAGGACCTACTGTGCGCGCTAAGCACATGTCCAGGGGGGGATTTGTCGACTTGGGGATGGGATATAGCAGATGAAGCGGCAGGTAGTACGGAGGGGTCAAAAGAAATGAAAGAGACTTGTAGATCAATCAAGGTTGACATATGGGATATTGCGGAAGAGAAGAGGGTGGATGTGTTGAGGGGATGGGAGCCGCTGAGGTGTCCAGAATACAGGGGTATGCATGGGATGGGAATTCCAAATGGAGAAGCACAGGGAGATGTGTCGGGACTGGCGCACAAGAGATGCTTCTAAGCATGGGAACTGGATTTTTTTGGACAGAACTGGTGATTCCTAATATTCTAGTACTAAATACGCTTATAGTAGAAGCTAAAGACTGAAATTGTGTGCACAGAACTTACAATCTACTAGCTCCCCATACCATTCCTCCATCCAACACAATTGTGGTTCCATTTAGATGACCTCCTGCCCTGCTGCACAAAAACACCACCGTCGCTGCGATATCCTCTGCCTTTCCTAGCCTCTGATTTGGACTAGCCTTCGAAAGAGCTGCTGTCCCACCGCTCCTTTCCATCAATACGTTGGCCATTTTGGACGGGAAGAAGCCTGGCGCGATGCCATTGACTAAAATATGCCGCGGACCTAGCTCTACAGCTAGATTGCGCGCTAGATGCAGGACGGCAGCTTTCGAGGCAGAGTAGGAGTACGTGGCATTGGGTCCTAGCGAACCAATGGCAATGCCAGACACAGAGCCAGTAACCAGAACACGAGAAGGATCTTGTACCGTTGCCCTCTTCTCTAGCAATGGTGCAAATCTGATCTAGCTGTTAGTCTATATCTCTGGGAAACATATCCCCCTCTGTTCTTCAAAGAAGCGAACCTTCAGCTTACTTTTGAATGGTATAGAATACGCTTTTAACGTTCAGATCCATGACCTTGCTAAATGCGTTTTCGGGGTGTTCATCAAAATAGGCGCCCCACGTTGCGCCTGCATTGGCAAATAGAATATCCACATGGTCCGTATACTTTTCCACCTCCTTAACTAGCCTCTCTATTTCACTAATCTTCGAGCTGTCGGCGGGGACGGAGATGGCGATGGCGCCAGGACGCTTATTAGGAAGGGCATTAAGGGCAGCAACAGCTTCGTCACAGGCGGAAACCTTCCGCGAGGTTATGAAGATTTTAGAGCAGCCGGCTTGTAGTAGACTAGCATGACATTTAGTAAGTATTGTAAAAGGTCGAGCTGGAAGCCATGGCATACCCCGAAGCACTGTGCAAACCCAATCCTCGCGAGCCTCCAGTGACAACAGCAACCTTGCCTTCTAGTGAAAAGATATTCTTGAAGTCTTCGAGTTTGACGTCTGCTTCAGCCATAATTGATGAAGATTAAGGAGTCTTTGAATGACTACGAACCTGAAGATAGGAGAGGTTTGAATGGCAATAATTGGTAGACATTAGGTAGTTCAGTAAAATGACTCGGGATTCAATGATCAGTGCTGCTAACAACCACGCGCCGAATTGGACCGAGGCGGGGGTTTACAGTACCGAGGCACAGAAGCAATACGGGTTATGGGCTGCGAGCCTCTCGCTCAGTCAGCGGAACTCCGTAAAACACATTAGACAGGTCCCGTAGAGCTACCAAAGCAAACTCTTAAGAATCAATCAGGGGTTATACTATTGTTTTGATGATACTCTAGGTCTGAAGGTGCTTGGAAACCTAACCAAAGAGGGTGATGTCCAGTGTGGCAACGACAAATAGCTACGTCTCATAAGTTTGTCTAGTTCCGAGTGGGATATGCGCGAGAAAATAGTTTCATTCTGTATGTAATTTTCAGCAATAGTAAGCATTGCGTCGTCTGTCGCCGCATGTGGGCTCGCTCATTAACGTAGTTCACGAGCAAGCGGGCCACCCGAGCATGTGGGCCACTTCAAAAACTCACCGAAAATTAGAAAATTCATGCTTTAACATCTTAACAACCACTTAATAATAAATTCTAATAATTTAGATTTAGACTTTCATATACGCTTTACAGCTTCTATTAAAGTTACATAGTAATTGGTTCCGTGATTTTCAAGATATTACAATTTAGGGGCTAAAATAAAGCTAAATTACTATATCTTAAAAACCACTAAACTAATTACTATATAACTTTAATAGAAGCTATAGGGCGTATATAAAAGTCCAAATCTAAATTATTAGAATTTATTATTAAGCGGTTGTTAAGATATTAAAGTATGAATTTTCTAATTTTTGGTGAGTTTTTGAAGTGGCCCACATGCTCGGGTGGCCTGCTTGCTCGTGAACTACGTTAGCGGGCATAAATTTTGTAAACACCAATGCAAATGTCGCCATCCCGTTCAAATATGCACCACCTTTCGCTTTAACTCCGGATAAACAAAGTGAAACGAAGACATTAACTTTTGTTCAGTTGAAAGCGTGAAAGATTGTTAATGGGTCCTATCCACCCGTGTCTCTAAATGAGCAACAAGGTGATCAGCAGAGTCAGAGCGGCTTTCTAGTGCGCCGTTAGGTCTCAGTGGTGATAATTCCGGGCTGGAAAGGTCTAGTGTGTTTGATCTTTTCCGACGGAATGGTATTGGCGTACTCGGCCGACTTGAAAGGAACTGTTGAAAATTAGTAGGCTGAACTTCGGCAACCCTTATCCCTTAACCCGTCGGCGTGCGTCCAACGTTATCGATAAGGATCTAGCCAATAAGAAGCTCTTGTTCGCGTTCCTGTCTGTGCGGCCTTGGCGTTGGACGCAGACGGGTCAAGGGATAAAAAGGGATGAAGCCATACCGATGAGGCTGCGGAAAGAAGAGCGATCAAGGATGCTTGAACGACATCTTCGTGAATCCCCACACCCCATACCTTTTGACTCGAGTTTGCAGCCGTGCATTCAATGTACGTTGCAGCCTTAACTTCTCTACCCTCACCGATGGCGTGCTCCTTGTAATCTGCAACATCTAAATCGATACCTAGTGTCTTTAAAGCATTCGCTAAAGACGAGATAGCACCATTACCAACACCCTTGACCTTGTGCTCTTGACAGTCAATTTCAATGACACCAGAGAACAGCCTTCGGAGGTTTTTTGTGTTTTGGGTTTTCCCTTGCTCTGGAGGCGCCGGTGATACCGAGCGGTCATTGGTAATGTCGTAGTCAAGAAGACTAAACCTTGGATTCTTTTTAAGATGGTAAGCATCTTCGAACAACTTAGTGATTTCGCTTGGCAAGAGCTCCCGTCCGATTTGATCGGCCTCTCTCTGAACGATCTTTGAAAATGCAATTTGTAGGCCACGAGGCAGGTCAAGTTCCAGGTGGCGCTGAATGATCCAAGCCACACCTCCCTTCCCGCTCTGGGAATTAACTCTAATAATCGCTTCGTAGGTTCGACCAATATCCTGAGGGTCTAGAGGGAGGTATGGCATTTGCCATGGACTTTCAGAGGTTGCGCCGGCTTTCTCCCGAGCTTGAAATACCTTTTTAATAGCGTCTTGATGTGGGCCGCTAAATGCACAAACAACCAATTGACCACCGTAAGGGGTGCGTTGGTGTACTGGGATCTTGGTGCTCGTCTCGACCATGTCAATGACCGATTTTAGATCAGAGAAGTCAATTCCGGGATGTGTTCCCTGGGTGTACATGTTCAGAGCGAGGATAACGAGATCCACATTGCCAGTCCTTTCACATTCCCGAAAAGAGTACCTGCCCTGTCTGCACCCGCCATCTGCGCTAACTCTGCCGCAGCGACCGCACAGCCTCTATCATTATGAGGATGTAAAGAGACACATATTTTGTCTCGCTCTGAAATATTTCGGCAGAAATATTCAATCTGATCAGCGTACAAATTAGGTGTAGAGATTTCGACCGTGGCTGCAGATTGAAGATGATAGGATTCTCTACACTCGGCTCCCATGCCGCCTTGACCGCCTCGCAAACCTCAAGCACAAAATCCGGATTCGCAGGAGAAAATGTTTCGGGCGAGAACTCATATGCCCACTCGGTCCCCGCCTGGCTGGGGTCATCTTTTGTAATAGACCTCGCATATCGTGTGCATTCAACGGCCAGAGACTTGCTCTCAGTATTGTCCATGTTGAAGACTATCTGCTGGAAGCATGGACTCGTTGCAAGGTAGAGATGGAGAAGGGCTTTCTTTGCGACATGGCGAGAGGACCTGCAGCCAGACATCATCAGGCACTACGCCCGGTGTCCGCACGAGCTTTTGTGTAAAGTCGAAGTCGGTCTGCGACGCTGAAGGGAAGGAGACTTCGATCTCTTTGTAGCCAAGCTTTACCAGCATCCGGAAGTAATGCCATTTCTGGTCGCCGTCCTTTTTGCGCAAGTCAGAATAATTTGGGCGATACACTTTCACTTAACATGCCTAAATGCATACCATTGGATCAGCTAGACTCTGGTTGCCGTCTCTGAGGTCGGTGGACAGCCAGCGCGGCGGCTTGTCGATGGTTTTGGACGGCCATTGCCTGTTTGGCAGATGCAGCGGCTCGAAGCGACGATACTTCTTGGAGGGGTCTGCAAGCATTGGCATCCTGGGAGGAAACAACTCGTAATGACAATAATAAAGGAAGGAGGAGTTGTGGTAGATTGGCATGGACAGAGGAGAAAATTCGGTGTTCTTAATGACGATTTTAAACCTGTTCTCTTCTCTGATGAGTCAAATTCCGCCATGCGCCTCTCCCCCGCCTTTTCCCTACGTATTCCTGCATTGGCCGAAATCGGCTTCAGGAACGGCCATGCAACAAATTAGCTTGTCATGTAGCTGCCAATTAACCCCCGAAATCTGGGAATGGTGGGGAGATCTACGGTAGTAATATACATTTAATTATTGTCTGCCAAATCCCTACTTCCGAAAGGCTCCAGCTCCGAAGCTCTACGCGTCGTATGTCATACATTTAGCAAGCTAAACACCAAATATAGCTAGAAGTAAGGTCTAATCTGTCAAACTCAAGCAGAACACGCGCCGAGTAAGCAATGATACGAGCGACTACCTCTCACGTTATAGCTTGCTATCTGTCGGTTGCTTCAGTCGCACAACACCCTGCAAGTGTCAGTTGATTCATTTGCAAAAGTTCGGGTCAACGCTCCTACCTCTTGAACGCAGCTTGCAATCAATTTGCCATTCTTTGAGAAAATCCGCTGAAAGACCAAACCACGTCCATCGCCGGCCCAGGGCGTCTCCATCTCGGTGAACATCCATTCATCTGCTTTAAACTCTCTTGGATTGTGGAAGTATATGGTGTGGTCTAAACTGACCATCATACCGACTTCTGGCTTCGTTTCTCGGGATAAGTCCTCCCCGTTCCGCGACCGCTGAAGCCGTTGGATGTCATGATCCCCGATGCCAGACACTCGCTTAAGCGATTCACCATCCATGGCAAGGAGTTTTTTCAGAACTTCCTCATCTATTGTAGATTTGCTATTGCCTGTTCGTGCGGATGAGTATCGCCAAAGTTTGTGTACTCGTGCTATTGTTCCGATGAAGTAGCTGTCGGACATGTATGCGAGAGCAGAGAGATGTGCTTCGTGGCCTCCGGCTGGTGATATCTTCCCTCGTGCCTTGATCCATTGCCTCGTCTTCTTCATATGCGGGTGCGCCGAATTATCTTGAATGAGATCAGCATAGTTCTCTATCAGCTGCAAAACTCCGCACCAAATGTTCATGGTTATACGTACTGTTTAATATGTCAATCTTCTGACTCTGAAGAGGCCCCTCGATCCCTTGAAGGAACCTTAAGTCATCGTTACCTTCCATAGGATGTGGCACATCAGGCATTTCAGTTGAGTGCTCCACCCGAACCTTTCCTCCACTATCCTCCCGCACGAAACTCATCGTAGTCGTGAATATGACCTTCCCCCTCTGGCGCGCTTGTACTGTCCTTGTAGCATAGGATTTACCCTCCCGGACATGCTCGACGTGATAGACGATGGGTATCTCGGAATTGCCCGCAAGGACAAAGTAGCAATGCATCGAGTGGATGGTGAAATTCTTCAAAACAGTTCTCTGCGCGGCACTCAAGCACTGCGCAATTACGGCGCCACCATACACGCCTCGTGCGCCAGGAGGATGCCATAGAGGGCGGGTATTGGTGAAAAGGTTAGGATCAATATCAGAGAGCTGGGTCAACTCGAGGACATTCTCGATTGCAGATTTGGAAGGATCGACAGGCGGAGGTCTAATAAGAGTCGACATAATGTGGTATAAGTAATTCGAAAGAAAAGTGGTACATGTAGAGTAAAAAGTTAAGAAGAAAGGAGAACGGAAGAATTTGTATAGAAAATATGTCCTGTATAGCTGCCATCTGATTATGACGGTTTGCCAGGGACAAGCCGTTCGGCCGCAAGCAGAAGGAAGAGCTGCCGTATGCGAAACGTGTGCCGATACCGAGGCAAGTTAAGCTTGGCATCACAAGAGGGGCTGCATCTCCAAATTGCCCTCTAACCTTAGGTACGTGAGATAAGACTATATATTTTTTACGAGCATATGCTGTAGTAACCTTGGGTTGAAGCACTCCTAGTATCGCCATGACGTTTTCACACCTGTTTATATCAGTATTTGAAAGGGAAACTCATTGGAGCATGGAGGGCCAGCGGCTAAATCCAGTCGCTTCCGCTCCCCAACGTCATTTGCAATCCACGGTACCTTAACCAGCCAAAAAGGGTCCTGGAGTGCCAGCTCTCTCACACAACCAACTTATATACTCTCAATAACTTTCTGTGGTATCTATTTGCCTTATTCGAGTATATATTCGTCGCCAAACGTCTTGCCATAACCATTCCCCGTGTGGGCGCGGACTTGACATGTTTCCCAAGACCGCTGCCAACACGTACATGAGACAGCTATAGCTTCACGCCGCCAACTACTGCCGAAATATTCACGCTGATACGCGGGCCGCCATGGCGGAGACCAACCTCGAATTGCGAGCAAAACTGGAGGAGCTCGAACATGAACTGGAGGTGGTTTATTCTTTCCCTTCCACTGCCCCTCCACAGGACCCCACAGTTCACCCACAGTGCTAATCATGAGCGCGTGATACAGGAGGGAGATATCACAAGGAAAGGGTATGTTTCGTTCCTCCCGCCCCGCTGAGTCAATTCGCGCGCACTCTTGGTTTCAGACATGGGATGCTTGAGGGTTGCGGAGCTCGTGCTGACACACAGGACCTCTTCCAAAGGTATGAGAAGCGGCGCACACTCCTTCTATCGCAGTATCTCGGCCCAGCCCAGGAAGGACAGGTTCAAACACATCTTCGTACACGGAGCGCTGATACCGATCATTCTCTGAATGATGGGTCCCGCGCTGCATCTTTCGCCGCGCTTACCGCAAACCCATCCGATTATCAACAACCCACCGAAACCTCTCAATCCCAATCTCCATACCAGATGTCAGGTCAGAACAGTGGGAGGGTTTCAAGCGAGTACATGGCATACCCTCCTAGCCAGGTTGGACGGTTCCAAGAAAAGCAGCTAAGTGTGCGGAACAATTCTATGCAGAGACAACCTTCATATGGACGGGAGTCTTTCCCGCCAAGGCCTGAAACCCCCGAGACATACCCATATTCTAGAGATGGCACAATGGTTAATTCCGACTATGCATTTAAGCCAGATGCTCAACCCGGTTACAATGACTATGCCCCTGGTGGAATTGGCTCACCCGGGGATGCAAGTAGATTAAGCACGATGCTAGATTCTCAGCAAGGTTATTTTTCGGATTTTGCAGGTCAACAGATGCAGGAAAATCGAGATAGTTATGGTGGTCCAAATCGGTATTCTTCCGGTGACGCCTTTTCACCGACCGCGGCCATTCCTCCTCCGATGCTCTCACAGAATGAGCTTCCTTCGGCTGCTATTGTCGAATGCCAGCTCCCGCTGGAGCCGCGAGATTTACCATTTGCCGTTTATGACCCTCATAATGGTCACGTGCCTATGTCAAAATTTGACAACATCGGTGCTGTGCTCCGCCACCGTGGTCGAACAAATCCTAGGCAGCCTGCATACTGGATACTGGATCCGAAAGGTAAAGAAACGTCTTCAATCACCTGGGAAAAGGTAGCAAGTCGAGCTGAAAAAGTTGCCAAGGTCATTAGAGACAAGAGCAATCTTTACCGCGGTGATCGAGTAGCGTTAGTCTACCGTGATACAGAGATTATCGAGTTTGCTGTTGCATTGTTGGGTTGTTTTATTGCTGGCGTTGTAGCTGTGCCAATGAACAGCGTGGACGATTACCAGAAGCTTAGTTTCTTACTGACAACTACCCAAGCGCATCTAGCTTTGACGACCGACAACAACCTAAAAGCTTTCCACCGCGACATTAGCCAAAATAGGCTCAAATGGCCCACAGGCGTTGAGTGGTGGAAGACCAATGAGTTTGGAAGCTACCATCCGAAGAAGCACGATGAAGCACCGCCGCTACAAGTACCTGATTTGGCTTATATTGAATTCTCTCGAGCGCCTACGGGTGATCACAGAGGGGTCGTTTTGAGCCACCGCACAATTATGCACCAAATGGCTTGTTTGAGTGCCATTGTTTCCACCATTCCAACCGGTGCTGAAAGCGTCGACACTTTCCACCCCGGACTGCGAGATAGAAATGGGAATTTTGTAGCCGGGACCCCAAAAAGCGGAGCAGGCGAAGTTATCCTCAGTTACCTAGACCCTCGTGAGGGTGCAGGCATGATACTAGGAGTGCTCTTTGGTGTCTATGGGGGTCACACAATGGTCTGGCTAGAGTCTCGGACAGTAGACACACCAGGTTTATATGCACACCTGATCTCCAAGTATAAAACCACAATAATGGTTGCGGATTATCCTGGACTCAAGCGCGCAGCGTACAATTATCAGCAAGATCCCATGGCCACAAGAAATTTCAAGAAAAATGTGGAACCAAACTTCGCGTCTGTCAAGATATGCTTAATTGATACCTTAACAGTCGACTGTGAGTTCCACGAGATTCTAGCAGATCGGTGGCTGCGTCCAATGCGAAACCCGCGAGCCAGACAACTTGTCGCGCCAATGTTGTGCCTACCGGAACACGGTGGCATGATTGTTTCTGTAAGAGACTGGCTCGGTGGTGAAGAACGAATGGGTTGCCCACTGAGCATGGATGATCTTGAAGAAGAGACTGATGATAAAATGGCCGAAGCTTTCGATAATGGAGCTTCAAACGGCTATACCAGCTTGATCGGAGGTGGAACCACGAAGAAGACCGATCAGAAAAAGAGCCGTACGGAGTTAACCGAGGCCCTTCTGGACAAAGAAGCTCTTAAGACGAATGAGGTTGTGGTCCTCGCCATGGGCGATGAGGCAAGAAAACGCGCGAATGAAGCCGGGACGCTTAGGGTAGGAGCGTTTGGATATCCTATCCCAGATGCAACGCTTGCTCTAGTCGACCCAGAGACCAATCTCTTGTGTTCGCCATACACGATTGGTGAGATATGGGTTGATTCGCCTTCTTTGTCTGGAGGCTTTTGGGCATTGCCCAAGCTCACTGAAAGCATATTCCATGCAAAACCTTATAGGTTTGTAGAAAGTAATCCTACGCCGGTTCTTATTAAACTAGAATTCCTTCGAACTGGTCTTCTTGGCTGCATTATTGAAGGCAAGATATTTGTGCTTGGTCTTTATGAAGATCGTATCCGACAAAGAGTAGAATGGGTTGAACACGGCGTACAAGAAGCGGAACACCGTTACTTCTTTGTCCAACACCTGGTGGTCAGTATCATGAAAACTGTCCCGAAAATATACGATTGGTAGGTAGTGAGATGCTTCTCAGTCTTTGCATAGCTAACGCTTCAGCAGTTCCGCTTTTGACTCGCAGGTGAATGGAGAGTATCTACCAATCATTCTAATAGAAACCCAGGCGGCTTCAACAGCGCCGACGAACCCTGGAGGTCCACCGCGGCAGCTGGATATACCGTTCCTCGATTCCCTCTCCGAACGGTGTATGGAGGTTCTGTACCAGGAGCATCACCTACGCGTCTATTGTGTCATGATCACAGCTCCGAATACCCTACCAAGGGTATTTAAGAACGGCAGGAGAGAAATTGGCAACATGCTTTGTCGAAAAGAATTTGATAACGGGTCGTTACCATGTGTCCACGTCAAATTTGGCGTAGAGAGGGCAGTGCAAAATCTTCCACTTGGGGATGATCCTGCCGGTGGCATCTGGTCTCCCATGGCCTCACTAGCGCGGCAAAATCTTTTGATGATGCAGGACAAACAGTACTCTGGCGTGGATTATCGGGAGGTTGTCATCGATGATCGCACCTCCACACCCTTAAATCAGTTCTCCAATATTCACGATCTTATGCAATGGCGAGTTTCACGGCAGGCAGAAGAGCTCTCTTATTGCACCATTGACGGTCGAGGCAAAGAAGGAAAGGGCGTCAACTGGAAAAAGTTCGATCTCAAAGTTGCTGCGGTGGCCATGTATCTCAAAAATAAGGTTAAGATTCAACCTGGTGACCATCTCCTTCTAATGTACACACATTCAGAAGATTTTGTCTTCGCTGTCCACGCTTGCTTCTGTTTAGGGGCCATAGCAATTCCGATGGCGCCCGTTGACCAGAACCGCCTGAACGAGGACGCCCCAGCTTTGCTTCATATGATTGCAGATTTCAGAGTCAAGGCGATCCTTGTGAATACTGACGTAGACCACTTGCTTAAAGTTAAGACAGTCTCTCAGCATCTAAAGCAGTCGGCTTTGATTCTAAGAGTTACAATTCCCAATACTTTCAACACCACCAAACCGCCGAAGCAGTCGAATGGCTGTCGGGAATTGGGCTTAACTATTCGGCCTGCTTGGGTGCAGCCTGGATATCCTGTTCTAATCTGGACTTACTGGACACCGGATCAAAGACGGATTGCTGTCCAATTGGGCCATGACACTATTATGGCGCTGTGCAAGGTCCAAAAGGAGACTTGCCAGATGACGAGCACAAGGCCCGTCCTCGGTTGTGTTAGAAGTACTGTAGGATTAGGTTTCATTTATACTTGCGTGATGGGAATATTTCTAGGTGTGTAATCTGTATTAGTAGATGAGTTCTGTCAGACTGACTAGCACCAGCCGCACCCACGTATCTTGTATCCCCGGTCGATTTTGCTCAAAACCCCAACATACTTTTCCAGACGCTCTCTAGATATAAGATCAAAGACACATATGCTACTAGTCAGATGCTGGACCATGGTATGGCCCATGGAGCCGGTAAAGCAACGACGCTCCACGAACTCAAAAACCTTATGATCGCGACAGACGGAAGACCTCGAGTTGATGTCTGTAAGTATTTCAGCGAAACTGAAAAAAAGTCCCTCTCAAGCTTACTTTTACAGACCAGAAGGTTCGCTTGCACTTTGCAGGAGCGGGTCTTGACCGGACTGCCATTAACACTATTTACTCACATGTTCTAAATCCAATGGTAGCTTCACGCTCGTACATGTGCATCGAACCAATCGAGCTCTGGCTTGATATGAACGCGTTACGGCGTGGTTTAGTTATACCAGTTGATCCTGATACCGAACCTTTCGCACTCCTTGTTCAAGATTCTGGCATGGTACCCGTGAGCACGCAAATTGCGATTGTCAACCCTGAGACGAACCATCTTTGCCTCGTAGGCGAGTATGGAGAAATCTGGGTTCAGTCCGAAGCCAACGCTCATAGTTTCTATGGTTCAAAGGAGCTTTTAGATGCTGAAAGATTCAACGGGAGAACAGTGGACGGCGATCCAAACGTTCACTATGTACGAACCGGCGATCTCGGCTTCTTACACAATGTCAGCAGGCCTATAGGCGCAGGAGGCGCACAGGTTGAGATGCAGATTCTCTTTGTTTTGGGCAGTGTGGGAGACACTTTTGAGGTTAACGGCCTCTGTCACTTTTCTGTGGATATCGAGAATTCTGTTGAACGATGCCATCGAAATATAGTTCCAGGTGGTTGGTATGTATTTCTCCTCATTATATCGTATCGTGCCTAGATGTCCTTGCTCTCTTGTCTTGATTTCGGACTAAAGTCAATTTTAACTGATATCTGGTCGTAGTGCTGTCTTCCAAGCGGGCGGGCTCATTGTCGTCATTGTCGAAATATTTCGCAAAAACTTCTTAGCATCCATTGTGCCCGTAATAGTTAACGCTGTTCTCAACGAGCATCATCTGGTCACTGATATAGTGGCCTTTGTTAGCAAAGGCGATTTCCATCGTTCTCGGCTCGGCGAAAAGCAGCGAGGAAAGATTCTTGCGGGTTGGGTCACTCGCAAAATGCGTACGATCGCCCAATTTAGCATCCGGGATCCCGAGGGCACCGATAGTCAAATCACCGAGGTAGCAGAGCCCGGTATGGGTGTCAGTGGGGGAAGAACAAGTACTGGAACTTTTAGGAATAGCGGGCCGAGACCGGGAAGCGTGAAGGGAAGCTTAAAGAGAGAAGGTAGCATGCCAGGACTGACAAACCAGATGCAAACCCTCCGAATGCAGCAAACGCCAACGCAGATGCACATATCCCTCCCCACTGGTATCTCTGAAATGCCGGCACAAGATTACGCGAATTCTATTCCTGAACTGGCGACGGAATCGATGCGGGACGAGAGGGAAAGGGGCAGTGATGATACGCCCACCGAAGCGCGCGGAGAATTCCCTATTCAGATGAGAAATGATGGCGCACTACCATACTCACCGATAAATGTTAGGAGTGTATTTGATGACGACAGCCAAGATTGCCATAACCAACAGGATGGAAACTCTGGAATCGGAACAGGATCTCCTCCACAACCACTCAGTCAAGATCCGGATGCCGCACCCCCTCGGCCCAGCTACGGAAATAAACCATTCCTGAATCTGCCGTCAACGGTCGTAGGGGGTGAGAAGTCGTTGCATGAGAGTGACCGACGGCCACTGCCCTCCCAGCAGCAGTCAAGGGGTGGCCTGAGAGTTGCTAACCGCACATCAATGGCTGAGGACAGTGAAGACGAGTGGCCGCGAGAGGCAATTATGCAGATGAACTTTGCAGGGGATGGGCCTGAGTCCATGGGACGATTTTATTGATCGCATTTTCGCATAGCTGGTATCTGTTCCCGTGAGATGAGATTGGAACAAAGGATAAGAGGTATATTTTGGTGGCGACGCAGTGCATTAATGAGACTATATTTGGAAACTACTTGGTTCATACGGGTCGTGCGTGATAACATGCTCTAAATTTCTCTACTGAGCTTTGCGGTATATGCCTGGCTATCATCAAGCCGCAATACTTACATCTTGATGTTACATTCCTTGTTCGGCGTCACAAACACGGTCATTTGTACAACAGTCGGAACTTGCGCCGGATGTGAATTGTGCCACAAAACATGGACCAGTTTGACGAGTCGAAAATTCGCTGATGTCATGGACTCCATCGAGTTACTGGTGGAAATTGAGACCTCTATTCACCATTTCTTAGGGAACGTCACAAATCGAATTGTTGAGGTAGATTTTGCTGGGGTATGAGACAAGACAGTAACGCGTTCGATATACTATCCACCTCGACAATATATTGGCACCACAACGACTTATCGTGCTAGCGGATTTCGCGCGAAGCAGGAAGCTGGAAAGGCAAAAGGATCGCCGCAAGGGTGGAACGGCCAGATGCAGGTTCGGGTCTTGGCTCATGGTGGTACCTCGCAGGTAACGCCACCCAAGCGAGCCACCCGAAATTACACCAAAATCAGCTATCTTTATATATTAATAACTCTACTACCACCTAATAAATAATTACACTTAAAAGGGTTGTTATATTAGTAGTATAAGTGTATAGGTATATATGTTTTGAAATTTTAAAAATTATATATTAAGTGATGGTAGAGTTATTAATGTATAAAGATAGCTAATTTTGGTGGGTGGCTCGGGTGGCTGGCTCGTTCGGGTGGCTGATACGATACCTATGATAGTCGTGTGAGACGCGAAGTTTCATGTTTCGAAAAGTCTTAGCTGTCGGGTGCAGGGGCAACTTCCAAGTTGAGATGGAAGTCGGCCCGAGGTGAGCTTGAAAGCGTAATCGCAGGAATCCCAATAGGGGCGTCAAATAAGCAGAAGCGAGACGGCATCCACACGGGTATTTCCGAATCGTCGATGTTTCACGAAACGGTGTGTTTGTAAACGGGTGCCCTCTCGCGCCGTCTATCATAGCGGGACATGAAACAACCGAGGTTTTGGGGGAAGCGCCAACATTCGAGAGCCGGCGTCCAACGAACAAAGGCTTTGGCCCTTGGATTGGGAGCAAGGATCTATGATCTGTGCATGAGCGAAGAGTGACACCGCCCAAGCGGTTGTGGACACGCTCTTCCCGGTTGAGGGCAATGGGGTCCGGCTGGCGTCGATAGGCTGTCGTTGGCCGGATTTGTGGCTGGTCTGGGCAGTTTTGAACTTGAGATTTGCGGCGTTCTTATCGGCTGATTGGCTGCCGACTAATTACGAACCCCTCGGTGAGCGCAGCTCTCAAAGAGTTACATCAGTGGCCTCTCCCTCTGTAGAGGTCGTCCCCGGTGCTTGTATCACCGTCCTTCTCTTGTTTCGAAACCTCACTGTCGTTTCTGAACTTTTTTTCTTTCACCCCGGGCCCTTTCTTCCTGCGATCGTCCGATTGGAGCTATTCACCACTGGCTTGGATCCAGTGTTTGAACATTCACTTGAATCGCATAAACACTAGAGCTGCTTGGCCGGCTTGTATTCTGCATCTTTTTGCGGCACCTTTCACTACAAAGCATCGACTGCTTCTATCGGACTTGGCACTCTCCAGCATCCACACTGTCCCCAGCATTGTACATTGCATTATACCCCATCACGCTCCTCAGATCACTAAAGAAGCAGTCTCCGATTCACACAGACATTGTCATGCTACCGCGGTGACAATTCATTGTTCTCTCTTTGTCTCGCGAGACGCTTCATTCATTCCAACGCCACAACACCAACGAACCGAGATTTATATATCTAGAAATCCCTGTTGACCTCCCCCCCTCGTCGTTTTCCAAACCTTTCGAGCCTTTTCAATACCAAGCGCTCAGGAGTGCTTATCCCATCTTTCGGCCCTCGATTAATTTCCTACAATTCCAGGAACTCACACCTGGACTCGTTACCGCAAATATCATAAGTACACCAGTCATTCATTATAGCGGTATCAACTGCCATACAGCTATCATCGATTCTTCACTTCCACTCCCGGCGGGCGGAGCGCGAAATGACAGCCTCTAGAACTACCTCACAGATCAATGTCCAGGCGCGCAGCATCCTTTCCGATATTACAGATAAAGACCCATTTGCATATTCACATGGATTAGCAGGCGTCGACCAGCACGGAAACTATCTTTGGGTCAACGTTTTAGTTATCTGCTTTGGCACAATATGCATTCTCACACTTATCCTTCGGCTCGCCAAAATGTTTCTTGCACATCTCCGCCATATGGCCGCAGTGGGAAATCCGGACCGGCAAGCGTTTTGGGCAAATAACCAGACGCAGTGGTGGCCTGCGCTGAAGAAACATCTATTGTTAGCCCCTCTATGGAAACACCGCCACAACCGCCCTTTTCAACTGTCCTCCGCGATCACTAACGGCACACTACCTTCTCGCTTTCACACTTTGTTGCTAGTCGTGTATGTTATGAGCAATATTGCCTACTGTCTGGTTCTGCCTTGGAATATACCCGTGGGGGAGTCTGTTGTGGCTGCATTGAGAGGCCGAAGCGGAAGTTTAGCAGCTCTGAACTTGATTCCAACGGTTTTATTTGCGTTACGAAACAATCCCTTGATTCCCCTCTTAAAAGTCAGCTATGATTCCTTCAACCTCCTTCACCGATGGGCTGCAAGGTTGGTTATTATCGAGTCAGTTATCCACACTCTCGCATGGCTTGTTAATACCTATCATGATGGGAAGTGGCAAGGAGTGGCTCATCTATTGGAGATGGAAGCATCGTATCAATGGGGCATGGTGGCAACAGTTGTTTTCATATTCATTGCCATCCAAGCTTCAGCACCTATCCGACATTCCTTCTACGAGACCTTTCTCAACATCCACCGGATCGCAGCCATGGTCGCTCTGATTGGCGTGTACGTTCACATTGATGCTCATCACCTTCCGCAACTCCCATGGATTAAGATTGTATTCACTCTCTGGGGAATGGAATGGTTCTTCAGGGTCGCCCGTATTTTCTTCTACAACGTTTCAACCCGCCGAGCCACTCGTGTCAAAGTGGAAGCCCTTACTGGGGAAGCCTGTCGAGTTACTTTCGACATGGTTCGACCGTGGCGTCCTCGTCCTGGTTGTCACGTGCACGTATACCTTCCAACTATCTCTCTGTGGGCTTCACACCCTTTCTCAGTTGCGTGGAGCACAGCATTGAAGCATTCCTTACCCCAGGATGCGGGGCTGCCTATGACAGAGAAGGACATGGATACACTCAGTCTACGACCAAGAAGCAACACCCTCTCCCTCATTGTGCGTGCTAGGACAGGCATGACCCGTAAGCTCTACGACCGTGCCTGCGCTTCTCCAGAGAGCACATTCACCACCTGGGGCGCCGTCGAGGGCCCTTATGGCGGCCATGATTCTCTTGCCTCCTATGGCACCATTGTCCTCTTTGCCGCAGGTGTTGGGATAACTCACCAGGTCTCCTTCATTCGCGAGCTCGTCACAGGCTACGCCAATGGCACCGTTGCCGCTCGCAAAGTAGTCCTGGTCTGGTCAATCACCGAAACACAGTGCCTAGAATGGGTCAAGCCTTGGATGGACGAGATTCTTGCTTTACCACACCGCAAAGACGTACTTCGGATCATGCTCTTCATCACAAAGCCACGAAGCACTTTCGAGATCCGTAGCCCGAGCGAGACTGTCATGATGTTTCCTGGTCGCTGCCCGGTACAGACGATACTCGACCGTGAGATTGCTGAACGTGAGGGTGCCGTTGCCGTCACTGTTTGTGGTGCCGGGAGCTTCGCTGATAGTGTGCGCGTAGCCGTAAGGAAGAGAGTAGATGTAGGCTGCGTTGACTTCATCGAGGAGGCCTTTACGTATTGAAATGACACCCCGGTCATTCATTGGGTGTTTTCGTTTCTTCGTGCCCTACTTGGGTGCAGCCTTACCTCTCGACATGAACAGGTTTTTGGCCGTTATTGCGACGTCCTAAAGCATGCGTTATGGCATTGGCATGGCATTTCTCTTTTTATACATTTTGTAGATGTTTTGCATCATCCCGGTAGATATCTTCTTTTGTATCGCGGTTTTTCCGCATTCGACACGGCTATTCAGTGGGTATGAAATGATTAAGGACTACAGATCGGCACTGTAGATATCAATGAAAGTGGCCGATAACCTCGTAGGTATTAGGGGTAACGGAACGCTGTTGAATGGGGTTTTTTTTCTGACAATTGTGCGATCTAGCTTCATAAATCCTGTTCTAAGCCATTCGCCGTGTGCTAGTGATCTGCATGAGGTCCTAAGCTCCATTTCCTGGTATACGTCGCCCAAAGGATTGGCTAAGTAACAATGAAATAATACGTCGTATACGCATTCTCTTGGTTATGCCTAAATGTATTTGACTTATAGATCTTGATTCTCCTTTGCCACCCTGTTGTAGTGGACTTGGTTTTGCAGGCACTCCATATCCAGTGTTGCTCATACCCAAATGACATTCATTAAAAGGATAACACCGTAACTTCAGCAAGCATTCCATTCATGCTCATTCTATTAATATGGCTTATTAGAATATTCCACCTGCTGAACGTTCTCATTTTTCCATTTGGGTTTCCTTTAAGCGAGCAATAATTGCGGACCTTCACTATTTGTTGAATGATATGTTAATTGCGATCGTCGTCCTGTTGCCTATGTGGGTATAGACTAGGGGTATCTTGACCGCCTTCTTTTGACTGTATATGTTACGCTCAAGAGCCTCCCTCAATAGAACAGAGTTCTCATCTTTGACTTGTCCGTCCGACACTATCTACTACCTTTTTTCAAGGCCGAAGCAATGCGGTAGTGTATTTAACAATCTCCGGATAATTAGCCATTTCTCTGTAATACTACCTTGGCTGATGACGGTTTCAGGCTCTGGGATTGTTGTAATTGTTCATGTGTTGAGATTAATCGTTTGAATTTTTTATCCCTTGTATTGATAAACGCGTCCTTGGAGTGTGCACCGTGCACACCAATCAGGAAGCTGCATACGCAGGCAGTCAATCGTTCTGCTAGATAACCAAGGCCTCAAAGGAAGGTAGAGGTCCGGGGGCTGACGGTGGCTTTTTCGCGACCCGACTTTTGGAAGTAGGATACTGAGTAGGCTATACAAGGTCTATACCATTAGAAATGTAGTTACGAACCGTTGTGGTGGTGTAATTAATTGATGAAGTTATCTATTCTCTGCTTGACGTGAGGAAGTTGATGTTCTTTGGTCGCGTGCACAGGCCACATCTCTAAGTACACAATCAATGGAAGGGATAAGTTGCTTTTTCACCATCGCAAATCTTTATCGCAACATTTGACCCACTCAGTCTTCACTCTTTGTGAAACATTTAAGAATCAGCAAATACGCCTCCCAGTTCTCTTTGGGTCGACGTCCTTCCTGTTTTTTTATTATAATAACTTCCACAATCTCCATCCTGGTCTAGTGATCACGGTCTTCCGCCTCCAAACCTGTGTTATCCTAATTACCGTTACAATGCGTTGCGCGAAAACATCGTTGCTTCTCCCTCTTACCTATCTTCTCACCTTCACCAGTGCGGGTCTAAATGACATAGGCGGAATGTTTCCTCCGAGAGACCTTATTGGAGATATAGGAGCGAAAGCCGTCGAATCCCTCTTACCTCGAGCTAGCACTCAAATCGTGGTCAGATGTTATCTCATGAATCAGACGCTCCGCAAAAGATTTGTTCCGTGACACGGGATAACGCATAGACCCTCTTGGACCAATTAGAACTGCGCACTAATTTCAACCCCCTGCGCACCCCTGTCACCTGACAAAATCTTCTGCGGAGCGTCTGAGAGCTTATGGGCCTCGCTTTGGTGCGAAATGAATGTTTTAAAAATCAAATTTTGTATATTTCTACGAGCGACGTCCTAACCACGAGAGTTATAATATATATATTTAATGTAATGGATTCTTTAGGTAATTATATCTTTATAAATATATACTATAACCCTATATCTAGAATACTAAGGGGCGAGATACATTGTCGCAAAACGTAAGTTAGATTCTCAACGGAATCTTCACTAAAACTCAACTAACTACCTATATCCAACTTTTTATATAATAGAGCTATAATATTACCACAACGTGGAGGCGATAGAGAAGACAAAGAGCTTTTACCTCGTAGTATTTTAGAGATAATTAGACCTAGAGAAGTACGTAAGTTTTAGCAGTAAGGCAAAATCGTGACAAAACTAGACTAAAACTGACCGACTACCTATATCTAACTTCTCGTAGAATAGAGCTACAATATTGCTATAATATAGAGGCGATAGAGAAGAAAAGGAGCTTTTAGCTTATAGTATTTTAGAGATAATTAGACGTAGAGAAGTATATAAGATATGGCAGTGAGGTAAAATTGCGACCAACAAGTTTTGCGACCGATGAAAATGTAACTAATAAAAATGCAACCAACAAAAATATAACTAACTAGCTATAATATTGTTATTTAAAGCAATAGATAGAGAAATTAAAGAGCTCCTACTTTATAGTATTTTTATAATAACTAGACGTTATAAAAGGGTTAAGATATAGCGTTGTAATGGAAGAGTTGTCGCCTAACAAAAAACAATAAGTTTGTATACAAAGGGGGCCCATAAGCTCTCAGACCCTCGGGGAGAAATTCCTCTCGGTGTGATCTGATTGGTCCAGGAGTCCACAGGACTAGGGTAAGGTCCACAAGCGTGGTGCTAGTCCTTCCACGTCGTAGCGCAATTTCTCCCCGGGGGTCTGATTTATGAGATAACCTTAGTGACGCGAGGGACCGACACCCCCTTTGATTTGGCTTAGTTCCCACCACATCTAGTTAGAACGTCACGTGTGTTTGGCTCGTATGCATTTACATCGCGAAAACCAAACTTTTAAAATGCAACTTTTGTGACTACACCACCTTAATCAAGTCTTGATTTTAATTATAGTACAAGTAGTAAGGTTTAAATTAAGGTCGGAATGCACCAAAGGGCCCCTCAGCAAAGTCCTGCTGAAAGGGCAAGGCCCCCCGACCTCTGTAAGCCTGTTGAATATTGCCGCCAATACTTGGCAATGCACTCGCAGTATTATCTGCCACACGGGGACACAGGTGTATGAGGGTGTGGACTTCATGAGTTGGAGTCGTCATGAAGAACGAATATACTACCTGTACTACTACAGCCATAGTAAAGATGGGGACAGGTAACGTGAGCGATAGGGTTATGACGGCATAGTTATGATGGTCCCTAACAAATTTTGTCCGTGCGCAGTTTTGATGTCCCAAGCCGTCATAGCCATACTGACCGTCATAACCCTATCGCTCACGTTAAGGCAAATGCGAGTCCGGTACCCCTCCCCCTGGTACATTTCGTCCTACTGTTATCGATAAGGACTGGCTAATAGAATCAATAGGATCAAGGCTCTGTGACCACACTATGGTATCCGGCGAAAGTATTGTACATTGTCGGTGCGTTGCAGGGGGGTTGAGTGGCTTGCGGCTTATTTTTAATTCACTTTTGCGGCAAATGAAAAGGGAGGACAATTAAGAAGGTTCATGTTTTCTATACAAACCGGCTTTCTTATTGGTGTAAAATGCTCTGCAAGGAACCCTTGCAACGCACCGACAGTGTACTTTTGATTCTGGTGTTCGCGCACGGTCCGTAGGACAAGGGATAGGCGCGTGACACGATGTTGCTCCCTTAACCAAACTACCAACCTAGCTTTCAAGTGTATCATACCACTCACTCGAAACTAAGCAAGGATAGAAAAAGATATTCGCGAAGCAGGGTAAGCATATGCTAAACTAGGTATGCAGGACAAGCATAAAATACACTGCAAATCCCATATCCCTTCATCTTTTCCGAAAAAGAGCCAAGCCCTCTCCCTGTCATCCCAATAAAAATACCGATCCCAACCCTCAAAGTTCCAATATCAACCTACCCACCCTACCCCATGCAATATCAGACTATACACCAACCAGCCCAAGGCAAAAAAGTATACCCGAAAGCGATATGATGCCATCTCCCCAATGCCGCGAAGTCCCAAAGTTCCAAATCCGACAACCATAAACGCCAACACAGGACAGGCCAAGCGAACCCTCCCATCCCGCCCAAACGCCAAAACACCGCTTTGCGACCATGACATCGTGCGTTTTACCCGTAACACCCGCTTTAACCACTCCTACCATTCAAGCAAATGCAGAGGCCGCTCACGCATACCTCACGCTATTCTGCCGGTAAGCCGGCGGCGGCGGCGGCTGCCCGCCCGGTCCGTCATACCAGCCCGCGTTCTGCTGCGGGAACAGCGGGCCCTGCGAGCCGTACGGGCTGCGGGCACCGCGAGACCCGTTCCAGCGGGGCGGCGCGGCGTAGGGACGGCCGTAGCGCTTTATGTTGCGGCGGCGCTTAAAGCAGCGGTAGATGCAGCCAAGGATGGAGAAGAGTATTAGGCCGCCGACGGCCGCCGCGATGCCGATGACGAGCGTTTTGTGATCGTCGATCCAGGATTTCACTTCTTTGCCGAGAGAGGAGCCGCTGCAGACGCCCTGGGGTGGTTGTTAGTGGTGTTTCTGGGATGAGAAGGGTGGAAAGAAATGGAATGATGAAGGATAGAGACAGAATCTTAACTGAAAGTGAGGGGAAAGGGGATTTTGCCTACATTCTCGCACTTCCCGCCACCCCCACAAGGGGTCCCGTCCAAGAAGTTCTGCTGAAGGCCATAACATACGCCAGCGCCAAATTGCGGTGATGCGCAGCTCAATTGGCAGTTACTGCTGTCGCAAGCATAGGTATCATTACCTTTGGTATACGATCCCATAACTGTCTTACACTGCTGGTCACGCGACGTGCATTGTCCACTCGTGCACTGAAGACCTGAGTCACAGCTTGACCCATCCGGTTGCGTTTTGTCTGCAGGGCAGTATGGCGACGATCCGGTGCAGGTTTCGGCTGGGTCGCAGACGCCAGTGCTAGCGCGACACACGGTGTTATTTGTTGCGAGCTGGCAGTTTTTGCAACAGTCTTCGTTAGAGTCGTCGCATACGGCGTTGTTCTTGAACTTGCATGTTTTCGCGTCACAGCATTGGTTATCTCCGCATCCGGATGTGCCGCCGCAATCGCAGTCTTCGCCCTGTTCAACGATGCCGTTGCCACATTGTTGACCGGAGATTGTAGTGACGCCTTTATTATTTGTCAGGCATGTTGTTTTGACGCTGTTACGGCCAATGGCAGAGCAAATGTTGCCGATAGAGCAAGGAGAGAATTTCGTAATGCCTTGACCGGTGGACGGGTTCATAATATATTGCTCGCCGGCATCACAAGTCGAGGCGCTGAGAGGACAGCATTGCTGCGCACTGACGGTTGTTTTGTCTGCACAAGTTTGAGAGGTACAGTCGTGGACGGCTCCAAAAGTATGGCCAGTTTCATGACTGCGGAGCGTAAGCAAAGTTGAAAAAAGGCTTAATTATCGCCGGAAAACTTACGCAATAACCTGCCATTCAGTAGATGTCCTTACTACAACATTTGCACCAGCTACTGTCTCAGAGCCAGTAGTAGAGTTGGAGCCTTGAGCCCCGGTAACGCATGCCTGGCCTAGCCAAGCCAGTCCTACTGCGGAACCAGTGTTACAGGTACTTAGCAAAGTCCAATGAGAATTCCCATCCTGTTGAGACCCTCTCCACTGCGAAAAAAGATTCAATCGTGCCTGAATGTCTACACTAGAACTACACGCTTGATTCCAAGGTGTGACGGGAGGTGGGGTTCCGGGACATGTCGATTCGCTCACGGTGAGATTGGCCAATCCGAGCGAGATATTAAAGGAAGTTTCGTATAAACTCGAAGCTGAATTCATCTGAGTAATTACGTTTTGCCGTGCGGCTTCGGTTGAATTGAAGGATCCGGTATATGTACAATCAGTAGCTACACCAACTAGGGCAACTTTTCGAGTAGATGGGCAGCCAGCTGTGTTGCCAATGGTAGAGACGAGATTGACACCTGCAGAATTGCCTCCTCCAGATGGGTTATCGAGCTGTCGTTTTCCGAGAAGTGAAGATATGGGAGTAGTCCAGAAACCATCATCCCGTTTCAGCATATTCGCATATACAGGATGATCGGGCATGAGGTTGAACTCTAACGAGTCCGAGCTGCAAGCATAATGAGATTCTGCATCTCGTTTTAGTTCTGCGTGAGCCTGATCGCTAGAGATATCCGAATCCCTAAAGACGACCATGTATTCATCATCAGCCCACTCCAACTCCGGGTCCAGCTGATGCTTTGTTTGCTTGTAACTTGAACTGAGCTGAACATGGTGATGATCATGATGGACGGTAAAAGCGCCTTCGAATAATGGACTTACGCCATCCCGCCTTACGACGATTCTGGCCCAGCCCACGTTCGACCACGATCCATCTCTTCCCTTCAACCAGGTAGTGCCCTTGTAGACCTTGTGTTCCAGACGATTTATTGATTCCGTCTTGATAACATTGCCATCCAGGCCGAGATATTGGACCGTAGCGCCATCGGCAATAATATCATGGTTCGGCTCCAAGCTCAGCCTTATACGGTTGTCATAGAGGTCGAAGGCGAGGTCAAAGGTAGAGATAGCGGTAACGCGGTGGTTCTGTGTGAGTATTGATGGATTCTGAGCGATTCCGAGCGCTTTGAGGGGATTTCGAGCTGTGGAACTACCAGCGACGAACGAGAGACTGGCAGCGACTGCAGCGACGGCGCGGAGAATTAACATAACTGGAACCTTCCAGGCACCGTGACTAGGAGATTGTGTAGGAAAGTTGAGCAAAGGATTCAGCAACAGTAGAGGCGAGCGAGAGACATGGGTGGTGTATAGAGGTGAATTGTAGAGATTTTCATCAGCGTTGCTGCTGAACATAAAGAAGGGTGTGGAGGATCAGCATCGACACAGCCCCAAATCTTGCGTCTTGGCCTCTCGTGTTGGCGAAGAAACGGGGCGAGGAGGGTTCTCGGCAGGCATCATCCGGAACACAAGTAAAACACAAGGTACACCACCAAGCACTTTTATATGAGCCGCAAGCCGAAAGAGCATCACTTTGGACATCGTATTCAAAACTATATGAGTCTTGTTTCCAAACAAATTCATTGAGGTATAGTTGTCACCAACATGCAAGCCCCTTCTCTATTCGTGCCGCCTGCACTAAGCCTCCACGCCTCGTACATAAATCCTCACCTAAGCAGCCCAGTTTATTAATTCGCCTCCCCACTCGGGCCAACCTACTTCCTCTTTGAGCTGTGCACTGTATCGATAATCTTGTCGACAACACTGGGATCCGAGAGCTGTTAATGCAAAATTAGCATCGCGATATGAATTATTAAGCGTAAAAGGGAACCTACGGTCGAAGTATCACCCAGCTGGTCCTCCTCGCCGGCCAGAATCTTTCGCAGAATGCGACGCATGATTTTACCTGACCGGGTCTTGGGTAGATCCGGGACGATGAAGACGGCTTTTGGTGCTGCGAACGGACCAATTGATTTGCGGACCTGAAGAATGAGATCTTTCTTGGTCTGGTCGCCGGTCTCGTTGCCATCTTTCAGCGCAACGAAAGCATTGACTGCTTGTCCAGTAAGCTCATCCGCAATACCGACGACTGCCGCCTCAGCAACAGTGTCTGTTATTAAGGTGTCAGTAAAATTTGTTCTCTCAATCAGTTCCATAAGAAGCTTCACTCACGATGCTCGATGAGCGCGGCTTCGATTTCTGCTGTTGAAAGTCTGTGTCCAGACACGTTGACAACGTCGTCCACACGGCCTCGAATCCAGTAGTAGCCTTCATGGTCACGGCCAGCACCGTCGCCAGTAAACTACATATTCAAAGTCAGTATTCATACTATCGGGCGGATAGGTCGAGTTAACTCACGTAGTAGCCCTTGTATACATTCAGATATGTATCCATATACCTCTTGTGTGCTCCCCAGACAGTTCGGGCCATGCTTGGCCACGGCTGCTTGAATGCAAGTACACCCTCAACATCATTTCCGTGGATTTCCTCGCCGGAGACGGGATCAATGATGGCTGGCTCAATGCCGAAGAAGGGGAGCGAGGCAGATCCAGGCTTTGTTGGTGTCACGCCACCCAATGGGGTAATGACGTGAGAACCAGTCTCAGTTTGCCAATATGTCTACGATAGCGTTAGGAAATACTTAGAACATGACCTCCGAAATATAGTAAACTTACGTCTACAACATGTGCTTCTTCCTTGCCAACAACCTCGAAGTACCATTTCCACACCTCGGCAGCAATGGGTTCACCCACAGATCCAAGAACCCTGAGATTCTTCATCCGGTGCTTAACGTGCTGATCACCAGCACGCTTCAGTAAACGTAGAGCCGTTGGCGCGACGTAGAACTGGGAAACATTGTGTTTCTCAACAACATCCCAGTATCGAGAAAAGTTGGGATAAGCAGGAGTGCCTTCGAAGACAACCGTTGCCACACCAAGTAATAATGGCGCATAAACCACATAGGTATGTCCAGTAATCCAGCCAACATCACCGCCGCAGAAGAAGACGTCGTCCGGGTGGATATCAAATACGTACTTGCCAGTCGCCGCGGCACCGAGGAGGTAGCCTCCGGTAGTGTGCATAACGCCCTTTGGCTTGCCAGTCGAACCTGACGTGTATAGCAAGAACAGAGGATCTTCGGAGTTCATGGATTCAGGGGCGATGTAGGCCGGGAACTTGTCAACCTCCTCGTGCCACCAGTAATCCCGACCTTTGGTCCAGGGCACATCTGCGCCAGTACGCTTATAGACAAGGCAGTGGCTAACGCCCGGGCACTGCTTAAGAGCTTCATCGACAATCTTCTTTGTGCCAATTACCTTTCCACCACGTTTCCCCTCGTCCGTGGTGATGATCACCTTGGACTGCGCATCTAAAATACGATCGCGGAGGGAGTCCGACGAGAAACCGGCAAAAACGACTGAGTGGACAGCACCAATACGCGTGCAAGCAAGGAAAGAGATAACGGCCTCGGGAATCATGGGTAGGTACAGCGCAACTGTGTCGCCCTTCTTCACACCCATCTCCTTCAACACATATGAAAGCTTCGAGACCTCGCGGAGAAGCTCTCCGTAGGAGATCGTGCGGCCATCACCACTCTCATCAGCTTCGTAGATAATAGCGGGCTTGTCAGGGTTCTTGAACGCGTGTCGATCCACGCAGTTGTAGCTGGCGTTTAGGCGGCCCTCAAGAAACCAGGCGTTGTCGCCATTGGCGAAGCCGCCAGAATGCACAGTCTGAAAGTCACGCTCCCACGTGAGGAGTTCGCGCGCCAGCTTGCCCCAGAACTTCTCAGGCTCCTGGATGGACTCCTTGTACATCTGCTTGTAGTGATCGAGGCCATCTAGATGCGGTTTCGAGTGTGGGTGCTTGCTGCGCGGTGGATTAGCGGACTTGTTACCCTCTTGGTGCCCCCCCAAGTCTCGGCGTCGCGAGGCTGCCCCGTTCTCCCCGGCCGTGTCGCAGAAGCCAATTGTTCATGCGAATTGAGGTGCATACTCACTCGAAGAAGGCTTTAGGTACGTGGAAGGTGTTGACCTCGTGGGCTTCCGCCACGACGGGGATTGTGGCCTTGGTCGCGCCTTCAGGCATTTTTGTGTATGGCGGGTTTTGGAGGGGCAGCTGGTGGTGTGGTTTTTACGCGAGGCAGGTGGGGTGAGGGAGCTTTCGACTTGGAGGGCCCGGCCACAGTCAGCGGCAGCGGCGAAGAATATATATCGATTCCCGGGTAAAGGGTAACAACGTGTAGATTGCAGTATCCGAAGCTGCAAGAGACCGAGTGGTCTGCACAGTGATAGTTGCTAGGCACCTTCTCTTTTGCAACGAACAAAGAGAGCCAGGGTGGGGATTCCTCTGCTTGACGGGGAGAGGGGGGAGCTTTGTCTACCTAAGGTATTTTCCGCGAGGAGAAGGATGACGAAAATAGAGACCTAGCTCTTCTTTGTCCGGCGCACTCCCTTTGGACCGGCTTCCCGCGACCGTTTATGAGACCTGGTGACTGCGAGAGACAACCAGAGTGGCGGGCTGGCGGCACAAAATACGCTGCGGAATTAGAAGTATTGGATGCGCATGCCCCTGCATCAATTTCCTGGCTGCTTGCTATGTGCCCAGGCTTGCGTTTTCTGTTTCGGTATCCGTAAGAGTGCCAGCCTGGCTGGCTTGAGTTGCAGGGCTAGGCAGCACTAAACATCGGCTCTTCGCACTCCGAAACTCTCTTTGATTCCATAGCAACCTTAGAATATTCGATATTACTTAATTATGGTCCAAGGTGCGGCGCTATCACAAGCACTGCATGTCTAAGGCTACAATCAAAAACAGACAAGCTCAGGGCTCACTCCCGAACCACGCGAAACTTGCAAGCATCTAGCCTGGCCGAACAGGTCCAACAACCAGCACGGTTGCCGCTTCGGACTTGGGGAAGTACACTTGGGCTGGCCCGAGGCGTTGGCTCATGATAACCGATGTCGTTGCTTCTTGAGAGCATTCTGGGCTGCACGCGACATTTTCAGACCCGGGCTGGTGGAGTTTATATAGGGGTCTTGCTGTATGTAAGATGCTAGTGTAAGGATTCCTGGCGAGGATTCTGAGGTATTTGGAAGGATCTCAGATGCGAATATGACGACTCTCGCTAAATCTCAGTTCGCGGTCAAGATGCCTGCGGGGCTCCGCAGCCAATTCTCCGTCCTCGCCGGCCAGCCTTGAGTCCTGCATATCCCTTCCCACGCTGGCGTCCACAGCTTGGCGCCAAGCTGTGGACGCCAGCGTGGGAAGGGATAGTTCGACCGCTCTGTTATCGACGCCTCTGCCGTCCAGCAAACGGCTCGATCGCAACGCGACTCGTCCGCCTATCTTTGACAGACCTGCATGCAAACGGCACAGAGGTGCGTGACGTTTTTTGGGTTATATCCGTCTTGGGGTCCGTCTGCCCAGCCGAGCCGGGAACTCCTTGTCTTGCCGACTACGCGACGAGATTTTGTTAACATCCGTGCCGCAATACGGCAATGCTTACCCGCTTTTGCAGTCATGCTAGATGTTCCTTCATGCCTTTTCTCAAAACTTGGTTAGCTTCATTATCAGACTGAGCCTCAATCGACCTCAACAGGATAAGTGGACGGCACACAATGTTGAAGAATGAACTTTCTCCAGTCCACACAAACCCAGAGATCTAAACTTGGTGTGAGTCACATTAGAGAACTTGGCGAGCCTAAGTCAACGAGGTAGGACGGACTACTCTGCACTAATTCTACTTGACTTCTACTTGTAATTTAGCTTTTGTGCTGATGCGAGAGTACCGAACAGGGGCACGAGCGGTGACTCCAAAGCAAGCAATCCCGTTCCATTCAGAACGGCAATTCTCAACCAATCGACTGAAAACTTAGCCTCATCATTTACGGTAGTATACCATGATTTCAACCGGTAGCTACTCACAATTCGACCGGTCATTTTGCGATAACCAGTTGAAAGTATAAATCTTTCACATGATCGTACGCAATTTTTAACCTCACGGCCATCGACAAATATCACTCAGAGCATCGCGCACCAGACACATGCGAGAATTTTGTACTCCTTTCTAATATTTCTATTACCTGCGGACCGATCATCCAATATGGCACCAGCAAGAGACCAAAGTAAGAGCGAGCCGCACTGTATTCCGTTAGAACAAGATAATCTCAGGAGAGGTACCGTGTACTTCTCTCATCTCAAATTACTTTAGCTAATTTTAGTTACGAGCAGTTGAGCATGAAACCCTTGACGCTCGTTTCCTACGGACTCCACCATCTGACGATCCTTGGACTCCATTCAGGTGCTCAAGCACTGGTCAACAAAGAACTCAGAGTAGCAATTCTGGGAAGGTTTTTTTGAATGGGAATGAGCCCGTGGCTTTCGATGGTCAATTAGATGGCGCAAGCATACCGAGCGTAGAAAAATGAGTCGGCAGCAGGGTCATTGTGTATAGGTGCTGGATACCGCGGTGGAGTGGCAATGCCTGTTCTAAATACCTCCCGGGCGGTGTCCCCCGAGTTGATATCGCAAAAAATAACAGTAATTTCAGAATTTCTATCTACTGTTGTGGAGAGCCATAATTGTGGGGATTGCTTGATTGTGATGCGTAATTGGAATTCGGAGAGTATGTCCGGCGGATCTGCCAAGCCTGATCCGGCACTATAGGTATTTAGAGCGGCTCAGAGGGCCAGAACGTCGGTGATCTACACGTAGTCCCTCCCGTTTGGCCGTGACGATGTTCCCATCCAAAATCACCGGTTGTGTTTCCCAAACCAACCGGTCAACAAATCGGACCCCACGATAAAGTCTCTCTAATTTTCTTCATCATGCTTGATTTGATCGCTCAAATGTCAACATGCGCTCTGATGAACCAGAAAATGTCGCTACCTCTCCTCCAGGCTTATGGAGGATGGAATACCATCAATTCAACGACTACATAGAGCCGCTGCGTTGCGAGAATCTATGCTCTTCACAACAATCTGAGCTTCCTGAGCACAGCGAGGCCAGCGGGACCAGTTTAGCGCTACTGCATACCTCTCCAGCATTCTCTTTAAACGAATCTATTTTGGGCGACTACTACATTGATAGCGATCCATTTTTAACTTTTGATGGTCTTGACGCTCCTCATGATTCAAGATCAAGTGGCCAGCTTATCTCAGGGGAGGGACTTGCGACCAACGATATGCGGAAAGAGACACTTCACTTGCCAGAGGGGCATTCTGCAGACATCACTTATTCAACAGCGAACCTACCTATGGACTTTCAATTACATCCTGATATCGGGTCCTCCTCCAATGTTAATACGACTTGTGCATCAGGAATTGCGCTAGCAGCAGATTTTCATCACAATCCATTATTAGACCCAGATAGTCCGTCCGTACGCTCAACAAGCCTGCCCAGCAGCTGGGAGATTATCCAAAGACCCACCAGCATGTCGAAATTCTCGCAACGAGATATATCTAAATCTGCCGAGGAAGGTGGAGTGGAGAAAGAGCATGAGGTACCACCTACATTCGGTCCTGTAAAGCATACTGCACCAAAATGTAAGAATACAAGACGCAAATTCAAACAGCATGAAAGACAAAAGATGAATCTAGTCCGGCGCAATAGAGCCTGCATTCGTTGCCAATGGTTAAAAGAAGACGTATGTCCGCCTTATCCCTACAAATAGGACCACGGCTGATATCACACACAGTGTGGGGAGGGGCACCCTTGTCCCAGGTGCCAAGGCTCATTAGCAATTGCGAAGATATGGCGGATGCCTTGTTTCAAGGGTCGTATAACGGATGCTGAACTTCATAGAACAGGTTACTACCCGGCCTTCTAAATTTCAAATTAACAAATTTCCCTAACAAAAGTTTGCTCAGGTGCCCTAAGTTTCCCTGGTGGGATTAGGAAAGTCACCACGTTTGCCAGCAATCGCAAGTTATCTATCAATCTGTACAATGCCGGTTTTGCCAGTGGTTCTCAACCAGCCAGCATGCGGCCCGCTTTTAAAATCGTCTTGCAAGAATTTATTCCACTAGAAAGCGACTCCCTCAGCAAGAAATGGAACCACGGCGACAAAATTGTAGAGCTAAAGCTTCCTGCTTTCGCTATTGCGAAAGGCCAGCAATCTGCAACCGAAAGAAGCTTAGATGATCTGTTGAAAGTACACCAGTTGTTACTTCTGCAAGAATTAGGTCACAGCCAGGACAAAGTTGCCGCTCTTACCCTGGAGGAGGCTATACGCCACCATCAGAAGGTGACGATTCCGTAAACCATATATCATGTAACCCTGACTCATTTTATAGTGGGAAATGGTACATGGAGCACTCACTCTTTGCGTCATTACACGTCTAGCCTCGAAAAGTTTCAATATCACGGGCGACGAGACGCTTGGTATCTCAAAAGTAGAAGATCCTCAATCTCCATACTATAATCGGAAGCCGATCCCGCCGCTTTTGGATGCACAAATTGATCATATATGGATAGCCAAGATGTCGAAAGTAAAGAAGAGAGTCCTGAGTGAGCTCAAGAAGAGGGTGTTTGCGACGCGGGAGAAGAAACGCGAAAATTGGTATCCAATCTTCTTGGCTATTTTTGTGCTAACGTGGAACTTGGAATTCTTGTATCAAAATCAAAATCGGCAGTTGGAGCGTTACTGCGAGAAGGCAAGTACCTATCCTCCAACCTTGACCGACCAAGGCCTAACACTGCATCAGAACCCTCAACAATCATATCCCCCCAAGGTGGTTAGCATGATGGAAAGCTGGAAGCACTCTGCTGAGAATTTGAGAGCCCATTTTCATTCTATGTGTCAGGGGCAGCTGCCCTTTTTGGAAGATTGGGACGTTGAGGAGACGCAGAGGGCTGCTGGTATTGACAGCCTGGCTGTCAACTACCTTAAACAAATGAAGTTAATCATTTCTGAGAGATGTATGTGGCGCTTCGTTTAATATGTTATGTGGGCACTAAAAGACGGAGCAGTCCATCCTCCTACGAGAGGCGTAATCCCCTCAAACTCATCACCCGCTTGGACCTCAGCCCTTTTTCTACACAACGAATAATTATGATTAGGCCGGTAACTCTTCACTCAGTGCTCTAGCGAACTTACCTTGATACATAGCTTATTATCGATCTCAGCCTGTAGTTTAACCCCCATAGATGTCCTTCATCATACTTCCGGAGGCCACATCGCATGTTACTCATACATACCTTTTAAATCCATAGCTCTTATTTGATTCTTATCTGTGGCCGTCCTTAGAGGTGTAAACTTTCTTAATCTCACCTGCATAGATACAGCACAAGCTTAAAATTCAACGTCATTACGGCCGTCTTGCTAGAATACTTTGAATAACAGCAGCAATATCATAACTTGAGGAAACCCAATCTCGGTACACACCCACAAATTACGTTTCAGCGCTTCGTTAGCGCATAAATATTCTCTACAACAATCATATTTCTTTGATCTTCAGCAGAAGTCATAAAAAGAACACTCAACGCCAAAGCATGCGACGCCAGAACTTGGGACACTAAAAACCAACTAAAAGAAAATCCTCATAAGTAAGAAATCCCCCAGCCTTCTGCACTAATTTCCACCCCATTTAACTCTGAACTTGATCCTACTGGCCACGATCACCGCTTCTCCGTCCATGTAGTATAGTTCGGTTCCGAATGCATCTTGGGTGTGCCATAGAGTCTCTTTTCTTTCATAGATCAATCAATACACGAGTTCTTCTTTCCTGACATCTGCGCACGGACTTCAGATCGACACAATTACATTGAGCGTTTCCGGCAGTCTGGCGTGTGATGAAGGCAGAAATACTACGTGAATATAAACTGGAGCTGTGCTGGTTTCCGAAGGCCTTCCTCCGTTTCGTAGAACAACGGCGGATGACTTCTCTGCCCTAATCCCGCTCCAACGTCTGTCTTGATTTAATTCAACTCTATTCACACTAGCCACCAATGCTATTTCTCATGCGTAATATTTCACTACCTTATTACTTCCTGAGGGCGGGTTGTAGGCCATCTCTACGCTCACGGCTTAGAATCTAACGGCTTCCCGCGAACTGCTGACACCCGACCAAGTTCTGGATGCTCTTTTCTTTCATGATTTAATTTCGCATCGCTCCGCCTGAAAGTCTTTCCGCATCCTGCACTTGAGCAGGGATATTCTCGTGCGTGTGATCCAGGTGCACCATGCTTAATCCGTATATGTCTTGACATATTGCCTTTCCGAGCCTCTCCCGTAAATACTTGGTTACAGTCCGGATATGGGCAGGACTCGAAGGTTATTCTCAGCTGTGACGCGTCTAATCCAGGTACTGGATAATGAAGAATCGGGAACGCCTGCAGTGCAAGTTGTCCCAGGGAAGAAGAGGATGGACCGCTCACATTACGATGCCTTATATACGTATATTAGAATATATAAGCTGTTATGAAGTTTTTGCTAATAGAATGACTTACTGTTGGCTGGGTATTTCGAGGCTTTTTACTCCAGAATGTCGATGAGACCAACTCAGTGGCAATTGGCTGTTTCGATACATCCCCTCATCCCCGTCAGCAGAAGCTCTGTATGCAGATTGATATACATCAGGAAGCTGCCTGTCTCGATTTTTGCAGGAGTCTGTGAGCCCTGTAATGCATCCGACTGGGTCTCTAGATGCCCTTAGCAAAACTAAAAGGGACGCGATAATATTCTGATAGGCGTCATATTTGCCACCGCCTAGTACGCCTATATCAAGGGAGAAGCAATTAATGCTAGACTTTTGGATGACTATTAATGGTGGTTAGGTAAGTCGTCTTAGGTAGAGAGAGGATACCTACGAGTGAGTAAAATTGCACAGGTTTGAAAGGCAAAACCGTTCTCCGGTTCTATAGGACCCGGGGCTCCCATGATATATTCTAACTGCATCCATTGAGTCTTTGGTTGGCCACAGAGAGCATGAACCTGATCAAGAACTAGACCTCTCTCATGTTTTGACGGTAATTGCAAAATCAAACGTTGTCCATCAAGACAAATCTCTTCTTGGGCGTGTTTAAAGTCTTTCCCTAGCGCGAGAGTTATAATTTGTGCCAAGAACAAAAGACGGATTATAATGTAAGAATTAAATGCATCAGGAGCTCCCAGCAATAAATTAATTACTTGTAACCCCTCAATAACAGCAAGGTGGGATTCCTGTTGCATGCCAAGAGCTGTTAAAATTCCCCGTAAAGGAGACGAGTAGAGTCCATGTGCGGCTGATAACACCTTATTAACAAGGGTACAGGGGTGTTGTTGTGAGAGAGAATATGTGTCGAAATAAATGTTCTCAGAATTGACCTCTAAATGAGGGAGTGCTGCAAGAGAGATATCTTCCATGTGCGTCGTTAGATGTGCTACAACGGAGTCTTTCCCGCTGCCTGTCTCTTTTAGGCAGAGCGGGCATTCTTGGTTCGGCCAATCAGGCGCCAAACCATGTTCTGAGCCAATGTGATCAGTCCACAGCTCACGGTCAGGGAAGTCAATTGAGTTGTGGTGGCAGTTCATGTAGAGGCACACATATGGCCGCAGATCAAGATAGAGATGCTCCCTGGAGACTTTAGTAATTTATCGTCAAAGGCGAAATAGCCAACTCACTTCCACTTTTGATTGGTTTTGGCACATACGTAGTTCCCACAAGCATGACATAGAAACGGCCAGCCTTCCTTAGCTTCTTTTGGGAGAGGAGGGATTCGAGACTCATTACTACCCATAAAGCTTGACATGTGAGATTTAATTCTCGGCGCATATGCGGCTCCAGCTAGAACCGAGCTGCTCAGCCCTGAATCGTGAAACATTGATTCAGCAAATGCAGAAGGTGCCATGCCATTTGCCCTTCCTACTTGAGGCAGCTCCTGCGCTGTAGCATTAGTGTTTGCCTTTCGCTCATCCAGGATGCGTTGATATCGCTCCCGGTTAGCTTTTCCAAGAATGTTTACCAAATCCAGACTTGCTCGGGGGAAATTTGCGCTGATCAGACTAGCATAATAGTCATGAGCATCCTTTCCCTCTAGAGCCGGGATCGCTGGAATATGGCAGTCATCGTATTCTGGGTCAGTTGCAGGACACTCAATCGAATTGTTCAAATCTATAAGACATTGAGTGTATGTCTTAATGTCTTCAGCAATGTACCGAATGTTGTCGTTTGGATAATCGTATTCCACATCATCGGAGTCACTCTCGCTTCCATCATTAATAACACTCTTTGATTTTTCGATCAGAGTTGCAATTCTAGTACCGTGCAAGAAAGATGCTTTAGCATCCTCTTCGTCGCGAAGGATGTAGGCCGTTAGCCCTAGAGAATGGTTAGTCCTATTTGGTTCTAAACACCTCAGGAGAAGACTTGCGATGATATATGACCTCGCTAAGTGAAGTGAGCGCGAGCAAAACTGTTTGCTGAAGATCTATTGATCTTTGAAGGACGATATCCAGTTGTCCACTGAGGATTCCATGACCATCTGCCCATAGACAGAGAGTGTGATAATTACGCTCAAGAATTGTTTTCTCTTTTGGGGCAATTGACAGGTCTTGCTTGGCTAATCCTAGTAATTCAGAGTAGATATCAATGCAGCCTTGAAAGAGTTGACCAACAATCCCTAGCTTTCCGGCAAGTACTGGAGTGGAGGTCGTTTTCTGCCAGCTCACGGTTTCGAACAGTAGTCGTTCCTCCTCCTCCACAGTTTGCAATTTTGATATCTGATCTGATCTAGGCTTGCATTCGAGATCTTCTGACCGTTCTTTGAACCTTTGGACTGCCTCAGAGTGAGCTAACGTAGCGGGCCACCTCATGCACGAGGTAGGCACGTGCATGAGGTAGCTCGCTGCGTTAAACTGTTCTACTGAATTTTTAGATAAAGACAGACGGTAATTCTGCTGTGCGATTCCGCTCTGACCTCGCTTTTGTTCCGCGTCATCTGGAATCTGCTCCTCGTCTTCACGTGGAGACTCAGCTCTGCCAAGCCTGATTGGATCAGCCTCAGAGACGGATATCATTACGTCATTGCACTGTGCCGCGGTGATTTTGAATTTCGATCCGTAAATTCCGAGCTGGAGCACTTTTAATCTGAGGGCAGCTTTGTTCCTTCTCGCGCATTTCCTATAGATTAGGTATGTGTGAGGATTTTGTGCAATTGTTGACTTATGCTGGTAGCAAGGCTTGGCCATAATCGATGCTTACCGGTGAGAGGTTAGAGTGGCGGAGCAGCGAGGCTTAATCCGAGGCATACCTCAAGGCAGGTTAGGACGGATTAAAATATTTTCGCTTAACTACTCAGATGCCCCGGAAAGGACCAAATTGATTCTTTTTTCTGCTTCATGAAAGCCTCAATATGTCCGGCTTTGAAGCCGTCGGCGTTCTCTTCGGGGTTTTACCTATACTAATCGAAGTGGTTAAGGGCTACGCACGGCTGTCGGACAAGATCCACACTTTTCGTCATTACTCGAGAGAAGTAATGAGTGCACAGGTCCGACTCAAAGTCCATAAGCAAATCTTTTATAATGAATGCCGCTTGCTTCTCCGCCTTGTGGTTGAAGATGACCAAAAAGCTATGGACATGTTAGAGGATACGTCAGACGAACGCTGGCAGAGCAAGGAATTGAATGATAAAATGAATAGCTGTTTGAAAGGCAATTTCGAGTTGTGCACAAGCATAATAGAGGGCTCACAGATGACACTTGAAGACTTGGAAGCGGAATTGAAAAAGTTTGATGTCTTAGTCGGGCAGAAATTGGAGGTTGACAGTCAGAACATTCTCCTCGTTAGCCAATTCTAACTTCATCCAGGGCGAATCTCTTAAAGCAGCGCCTATACGCCGTCTCCGCAATTCCATTAAAGTCCCTTTCCAGAAGTCAAGGTTTGAAAAGAGTCTTTCTGATCTGCGAGATCGTAACTCCGAACTTTGTCAGCTCCGTTCCCATCTTAGAGATTTCCAGAGCCAGCGAACGCACCCCGCAGGCACTTCTGTGGCGCGCAAGACGCTACCTTCCCATATTACAGCCATACAGCAAGCATCACAGAAACTGCATGAAGCTCTATCAAATGCGTGGTGTTGTAGCGATCTGGCTCATATGAGACATTTTGCAAAGTTATGCTTAGATGCGGAGGTGGGAGCTGGAGTTCGCCTCAAGTTGGGTATTTCATGCCACGGAAAAGAATCCGACAAGAGTGAAAGGTATTTGAGTCATTCCATACATACATGTCCGAAAGCCGAATTCCTTTTGGTTACCAATCACTTCTTTGAGGCTAATCACGTCACTAGCAACGGAACTGTCGAACCTCCAATCTGGTTATATGTGCAGTCGATGAGTATTCAAGCAACTGCCAGCCATATTGGCGTACCTAGAGATGGTAGACAATTATACATCTCTAAAGAGCAAAGTAGTTACTGTCAGGGCTGTGTTTCTGACTCCAAGAAGATGTCATTTCCTCAAGATCTCGAGGATTGCCGGCCAGCTAAGCCAAAACGGAGAAGGTTAGGGTTTTTAACCACTAACGTGGAAGGCGAAGAGATTGAATACCTGAAAGATGCACAGTGTACTCTTACCGCTTGTAGCACAGAAGAAACAAATCTCCGTCAGACGAATAATTTCTGCCATTACCTAAAACAGAAGCCGCATCAACATAGGACTACATTCACCAAGCACTGTATAGGATATCTGGAAACTCCTAACTTTTTCAAACACAAATTCTGGCTCGATAAAGGACAAAATGTTGCACGCAATCGATCACAAGATGTGGCTTGTAATGCCATCTTTTCTATCCCGGACTTGATGGCGCAATCTGCAGATGAGACGCTTACAGTTGTGGACCAGCTGAAGCTCGCCCACAAAACTGCTGTTGCTATTCTCCAATTCAACACAACTCCATGGCTCACTCAAAAGTGGCGATTACACGATTTGTGCTACTTTGGAACGCACAGCAAATTCAGCGAGGAAGTCGTACGCTCTCTCCACCTCAGCTCGCAAATCTCAGACTACAGACAAAAGCCACAAGTCATGCCAATGGAAGGACTGGAGACTAACGCTACACATTTCTATACTTTCTCTGAAGAAGAATACCTGGGAATCAACAATCCGACACTCTTCAGCTTAGGGGTTGCACTTTTGGAGCTCGGTCATTGGAAACCCTTGGAAAGCTTGAGCCGTGAGCAAGATCCTAACCTTACCATGACTGCTAGACGTCTAGCTGCTTGCCAAACGCCTCTGGGACCAAAGTACCAAAAAATTGCTCGTAAATGTCTCCAATGCACCTTCCGTTCCGGTACCGATCTTAGCAAAGAAGAGTTGCAGTCGGAAATATATGACGACGTAGTCTGTCAGCTGGAGCGCATGATTGAGAGTCTGAGCATTTAGAATGGTCCGATTGAAGTCATAATATTTCTCCGTGTGTCATCTCTTCTAAGACCCTTCTAAAACCCTAACCACATTAATGTGGTCCAGTTTCCAGCGATTGCGGTCAACCCTGACCCAGACAGCTGTTTGAGAAGGCAGGAAATGTATGAACTGATGCAGAAAGATGAATGGGAATGCAGAAAACAGTTTCGCTTGGCCTTGCGTCGCCTTGCTTTATGTGACATGACTGGCTATTCAACTTCGTGCTTCACAACTGGACTGCTCTATTTTTACATTTGCGGTGCCTGCCCATTAACCAAAGCCCCTAAATACACTTCAACCCCCATCATGACGCGCGCACGACGTGAGCGCTGGGCATAAATTAAACAAATGCCGACTCTTCCGTAACACGTCATCACACTTATATACGTCTACCACTTCCATATTTCTTCCCGTACATCCCGCAAAGGAGCGTCCTCTAACCTATTACCACCTCCTCATACACATCTTTTCCTCCCCGCAAATCGCGCCCAAGAAAACTCGTAGCGTCATAACCCATAATTCATACATCACAGCATGCTCGTCCTCTTCGCTAACTTCGCATACATTTTCGCGGCGGGGCTATCCCCGAGCTCGAAATCAACCCCGACGGTGCTGGCCGGCCGCAAGCCCGACTTTCTCTTCCCTAGCCCCGGAAAGCCCGCCAACAGGCCGCCTCCCACGCCTCCCCCGTGCTCCTTCACATCCACCGGCTTCTCGCCCGGCTCCATGTACAGGTGGTCGCCCTCGGTGTTGACGAACCAGTTGACCTGGTACTGCTTCCCCTCGGGCCCGCCGCCGCAGCTGCCGGCGAGCAGGTGCGAGGGCGGCGAGTTGACGGCGAGGCTGAAGAGATTCGGGGGTTCGGAGAAGTCGGTCACGAGGCCGCGGTGGGCGAGGAAGTAGGCGAAGACGAAGACGTTGAGGAGGAAGACGAGGAACAGGATGACCATGAAGCCGCGCGACGACGACGATATCGGGCCTGACGCGTATTCCTGGCCGCGGATGGCCCCCTTGAAGTATTGTGTTGTTGGGGGGTCAACGGTGGGGTTGGAGTAGTTCTGTTCCGGTGCGTCAGCGCTGGGAATGAGAGAGCCAGGGGGGAGAGAGTGGCTTACCCAGAATTCAACAAACGGCGAGTCCTGCGAGCTCATGAGCAATGTGCATCCGACCATAACGGCCAACGCCTCCGCTGGGCTCGGCAGCGCCTTGTTCAGCTCCGGCTCTTGCAATATCAGCTGCGTTAGCAGCCGCGAGTTGCTCGCGTTGGCGTCTACGATGCCGGTATTCAGAGACAGGCTGTTCGCCCACTCTGTGCCAATGTATGGCCAATCCTTGTTCGTAACTCCCGTAGTGGCGTTTGATAAGCTTTTAATATATGCTAAGTCATTAGTAGGGTCCTCACATATGGCCTCCATCGTACCACCGCTCCCGGTGGCGTTGTATCGGGTTGAGCAGTTGGGTGTTAGGCTGACTTTCATAGAACAGAGGACGTATGTAGTACCATTGTCAAGACCACTACTGCCGAGTAAGTAAATGGAATCTCTGCCGTAAGGGAAGTAAGTGTGGTTCATGATAGTGTTGAATGGGGGTGGATATTTGGCAAAGACAGGGGGATGACCTCCGTTATCATACCACCCGAAGAGATCGTCAACCACAGTCTTGTTCGTGGTGGTTTTTGTTTGGATGGTGTTCTGCCATGAATTCAAGTCGATGGGTGGTTTAGCACTAGGCCACGTCTCATAAACAATGGGCGCTAGCTCGGCTTTGTCCATGTTCGCACAAAGAACATGAATTACTGGGCTTGGTACGGAGGCGTGGAGAGAGTAGATACCTAGTCCGTCTAATTCTTCTGGTTGGATAATGCCATTACGTTGATCCCGTGCTGCTTGGAAGACCCCAGAGTGTGGCATCGCGAGAGACACATTATTGATGATTCGGCCGTTGAATTTCTTCGAAGCGTCGGGCACACTCACGACTTGGACCCAGGAGGCCGTAATCGACGTATTTTCATGAAGTAAGCCAAACCCCTGTGGTCTTTGTTTGAGGTCCGTAGTTCCATTGCCGGAATTAGAGACGGCGTTCCAGAAGGAAAGGTAACGTTGATAATTGTGATAACCTTGACTTGCATGCTCAATCTGTAGGCAAGTGGTTCCACCGTAGGTTGGATCACTCCGGATTGGGGTCTCACATTGTGTCTCCACATAAGCAGGATTGGCGAAAACAGACTTGACTTGGCCCGCAACGACTATATCCTTCCAGTCGCCAAATTTTAACTGAGGTTGAACTAGGCAAACAGGTCAGCACCAACACTCTTAGAAGAGTGCGGAGAGGAGAAATACCGAGCGCACTAGCAGCGGGGGTATATAAAGTCGCTAACAGTGCTGCAAGTAGTGAAAGCAAGCCTAGAATAGTCGTTCCAGCGTATCGTACACCTTCCCAATGAGTAATGAGCGTCCCGGGTTGGACAACCCACCTCCACATACTCATTTCAGCAAGTGTAATCCCACGTCCCTGGTTTTTCATAAAGGCCCGTCTGCTTAGTACCTGGCCTAGAAAACCCACAAATGAAGTCACGAAGCTCAACTCAATAAGCTTCGCCATGATAGCGGTAAGCACGATTGCGGAAGAGGGTGTGAGGGAACCGTGCGTCGTGATTCTTCGTCCATATCGCGGGCCACGCAATGCAATACCTAGGAATATGCCGGAGAAGACAGTTGAAAAAACGGAGAGGACGAGGATGGAGATGGCTAGCCAGTTTCCGCGGCCTTGATAAAATTCTCTATTTGTAGGGCATTCTTCCCGCGGGTGGAAATCATCTTCAATGGGTTAGTCTTCGAGCACATGGGAGGACATATACAAAATATACAGATAAAAGAAGGACACTCACTTTCATAAGCCGACCGAATCGAGGGGGCAGGTCCTCCTCTACTACGCAATCTTTCCGTATCATGACTATGCACATACGGCTGGTGGTGGTATCTCCCCTTACTCGCACGGCTCCTATACTCCTCATAGGTCTCCTCATCCGCCTCCTTGGGGCTTTCCCTCTCGCGCCTCAGATCCGGCGTGCCCGTCGTGCCTGAGTATCGCGGGAAATGGCCGACCAGCGGATCGCTCGACAACGGCGCAGAGTTGATGGTGGGACTGCTCCTCGTGCCCACCGGCACCCGTGGAACAGTCTGTATAGACACCCTCCTGCCGCCCGCGCTCCCCGGCGGGACGGCTGCCGCGGCCGTCGTCGCCGCCACAATGCCCAGCCCTGAGCTCCCTCGCCGTCCAAAGGTGTCGCCAATATCGCCCTCATCGCCGCGCTCGCCTTCGGGGCTGCTGCCATTGGCCCCGCCAGCGGTGTTGCGCAGACGTGAGTAGCCGGGCCGTGAGCGCGATGGTGGGCTCAGCGGCGGCGTCTGCCCGACCAGCGTCGGTGACGTTGACAGCTCCGAGAGGTCGAGTGGTTCGCTGATGAGCGGTCGCCGGGCTTCCGACATCTGTCGTGCCTAAACCTGCTTGCTGATGTTGACCGCCAGGCAAGCCGCCTGTTTCGTATCGAAGCACCGGCCCCCCAACGTGAGGTCTTGGAGGTGCAGCCTCCAGCACGGGATGCTAGATCCCTGGCCGTCGCGTGCAGTGTGGGAGGGTTCGTGTTCCTCTGCAGATTAAGCTTCGCAGGTGGAAATTGGAGTCGATTTCGCAGTTCTTGTCGTAAGTTCGGATTGCAGAAGAAAGTGAAGTAGAGAAGACGCCGCAAGCTGGACTAGTATTTGTTTTCTCAAGCCGTCAAAAACCTCGGCGCGCCCGAGGCCACCCCCGCTGCTGCTTTGGGGGCTGAGGCGTGGAGCCAGCTGGGCCAGGGCTGGACCGAGCTGCGGCATCCCGATCGCTGTGGCGTGTGCTAGGCTGCTGGCCCCAACTAAGTGTTCGGACCTGTAGGGCGTGCCTGTGCTGGGAGATCCACTTAGTACATATTCATCTGCTTGTATAATTCGCTCATAACTAGGAAAGCGCTATAACAGTATAGCTGCCTGGCCGCTTTTGACGTCTCATTGATCAGATCTTCGACCGCACCTTTTTGGCCCAAAGCATCAGCCATAAGCTCTCTCACGTCATGTCGGTGGTGGCTTGCAGTGATCTACGCCTTAGAAACGCGTGGATAGGGCGCACTTCAGCGGTGATGAGTAATTGGGTAGGTCGAAGCAGCACAGCTCCCGGCTATGTGCATGTATCGTAAGGCGGTGATGGCGCTGTCACATTCGGTACAGGGGTGGGGTCTAATTATTACTACCTTACACAATTAGACGGCAAATTCGCCGAACGCCGCCAACCTATGGCCTGAGCGCCGGATTTTCCTCCCAGGGCGCCGGATGTTCCTCGCAAAACCGCTTCATCACTGTCGACTGAAAGGTAATCTCACTAGAGTTATCCCTTAGCACGGTGAAATTTGTTCACACGTTATCGATAAGCATTAGCCAATAGAATCAATAGGATCAAAGGTGCGTGCTCGGAAATATAGGTCGGTGATATCCTCAATTTGCAGAGGCTCGAAAGCGGGCAGCGGCCAGGGCTCCGGGGGACGTCCTTTGGCCTTCAGTCCGTGGAACAGGATATTGAGTCAGTGGAACAAAGCCTATATCATTAGAGGTACGATTGATAGGCATGGTTGATGATAATATATTGATTGAATATATATAGGTGATGCGCGTACTTTTAATTATGGTGTTACCCACGGACCACTTACCTTGTAGACGTCACCGTGCTAAGGGATAATGGGCGTAAGCTTAAATAAAGATGAATAATAAATGCAGGCTGCGTATTAGGAATGCTGTGCAAGGAGGCCTACAAATATTTCTATAATGACTACCTGATATTCTGTTAAGGGAGGTCTTTCCTTCCAGACAAGTTTAGATGGTGAAGTAAGACCGGGAAATCTCTGGCAAGGAGAAGATCACTTTGACAGCCTATACATTACAGGAATGAGAAACACATGAAGATTTTGAAGTCAGTAATTCTGAGCTAAAGCTATACACAACGCAAGCCGAACAACCACATCATTCCCTGGATTTCTCAAACCGCAGACAAGAGTGACGACCTGCACTTCGCCTCCTCCACCACGGATTGAAAACTCCAACGATCTTTAAGCCCCCGGTGATTAATCCCCCACGCCTCAATTTTTTAAGCCTTAGGAACTAAAACCTTTCCACAACTACGGCGCTGAGTTGTAGTAGTACAACGAATGAAGAACGCTAGTGGACGTCAGAGTGCAAAGCTAGAGACAGCAACAGCATCCGCCCAATGCAAAGAAGCCCGGCCCATCCTAACAAAGAGCTTTGTTATGGTGCAACCTCGGCGCCAGTAAATGCAAAGAAAACACTATCGTCAATTTCGTAGGGAGATGGAAAAGGGAGCTTAGGCAAAGCCAAAATACTCGCTTCCGGCTGTCATGGCCGTGTAGAGCTGTTGCCTGAGAGCCTCGTAGGTATCATATTCCGGGAGGTCGAGTTCTGTGCATATTATATTAGCGTCAGGTCTCTACAGGTCTCCATAGGAAATACTTACGATTGAAGCAGGTGTGCGAGCTAGGTAGTCTGTCCTTGCTACCATAATCTCTATGAATGTTGAATCGACTGAAGCCGTTCATGCCCTCAA
>Ga0307515_10000997_pt1 | contig 64733 bp, 54 predicted proteins | sample 17_EM_MG_FD_194513 | JGI IMG/M metagenome (GOLD analysis project Ga0307515, IMG submission 194513) | Populus trichocarpa ectomycorrhiza microbial communities from riparian zone in the Pacific Northwest, United States - 17_EM | ecosystem: Host-associated > Plants > Roots > Unclassified | place... | reverse complement strand
CCATCAACTGGTGCACGCCCTGGAAAATGACCTTGCGCTCGGTACCCCGCATGTTCAGCACGCCTTTGTAGCGCAGCATGCGAGGCCCATAAATATTCACGATGGCGCCCAGGAAGTCTTCGAGCTTGGCCGGATCGAAGGCACGGTCCGAGCGGAAGACGAAACTTTTCACGTCATCGTCATGGTGGTGATGGTGGCCGTGGCCCGCCTCACCGGCGTGGTCATGCGCATGCGAGGGGTGGTCGCAATTTTCGCCGTGTTCATGGTCATGGCCTTCGTGGCCGTGATCGTGGTCGTCTTCCTTGAGGAAGTCCGGGTCGATGTCGAGCTTGGCGTTCAGGTTGAAGCCGCGCAGGTCGAACACCTCCGACAGTGCCACGTCACCGAAATGCACGGTTTTCTGCGGCGCACGCGGATTCATGTGCTTGAGCCGGTGCATCAGCGCGTCGACCTCATCCTTGGCCACCAGGTCGGACTTGCTGATGAAGATCTGGTCGGCAAAGCCCACCTGGCGGCGCGCTTCCTGGCGGTCGTTGAGCTGGGTGGCGGCGTGTTTCGCGTCCACCAGGGTCAAAATCGAGTCGAGCAGGTAGCTTTCGGCGATTTCGTCGTCCATGAAGAAGGTCTGCGCCACCGGGCCGGGATCGGCCAGGCCGGTGGTTTCGATCACCACACGCTCGAAGTCGAGCAGGCCCTTGCGTTTCTTCTCGGCCAGCAGGCTCAACGTGGAGCGCAGGTCTTCACGGATCGAGCAGCAGATGCAGCCGTTGTTGAGCTGGATGATCTGCTCGCCCGGCTCGGAGACCAGGATCTCGTTGTCGATGTTTTCCTCGCCGAATTCGTTCTCGACGACGGCGATCTTCTGGCCGTGGGCTTCGGTCAACACCCGTTTGAGCAACGTCGTCTTCCCGGAGCCCAGAAAGCCGGTCAGGATGGTTACAGGAATGAGGCTCATGGTTTCCTTCGCATAGTGCGCATGGTGCGGTACCAGCGCCTGGCGGTGGATGCAGGCGCTGCCCAGCGGGAGGGCCGCAAACACTGCGGCTGGCACCCATTGCAGACCAATATGGACAATTTAACAGGGGGGGAGTGTACCCACCTATCGCAACAGGGGTTTTCCCCGGTTATTTCCGCACCACCACCAAGCCCTTGAGGTACTCGCCTTCGGGGAAATTCAGCGTCATCGCATGGTCCGGCGCGCCACCCAGGCGCTCGGTGATGAAGCCGTCCACCCCCGCGTCGCTGCCGGCCGAGGCCACGATCTTGTGGAACAGGTCGGCGCTGATGCCGCCGGAGCAGGAATAGGTGAACAACACGCCGCCCGGCGCCAGCAGCTTGAAGGCCAGCCGGTTGATGTCCTTGTAGGCGCGTGCGGCGCGGTCCGCATGGGCGGCGGTGGGCGCGTATTTCGGCGGGTCGAGCACGATGCCGTCGAAGCTGCGCCCTTCCTCGATGAACTGGCGCAGCGAGGCGTTCACGTCCGCGTCCATAAAGGTGGCGCTCTCGGCGGCAAAGCCGTTGCGCGTCACGTTGGCCGCGGCCCGCGCCAGCGCCGGCCCCGAAGAATCGATCGAGGTCACATGCCCGGTGCTGCCGAGGCCGGCCGCGCGCATGCCGGCCAGCGCCGCCACAGTAAAGCCGCCGGTGTAGCAAAAACAATTGAGCACGTTCTGCAGGCCCAGGCGCTCAGCGGCCTCGGCCATCTTGCGGCGGCTGTCGCGCTGGTCGAGGTAGAAGCCGGTCTTGTGGCCCTCGGCGATGTCCAGGCCGAGCTGCCAGGCGTGTTCCTGGATGACCAGCTCGGTCGGCCCTTCCCCGGCCAGCCAGCCGGTGGACGCGGGCAGGCCTTCGAGCGCGCGCGGGCCGGTGTCGGAACGCTCATAAAGCTTGGCAAGGCCGGTCGCGGCCAGCAGGGCCTGCACGATCACCGGCTTCCAGCGCTCGGCACCGGCGAACAGGAATTGCGCCACCAGGGTGTCGCCGTAGCGGTCGACGATCAGGCCCGGCAGGCCGTCGGATTCACCGTGCACCAGGCGCACGCCGTCGCTTTGCACGTCGAACCGGGACCGCGCCTGCACCGACGCCGCAATCGCGGCACTGAAAAACGCGGCATCGATGCGCTGGGCCTCGTCGAAGCTCCAGACCCGCGCACGGATCTTGGAGCTCGGGCTGAAGCCGGCCCAGCCGAGGAATTTGCCCTCATGCGATTCCACACGCACGGTCTCGCCCGAATCGCCCCCGCCCTTGGCGATGGCCGAGTCGAAGATCCAGGGGTGGCGGCGTAACAGCGAGCGTTCTTTGCCTTCTCTTAAACGGATGATTTTCATCCGGCGATTGTCGGGCCTTAACCCAGGCAGAACCCGTGCGCTACTTTTTCGCCAGCGGTTTGCTTTTGGCGCGCGGATGCGCCGCGTCGTAGGCCCGCGCCAGATGCTGGAAATCCAGCCGGGTGTAGACCTGCGTCGTGCTGATGTTGGCGTGGCCCAGCAGTTCCTGCACCGCGCGCAGGTCGCCGCTGGACTGCAGCACGTGGCTGGCGAACGAATGCCGCAGCATGTGCGGATGCACCGGCGTGGCCAGACCCGACATCTGGCTGCGCCGCTGCAGCCGCTGCCACACCGATTGCGCCGTGAGCCGCGTGCCGTAGCGCCCGAGAAACAGCGCCGGCGACAGGTCCGCCCCGTCGATGTCGCCGCGCAACGTCAACCAATGCGCCAGCGCTTCGGCCGCCTTGGCGCCGATCGGCACGCTGCGGCGCTTGCTGCCCTTGCCGAGCACGTGGGCTTCACCGGCCTCCAGGTCGATCCAGCCGCGCGCCTGGGCGCTGGCCTGCACGTCCAGGCCGGTGAGCTCCCCCACGCGCAGGCCGCCGCCGTAGAGCAGCTCGACCATGGCCGCGTCGCGCGCTTCGAGCCAGGGGTCGTCGGCCTCGTTGTGGAATTCGGCGAACTGCTGGGTGTCGTCCACACCCAGCGCCTTGGGCAGAGGCTTGGCCGCCTTGGGCGCACGCACGTCCTGCACCGGGTTGCTGGCCACCAGGCCTTCGCGCCCGAGCCAGTGAAACAGCCCGCGCCAGCCCGACAGGATGAGTGCGATGCCGCGCCCGCTACGGCCCTGGCTGTGCATCTGCGCCACCCAGCGGCGGATGTGGCTGTGCTGGATCTGCGCGAGTGCCACGCCGGCCCGGGCGGCGGCCTCGCCGAGCTTTTGCAGGTCGAGCGTGTACAACGCGACGGTGCGGGCCGCAAGGCGTTTTTCGACCTCGACATGGGCCAGGTAACGGCTGATGAGGGCCTGGTCGTCCTTCGACAGGCTCAGGATGAACGGGGTCGGCAAATTGGCGCTCGGGCTGGGCTGGTCGAAACCACCCGGACCGCTGCCAGGCCCTTCGACAGGCTCAGGGCGAACGGGGGAAGAATTCGACCCCACGCCGATCACCCCTCCCCGTTCGTGTTGAGCTTGTCGAAGCACTTGGGCCGCCGCGGAGATCGCATTGGGTACGCCCTAAGCCGAGCGCAGCCGCGACAGTGCCGCGCTAGCCAGTTCGGCGATGCGTTCCAGAAAGTCGGTGCCCATCGCCGATTCGAAACGCTGCGCATCGGGCGAGGCCAGCACCAGCATGCCGAAGGCCGCGCCGGTGCTGTTGAGCACGCCAGGGCGCAGCGGCATCAGTGCGATGGACATGGCGGCCGCGGGGTCGGGCAGCCACGACACGGCTTCGAAACCTGAATTCACGCCGCAGAAAGGCGCCGTCAATGAAGAGGCGAAGGTCTTGGCGTCGTCGCTCACGCCCTGGGCGTAAGAAGCGCCCATGTAGGCCTCGGCCACGCCCCAGACCTTGATGGCCACCTGCGGCACGCCGAACTGGGCCTGCACTTCCGCGGCGATGCGCTCCGGCAGTTCGCTGGCCACGCGGGTGGTCAGCAGGCTGCGCGCCCAGCGCTGGAGCTTGTCGGCGATCAGCACGTTTTCGTTGCCATTGCGCACCATGTCCATGATGCGGTGCTCCAGGCCCTTGATCTTTTCGCGCAGCATCTCGGCCTGGCGCTCCTGCAGGCTCACCGCGCGGTTGCCGTGCGGGCTGGTCATCTGCACCGCGGCCAGCACCTCGGAGTGGCGTTCGAAGAATTCGGGGGTGTTGATCAGGAAGTTGGCGATGTCGTCTTCGGTGATGGGGTTGGTCTGGTTCATGTTTTGCATAGGAATTTGGGAGAAGATCGCCAGGGCCTCAGAGCGTTCTTAGTCTGGCAATCTGTCGGGAATATCGATCTGCCCTTCGAAGACGGTGGTGGCCGGGCCGGTCATGTAGACCGGGCTGCCCAGCTGGCCCGACCAGGCGATGCTCAGCATGCCGCCGTGGGTGAAAACGTCCACCTTGGTGTCCAGCAGTCCCAGGCGGATGCCGGCCACCACGGCCGCGCAGGCGCCGGTGCCACAGGCCAGGGTTTCACCGGTGCCGCGCTCGAAGACACGCAGGCGGATGCGGCCGCTGTCCAGCACCTGCATGAAGCCGGCGTTGACGCGGCGCGGAAAGCGCGGATGGTGCTCGACCAGCGGGCCGAGTATGGCCACCGGCGCGGCCTCCACGTCCTCGACCACATGCACGGCGTGCGGATTGCCCATGGACAACACCGCCACCACATAGGGCGCCAGCTGCACCGCGTGGTCCAGCATCAGCGGCCACTTCTGCCAGGCGCCGATCGGCTCGGGCACCAGGCCATCGGCATCGAACGGCACCTGGGCCAGGTCGAACACCGGCGCGCCCATGTCGACGGTGACCCGGCCGTCCGGGGTGAGTTCTGGCTCGATCACGCCGCTTTTCGTCGCCACGCGGATGCGGTCCTTGGCGGTCAGGCCGCCGTCGCGCACATACCGTGCGAAGCAGCGCGCGCCGTTGCCGCACTGCTCGACCTCGCCGCCATCGGCGTTGTGGATCACGTATTCGAAGTCGATGCCCGCGCCCGGGGATGGGCGCACGCTGAGAATCTGGTCGGCGCCCACACCAAAATGGCGGTCGGCCAGAAAACGGTATTGCGCCGCCGTCAGGCCGAGCCGGCCCTGGGTTTCGTCGAGCACCACGAAATCGTTGCCCGCACCCTGCATTTTGGTAAAGCGAATCTGCATCCGATGATTATCCCCCCTTGCACCCGCAGCAGGCCATAGGCTTTGACGGCAGAATCGGCACATGGTCCGCCCCACCCAACTCCTGCATCCCCCGAAACGGCCCCTGGAGACCACAGTGTCCACCGGCGCGCTCACCGGTTCGCGCCGGGGCGCCGAGGTCTCCGTCGCCCCCAACGACCCGGCCTATGGCGAGCTGGCCCTGATCAGCCCCGATGGGCGCTTCGTCCACCCGCTCGACTGGCAAACCGCGCACCCCGTGCCGCTGCTGCACAACCTGATGCGCCTGACCGCCCCCAACCCCGGCGTGATGACCGGGCCGGGCACCAACAGTTATCTGGTCGGCGACGCCCACACCGGCTTCATCGCCATCGACCCCGGCCCGAACGAGCCGCCGCATCTGCAAAAATTGTGGCAGGCCAGCGGCGGCGACATCCGCGCCATCGTCTGCACCCATTCACACCCCGACCATTCCCCGGGCGCGGCGCCGCTGCAGGCGCTGTGCCACACGCACCCGCCGATCCTGGGCCTGCCTTCGGCCTCCACGTCGCGGACCGACAGCCAGTTCATGCCCGATCGCGCGCTGCGCGACCACGAACGGCTGACGCTGGAGTCTGGCGCGCTCAAACACACGCTGAAGGTCATCTGCACGCCCGGCCATGCCGCCAACCACCTGTGCCTGGTGCTGGAAGAAGACGGCCTGCTGTTCTCGGGCGACCACATCCTGAACGGCAGCACCACGGTGGTGGCCCCGCCCGACGGCGACATGACGGCCTACCTCGATTCGCTCGACACGCTGAGCGCGGCCTGCGTGGAACACGGCATCGACTTCATCTTGCCCGCCCACGGCCATGTCATCGGCCAGGCCAGTGCGGCCATCGCCCACCTCAAGGCGCACCGGCTCAAGCGCGAAGCCAAGGTACTGGCCGCCATGCAGGCCCTGCCCGACGGCAACCTGGACGACTGGGTGGCCCTGGTCTACGACGACGTGCCACCGCAGATCTGGCCGGTGGCGCAGCGCTCACTCATGGCCCATGTGCTGCGCATCCGCGCGTTGCAGCACGGCGCCTGAGCCCGCCGAAGCGCCATCACGGTCGATTTCCTGCCACGTCCGCGTCCACATCCGTACCCGCCTCTTTGGCGCGGGCCTGCTGGCGGAACTGGGCAACGTCCGCGATCCGCAACTCTTCGGGCAGCGTACGGCGGTGCGGGCGCTGCTTGCTGTGGCCGACGCGTTGCGCGTGGTAGATGCCGGCATGGCCCGAAGCCAGGTAACTGGCGATGCACGCGATCGCAGCCAGCGGGCCGATGGCCGGGCCGAACAGCTCCACGGCCATGACGATGGTGGCCACCGGCGTGTTGGCCGCACCCGCGAACACGGCGACGAAACCGATGGCAGCCAGCATCGAAAAAGGCAGGTGCAGCACGGGTGCCAGCGCATTGCCCAGCGTCGCGCCGATGTAGAACAGCGGCGTGACCTCGCCACCCTTGAAACCGGTGCCCAGCGATGCCACGGTGAAGACCAGCTTGCCCAGGAAGTCCCAGGGCGCCAGCGGTGCCTGGAAGGCCTCGACGATGGTCGGAATACCCAGCCCGATGTAGCGGTAGCCGTCGAGCGCCCAGACCGCGGTGGCCACCACGATGCCGCCCAACAGCGGGCGCAGCGGCGGGTAGACGACCCAGCGCTTCATGAACGCGCCGAGCCGGTGCGTGGCGGTGGCGAACAACAGGCCGGTGAGGCCGAAGACGATGCCGGCGGCCACCACGGCCACGACACTCCAGAACGCCACCGGCACCACCGCCCCCACCAGGTAATGGGTGTAGTGGACATGGTGCACGCCCCAGGCCAGGCCCACCTGATCGGCCACGATGGCGGCCACCATGCAGGGGAACAGGGCGTCGTAACGCATGCGCCCGATGGCCAGCACCTCCAGGCCGAAGATGGCGCCGGCCAGCGGCGTGCCGAACACCGAGGCAAAACCCGCGCTGATGCCGGCCATGAGCAGGATGCGCCGGTCTTCGCGCTGCAGGCGGAACAGGTGGGTCAGCTGGTCGGCCAGCGCCCCGCCCATCTGCACCGCCGTGCCTTCGCGGCCGACCGAGGCGCCAAAGAGATGCGAGATCACCGTGCCGCCCAGCACCAGCGGTGCCATGCGCAGCGGCACGACCTTCTTCGGATCGTGGATCTCGTCGATCAGCAGGTTGTTGCCGGCGTCGACCGGCTTGCCCAGGCGGTAGTAGACCCATCCCACGGCAAAACCGGCCAGCGGCAACAGCCAGATGGCCTGGCGGTGCGCCTCGCGCCATTGGGTCGCCCAATCAAGCGCAAACAGGAAAAGCGCCGAAGCGGAGCCGGCCAGCAAGGCCACCACGCTGGCGATGACCAGCCACTTGCCGATGTAGGGCAGGAGTTCGAGTTGTTCGGGGCGGTGAAAGCGAGGCATGTGAAGTCAAACCTTTTCGTCGTGATCAGGCGGCAAGCGCATTCAACCAAGCCGCGGCGGGGCGCACCTGCACCCGCCCGATCTCGTGCGCGTGGCGCAGGTCGCGCACCAGTTGGGTGGCGCGGGCCGCCGGCCATTCGTCCGCGAAACGGACCAGGGCGCGGTGGGGCTTGGGATCGCTGAGCTTGCATTCGACCAGATCGGTGAGTTCATCACCCTCGCTCAGGCAGAAATCGACCTCGGCCTCGTCCTTGGTGCGGATGTAGTGCAGGCCGACCGACTTGCCCAGCACGTCCTGCTGCCATTCCACGTGCTTGAGCAAGGCACAGGCCACGAGGTTTTCATAACGCAGCCCGGCGTCGCCCAGCACCAGTCCGGTGTCGAAAAAATACACCTTCGGCGCCTGCAGCGTGGCCCGCGCGATGTTGCGGTGCCAGGGCCGCACGGTGAAGACGATGAACAGCGCCTCCAGAATGTCGAGGTATTTCTTGAGCGTGACCGGCGACACATGCAGGTCGCGGGCGATGGAAGCCAGCGACAGCGGCGACCCGACGCGGCTACGCAGCATCTCGGCGAACAGGCGCATCGCGCTGACCTCCTGCAGCCGGGAGAATTCCAGCACGTCGTTGCGCACCAGGCCATCGAAATAAGGCCGGCGCCAACGCTCGGCTTCCACCGAGGATTCGGCCAGGCTTGGTTCGGGAAAGCCGCCGCGCTCGAGCAGATGGGTCAATGCCGGCTCGGCCGCCGCGCCGGTCTGCGCACACCATTCACGTACCGAAAACGGATGCAGGCGCAAGGCGAAAAATCGGCCGGCAAGCGAGTCGCCGGTTTGCCGGAAGGTGTCGAGCCGTGCGCTGCCGGTCACGAGCAGCTGCTGCGCCTTGGGCTTGCCGTCGTACACGCCCTTGAGCCAGCTTTTCCACTGCGGCATCTTGTGGATTTCATCGAGCACCAGCAGTGCACCGCGTTTGTCCCACAACTGCCCCTCGATCAGCCGCCGGTCTTCGGCCACGTCGTAGTTGAGGTATTGGCCGCTGCCCGCTTCTTCGAGCAGGCGCTGGCTCAGCGTGGTTTTTCCGACTTGCCGCGGCCCCACCACGAAGACCATTTTCTTCTGCAGGTCGCGCCGGATACGGTCGTCCAGATAACGTTTCATGCGACCATATTACACAAGATTATCGAAAAGACGCGACTTTTCAATAAGCGTCTATACAAAAGTCGCAAAAATGAATAGTGTGAAGCTCGCCGATAAGCCGGATTCTGTGCATCCCCACCGCCTTGCGGCAATGGAAAAGTGACCGCCATTAATCTGGGCCGGGGGTCGCCCACCCGGCTCGATGCTACCTACCCGCCAACTCCGGGGGCCCCGTCAACGTTGGCCTACTTGGTATTGCTGCGCGTAGAGATTGCCCGTTTCACCCGAATCGGGCTCTGCCCGATTCGGGTGCTATGCGGTCCCGGCTTGCGCCGGGGCGTGCGGCTTGCGCCACCCGCGCGCCAGCTTGCGCTGTCGCCACATAGACCACCCTCGGGGTCCTCCAATTCGACTCGTCTCTGTTGCTCTGATCCTCACCTCACGGTGGACAGCCGTTAGCTGCTACGCTGCCCTATGCAGTCCGGACGTTCCTCCAGTGCCTGGTTTCCCAGATTGCACCAGCGGCGGTCTGGCGAGCTTCACGGGGCGATTATGCCCGGCACGCATGGCTTCCCGCAAAGCTGCAAAATCGGCGCTTTGCCAACATCACCATCAAGGGGCCAGACCATGAAAGCCGACAACGTTTTGCAGACCATTGGCAACACGCCGCACATCCGCATCAACCGCCTGTTCGGCGCCGGCGCCAATGTGTGGGTCAAGTCCGAGCGCAGCAATCCGGGTGGCTCGATCAAGGACCGCATCGCGCTGTCCATGGTGGAAGACGCCGAGAAGTCGGGCCGGCTCAAGGCTGGCGGCACGATCGTCGAGCCCACTTCCGGCAACACCGGCATCGGCCTGGCCATGGTGGCCGCGGTCAAGGCTTACAAGCTGGTGCTGGTCATGCCCGACAGCATGTCGGTCGAACGCCGCCGGCTGATGCTGGCCTACGGCGCCACATTCGACCTGACACCGCGCGAAAAAGGCATGAAGGGCGCCATCGCCCGCGCCGAAGAGCTGGTGGCCAGCACGCCCGGCGCGTGGATGCCGCAGCAGTTCGACAACCCGGCCAACATCGACGTGCATGTGCGCACCACGGCGCAGGAAATCCTCAAGGACTTCCCCGATGGGCTGGACGCACTGATCACCGGTGTCGGCACCGGCGGCCATTTGACCGGCTGCGCCCGCGTGCTCAAGGCCCGGTGGCCGCAACTCAAAGTGTTCGCGGTGGAGCCCAAGGCTTCGCCGGTGATCTCGGGCGGCGCACCGGCACCGCACCCGATCCAGGGCATCGGCGCAGGCTTCATCCCGAAGAACCTCGACACCGACCTGCTCGACGGCGTGATCCAGATCGACGCCGAGCCGGCCCGCGAAATGGCGCGCCGCTGCGCCCGCGAAGAAGGCCTGCTGGTCGGCATCTCCAGCGGCGCCACCCTGGCTGCCATCGCACAAAAGCTGCCCGAGTTGGGCGCGGGTGCCAAGGTGCTGGGCTTCAACTACGACACCGGCGAACGCTACCTGTCGATCGAAGGCTTCCTGCCGGCATAAGCCTGCCCGGAGAAGGATCACATGCGTTCGCAGGCCCCCATCCGCATCGCCACCCCGACCGAGCAACAGACGCTCTCCGCGCCACAGAAGAAATTCAACACGCTGACCCAGAAAATCGCGGTGCAGCGCAAGCTGCTTGCAGCCTGGCAGGAAGCCGTCCCGCTGTTCCAGCAGCGGCGCGCGCGTGAGCTCGACCCCTTGCTCGAAGCGCTGGACCAGGCCAGCACCGAGCTCGTGTTTTTTCTGGATGGCGCGTACGGACAGAAAGGCCTGAGCAAGACCGACTGCAGCAAGCTCGCCGGCATCATCTGCGATCTGGCCGACACACTGATGCGAGGCACGCGCGCCGAGGGCATGAAGGCGATCTACAACAAATACAGCGCGACCGATTTCGACACCGAGAACCGCCAGGCACAGGAAGCGATGAAGTCCATGCTCGCGGAAAACTTCGGCGTCGAACTCGGCGACGACGTGGACATGGACTCGCCGGAAGAAGTCCTGCGCAGGGTGGGTGAACAGATGCAGGCCGAACAAGACCGCATGGAACACATCGCCAGAGAGAAGGAAAAACACCGCGCCCAGCACCGCAAGAAATCCGCCCGCGAAGTCAAGCAGGCGGCGGCCGAAAAAGAAGCCAGCCAGTCGCTACGCGAAGTGTTCCGCAAGCTCGCCAGCGCACTGCACCCCGACCGCGAGACCGACCCCGCGGAACGCACGCGCAAGACCGCGTTGATGCAGCGCGTGAACCAGGCCTATGCACAAAAAAACCTGCTCGACATGCTGCAACTGCAGATCGAGGCCGAGCAGATCGACGCCGAACACATCAACCAGCTCAGTGCCGAGCGGCTGCGCCACTACAACCAGGTGCTGAGCGACCAGCTGCGCGAACTGCAGCAGGAAACGCTGGACACCGAACAGTCGTTCAAGATGCAGTTCGGCATCGACCCGTTCGCCAAGGTGACACCGGTGAACCTGATGGGCTTGCTGCGCGAGCAGGTCCAATGGCTGAGCTACGACATCCACCGGATGAAGACCCAGCTGCGCGAACTGGACGACCTGAAGACGCTCAAGCAATGGATCAAGGCGCAGGTGCGGCGGTCCGAGGCATTCGACAGCATGGGCGACGACTGGCCCTGAGCCAGGGCGTGCGCCACATTCACCCAGCGGAACCGGAGGCGGCCAGAGCAGCGTCGCCCTCAGGGTTATCCATAACTAAATTAACGTGATTTATTAAATGGATATCTCTATAGTTTGCTGGCGCCCAAAAAACTGGCGCGCAAATTTTCAGGGCCTCCAACCTGACTCCAATCCGATTCCAACCCGACACTGAAAACCCATAAGGAGACATATGAAAAAGTCCATCGCCATCCTGGCCGTCCTGTCCGTTTCTGGCGCAGCCATGGCCCAGTCTTCCGTCACCATATACGGCATTCTTGACGCCGCGGTGGCTCGCGTCGACGACGGCACGGTGAAAAACATGAAGGTCGAAAGCGGCCTTCTCTACACCAACCGTTTCGGCTTCAAGGGATCGGAAGATCTGGGCGGCGGCCTGAAGGCCAATTTCGTGCTGGAGCAGGGCTTCAGCGTCGACAATGGCGCTTCTCTGAGCGACAGCCAGGACAGCCAGACCAAGCTGAACCAGATGTTCAGCCGCAATTCGTATGTCGGCCTGTCGGGCGGTTTCGGCGACGTCAGGCTCGGCAAGGTCTGGTCGGCCTTCGATGAAATGAAGGGCGCGTCCAACGCCGTCTGGGACTCGGGCCTGTCACCGAACAGTGGTGTTTTCTACGGCGGCGCCATTGGCGGCTATACCTACAACCCACGCAATTCCGTCATCTATTTCACGCCCAACCTGAGCGGTTTCACCGGTGCGGCCAGCTACAGCCTGGGCGAAAACAAGACGGCCACGGTGAGTGCCGGCAAGGTTGCCGCAGTGAACCTCAAATACACGGCCGGCCCGCTGTATGTGGGCCTGGGCCATCAGTCCGAAAATACCAGCGGCGCGGTCTCGACGAAAAAATTCAACATGTTGAATGCCACCTATGACTTCGGCGTTGCCATGCTGCAGGCCAGTGTCGGCCGTCAGTCACAGGATGACCGCCGCACCCGCGACTGGACGCTGGGTGCGACCGTACCGGTGGCGAGCCAACTGGCCATCTCGGGCGGTTTCGCCCGCTCGACCGACAATGCCGCCGCCGGCAACAGCGAGCGCAAGGGCATCAGCCTGGCCGCGCTGTACGCGCTGTCCAAGCGCACTTCGCTGTACGCCGCCTACCATGGCACCAAGACCAGCAACCCGGCCCTGGCCAGCGTCGATACCAGCATCTTTGCCTTGGGCGTGGCCCATACGTTCTAACCGCCACGCGGTGATGCGGAGTGCTTCCTTCGCGAGACGATGAACCTCCGAAGGAGGCCCCTGCTTGAATCCATCCCACGCAGAAAAGTGCTTTATGCTGAAAGGTATCGCCCCCTGACCATCCCGAAACTACCCGAGCTGCTGCGACCATGACACCCCCGTTGGCCCCTCCCATGCTGCGCCCGAGGGGCTCCAACCATGTAGGCATGCGCCAGTTCAACGAACGGGTGGTGTTGCAGGCGATTCGCCAGAATGGCAGCCTGCCCAAGGCCGACCTGGCCCGCATGACGGGCCTGACGGCACAGACCATCGGCATGATCACCACCCGGCTGGAGGAAGACGGCCTGCTGATTCGCCACCAGCCGGTGCGCGGCCGCATCGGCCAGCCATCGGTGCCCCTGGCGCTGAATCCGGACGGCGCCTTCTCCATCGGCATCAAGGTCGGCCGGCGCACCACCGACTGGCTGCTGGTGGACTTCACCGGCAAGGTGCGCCAGCGCAGTTCGTTGGCCTATGCCTTCCCCGAAGCCAAAGTCCTGCTGCCGGCCCTGGGCAAACACATGAATGCCTTGCGCAACGAACTCGGCGAGCTGGGCCACAGGTTGGTCGGCGTGGGCATTGCCGCACCGTTCCGGATCGGCGGATGGCACAGGCTGCTGGGCTTGTCGGACGCGGAATCGGACACCTGGAACCAGATCGACCTGAAGGCCGAAGTACAGGGCATGACCGATCTGCCGATAAGCTTTGCCAAGGACACCTCGGCCGCCTGCGTGGCCGAACTGGTGGCCGGACGGGGCCGCGACCTGAAGTGTTTTCTCTACCTGTTCGTGGACACCTTCGTCGGCGGCGGACTGGTGATCGACTCGCATCTGCACGGCGGCCTGCATGGCAATGCCGGTGCGGTGGCGTCGGTGCCGCTGCATGTCGCCCGGCCTGGCAAGGCGAAACCGGAGCAACTGGTGCAACAGGCTTCCCTTTGGCAACTGGAGCAGCGCTTCAAGGCCCGGGGGCTCGACCCTGCCGCCGCCTATGACGAGCGCGCGGTGCAGCCTCCGTTCGACCAGGAAACCACCGCCTGGACCACGACCGCCGCCGACGCGCTGGCGCACTGCATCGTGAGCGGCACGGCATTCCTCGACCTGGATGCCATCGTGCTGGACGGCTCGTTCTGCAGGCCGCTGCTGCAGCGGCTGATCGAGCAGACCCGCCAGGCCCTTGACCGCTACGACTGGGAAGGCCTGTGGCCCGCGAACTTGGTGGAAGGCAGTATCGGCCCGGACGCGCGGGCCCTCGGTGGCGCCTTGCTGCCGCTGCACGCTAACTTTGCGCCGGACCGCGACCTGTTTCTCAAAGCCATCGACTGATCGGCCGCCTGGCTCAGGGCCCCAGCGCCCGCACCCTCGCCACCGCCGCAGGCAGATCCGCCCAGGCCGCCTGGCCCGGCGCAAACCGCTGCCGCATATAACCCGCGACTTCCGCCACCTGCGCATCGGACAGGCTGTGGCGGAACGCAGGCATGAAGCCCACCTCGCGGCCGGCCGGTTCCTGCACGCCGTTCAAGATGACCTGCAGCAGGTTGTCCGGGCGTTCGCTGTGCAGATTGCTGTTCAGCGCCAGCGGCACGTTGACACCCAGCAGGCGCGGCCCGTCGCCGTCGTGGTGGCAGGCACCGCAGGCGCCGTTGAACAGGCGCTGGCCGGGGCCGGGCACGGTGGTGTTGACCAAGGCGGTTTGCTGCACCACGGCCCGGGCTTCGGGCTGGGCTGCGCTGGCGGCCTGGAAGCTTGCCAGGTAGCTGGCCATGGCGCGGATGTCGGTGTCGGGCAGCGCGGCCAGTTCGCGCACCACCGGGGCCATGGGGCCGGCCGCGGCGCCGTGTTCGGCGGCATGGCCGTGGCGCAAGTAGCTGTAGAGGGCGTCGGCACTCCAGGGCACCGGGGCCTTGGACAAGGCGGTCAGCGCCGGCGCTTCCCAGCCGTCGACGAGGGCGCCGCTCAAATACGCGCTGCCGCCCTGCTCCGCACCCAGTGCATTGCGCGGCGTGTGGCAGGCGCCGCAATGGCCCAGGCCGTTGACCAGGTAGGCGCCACGGTTCCATTCGGCCGACTGCTGCGGCTGTGCCTGCGTCTGATACGGCGTAGCGTCATGGAACAACGCGTTCCAGCCCGCCATCAGGCTGCGCTGGTTGAACGGGAAACGCATCTCGGCCGGCCTGGTCGCCGCCGACACCGCGGGCTGGGCCATGAGGTAGGCATACAGCGCCGTGAGGTCTTCGTCGCTGGTCTTGGCAAACGCCGTGTACGGAAAGGCTGGGTACAGCTGATGCCCGTCGCGCGAGATGCCTTCGCGCATGGCGCGCTGGAAGGCGCTGAACGACCAGCGGCCGATGCCGGTCTCGGCGTCGGGCGTGAGGTTGGTGCTGTAGACCGTGCCAAACGGCGTGTGCATGGCCAGCCCACCCGCATTCGGCACGCCACCGGCCGCGGTATGGCAGCCGACGCAGTTGCCCACGGCGGCGAGCTGGCGGCCGCGTTCGATGGTGGTGGCGGTATAGACCGAGGGTGCACCCGCCGCCACCGGCGCGATGGCCGCGCGTCCGCCGAACAACGCCGCGCCGAGGCCGACAACACCGGCAAGCAACGCCCCCAGCGTGGCCCAGGCCGTGCGCCCCTTGGGAAACGTCAGGCCCGCCAGCGAAGGCGCGGTGGCCTTGGCCTCGTTCGTGGGTGCCGGTGCCGGGGTCGGTATTGGTGCCTGCAGCGGCGGCAGGTTCAATGCGGCGCGCACCACTTCCGGGGTAAACGGCGGCGCACGAAAGCGCACGCCCGTGGCGTCGAAGATCGCATTGGCGATGGCCGCCGTGCCGGGCACCGAAGCCGACTCGCCCACGCCCAAGGCCGGCTCGCCGGGCCGCGGCATGTGCATCACCTCGACCACCGGCACTTCACGAAAACTCAGGATCGGATAGCTGCCCCATTCGGCGCTGGCGACCACATTGCTGCCCGGCGTGAACTGCACCTGCTCCTTGAGCGCGCGGCTGGTGGTCTGCAGCACGTTGCCGTGGATCTGGTGTTCGACACCGGCGGGGTTGACCATGAGCCCGGCGTCATGCCCCACGACCACGCGGCGCACATGCACCTCGCCGGTCGTGCGGTTCACGTCCACATCGGCCACCCAGGCGGCCCAGGCCGCGCCGAAGCCGGGCCATTTGCTGTGGATGTAGCGCGCATAGGCGAAGCCCTGGCCTTGCAGCCATTCGCCGCCTTCGCTGCCTTCACTGTTCGCGGCCTGCTGCTGCGGCGCGGTGTGGGGCTTCCAGCCTGCCTTCTCGGCCGTGGCGCGTACCAGTTCGGCGGCACGCGGATCGCCCAGGTAGCGCAGCCGGTAGTCCACCGGGTCCACGCCGGCGGCGGTGGCCAGTTCGTCGATGTAGGACTCGTGGGCAAATGAATTCGGCAGGGCCGACACCCCACGCAGCCACGAGGCGCGCACGATCGGCGGCATGTCGTGCACGCTGACGCGCAGGTTGTCATAACTGTACGGCGGGCGGGCCGTGCGGTCGCCCATCTCGAAGGCCTGGGCCACGGGCTCTATGCTGCGCGTGAGCAGCAAGGCCAGCGTGGGCGCGCCGTTCGACGGGTACGAGGTCTGGAAGTCGTAGCCGGCCACCGAACCATCGGCATTCAGCCCGCCCTGCACCTCCATCAACTGGGCCGTGCCCTTGGGTTCCCACAGGTGTTCCTGTTCGCGCGTGAGCTGCACCCGCACCGGCGCGCCCACCGCACGCGACAGCAGCGCGGCATCGGCGGCCACGTCGTCGGCGCCGTTGCGGCCGTAGCAGCCTGCGGCCTCCATGCGGATAACGTCGATGGCCACGTCGGGCAGGCCCATCAGGCGCGAGAGATCGAAGCGCAGCACGTGCGGATTTTGCGTGCCCGCCCAAACTTTCAGGGATGACCCCTGCCAATCCGCCACCGCGCAGGATGGCCCGATCGAGGCATGCATCTGGTACGGCCACAGGTAGGTGCGCGGCATGGACTCGGCAGCACCGGCCAGCGCCGCGTCCACATCGCCCTCGTCCACCAGCTTGCGGGTGGTGCGCGGGTTGTTGCGGATGGCCTGCTGCACGTCCTGCATGTCGGGCATGCCGGGCCAGGGTTTCCAGGCCACATGTATTTCACGCAGGGCCTGCTCGGCCTGCTCCTCGCGCTCGGCGACGATGCCAACGAAGTCGCGCACCACCACCACGGCGCGGATGCCGGGGATGTGGGCGATGGACGCCTCGTCCACCGACGCCAGCGTGTTGCCGATGAAGTCGCCATGGTCGGCGCCGGCATAAGGCGGGCGCACCACACGGCCGTGCAGCATGCCGGGCACGCGCATGTCGTGCACGAAGACCAGTTCGCCGGTGAGCTTGTCGCGCAGGTCGACGCGCGGCACCGACTGGCCGACCACGCGGTAGTCCTTCGGGTCCTTGACAGGGGCGCTCAGGTCGAGCAGCAGTTCCACATGCTGGCCGGCCAGCGCTTCGTGAATGCTGGCGATGCCGTCGGAGGCGTGCCGTTGCGCCAGCCAGGCGCGAGCCTGCGCGGCGGCGCGGCGCAGTGGTTCGGCATGGATCTGGATCGAGGCGCTGGCGATGGTGGCGCCCTGGTTGGGCGCGCGCGCGGTGTCGCCCAGCACCATGTTGATCTGCGCCATCGGCACATCCAGCTCTTCGGCCACCACCTGCGCCAGGGCGGTGCGGATGCCGGTGCCGAGGTCGACATGGCCATTGAGCGCGGTGACGCTGCCGTCGTCCCACACCGCCAGCAATATCTCCACACCCTCGGCCGGATTGGCCGGCACCGCGGTTGGCTGGCCGGGCACCGGTGGCCCGGGCGGCAAGGGTTCACGCACCACCAGCAGCACGCCGGTGGCGGTGTGGAAATCGGCACGCGTCAGCGCGGTGTCGGCGCGGCGGGTCATGGGGTGGATGCCCCGGCGCCCTGTTCGGGCTGAGCCTGTCGAAGCCGCTCTGCGGGCTCAGATCCTTCGACAAGCTCAGGACGAACGGGAGAGGAGCGCCCTTCGACAAGCTCAGGACGAACGGGGGAGGAGTGCCCTTCGACAAGCTCAGGACGAGCGGGGGAGGGGCGCCCTTCGACAGGCTCAGGACGAGCGGAGGGCGCCGCCATCAGCACGGCCGCACGCCGCACCGCCTGCAGGATTTCCAGGTGTGTGCCGCAGCGGCACAGGTTGTGCGACAGCTGCTGGCGAATCTCGGCCTCGGTCGGCTCGGGTGTGTGCCGCAGCAGGGCCACGGTCATCATCACCATGCCGTTCAGGCAATAGCCGCACTGCGCGGCCTGGGTGTCGAGGAAGGCCTGCTGCACCGGGTGCAGGCCCTGCAGTCCGCCATGTGTCCGCAGGCCTTCAAGCGTGGTGACGTCGCGCCCGGCCACCCCACGCGCGGGGATCACGCAGGCCCGCGCGGCCACGCCGTCCACCAGCACCGTGCAGGCGCCGCATTCACCCAGGCCGCAGCCGTACTTCGGGCTGTTGAGTGCCAGGTCGTTGCGCAGCAGTTGCAGCAGCGTGGTGGTGGCGCTGCAGGAGATGGCGTGGATTTGGCCGTTGACGGTCAGCGCAGGCACAGCCAAGAATCAAATCTCGATGTCCGCCGACTGGATCCGCTTGACCTTCAGCGCCGCCATCTGCTTCCATGCGGCGGCCACCGAACCATTGAGGTCGATGCCGCGGGTGGCGTCTTCGATCACATACACCTCGAAGCCGGCCTTGCGCGCGTCCATCGCCGTCCAGGCCACGCAGAAGTCGGTGGCCAGGCCGGTGACGAACACCGTCTTGATGCCGCGCGCCTTGAGGTAGCCGGCGAGGCCGGTGGCGGTCTTGTGGTCGGCCTCCTCGAAGGCGGAATAGCTGTCCATCTCCTTGTGGAAACCCTTGCGGATGATCAGCTGGGCAGTGGGCAGCTTCAGGTCCTTGCTGACCTCTGCGTCAGTCGTGCCCTGCACGCAATGGTCGGGCCACAGCACCTGGGTACCGTATTTGAGCTTGGTGGTCTCGAAAGGTTTCTTGCCCGCATAACTGCTGGCGAACGAGGCATGGCCCGCGGTGTGCCAGTCCTGGGTCAGCACGATGTTCTCGAAAGCCGGCGCGAGCTTGTTGATGACCGGAATCACCTCGGTGCCGCCCTTCACCGCCAGCGTGCCGCCGTCGAGGAAACAATTCTGCACGTCGACCACGATCAGCGCCGCGCCGCCGGGTTTGATCTTGGACGCGGCCGATGCCGTGAGGCCCAGGCTGCCAAGCAAGCCGAATGCGGCGGAGGATTTCAACAGGGTTCTGCGCTGGGTATCGGGCATGTCGCTCTCCAAAGTTAAACGCTCAAATAGGCGCGGCGCACTTCATCGTTCGCGGCCAGTTCGGCCATGGTGGCCTGGTACCTGATCTGGCCCTTTTCGAGCACATAGGCGCGGTCGGACACCAGTTCGGCAAAGTGCATGTTCTGCTCGGACAGCAGGATGCTCACGCCCTGCGCTTTCAGCTCCAGGATCATGTTGGCCATCTGCTCCACGATGACCGGCGCCACGCCTTCGCTCGGCTCGTCGAGCAGCACCAGGTAGGGGTTGCCCATCAGCGTGCGCGCCACCGTCAGCATCTGCTGCTCGCCGCCGCTCATGCGGCCGCCGGGGCGGTTGGGCATCTCGCCCAGATTGGGGAACAGCTGGAACAGCCGCTCGGGCGTCCACACCGGCGCGGCGCTGCCGTCGGTCCACTGGCGCGGCGGCTGTTTGCCGACCTCCAGGTTTTCCAGCACCGTGAGGTCGGTGAACACGCGCCGGTCTTCGGGCACAAAGCCCAGGCCGAGCCGCGCGGCCACATGGGGTTCGCTTTTGGAGATGTCGTGCCCCAAAAACTGGACCGTGCCGCGGCGCTTGGCCAGCATGCCGATCAGCGCCTTGAGCGTGGTCGACTTGCCCGCGCCGTTGCGCCCCATCAGGGCCACCACTTCACCGCGCCGCACGCTCAGGTCCACGTCGTACAGGATCTGCGCCGCGCCGTACCAGGCTTCCAGGCCCTTGGCCTCCAACAACATTTGTGAACTCACGCCACAGCCCCCACATGCAGTGCCGCAGCCTTCTCGGCGATTTTCTCGAAGGTCTTGCCGCTGCCGAAATACACCTCCTGCACCTTCGGGTGGTCGCGGATTTCGAGCGGCTTGCCCTGCGCGATGAGCCGGCCGCGGGCCAGCACGATCATGCGGTCGGCATAGGCGAAGACCACGTCCATGCTGTGTTCGGTGAACAACACGGCCATGCCGCGGTCGACGACGAGTTGTTTGGTCAGGGCCATCAGTGCGTTGCGTTCCTTCGGCGCCATGCCGGCGGTGGGTTCGTCCATCAGCAAGAGCTTCGGGCTGTTGGCCATGGCGATGGCGAGCTCGACACGTTTCACGTCGCCGTAGGCCAGCTCGCTGCAGGGCCGGTCGGCCTGCGCCTTCATGCCGACCTGATCGAGCAGGGCCAGGGCTTCGGCACGTTTGTGGTCGGCGGCGCGGCGCCACATCGAAAACAGCTTGCCGTCGTGCGACAGCAGGGCCATCTGCACGTTCTCCACCACGGTCAGCGAAGCAAAGGTTTCGGCGATCTGGAAGGTGCGGCCCACACCCATGCGCCAGATGGCGCGCGGCTTGCGTCCAACCAGCTCCTGGCCGTCGAAGACGATCGAGCCCTGGTCGGCCCGGAGCTGGCCGTTGACCATGTTGAAGGTGGTGGACTTGCCCGCACCATTGGGGCCGATCAAAGCCAGCAGTTCGCCGGCCTTCAGCTCGAAGCTGATGCCGTCCACGGCCTTCACGCCGCCGAAGGACTTGCCGAGGTTTTCCACTTTGAGCAGACTCATGTCTTGACCTCCTCGACCTTGACAGGTGCGCGGCGCAGCTTGTCGGCCATCTGTTTCGCAAAGCCTGCGATGCCCTGCGGGAACAGCAGCACCAGCAGCAGGATGATGCCACCGAGCATGGCCCGCCAGTAGTCGGTGTTGCGTGCCACGGTGTCGTGCAGCCAGGTGAAGGTGACCGCGCCGACCACCGGCCCGGCCAGGGTCTGCACGCCGCCGAGCAGCACCATCACCAGGCCGTCGACCGACTTGCCCACACTCATGGTCTCGGGCGAGATGCTGCCCTTGGAAAACGCATAGAGCGAACCCGCGAGGCCGGCCACCGCACCCGCGATGATGAAGGCCACCCACTGCATGCGTTTCACGTCGATGCCGATGGCGTCGGCCCGCAGCACCGAGTCGCGGCTGGCACGCAGCGCGTAGCCGAAGGGCGAGAACAACACACGGCGCAGCCACCACACGCCGGCACCCACCAGCGCCAGCGTGAGCCAGTAATACACACGCTTGTCGGAAAGCCACTCGGCCGGCCACACGCCGGTGAGGCCGTTGCTGCCACCGGTGAAAGCGTCCCACTGGTAGGTGACGGCCCAGGTGATCTGCGCGAAGGCCAGCGTCAACATCGCCAGGTAGACGCCCGACAGCCGCACGGCGAACCAGCCGAAGATGAAGGCGCCGATGGCGGCGACCAGGGGCGCGAGCACCAGCGCCAGCTCCATCGGCAGGCCACTGGCGCGCACCAGCAGCGCGGCGCCGTAGGCACCGAGGCCGAAGTACGCGGCATGGCCGAAGGAATGCATGCCGGCAGGCCCCATGATGAAGTGCAGGCTGGCGGCAAACAGCGCGGCAATCAGCAGGTCGATCATCAGCACCATGGTGTAGGGAGCGTCAGCGGTGAGCAGCGGCATGGCCGCCAGCACCAGGCCGAACAAGGCCGCGGCGACCACGTAGGTCTTGCTCACGCGGCGCAGCGGCTCTTCCTGCATGCCCACATAACGGCTCGGCGCCTGCGGCCGGCCGAACAGGCCCCACGGCCGCCACACCAGCACCACCGCCATCACCAGGAAGTCGACCACCAGCGTCAGCTTGGAAAACGAGATGCTGATGCCGAAGAGCTCGACGACACCGAGCCAGATGCACACCGCCTTGATCTCGGCGATCAGCAGCGCGGCCGCGTAGGCCCCGGGGATCGAGCCCATGCCGCCGACCACCACCACCACGAAGGCCGAGCCGATGGTGTTGAGGTCCAGCTCCAGCGTGGCCGGCTCGCGCGGCAGTTGCAAGGCGCCGCCGAGGCCGGCCAGCAAGGCGCCGAGCGCGAACACCGCGGTGAACAGCCAGGCCTGGTTGATGCCGAGGGCGCTGACCATCTCGCGGTCTTGCGTGGCGGCGCGCACCAGGGTGCCGAAACGCGTGCGCGTGAGCAGCAGCCAGACCAGGCCGAGCACGATCGGGCCGACCACGATCAGGAACAGGTCGTAGCTCGGGAACTGCCGACCGAGAATCTGCACCGAGCCCGACAGGCCGGGCGCACGCGGGCCGAGCAGCTCGTCAGGCCCCCAGAGCCACAGCACCGCGTCCTTGATCACCAGCACCAGGGCGAAGGTGGCCAGCAGTTGAAACAGTTCGGGCGCCTTGTAGATGCGGCGCAGCAGCACCACCTCGATCAGCGCGCCGAACACCCCCACGGCCAGCGCCGCCAGCACCAGCGCCGGCCAGAAGCCCAGGCCGGTGCCCAGCCTGTCGACCAGGGTGTAGGCGAGGTAGACCCCGACCATGAAGAACGAGCCGTGCGCGAAGTTCACGATGCGCGTGACGCCGAAGATCAGCGACAGCCCCGCGGCCACGAAGAACAGCGAAGACGCGCCGGCCAGCCCGTTGAGCAATTGAACGATGAAACCCGAAAAACTCATGACTTGGACGTGGCTCTTGTTGGTTCGAGGTCAAAAATCGCGTCAGCCGATCCACCGTCGTGGCGCGACTGTCTTTTCCAGGGACACCGCGGAACGGGCTTTGCCCGGCCGCTGGTGTCGCCCCCTGCAAGGGGGTGGGCGGCTACACAAAGTGAGCCAACCTGGGGGTGTTCAATCCTTCGAGCGCGACTTCGCCACCTCGGCGGCCGGCGGCTGGAACTTGGCACCGTCGAGGTAGGTGTAGTCCACCATCACACCCTTGCCGCCCTCGTTCTTGGTCTTGCCGACGAAGGCGCCCATGGTCGACTGGTGGTCTTCGGCGCGGAAGCTGATCTTGCCGAACGGCGTGTCCACCGGCAGACCCTTGAAGGCTTCGACCAGCTTGGCGCTCTCAAGGCTCTTGGCCTTGGCGACGCCGGCGGCCGCGGCCTTGATCATGGTGTAGCCGACCACCGAGCCCAGGCGCGGGTAGTCCTTGTACTTGTCGTGGTAGGCCAGGAAGAAGGCCTTGTGTTCCGGCGTCTGGATGCCGTACCAGGGGTAGCCGGTGACGAGCCAGCCGTTCGGCGTCTCGTCCTTCAGCGGGTCGAGGTATTCGGGCTCGCCGGTCAGCACGCTCACCACCTCGCGGTCCTTGAACAGGCCACGGGTGTTGCCTTCACGCACGAACTTCGACAGGTCGGCGCCGAACAGCACATTGAAGATCGCATCGGGCTTGGCATCGGCCAGGGCCTGCGCCACGCTGCCGGCGTCGATCTTGCCCAGCGGCGTGGCCTGCTCGCCGACGAACTCCACGTCGGGCTGCGCGGCCTTCAACAGTTGCTTGAAAGCAGCCACGGCGGACTGGCCGTATTCGTAGTTGGGGTAGACCACGGCCCAACGCTTCTTCTTGAGCTTGACGGCCTCGGGTACCAGCATCGCGGCCTGCATGTAGGTGCCGGGGCGCAGGCGGAAGGTGTATTGGTTGCCGCCCTGCCAGGTCATCTTGTCGGTGAGTGGTTCGCCGGCCAGGAAGAAGAACTTCTTCTGCTTGGCGAAGTCGGCCACGGCCAGGCCGGTGTTCGACAAAAAGGTGCCGGTCAGGATGTCGATCTTCTCGCGCGACACCAGTTCCTCGGCCACGCGCACGGCATCGCCGGGGTTGGCGTTGTCGTCGCGGATGACGAGTTCGAGCTTCTTGCCGAGCACGCCTCCCTTGGCGTTGATCTCGTCCACGGCCAGCTCCATGCCCTTCTTGTAGGGCTCGAGAAAGGCCGGCTGCGCCTTCCAGCTGTTGACCTCGCCGATCTTGATCACACCCTGGGCATGGGCCACGGGCAACAAGGCCAGCGCGGCGGCGGTGTAGAACAGGGGACGCAACAACTTCATGGCAAAACTCCTGGAAGGTTCAAGAAAAGTTCGGAAACACGCAACAGAAAAAATGGCAGCCTAGCGCAGGCCGTCCTGGCCAACGATTTCATTCGCCTGCAGCCCGCCGATGCGCGCCAGCGGACGGCCGCTGTCGGTCACCACCACGGCCACCACGATCTCGCGGGCGCGGGGCGCGTCGGCCACGCGGGCCTCCATGGCATCGAAATGGCTGCGCACATAGGCCGCGTCCTTGTGGCCCAGCGGCACGTCGATGGCCGTGCCCAGACCGCCGATCTTCTTGGCCGAAGGCACCAGGGCGGCGCCCTTTTCCACGGCCTTGCGCAACGGCGCGCCGAGCTTGGGGTGCAGGATGGCCGCGGCATGTTCCAGTTCGCCAGCCTCGCCGACGATGGCCGCCTTGCCGTAGCTCTGCGCGGCGCCGGGCGCGATGCCCAGCGCCTTGACGCACTTCTCGCCGAGCAGGCCGCCGAGCTCTTCGCCGATGGCCACCAGCTTGTCGAGGTTTTCGGCATAGGCGCCGGCATAGGGGTTGTCGATCACGGCCATGGCCAGCGCGCGGCGTGTGGGCGGGTTCACGGCCTGGCCCATTTCGATGCGGACCTCGTCGACCTGGACGATGATTTTGCGGATGTTGGCAAGCATGTTTGTCTCTTTGAAAATAGGTTGATCAGGTGCGGTTCAACGCAGGCCGTCCCAGCGGGTAATCCCCTCTGGCTCCAGGCCGCCGACGCGCGAATGCACGCGCGCACCCGAGGCCATGGTCAGGATGTAGACGATCTCGTCGGCCGCCGGCGCCCCGGGCACACGCACCTCGATGGCGTCGAAATGGCTGCGCACGTAGCTGGCGTTGATGTGGGTCAGCGGCACGTCGAGCGCGGTGCCGGGCGCACCCACCTTCTTGGTCGATGGCACGATGGACAAGGCATTGCCGGGTTGACCGGTTTTCTCTTCGGCCTGGCCCTTGACATAGGCATTGCGGTCGCCCTTCCAGCCCAGCAGTTCGCGCATGGCATAACCGCCGGGCACATGCCACAACGCACCATGTTCGAGCTCGCCGGCCGCACCGACCACCGCGCCCTTGCCGTAGCTGGCGATGCGCTCGACCGGCAACTGCATCGCGGCCAGCAGCTTGTGCGCCATGTCGATGCCGACCGGCTGCAGCGCTTCCATCATCGGCAGGATGTCGGGCTCATAACGACCGGCGAAGGGATTGGTAAGCACCACGCCGATGGCGCCGCGCACCAGCGGCACGGCGGCCACCGGGCCGAATTCGTGCTTGATTTCTTCCACGTGGGTGAAGATGCGTCGGATGGTGATCATGGAATGAAAGGCTCTCTTGATTTCATTAAGCAAATACTGAACCAACTTGCGGCGGAGATGCGCCGTCCAAGCCCGGAGTATGGGCCGAACCGCCCGCGCCGAGGCTGCGGGTTTGCGCCCATTGCCCCTGGCAAACCAGCGTGGCCGACCACAACAACCCGGCCTGCCGCAAGGACTCGGCCTTGGCCAGCCCCGCGGCCAGGGCTTCGCGCACCAGCACCTCGGGCAGGCGCGGCACCTCGACCGTGACGGCAATGTCGCCAAGGTCGGTGTCGTCCTTGAGTGTGTTGGCCGGGCGCCGCGCGATGCCGGGGTGCGCCACGTTCACCGCGTTGGCCACCACGGTGGCGGCCGCATCGGCCTCGGCCGCGGTGGCGGCCAAGATGGTCACGCTGTCGGCAATGCCGAGCGAAAAGCTGCGGCCGCGCCAACCGCTGGTGGCCACACCGCGCGCGGGGGATTCATAGGCTAGCGCACACTGCGCGTCGGTGCGCAGCCCCTGCGGGTCTTCAGCCGCCTCGGCCACGGCCCGGCCCCAGCGCCCCAGGTCGGCAAACAGGCCGATGCGCACCGTATGGCCCGGCGTGAGGTACAGCGCGATATCGCCACCATTGTTGACCCAGGCGCGGTCTACACCGGGGCGGTGGTAACAGGCGATCAGCTCTTGCGCCACGGCGCCGGCCACCGCCGCCATCGGCGTGATGTAGTCGGCGCGGTACGGTGCACAGGCCGCCCACATGCGGCGCGCCACCCGGCCGTCGAGCCGGCTGGCGGCGCTGGGCAGCGGCCCGCTTGGCGGCAAGGGCTGGCGCAAGGCCTTGAGTTCGGCCACGAGCTCCGGCAGCAGGGTGTAGAAGCGCTGCCAGGCGGCGTCATGCGCGAGCTGCACAGCCAACGGCTCACCTTCGGCGCCGATCACGATGTCCATCGGTCCATGCTGGAAATGCCAGCGGTCGCCGGCCAGGCGTGTGCGTTGGGCTGGCATGGCGGGTGCTCAGCCCAGCAGTGGTGGCTGGCCCAGCGGCCATGGATTGGCCTCCAGGTTTTGTGTCCACAAACGGGCGGTGGGCGCACCCTCGTTGTGCCATGCACCGGCTTGCAACACCTGCTCCAGGCTGCGCACATGCGCCATGTGCCCGCCCAGGCGCTGGTAGTCGTCAAGCCGCATGCTGAATTCGATCGGCGCCACGATGGCCGGCGTGGGCACGGTGCCAAAACTCTTGTCGGGCATGCGCAGCACATCGACCATCACGGTGATGCCGCCGCCGGGCCACACATAGGCCGGCGCGCCGCCGCAGGTCACGTTGACCAGGGCCTGCTTGATGGCGCGGGTGAGCAGCACCGGGTTTTCCGTGACGCCGGCACGCAGGCTGCCGCCGGCACCGCCGAGAAACAGCACGGTGCAAAGCGAGGGTTCGCAGTTCTCGCCGATGCGGTCGATGATGTGCTGCACCGCCGCGGGCATGGCTTGCGCCACCGGCTCCAGCGCATCGTTGAGCACATACCAGGCCGCGTGTTCGCCGGTGGTGGAAGTCATCAGCAGGCGCATGCCGGGGCGGGCCACTTCAGAGTCCCAGCCTTCGATGATGGACAGCGGATCGGCGATGTCGGTGCCGCCCCAGCCCGTGCCCGGGTTGGCCACCTGGAAATAACGCCCCGGCGTGGACTTGCGCCCGCGCATCTGGATGCCCGAGCGCGGCATGTCGAGACAGCGGCCGGCCTGGTGCTCGGTCAGCACGCCGGTGATGTGATCGTCCACCACCACCACTTCGTCGGCCTGGCCGAACAACTGCTTGGCGAAGATGCCCACCGCCGCCGAACCGCAGCCCACACGCATGCGCTGCTCTTCCACGCCGTTGACGATGGGCGGCCGGCCGGCCTGCACCACGATCTGCGAGCCGCCGTCGATGGTGAGCTCCACCGCCTGCTTGTTGCCCAGCGCCTCCATCATCTGCACGGTGATACGGCCTTCCTTCTTGCTGCCGCCGGTGAGGTGGTGCACACCGCCGAGCGACAACATCTGCGAGCCGTATTCGGCGGTGGTGACGTGGCCGACCACCTCGCCCTTGCAGCGCACATTGGCCTGCTCGGGGCCGAGATAACGGTCGGTGTCGATCTTGATCTTGAAGCTGCAGTAGCTGAAGATGCCTTCGGTGACCACGGTCACCATGTCCACGCCCTGCGCCTTTGACGCGACGATGAAGGGCGCGGGCTTGTAGTCGGGGTAGGTGGTGGAGGCGCCCACGCCGGTCACGAAAACCTCGTCGGCGCGCAGCAGGTCGCCGTTCCAATCTGGTGCACCGGTGTCCTCCGTGGTGCGCCCCGCAAAGGACACCAACGGCGCCTGCACATCGGCCACTGCGCGGCGCAGCAGCACCACCGGGTCGACGCGCACCAGGGTGCCGCCCTGGTTGGCGTAACGGTCGCAGGCACCGCTACGGCCGTCGGAGATCTGGCACAGCACCGGACAGGCATTGCACTCGATCTTGTCGGTGGTCATGCGCTCGTTGCGCGGCCGGGCCCGCTCGAGCACCTGAGGTTCAACGGCGGCCTCCATCGCGGGCAATCCATCGGTTTTGGTGTGTTCAGTCATCGTGGTCGGAAAGCCAGGCTCGGGTGGAAGAAGTACTTGTACCGAAGTCTCAACTTATGTAGCATTCACTTAAATTTAATGTTGCAAACGCTACATTTCTTGATTTTCGGCAATTTAGCATAAGCATCTGCGTATCGCAATCTATAACTTTTCCTAAGCTTCAAATTCTTCAAAACCCAACCTCATCCGGAGCAAACTGACAAATGAGTGCATTCAATGAAGAGCGCGTTCTGAGCGTTCACCACTGGACCGACAAGCTGTTCACCTTCACCACCACGCGCGATCCGTCGCTGCGTTTCTCGAACGGCCATTTCACGATGATCGGCCTCAAGACCGAAACCGGCAAGCCGCTGCTGCGGGCCTACAGCATCGTCAGCGCCAACTACGAGGAACACCTCGAGTTCCTGAGCATCAAGGTGCCCGACGGCCCGCTGACCTCCAGGCTGCAGCACATCCAGGTGGGCGACAGCATCATCGTCGGCAAGAAGCCCACCGGCACACTGCTGATCGACTACCTGCTGCCGGGCAAGCGGCTCTACATGTTCTCCACCGGCACGGGTCTTGCACCGTTCATGAGCGTGATCCACGACCCCGCCACCTACGAGAAATACGACGAGCTGATCCTGGTGCACGGCGTGCGCCAGGTGGAAGAGCTGGCTTACCACGACCTGCTGACCGAACACTTGCCGCAGCACGAGATCCTCGGCGAGATGGTGCGCGCCCAGTTGCGCTACTACCCCACCGTGACGCGCGAAGCCTTCCACACCATGGGCCGCGTCACCGAGCTGCTGGAAAACGGCAAGCTCGCCAAGGACCTCGGCCTACCCGACCTCGACCCCGCCACCGACCGCGCCATGATCTGCGGCAGCCCCGCGATGCTGCGCGACCTGAAGGTCTATCTGGAGGAGCTCGGCTTCAACGAGGGCAACACCTCGCGGCCGGGTGACTTCGTGATCGAACGCGCCTTCGCCGAACAATAAACCCGAGACTGCATGTCCAGCACTTCCAGCCCCGTCAAGCCCGGCCGCCAGCCCGTCGCCACCAAGGCCGCGTCGGCCGGTGCCAATGGCAAAGCCACCAAGGCCGCCAAGCCAGGCGTTCGCGAGCAAAACGCCCAGGCCACGCGCGACAACATCCTGCGTGCGGCGGCCAAGGTGTTTGCCAAACACGGCTACGACGGCGGCAGCGTCGAGAAGATCTCCACCGCGGCCAAGTCGTACGACCGCATGATCTACTACTACTTCGGCAGCAAGGAAGGCCTGTACATCGAAGTGCTGGAAGACGCCTACCGGCGCATGAACGACGCCGAGTCCAAGCTCGCGCTCGACGAGCAGCGGCCGCTGGAAGCGCTGCGGGCGGTGATCGGCTTCGTGCTCGGCTACTACCGCAAGAACCCGGCTTTCATCACCCTGCTCAACACCGAGAACCTGCACAAGGGCCGGCACATCGGCAAGTCGCTCAGGGCCCGTGAATACTCTTCGCCGGCCATCGCCATCATCGGGCGCATCCTGGAGGAAGGCGTGGCGCAGAAGCTCTTTCGCATCGACTTGCAAACGCGCGACGTGTACCTGATGATCGCCTCGATGGGCTATTTCTACATCGCCAACCGGCACACGCTCTCGGCCTTCCTCGGCGAAAACCTCGAGGCGCCGGAGGCCGTAGCGCATTGGGAAAACTTCGTCACCGAAACCGTGCTGCGTACGGTCAGGCTCTGATCCCCCCCACGACACACCCCACGAGAGAACACCATGGCAGAAATCGCAACCGGCGGGAAGTCCGGCAAAGTCGTCATCCAGAACATCGGCCTGCTGCTGTCGGGCGACATCGACCAGCCCATCCTGGACGCCGACACCATCGTCGTCCATGACGGCCTGATCACCGCGGTCGGCAAGGCCAAGGACTGCGACACCTCGGAGGCCCGCACCGTGATCGACGCGCGCCAGACCTGCGTGGCGCCAGGCCTGATCGACAGCCACGTGCACCCGGTGTTCGGCGACTGGACGCCGCGGCAAAACCAGCTCGGCTGGATCGAGTCGACCATGAACGGCGGCGTGACCACCATGATCTCGGCCGGCGAAGTGCACCTGCCCGGCCGGCCCAAGGACATCGTCGGCCTGAAGGCGCTGGCCATCACCGCGCAGCGCGCCTTCGACAACTTCCGCCCCGGCGGCGTGAAGGTGATCGCCGGCGCACCCATCATCGAAAAAGGCATGGTCGAACAGGACTTCAAGGACCTGGCCGAAGCCGGCGTGGGCCTGCTCGGCGAAGTCGGCCTGGGCTCGGTGAAGGCCGGCTACGAAGCACAGCAGATGGTGGCCTGGGCACGCAAGTACGGCATCCAGAGCACCATCCACACCGGCGGCCCGTCGATCCCCGGTTCGGGCCTGATCGACAAGGACGTGGTGCTGGAAGCCGACGCCGACGTCATCGGCCACATCAACGGCGGCCACACCTCGCTGTCCGAAGCCCATGTGTGCGAGCTCTGCGAGAAGTCATCGCGCGCCATCGAGATCGTGCACAACGGCAACGAAAAAGTGGCCATCGCCGCCGCGCAGGCTGCACTCCAGCTCAAGTGCCCGCACCGCGTGATCCTCGGCACCGACGGCCCCGCGGGCTCGGGCGTGCAGCCGCTGGGCATGCTGCGCATGATCGCGCTGCTGTCCAGTCTGGGCAACATCCCGGCCGAGCTGGTGTTCTGCTTCGCCACCGGCAACACCGCACGCATCCGCAAGCTCAACTGCGGCCTGATCGAAGTCGGCCGCGCGGCGGACTTCGTGTTCCTCGACAAGGCCCAGCACACCGCCGGCCGCGACATCCTGGACAGCGTGCAGCTCGGCGACATTCCGGGCGTGGGCATGGTGATGATCGACGGCATCGTGCGCTGCGAACGCAGCCGGAACACGCCGCCGGCGACCACGGTGCCGACATACGTGCAGCACTGAAGGCTCCACCCGGTCAACCGGGACGCATCGCCTCACGCAAGAACTCGGGGGCATCGGCTGCAGCATGAAGTACCGTTGCCTGCCCCCGATGAGGCATGAGACAGAGCGCCAGCCCAAAACGGCCATTTCAAAAAGCCGCAACTGATCTGGCGAGATCAGCGAAGTACGCGAGCGGGTCACGTAGCAGAGCAAATCCACACCTGCCTTGACTTCACGATAGATCGCACTCGCGGCAAGTTCGGCCGCCTTGTCTCGAACCAGTGCATAGCCGCTCGCAGGAGAAGGAACGTCGTAGACGAACCCGTGTCAATATGACCTGCTGCACCTACCCCCAAGAGATCAGCGAGCAACGAGGTAGGTATGACCAAGCCCCATCAATCCGAGGTATCCGAGTGGTCTTCTATATATCTATCTCAGCCTGATGCGCTAAAACCAATGCGTCGAGACTGGCAAAGGTAAAGTCAAACTTGGGCGTACCTGCAGGCGGCATTCCTTTTTCCCATTCTTTGCTGGCATTGCCGCGATCGATCCACGCTGTTGCGAATCCGAACTTGCTTGCCGGCTCATGATCGTGGAAGACACTTTGAGCAACGTGAAGGGTCTCCGCTGCAGTCACTCCGAAGTCAAGGTCCAGGACCTGCACCAAATACTCAAAGCTATGAGGGTCGGGCTTGTAGACGCCAATATCTTGGGCCGTAACAATTGCGTCGAAAACCACTTGCAACCTTGCATTACTTGAACGAAAAGATAACCGGTCTACGTTCGACAGGATCACGAGCTTATGATGTTGCTTCAGATGTCTCAACGCTCGCACAGAGTCCGAAAACTCTGGCCAATCTGGTACGGATGCACCAAAGATATTGGCCTCTTCGTTAGTGCAATGAACCTCCCATTCATTTGCCAGCCGCTTGTAGACGTACGACAACACTTGGGGATACAACATGCCTGGTGTCAATTGTTCCTGAGAGGCCTCATGCTGCGCATAGCTCTCCAATACTTGATCGCGAGTTTGGGGCGAACCAAGCCGCTGAAGAAGCGGCTCGAGGGCCCTGTAGATCCCGGATTCCCAGTCAATCAAAGTGCCGTAGCAGTCGAAGGTCAGTACCTTGAAGTCCGAGAGTTTCATGTGTTGTCCGTGTTTAACGTTCAGGAGAATACGTGCACGATGGATGCGCGAACTCGGTCGACCAACACGTCAATATCCGCTTCGGTGTAGTTCAGCGAGGGAGCGAACCCGAGAATATCGTCACCGAAAGCGCGGAAGACGAGCCCGTTTTCCAAAGCATGCTCGAGAATGCGTTGGCCGGTACGCAGCGATGGGTTCGGTTTTGCCTTGGTCACCTTGTCGGCGACCAACTCAACGGCGGCCAACATGCCTCGGATTCGGACTTCTCCGACGCAGGGGAGCGCTTCCAACTCGCGAAGCTTTGTTTCAAAGTAGCGACCGACACGTTGTCCGTTTTCCAGCAACCCACCATCGGTATACAGATCCAGCACGGCGTTGGCGACGGCTGCGCTGACCGGGTGCCCGGCATACGTCTGGCCATGGCCGAATGGTGTCCCGTCACTGCCACCATCCGCAATACCTCGGTAGAGCTTTTCGGAGATCAGCGTAGCACTCATCGGTGCATAGCCAGCAGTCAAACCCTTCGCGAGGGTGAGAACGTCAGGACTGACACCCTCTGCAGCAGTGGCGAACATGGGACCTGTACGACCAAAGCCGGTGATCACTTCATCGACAATCAGAAGGATTCCAAGTTCGTCACAGGTTTTGCGCATAGCGGCCAGGAAACCCTTGGGAGGAACGATCACGCCGCCAGAGCCTTGGATAGGTTCGCAAATGAATGCTGCGACGTTTTCAGGGCCGAGTTCTGCAACTTTCGCTTCCAGGGCGTGAACCGTGCTCATCAGCACGGCGGCTTCATCAGGGCCTTCAGGGTGTCGATATGGATACGGCGAAGGGATGTGGTGTTGTTGTGGACCTGGAACGTCAAAGTACCGGTGAAACAGCGGTAGTGCGGTAAGGCCACTGCCGACCGCCGAACTCCCATGGTAGCCACGTTCCAGTCCGATGAAATGTTTTTTGGTGGGTTTACCGATGGCGTTGAAGTAGTACCGGACGGTGCGGATGGCTGTGTCCACCGCATCGGAGCCGCCTTGGCCAAAGAGAACGCGGGTCAAACCCTCGGGCGCATGGGAAATCAACCGCCCCGCCAGCCGGATCGCCGGTTCGCTTGCGAAGTGAAAGTAGCCTGTCGCATAGGGCAACTTCTTCATTTGGTTATTTGCGGCTTCAACAACAGATTTTTGCCCATAACCGATGTTGACGCACCAGAGCCCAGAAAATGCGTCCTGCACCCTTTTGCCGCTAACATCGGTGAGGTGAATACCATCGGCCGACTCCCAGATAGTCGCCCCGCGCTTTTCATGTTGATTGAGAGCAACCACTGGATGAACCCAATGGCGTCGATCAATCTCCGTCAGCTCTGCAATCGTGTTCGAATTGGTCATAACAGCTCCTTGGTTTAGCTTAGAAAATTTCTGCACCCAGAGGCACTTGGCGCTCTGGCGTCAGAAGCACCGGCGCGCCTGTTTCGCTGCACGCACCTAGAACGAGAACTTGGGACTCGAAGCCACCGATCCGGATGGAACCGAGGTTCATCGCGCAAATAACTTCTCGACCAATCAACGATTCGGCGGTGTAGAGCTCCGTGTATTGGCCGCTGGACTTACGGTCGCCTAATTCGCCGAAATTAATAAGCAGCTTGTAGGCAGGCACTCGCGCTTTGGTGTTCAGTTGCGCATCAATGATGCGTCCGACACGCAGTTCGAGTCGCTCGAATGCGGATGGGTCTGTCGTCATGGCTTGAGGTCCTTGATGAGGTTCCGGTGGGGTAAAAATTTCCCGGGATTAAGCAGGTTTTTGGGATCAAAGGCTTGCTTCACCCTCCAGGCCATTTCCAGCTCAACCCGTGACTTGACATACAGAAGCTCATCTCGCTTGGCAACCCCGACGCCATGCTCAGCGGAAATTGAGCCCTGCATCTTCATGGCGAGCGCGTCCACCGCGTTGTTGATTGCGGCACCCGCCCGTGCCAGAAATTCGTTCGCAGATTCACTGCCCGGCCGTAATGGGTTGAAATGCACATTGCCATCGCCGACGTGTCCGTAAATCACCATTCGCGCATCGGGTGCGATCTCTAATACGCTTGCTGAAGCCTCGGCGATAAATGATGGTATTTGCGAAAGTGGCACCGAGATGTCGCAACGGACGCTTCCTCCCGCCCGGGTTTGGGCATCGGAGATTTCTTCCCGGATACGCCAGAACTCGATGGCATGAGCTTCAGCCTTCGCTACCGCGGCGTCTCGTATCGTTCCATCCTCAAGTCCACTTTGCATCAACTCGTAGAAGTCGTTTTCCATCTCCTCCAGTGAGCGACTTGAGGCAAGTTCGACCAATACATACCAAGGAGACTTAACCGCAAGTGGTGGACGGGCGCCAGATAGGTGTGCCAGCACCAAATCCAGTGCCGCCTCAGAGATCAGTTCGAAAGCAACGACATCCTGTCCCACCCGTTCGCGAAGGACCGTAAAGAATGCAAGTGCATGAGCCGGTGTTTTGAACCCCAGAAAACCGGTGGTCACGGAATGTGGCTTGGGGAAAAGCTTCAAGACCACAGCGGTCACGATCCCAAGAGTTCCTTCCCCCCCAATAAACAGATGCTTGAGGTCGTATCCTGTGTTGTCTTTGCGCAGCGCGCGTAGCCCGTCCCATACATCGCCATTGGGAAGGACGACTTCTACGCCGAGCACCAACTCGCGCATGTTGCCGTAACGCACGACGGCAGTTCCGCCAGCATTTGTAGACAGATTGCCGCCGATTTGACAACTCCCTTCGGATCCTATTTGCAGTGGAAATACCCGCTCAATCGCGTCTGCTTGCTCGCGAGCTTGCTTCAGGGTGACGCCCGCCTCAACAACCATGGCATCGTTCACCGCGTCAACGGAGCGAACGCGATTCATGCGGGACAGATTCAAGATGACCTCGGAACCGGACGCGTCAGGGACAGCACCTCCCAAGAGCGATGTGTTTCCGCCTTGAGGGACAACCGGAATGTCGTTGGCGTAGCAATACGCCATCACCTGGCTCACCTGAGCGGTGTCGGCTGGCCGGATCACCGCGAGGGCTTTACCTTGATAGATACCACGGTAATCCTTTGTATAGCCTGCGGTGTCGGCCTCGCCCGAAATGCAGTTGGCGGACCCGACCAGCGCCGACAGAATTTCAAGATGTGAAGTAGGCATGCAGCTAATTTAACGGACTGCTCCCTTTGCAAATATGTGCGAATCACAGCATTTACTGGCATGATTCTTCTATTAATCATTTTAAGGAGACGTGGTTTGCGCTTTGATGAAGCACTTCAGCTGCCGCCGCTCAACAAGGGTGTGGTTGTGTCTGCCGATGCGCATCTAAGCCAGGAAATCTCCTGGGTGCAGGTAGTCGACCATCCCGACATTGAGGCCTGGGTCGAAAAAGGGCATTTGCTGTTGAGTACCGGATATAGCTGGCCGAAGACCGGGGCAGCGGCGGCCGTGATTATCGAAAAGCTTGCTGCAAAAGGGGTCGCAGGTGTGGTTCTCGCAGTGCCGCATTTTGTCGAGCACTTCCCCGCCGAGAGCATCGAGGCTGCGAACCAACATGGGTTCCCTTTGATCGAGGTGCCCTGGGAGGTGCCTTTCAGCGAAATCACCCAGTGCGTTCATCGCGAGCTACTTTCCCAACAAAGCCGGTCTCTGGAACGGTCCGATCAGATTCATCGTCAGTTAACGGAAGCAGCTGTGTCCGGTGACGGACTTCAGGATGTCGCGCAGGTCCTGGGGGGCGTTCTCGATCGCAGCGTACAAATTTACTCCATACAAGGAACGTTGCTGGCCGACTTCATCGCATCACCCTGTGGAACTCATAACCCGCCCTTCGCGTCTAGCGTGTTCCTTGCGCTGTCGGCCGGAGGGGGGATCAAGGTTATGGACTCGCAGACGCGAGCTGTTCGCTGGCACCCGCGTCCTTCTCGTCTTGCGACCAAAACGCAGAGTGTCGTTGGAAGTGTTGTTCGAAGTCGAACAGAGCGCCTTGGCTACGTGCTGGTGGCCGAGGGTAATCCCCCGCTTAACGAGATCGATCTTCGTGCCATCGAACACGCTGCAACAGTGGCTGCACTGCAGATTTCGCATCAGCGCGAACTATCCGCACAGGAAACCCGCATGGGTCACGCCCTGGTGGCATCTTTGATTGAGGGCCAGTTTGACGCAAAACCAAACACTTTGGAGCGCTCCCGGTTGGCCGGTTGGGACGATGAAATCGAGTATCGGCTCGCATCCATCCTCATGGATGAGCCCAACCCCCTGTCGAATGAGGGCTTCCGCCGACGCGAGGCGTTGGCACTGGCGCTGTCTCGAGTTATTCAGATCAAGGGAGCAACCCCGCTGATCAGTCTATCGGCGAATCAAATTCATGCCTTGCTTCCGGAGGGTTTCGATTTCCAGTGGCTGTGGACAGAAATCGCCGCAAAGAAAGCCGCGATGGGGGTCAGTCAGGCCCATCGGGGTGTGGAAGGCATGCACATGGCGGGAAAGGAAATCATGGATTTGATGGCGCATGTGCGGCCAGGGCGAATTCACTATTTCGACGAAGCCATCTTTCCGCGCGTTCTCGCAGGAGATCCAAAAGCAAGGAAGATGTTCATCGACAAACTTTTTGGCCGTGTGGGAACCGACAAGCGAAGCCAGCATTTGCTTGATACGGCGATGGCACTTGCGGACGAGGGATTCAATCTCCAGCGCGCGGCTGATCGGTTGAATGTGCACATCAGCACCTTGCGATATCGTCTCGGCAAGTTGGCCGAAGTCACGGGACTTGATCTGGACACCGTCGAAGGACGTTTTCGACTCCAATATGGCGTGCGACTTTATCTTGCGGAACAGCCCTAACCGGCCAGAAGCCTCTTCACCAGATCTGGTGTATTTTTGACGCTGTATTTGCGAAGCAATCGCGTCTTGTAAACATCCACCGTGCGGGGGCTGATGTCCAATGTTCTCGCGACTTCCTTGCCGGTCTTGCCCTCAATCAGCAACGCAGCAATATCCCGTTCACGCGAGGTCATGGAACCTCGCAGCGCAGAGTTGACCTTTCTCTCGGTCGACAGATCCGTGAAGGCCCAGATGGTATCGGCGTGAGGGTCCTCTGGCGTGTACGTGAAGCCACTCACGTGCACCCAGAACAACTCGCCATTCGTTCGCCGCATCACCCGGTCATCCGAGAACGTCAGTTGTTTGGCTAGCACTGGCGCGATGCGATCGCCAGTTTGCTCGAAGTGACTTTGAGTGGGATAGAGCTGTTCGAAGGTCGTGCCCACGAAGGCGTCCATCTCGCCCCGAAACATCTTCGCAAACGCGCGATTGCAGTCCACGATGACACGATTTCGTCCAAGCGCTTGCCCCACAGGCGCATCCTGAAATGCGCGACGGTAGTCAATCGCCGCAGGCTTTTCAACTGAAATTTGCCCCATCAATGAATTTCCTCGTTTAAAAAAACACTTAAGTGTTTAACACCTATTGTAGTAAGAGTATGTGGATCTTAGACTCTTACTACATTAAGTGCCGAGAGAGCCCCATGTCAATTTTTGTGCTGCGCAATGCCAACGTCCTTGATCTTGAAGAGGGTGTGTTGGTGGATGGGATGGATGTCGTTGTTATCGACGGTCACATAGCGGATGTTGGACGCGGGTTAGCCGACCCTTCCGGCACTGACGCCGTGTACGACCTGAAGGGCCTGACGCTCATGCCTGGTCTGATTGACTGCCACGTTCACGTTACCGCCTCAACTGTGAATCTCGGCGCTTCCGCCAAGTTGCCCAACGCACTCGCGCTGATCCGGTCTTTGCCGATCTTGAAAGGAATGCTTTCACGAGGCTTCACCAGTGTGCGTGATGCAGGCGGGGGCGACTGGGCGCTGGCCCAGGCAGCCAAGGACTGGCTCATCGAATCTCCTCGCCTGTTCCCTTCGGGAAAGGCGCTGTCCCAAACAGGTGGACATGGAGACTTCCGTGCCCGTAGCGACCAGCTTGAGCCATGTGCTTGTTCGTTCCGCATCGGCAACATCGGACGGGTGGTCGATGGCGTGGACGACGTTCGCCGCGCTGCCCGTGACGAACTAACCAAGGGTGCGACGCAAATCAAGGTAATGGCCAGCGGTGGCGTCACGTCGCCCAACGACCCGATTGGCAACACCGGCTACTCGATGGAAGAATTGAAAGCCATCGTGGCCGAAGCTGAAGCCTGGCAGACCTACGTCATGGCCCACGCGTACACCCCAAAAGCCATTCGACGGGCGGTCGAAGCCGGCGTGCGAACCATTGAACACGGCAACTTGATCGATGAGCCGACCGCTCATATCCTGAAAGATGCTGGCGTCTACGTCGTGCCGACGCTTATTACCTTCGACATGCTTTCCAGTGAAGGAGCACAGCTCGGACTGCCTCCTGAGTCGATCGCCAAAGTGGATGACGTTCGATTGGTTGGCAGGGAGGCCATTGCAATGCTCCACCGAGTTGGGGTCAAGATGGGTTACGGCAGCGACCTTCTCGGCGAATCACATCGCCATCAAAGTGAAGAATTACGTATTCGCGCTGACATCGTGGGCAACCTGGAGGCACTTCGCAGCGCGACGACAGTCTCCGCAGAAATCATCCAGCACGCAGGCAAGCTTGGCGTCATTCAACCAGGGGCGATCGCCGACCTCTTGATCGTTAAGGGAAACCCCTTGCGAGACATTGGGGTACTCACGGGACAGGGCGAAGGTCTGGTGGGCATCATGAAAGAGGGTCGCTTCTTCAAGAATGAACTGCCTGCGCGTACCAGCACGGCTTTGGCGAAGTGACATGGACGCACTACTGAAAATCACCGATGTTCGCGCGACCTTTGGTGGCCTTCACGCTCTCGACGGCGCCAGCTTTTCGGTGCGCAAAGGAATCACCACCGGTTTGATTGGACCGAACGGCGCAGGGAAAACAACGCTCTTTAATGCCATCACTGGTTTGTTGCCTCAAGCGTCGGGGCGCATCGATTTCAACAGCGTCGACATCTCAGGCATGCGACCGGAACGAATCTCCAACACGGGGCTTGTCCGCACCTTTCAACTCGCCCGCGGCTGCCCTCGGATGACGGTGTTTGAACACCTCATGCTTTACGGACGCGACCAGGTTGGCGAAGGCTTCATTGCAGGCCTGATCGGCGGCGCGGCAGTGCGCCGCCGGGAAGAGGAACTGCGTGAACGTTCACTGGAAATGGCACGACGCCTCAGGTTGAATCACGTGCTCGACAACGTGGTCACAGCTTTGTCCGGCGGGCAAAAAAAGCTTCTGGAAATTGGCCGGGCGCTGTTGGCGGAGCCCACCATGATCCTTTTAGATGAGCCCATGGCCGGAGTAAATCCCACGTTGGTCGGTGAAATTGCCGATCAATTGGAGATTGTCCGCTCGCAAGGCATCACGATCCTGTTGATAGAACACGAAATGGCTCTGATCAAGCGGCTCTGCGAAGAAGTCATCGTCATGGCGGAGGGCAAATACCTCACCCATGGCAGCTTCAATGAGGTCACGTCCGATCGACGGGTTCAATCTTCTTACCTTGGCAGGAGTCGCAAATGACAACCTTGAATATCACTGAGATACGAGGCGGCTACGGCAGCGTGGACGAGATCGTCAAAGGCATCGACCTCGAGGTCCGAGCATCCGACCTGGCCGTCATCATTGGGCCGAACGGCGCGGGCAAATCAACGTTCCTGAAACTGATCGCCGGGCTCTTAAAACCCAAAAGTGGACAGGTTGCCCTTGACAGTCGGACCTTGGACGGCGGAAATGCGCAGGACGCGTGTGCTCAAGGGCTCAGTTTCGTTCCGCAAGAGCGAAATGTTTTTCAAAGCCTGACCGTCAAGGAAAACTTAGAAATGGGTGGTTATCTCGTCCGAGACGCGCTGAAAGCGCGAGTTGAAGCACAGCTCGAGAGATTCCCACTGCTGAAGCCACGATTGAAAGACAAAGCCGGAAATCTGTCCGGCGGGCAGCGGCAGGTACTTGCCATGGCCGTTGCTCTCATGACGCAGCCAAGCGTCCTGCTGTTGGACGAACCGACCGCAGGCCTTTCGCCGGCCGCCGCAGACGAAGTTTTCGACCTGATTCGGGACTTGGCCCGGCAAGGCCTGGCCATCCTGATGGTCGAACAGAACGCTTTGCTTGCACTCGAGTACGGAACGCGAGGTGTGGTTCTCGTGGCTGGCCGAAAACTGCGAGATTCCAGCGCCAACGACCTCTTGGCCGATGACGAAATAAGGCATCTCTTCCTCGGTGCATCCCATATTCAACAACCCACTCCTTGAAGGCGAAACATCATGACCAACAGAAGAAACTTCCTTTGCGCTGGCGCAGCGGTGACCCTTGGCACCGCCCACCCCTTGTTGTGGGCACAAGCCGGTGGGCCAATCAGGATCGGCATCCTCATTCCTTTGACAGGTTCCACCAGTCAGTTTGGCGCGACCATGAGCAAAGCCGCTCAGATTGCAGCCGAGGAAATCAATGCCGCTGGGGGCATCAACGGGCGCAAGCTAGAAGTGATCATCGAAGATGATCAGAGCAACCCGGAAGCCGCCGTACGGGCTGCAAGAAAGCTCATCGATGTCGACAGGGTCGTGGCGATCGGAGGATCTTACGCATCGTCTGTCACCTCCGCCATTGCTCCGCTTTGCTGGGAAAGCAAAACTGTGCTGGCGACCTCTTCGGGTGCCGATAGCATCACCAAACTGCCGCATCTTGGCTACATCTTCAGGACTTCACCGACTGTCACGCTGCAAGGAACCCGTGTCGGAGAGCTCGGCGTGGAGTTGGGTGCGAAAAAAATGTTCTTCATGGGTCCCCAGACGCCCTTCGCCCAGTCATACATTGACATCATCTCTGGCATTTTCTCGAAGGCTGGGGGTAGTGGGGGCGGTCTGATCTACGAAGACAAAAAGTCCGGCTACCGCTCGGAAGTCGATCAAGCGCTAAAGTCGAAACCAGATCTGATCGTGCTCGGCGGGTATGTCCCGGACACTTCGGTCGTCCTCAAGGATCTGTACAGGGCAGGATTCGAGGGCAAACGCATCGGCTTCTCGTTCGGTATCAATCAGAAACTCATTGAAGCTGTCCCCGCGGAAGTTGGGGAAGGCGCTTACTCCTTGGTGCCATCGGCTGCTGTGGGCGCAACGGCCTACAAACGGCTGCTGACAAAAATGAAGGTCGAGGCGCTCGACAGCTATTCCTGCCAGGTTTATGACCACGTCAACATGGTCGCACTGGCCTTGGCCAGCACGGCGAAGGCGCCGATGACTGGCACCACTGTCCACGACAACTTGCGAAACGTCACCCAACAGGCGCAAAGCCAGTTGGTTGATAGCGCTGCCGATGGCCTGAAACTGCTGGCAAAAGGCACCCCGATCAACTTCGATGGCGCCAGCGGTTCTCTGGAATTTGCCGACAACGGCGATGTCAAAGGCGTTTTCTTCCGCTACGAGCAAATCCAAAAAGGCAAGCTTGTTGTAACCAAGGTCGCATGACCCACTACGCTCCCATTTAGGGGTACGACATGTTCGCAGATCTTTTGCAGCACATAGTCAACGGGTTGGTCATGGGGGCGGTCGTCGCCCTTCCAGCTCTCGGCTTGACTTTGATATTCAGTGTCCTTGGCTTCATCAACTTTAGCATCGCGGCGCAGATGACCGTTGGCGCGTATGCGGGATGGCTGGTAAACAGCCAACTGCATTGGCCCCTCGTTCCCGTTCTCGTCGTCGGCTTTGCTGCTGCCGGACTTGCCGGCGTGATAGGAGACCGTTTGGCGCTCGTTCCGATGCGCCGAACAGTCTCGGCACACACTCCGTTGATGGTCGCGATTGTTTCGATTGCGCTCAATCTGGCTTTGGAAAACGCGATTCGATTTGGATTCGGAAGCGATCTCAACAGCTTTGAAATGCCGATTGCGCGTGATGTCCAGTTTGCGGGAGTTCGGATAGGTCCTCAGCAAATGCATAACCTGGGCATTGCCCTCACCGTAGCCATCGTACTGGCTGTCTTTTTTACCGTCACCAAGGTCGGAAAGGCAATGCGAGCGGTTGCAGACAATCCGGACCTGGCCCGATTGAAAGGCATTGATCCAGCAAAGCTATCCAATCTAGCAACCTTCATTGGCATGGGGTTGGCCGGGATTGGAGGTGCCCTGCTTGCGATCGACACCAGCGTCGACCCATCCACGGGCTCTCGGTTACTCCTGATCATCTTCTCTGCCAGCGTGTTGGGAGGCCTTACCAGTTTGACTGGAGCGGTGCTTGGTGCGCTGCTCATTGGTGTGGTCAGCGAGGTTGCTCTTCTTGCGATCTCACCCGTTTATCAGTCTGCGACCGCTTTTGTCGCAATCCTGCTAGTCCTGCTTGTCAAGCCAAGCGGACTGTTCGCCGGATCCTCTGGAGTGCGGAAATGACCTCTTACATCGTTTTCATGGTCACTTTGGCAGGCATCTATTCGCTGCTGTCTCTTGGACTGGTTACGATCTGGGGTCAGGGTGGGATGGTGAATCTAGGCTTAGTGGGCTTTTACGCCACGGGTGCCTATACCTCGGCATTGTTGTCCATGGCGGGAGTGCCATTTGGCGTGTCACTGGTGGCAGCTGGTCTTGTGGCAGGCATTGTTGGCGTCGTCCTTTCCTACGTCACAAGAACGTTGAGAGGTGACTATCTTGCCATTGTCTCCTTGGGCTTCGCGGAGGTCATTCGCCTTGTTGCCACCAACGAAAAATGGCTCACCGGCGGAAGCGACGGCCTGCCTGGGATACGTTCCCCATTAAAAGCCGAACTCGGCGCTTTGCACCCCTGGTTTTATCTGGCGCTCGTATGGATGATCGTCGGCTTGGCCGCCCTCTGTGTGACTCGCTTGGTTCGGTCTCCGTATGGGCGGGCGTTACGTGCGCTTCGCGACGACGAGCAGGTTGCAGCTGTCGCAGGAAAACCCGTCCTGAAGCTCAAACTCAAGACTTTCTTTTTGGGTGCCACGCTCACGGGGATTGCTGGTGGTATTTACGCGCACCTGACAAGCTACATCGCCCCCGACGGATTTGTTCCGCTCTTGACTATCTATATCTTCCTTGCGGCGACAGCCGGCGGATATACCCGTGTCGTGGGCGCTCTGGTGGGGTCGCTGGCGGTGGTTGCGCTGCTGGAATCCACAAGATTCGCAGCAGCGGCGATCCCCGGATTGACAGCGGTGCAAATTGCTTCACTCCGGGAGTTCGTGATAGCGGCCTCTTTGATTGTCATCATGCAACTCAAGCCCGAAGGAATCTTTCGCAGCATCAATCAATCGTCTGGCGACTCGACACCGGAGAGTCCGCGCAGCGAAACATCCTCCGTCGCGATGTCGCCCCGCGTCAAGGTGGGCGGGCTGTGAGCGCCGCGCAAGACTGGGACACGATTGCCGAAAGACTGAAGCAACAGCTCCCGTGGTCGCTTTTCACCGTGTTGGACGTTGACTGGGCTGATGGCCTTGTTCGACGAAGCTTCTCCTCGGACGAAGCGCATTACCCCAGCGGCGGCGTAAAACATCTGATGAAAAGTCCATGGGCGGACCAAGTAATTTTTGGCCAGGAACCCTTCATATCGAAGGACGCCGAAGACTTTCGTAAAGCATTCGCCGACCATGCACTGCTCGAACAACTCGGGCTGCGCTTTGCTTTGAATGTGCCTGTCCTGGTTGGAAGTCGAACGGCCTACACCGTCAATCTACTCTCCAATGTTGGGCCATTTTCCAAAGCATCGGTCAACCTTGTTCGAAAGCAAATCGCCATGAAGACAGCAGCTTGAACCCATTGGGTTTGTGGCTAGCAGTGAAGAAAGTCTTGGCGCCTGAAGTTTGAATGATACATAGGGCAAAGTACCTAAATTTTCATTCTTTTAATAGATATTACTTTCCATTCGACTGACTAAACTCACTTTCATAAGCAGCAAGTCGCTGACTGGGAATGACCAAATTCAGGTATGTCCAGGATGGTGGATTCTCCCAGCGATCACCGACCTTATCCCTAAAACCACCGAGTGGCCGAGAGCTACTTACCAACCAGGAGCTTCCATGAAACTTTCCGACTTCAAAGTCTTGACCTTCGACACTTACGGTACGTTGATTGACTGGGAAACCGGTATCTACAACGGCCTGGCTTCGCTGGTAGAAAAAGCCGACCTTGAAGCGCAATCGCGTGACGAGATCCTCATGATTTTTGCCCGGCATGAGTCCGCGCAGCAGGCTGAAACGCCATCGATGGTCTACATGCAACTTCTGTCGGTCGTCTATCGACGCTTGGCCAAGGAATGGGGCGTGAAAGTGACGGAGGAAGAAGCGAACACATTCGGTGCTTCGGTTCCAGACTGGCCCGAGTTTGGGGATTCACCGCGCGCGTTGCAGTACCTCAAAAAGCACTTCAAACTCATCACTCTTACCAACTGCGATCGGCTGTCCTACCGAGGCAGCAATCTTCGTCTGAGAATTGAATGGGATGGCATTTACACCGCGCAGGACATCGGTTCCTACAAGCCGAACCCTGACAACTTTGAGTACATGTTCCGTCGGCTGAAAGAGGACTTCGGTTTCGAGAAGAAGGACATCCTCCATACGGCGCAGAGCCTCTTCCACGATCATGCACCCGCCAACCAATTCGGACTCGCGGGCGCATGGATTGACCGTCGTCACGCGGACAAGGGCTGGGGTGCGACCATGCCGACCGCCAACACACCGAAATACGATTTCCGTTTCGAAAGCATGATCGCCATGGCCAAGGCACATCAGGCCGAACTCCGCGACGCCTGAGTGGCACCTGGCGGGGGATGTAAATGTGCACCTTCCACTCGTGGCTGATGTGGGTGTCTTGAGCAATCTCCGATTGAAAACTGCATACAAAACGAGTCCTCCATGATTGACATTGGCGCGCGTCGTACCGAGCAACTGCTTCCTTTTGCGAAGTTGACGGATGAAATAAAACACGTCATGCAACTGGCTCGCAATGGGGAAGTTCGATGGATAGAACGAAACTGCATCACCCTCGACTCTGGCACCACTTTATTTTCCATGGTGGCAGCGGACGACGAGATTCTTGTCAATAAAACTGTCACCTTGAACCCGGCAAATCCCGCTGCCGGCCAGCGGATGCAGGGTGGGCAAGCAGCCGTATTCGATACAACGCAGGGGGCGCCCCTGATGGTTCTCGACGGACCGACCCTCACGGTGCGACGAACCGCAGCGGTTTCTGCAGTGGCAGTCGAAGGGATGTTCCGTAATGCCAAGAGCGCCCTGATCGTCGGTTCCGGCATGGTGGCGCGCGCGCATGTTCAGAGTTTGGTTGAAATCAATGGTATTCGTGAACTGGCTATCCATGGCCGGGACCTCCACGCGGCCGAACGATTAGCCCAATTCGCTCGGAGCTTGGGCTGTCGTTGCATGGTTGTGGCAGATGTCGAAAAGTTCATGGAGAACTTCGATGTCGTCGTGACGGCAACTTCAAGTTCAACACCGGTGCTCCCGAGCTTCGCGCGAACTGGCCAGCTCATTGTTGCCGTGGGATCCTACAAACCATCCATGGCGGAGCTGCCCATCCAACTGGTGTTGAGCGCAGAGATGATCGTCGTTGACCATTTAGAAGCGGCAGAAGCCGAAGCGGGGGAACTGATGCAAGCGCAGCTGGACTGGTTCAAAGTGCACGAACTAGCAGACGCGTTGGAAGGTGTGGCCTTATCCCGGCCACCAACGAGTCATCGGGTCTTCAAAAGCGTCGGTCACAGTCTGTGGGACTTAGCCGCAGCTCGGGTAGCGTGGCGGGGACTTTCCTCGACCAGAGTATCTCCGTCGGGTCCCGCGCGGCTCGCTCCCGCGAATGATTGAATTGCTCGCCCACATGACGTTCGCAGGTCCGCGAGATGTGATCAACTTTGCGTTGCTCTTTGCACATCGTCGGATTGAGCGAGTTAATTACGGCATCCGTAAGCCCGTCGCACAATAGTTTTTCGTCATGTCTATATGTGCCGCGCTTGCCGCGATCGTCATGTGGTCCTCCCTCGCGACCCTTACCACCGCCCTCGTCGGTGTACCGCCCTTCTTCCTCGCGGGGATGAGTCTTTTGATTGGAGGGATGCTGTCCATTCCATGGACGCGCCATTGGTCGTTCGACTGGCGATCCCTTACCGCAGGGACTTACGGCCAGTTCACCTACCATGCGTTGTACGTCTTTGCGCTGCGAAACGCACCGGCAGTGAATGCGAATCTGGTTCACTATGTCTGGCCATTTCTCATTTTGTTGATGGCGCCACTTGCTGGTCGGGGCTTCAAGCTCAGCAGTATCCACATAGTTGCTGCCGTCGCGGCATTCGCTGGTGTGGCCATCGCCCTTGTAGATGGTGCAACACTGTCACTCCATTGGTTTCCAGGCTATGGTTTCGCATTGGCAGCCGCGTTTGTTTGGGCAAGCTATTCCATCGCCGAGGCCCGCAACCGCGTCTCATCGATTGTGGACGTTGGACCGGTCTGCATGTTGTCGGGCCTCCTGGCACTGGGTGTGCACGTAGGGTTTGAGGTACCCGTGCAGTTGGACACGACACAGTGGGTTCTGATGTTTGCACTGGGTGTTGGCCCCACGGGCGGCGCCTTCTATCTCTGGAGCTGGGCGATGCGTCGCGGAGATACGAGATTGATCGGAGTGCTTTCGAACGCCGCGCCGATCCTCTCCACTGTGATGCTTGCGGTCTCGGAAGGACAATCTATGTCGATGTCGCTCTATATTTCGGCGCTGTTGGTCACGACGGCCAGTTTGGCCGTGTTCGCCGCGAATCGAGCTGCAAAGAAGGCCATCGCGTTGCGGGGAGCCTATCTGCAAAAAGTGCCAAGTTTGTGCCTCGACGTTCAAATCGAGATCACACAAAAAAATTAATTTATGCAAGCAAATCATTAACTTACGAATTCCATCGTTCCCGCTCTTCCCTCCCCTGGTTCGAGAAGAAGCGGCGCTGTTCGATCCGGGCCCGCTGCATCTCCGCGAGCAAAGCCATATCATCCGAAGGAGTGGAGTTAAGCTCCGGGCCATGACTTCAAGTGGCATATTGGAGAATTTGTGGAGAGCCTCCGGGCTCCCGTCCGAGGCCTTGGCCTTTGCCGAACTCAGCGGCACAGACCCGGTGTTTCCGTCCTCGTTCCGCGTCGGTGCCGCAGCCCAGAGTACGGTCGCGGCGGCGGCTTTGGCCGCCTGCGAAATCGGCCACCAGCGCGGCGCGGGGCGTCAACACGTGACGGTCAACATGGCCCATGCCGCCGTCGAATGCACGGGCTGGTTCAGCCTCGACGGGCGCGTGCCCAACCAGTGGGAAGCGTTTTCCGGCCTGTACTGCTGCGCCGACGGCCATGTACGGCTCCACACCAACTTTGCGCACCATCGCGACGGCGCCCTGGCCTTGCTGGGCCTCGATCCCGCGACCGCGCAACGGCATGACGCCGAGCAGGCTCTTCTGGGCTGGCGCGCCATCGACTTCGAGAACACGGCCGCGCAACACAAGCTGGTGGCCACCGCGCTGCGCCGCTTCGACGAATGGGATGCCACGCCGCAGGGCTTGGCGCTGGCCGGCCAGCCGCTCTTCACCATCTCCCGCATCGAGGGATACGAAGAAGCCAGCAAAGAAGCCAGGCCGCTGGTGCTGCCCGCGCTCGGCGACGACGCACCACCACTGAGCGGCGTGCGGGTGCTGGAGCTGACCCGCATCCTGGCCGGCCCCGTCGGTGGCCGCGCGCTGGCTGCCTACGGCGCCGATGTGATGCTCGTCAATTCACCGAAGCTGCCCAACATCGAAGCCATCGCCGACACCAGCCGCGGCAAGCTCTCGGCGTTGGCGGACTTGCAAACCGCACAAGGCCGTGCCGATCTGGACCGGCTGATCGATGGCGCGCATGTCTTCGTGCAGGGCTACCGCCCCGGCGGGCTGTCGGCCCTGGGTTACGGCCCGGAAGAAGTCGCCCGGCGGCGTCCGGGCATCGTCTACGTGTCTCTTTCCGCCTATGGCACACAAGGCCCCTGGGCTGGTCGACGCGGCTTCGACTCGCTGGTGCAAACCGCCATGGGCTTCAACCATGCCGAAGGCGAAGCGAACGGCGACGGTGTTCCACGCCCGATGCCGATGCAGATCCTCGACGAGGCGACGGGTTACCTGATCGCCTTCGGCGCGGCGGCCGCACTCTGGCGCCAGCAGCGCGAAGGCGGCAGTTGGCATGTGCAGGTATCGCTGGCGCAAACCGGCCACTGGCTGCGCAGCCTGGGCAGGCTGCCCAACGGCTTGGCCGTGGCCAGACCCGATGTCGCGCCCTATGTGGAAACCACGGCGTCCGGGTTTGGCACACTGCGCGCCGTACGCCACAGCGCCCAGCTCTCGCGCACGCCTGCCAGGTGGACACGGCCATCGGTGCCACCCGGCAGCAGTGCGCCGCTATGGCCTTGACTCCCTGGCCGGGCCAGCTCCGAGCCCGCCAATACATGAAACACATGCACCGACTTGCACTCCCCCTCGCCCTGCTGCTGACCACGCTCGGCGCCACCGCCGCCCCCGATGAAGACCTGCTCGGCAAAGCCGCCGGTTATCCCGCCGGCCACAACCTGGCGCAGGCCTTCCGCGAGCCTTATCTCGTCGGCTCCTTCAGCGCCATGGACAGCCTGGCCCCGTCCTGCACGCTGCCGCCATCCACGCATCCGCTGGCGCTGACCAAGGCCAGCTCGGAGCCCAGCTTTCGCTACCGTTTCGGCGCCCGCACGCTGAGCCTGGACGACTACATGGAACACCAGCGTGCCACGGCGCTGCTGGTGCTGAAGGACGGCGAAATCGTGGCCGAGCGCTACAACTACGGGCGCGAGCCCGGCATGCGCATGCTCTCCAACTCCATGGCCAAGACCGTGGTGGCACTGGCCATCGGCAAGGCACTGGAAGAAGGCCTGGTGCGCTCCATCGACGACACCGCGGCTACCTATGCGCCCGAACTCGCCGGCAGCCTGTATGGCGAGACGCGCATCGTGAACCTGTTGCGCATGGCGTCGGGCGCGCGTTATGTGGAGGACTACACGCCCACCGACGACCGCGCCCGCTTCAACGCCGCGTTCCGCCACGCCGGCATCGCCCAGGCCGTCCGCACCGTGACCGAACGCGCCGATGCGGAAGGCGCACGTTTCAACTACGGCGGCGCCCAGACCCAGGTGCTCGGCCTGGTGCTGCGCCGCGCCACGGGCCGCAGCCTCTGCGATTACGTCGCCGAAAAAATCTGGCAACCCCTGGGCGCCGAAACCCAGGCGAGCTGGCTGGTGAACCCCGTCGACCAGATGGAGCAGGCCCAAGGCGGCTTCAACGCCACCGTGCGCGACTACGCCCGCCTCGGCTGGATGATGGCCAACGACGGCCAGGCGCAGGGCCAGGCCGTGCTGCCCCGCGAATACCTGCTCGACATGACCGACGCCGCGCGCCAGCCCGAAGCCTTCCGCCCGGGCCGCATGGACAACAAGGGCAGCACCTACTTCGGCTACGGCTTCCAGACCTGGCTGTTTCCGGGCAGCCACCGCCGCTTCGTGCTGCTGGGCATCCACGGGCAGGCCATCCTGGTGGACCCGGAACTCAAGCTGGTGGTGGTGCACACCGCGGTGGGCAAGGACGCGGCCGGCGACGCGAGCGGCAATCACCTCGGAGCGGAGCGCGACGCGCTGTTTCGGGGGATCGTGGCGCGGTATGGGCAGTGGTGAAGCGCGCGGCCATCACAACTGCCATCAAACCCGCTCAATAAACCGACTCAAAAACGCCCGCGTACGCGGATGCGAAGGGTTCTCCAGCACCTCGCGGGGCGCGCCTTCCTCCACCACCACGCCGCCGTCCATGAACACCACGCGGTCGGCGGCTTCCTTGGCGAAGCTGATCTCGTGGGTGACCACGATCATGGTCAGCCCCTGGTCGGCCAGGCTGCGCATGGTGGCCAGCACTTCGCCGACCAGTTCGGGGTCGAGGGCCGAGGTGGGCTCATCGAACAGCATCAGCTTGGGCTTGATGGCGAGGGCTCGCGCGATCGCCACGCGCTGCTGCTGGCCGCCCGATAGCTGCCGCGGATAGGTGTGCGCCTTGTCGCGCAGGCCAACCGTTTCCAGCAGGGTGAAGGCTTGTGCCTCGGCCTCGGTTTTGCTCCGGCCGTGCACGCCGATCGGGGCTTCGACGATGTTCTGCAGCACGGTGAGGTGCGGGTAAAGATTGAACTGCTGGAACACCATGCCGATCTCGCTGCGCTGGCGTGCCAGCACGCCGGGCTTGACCTTGTGCAGATGGGTGCCGCGCAGCGCGTAACCGATCTGCGTGCCGTCCACCAGGATCGCGCCCTGGTCCATGGTCTCCAGGTGATTGATGCAGCGCAGGAAGGTCGACTTGCCCGAGCCCGAGGGCCCGAGGATGACCACCACCTCGCCGGCCTGCACTTCCAGGTTGATGCCCTTGAGCACCTGGTTGTGGCCGAAGCTCTTGTGCACGTTGTGCGCGCTGACCAGGGGTACCGCGTTCACGCCGTGGCCTCCTGCGCCATGGGGGTCATGGGCACGACAATGCCGCCTTCACCCCGCGCGTAATAACGCTCGATGGCCGACTGCACCACGCTCAGCAAGGAAGTGATGAGCAAGTACCACAACACCGCCACCATCAGCAGCGGAATCACCTGGAAGGTGCGGTTATAGACGGCCTGCACCGAATACAGCAGGTCGCCCATGGCGATCACGCTGACCAGCGAGGTGGCCTTGATCATGCTGATGAGCTGGTTGCCGGTGGGCGGCACGATGGCGCGCATGGCCTGCGGAATGATGATGCGGCGCAGCGCGCGCCCACGGGTCATGCCGAAGGCCTGCGCGGTTTCGCTCTGGCGCGAATCGACCGAGATCAGGCCGGCCCGGATGATCTCGGCCATGTAGGCGGCTTCGTTGAGCGCCAGGCCGGCGATGGCGGCGGTCAGGGGCGTGATCAGGTCGTTGGTCTTCCAGCTGGCCAGCTCGGGGCCGAACGGCACGGCGATGGACAGCGTGGGAAACAGGGTCGAAAGGTTGTACCAAAAGATCAGCTGCACCATCAGCGGTGTGCCGCGAAACACCCAGATGTAGAGCCCGGCGAGGTGGTGCGGCAGCCGGTTCTCGGACAGCCGCCCGATGGCCAGCACCAGACCGAGCGCCACGCCCAGCACCATGGCCACCACGGTCAGCCCGAGCGTGACGCCCAGCCCGCGCAGGATGGCCGCACCAGTGAACCACTGGGCCACCACCGGCCATTCGAAGCTCTTGTTGCTGGCGAAGATCCAGGCCACGTCGGCCGCCAGCAGCAGCGCCACGCCCCAGGCCATCCAGCGCCCGATGTTGCGCGGGCTGCGCGCCTGGGCCACGTCGCGCAGCGCCAGCTGCCGGGCATCGGAAAGCCCTGGCGCAGCAGGTGCTGCACCCGTCACTTCACCACCTCTTTGGCGAGGTTGATGCCGGGCGCCTTGAGCATGTTGCCCTGCAGGCCCCACTTCTTCATGATCGCGGCATAGCTGCCGTTGTCCACCAGCTTCTGCATGCCGTCGCGGAAGATTTCAGCCAGCGGCGAACCCTTGGGCACCACTGCGCCCTGGAGCAGGTCGTCGAAGCCGTTTTTCGAGCCCTGCCCGGTCAGTTCGAGCTGGCCACTGGCTTGCTGCACGAAATAGGTCAGCGGGGCCTGCGAAGAGAAAAACGCATCGGCACGCTTGGAGCGCACCGACAAAATCGCCGTGGGCTGATCGGCATACGACTGCACCTGCAGTTCGGGCTTGCCGCCCTTGGCGCATTCGGCGGCCTGCTGCTGGATCACTTTTTCGGCCGAGCCGCCGGCCATCACCGCGACCTTCTTGCCGCAGGTGTCGGCCAGCTTCTGGATGCCCTGCGGATTGCCGGTGGCCACGGCGAAGACCACGAATTCCTGCACGTAGTCGACAAAATCGTTGTTGGCCTGGCGCGTGGGGAAGTCGCCCACCGGCCCCATGGCGAACTGGTAACGACCGGCCTTGATGCCCATCAGCAAGCCCGAAAGCCCGCTCACCGTCTCGTGGCGGATCTTGATGCCCAGCATCTGGCCCAGCGCGTCGGAGAAATCAACCGAGGCGCCGGTGGCCGTCTGGTTGTCTCCGATGATTTCGTAGGGCGGAAACGAGCCATTGTTGACGGCCGTCATCACGCCGGCACTCAGGACTTCCTTGGGCAGCCTGGCGCGCAGGGCCGCGTCCACGGGCTGGACGGGAAGCTTGGCGGTCTGGGCTTGCGCGGCAAGGCCCATCGAAAGCAGCAGCGCGGCCGTGGCGAGCATCTTGAGTTTCATGATGACATCCTTTGGATCGAAGAGGAAAAACCAAAAGCCCACAGGCCCAAAAGCCAGGCCAGGCCCGGTCAGCGGCCGGTCAGCGGCCGGTCGATTGCAGTTCCGGGCGCGCGAAGCGCAGGTTCTGCAGCACCGGCAACGCCTTGCGCGCATGGGCCAGCCGCGCCGGATCGATTTCGGCGAACAGCAGCGCAGGGGCCTCCGCGGCACTGGCGATGACCACGCCGAGCGGGTCCACCACCATGCTGCGCCCGATGTTGCGTGCGCCGCACTCGCCGGTGGCGACCACATAGGTCGTGTTCTCCAGCGCGCGGGCCGTGACCAGCACGCTCCAGTGCATCTCCTTCAGCGGCCCCTTCACCCAGGCCGCCGACAGCACCAGCAGTTCGGCGCCGTCCATCACCAGGCGGCGCGCCAGCTCAGGAAAGCGCAGGTCGTAACACGTCATCAGCCCGACCTTCATGCCGGCCACCTCGATCAGGGGCGGCACATCGGCGCCGGGCACCACGTTGTCCGACTCCCTGGTGGAGAAGGCGTCGTAGAGGTGCAGCTTGCGGTACTGCGCCACGAACTCGCCGTCGCGGATGGCGATGTGTGTGTTCCAGATGCGCCCGCCGTGCGCGGGGCTGTGCACACACATCGTGGTGGTCATGCGCGAGCCACGGCTGGCCTCGCGCAGCTGCGTGACGAAGGGGCCGTCCAGCGGCTGCGCCGTGCGCTTGACGATGTCGGGGTCGGTGATGTCGCGCGCCAGGATGCCTTCGGGCAGCACCAGCAGATCGGCACCACCGGCCTGGGCGCGTGCCATCAGGTCGCGGCAGGTCTGCGCGTTTTCTTCCCAGGTCTTGCCGACCGCGAATTGGCCTAAGGCGACTTTGAGCATGGTGTTCCTTTCATGTGAGAGGGGGCGATCAATGTTGATCAATTCAGCAGCGGAAACAGCTCGCCCGGCGTCATCTGCCGGTCGGTGAGCTGCTGGGCATGAAGTTCTTCGGCGAAGTCGGCAATCATGGACCGGTTGTCCTCGAAGCGGTTGCGGTTCCAGTGCGGCGGCAGGTCCAGCGCGGTCTGGCGCAGTTCGTCGATGATCCAGGGCGTGGTGTCCGCATACTTCTGGCGCTTTTGCAGCCACAGCAGGCTCGACGCGTCGAACAGCTCACTCAAGGCTTTCGGCAGCCAGGGGTGCTGGTCGACGATCTGCGGCTTGATGCCGAGCACATGAATGCCGGGCACATAACCCACGTCCCTGAAATACGCTACCTCCGCCGCACGGCAGTCGGGCAGCAGCTGGCGCAAGCCGGAGCCGGGGTCGAAAAAACCCGGCGGCATGAACGGCGTGAACACCGCGTGCAGCTCGCCCGAGCGCAGCAGGTCGACCATCGGCCGCTCGCCCGGCACGGCGCTGATGCGGCCCGGGCGCCCATAACCCGCCAGGCGGTCGACCACCGGGTGGTCCTGCGTCAGCCGTCCGACAAACCATTCGGCGTCGTCGATGCCGATGCCGGCACGGCGCAGGATGGCCCGCGTCCAGGTGTTGCCCGAGTCCTGCCAGCCGGTCATGCCGATGCGTTTGCCCTTGAGCTGCGCGATGCTGGTGAGGCCGCTGTCGGCAGCCGTGATGATGCAGCGGTGGCGGAAGGCCCGCATGATGAAGTGCGGCACGCCGACGATGGAAGCCTGCCCTTTGGCACGGCCCAGCGCATACCGGCTGAACGACATCTCGCCGGCGTCGTAGTCGGGGTGGTTCGCCAGGTCGTCGGGCAGCGTGCCGACACGGTCGATCACCAGCTTGATGTCGGGCGACGTCACGTCACCCAGGGCGACGGGGACGATGTAGTCCCAATCGCGCAGCGCCAATCTCAGAGTAATCGCCAAGAAGACCTCCGTTAAAGCCTGACGCGGTGGAAACCAGCGCCGCATGGGCAAAATACTAAATGTTCTTACCAATGAAAACAATACAATCTTTGTTATTGAACAAAACAAGATGCGCATGGATTCAAAAACCTTGATCACCTGGCTGGCCGAGCGCCTGAACGACCTCAGCATCCGCGGCATCGCGCTGGAGACCACCGCCCTGATCCGCTCCGGCGCCATCCCGGTCGGCACGCAACTCCCCCCGGTGCGCGAACTCGCGCAGGCGCTGGGCGTCAGCCCGGCCACCATCTCGGGCGCCTGGGGCGAGCTGCGCCGCTACCAAGTCATCAGCGGGCGCGGGCGCAACGGCGTCTGGGTCAGCGACAACAAGTTCTCGGCCAGGCCGATCCGCTTCGAGACCGTGGGCAACTTCGGCCGGCACGTGCTGGCCGACCTGACCGGCGCGGTGCCAGACCCCGCCCTGCTGCCCGACCTCACGCAAGCGCTCCAGCATGGCCTGCATGCGCCCGAGCTCAACAGCTACGAGCGCGAGCCCATTTCGCAGGCACTGCGGCTGGCCGCGGCCAAGCGCTGGCCCTACGCGCCCGAAGCCTTCCTGGCCACCAACGGCGGCTACGAAGGCCTGCAGCTCACGCTGCAGACGCTGATCCTGCCCGGCTCGGTGGTGGCGCTGGAAGACCCTTCGTCCATCCGCATCCTCGACATCCTGGACCACATCGGCGCCCATGTCGTGCCCGTGGCCTGCGACGAAAACGGCCCCCTGCCCTCGGCCCTGCGCGAGGCGCTGCTGCGCAAGCCGGCCGCGTTCATCTACCAGCCGCGCACCCATGCCACCTGCGGCGTGACGGTCAGCACCACCCGCCGCCAGGAACTGGCCGAACTGCTGCGGCCCACCGGCACACTCATCATCGAAGACGACGGCCTCGGCGACATCTCCAGCCAGCCCTCCGCCAGTCTGGGCGGCGAATTCCCCGAGCGCACGGTGCTCATCGTGTCCTATTCCAAGTCATTGGGCCCCGACCTGCGCCTGGCCGTGTTGTCCAGCTCGCGGGAAATCGTGGACCAGATCCAGGCCTACCGCAACTTCGGCGCCCGCTGGACCAGCCGCATCCTGCAGGCCACCGGCGCCTGGCTGCTGGACGACCCCGCCACCATGGCCGGCGTGGCCCATGCGCGCGAGGTCTATGCCGCACGCCGCAACGGCCTGAAGGAAGCCTTGCGCCTGCGCGGCGTCAACGTGGCCAGCCGCGACGGCCTGAGCCTGTGGATTCCCGTCGAATCCGAACAATTCGCCATGGTGACCCTGGCCGCGCGCGGCATCGCCGTCTTCCCCGGAAACCGCTTCTGCATCAACCGCAGCTGGCAGTACATCCGCGTGGGCATCGGCCTGCTGAAGGAAGACCCGGCCGAAGTGGCGGAAGGTATTGCGTTGGCGGCGACGGTGGGGAATGGCTCGGCCTGACCCTCCATACGGCCTGGCCACACGCCGAATCAGTTTGAGCCGCTCCTGATCTGCGGCTTCGCGTGAAAACGGCCGCCCGAACTACGGCGATTCCAACGCAACGGCCACTTTACCGGTGGCTTCAAACTCCGAGTTTCGGTGTGGCGTAGTTTGTCTTGCAGACCAGTACCTCTGCCATATTTTGCAAAGCTTTCAAGTAGCTATCAGCAAGTGTCGGCGTTTTCTCTGTGGTTGGCCCAGGTGCTGGCCTGCATGATGCGGACATGAATATTTTGCTGGTGGAAGACGATCTGAGCCTGGTGGATGCGCTCAGCCGCATGCTGGTAGCGCGGGGTTTCCAGATCGTTTGCTGCGCCGACGGCACCGAGGCCTTGATGATGCTGCGGCATCGTCAGTTTGATGCGGCACTGCTCGATCTCACCCTGCCCGGCCTGGATGGCCTGGAGGTGCTGCAGCGCCTGCGCGACGAAGGCTCGCGCCTGCCTGTGCTGGTGATGACCGCCCGCACCGCGGTGGAAGACCGCGTCCTGGGGCTGAACTCGGGTGCCGACGACTATCTCAGCAAGCCCTTCGATGTGGAGGAGCTAGTGGCCCGGCTCAAGGCGCTGGTGCGCCGCAGCCTGGGCGTGGAAGATTTCCGCTGCGGTGCGCTGCGCCTGGATCTGGACAAGGGGCGCGTGTTCCGTGGCGCGCTGCCGCTGGAGATGTCAGCCCGGGAGCTGGCCTTGCTGAAGGCATTGATGCTGCACCCCGGGCAGGCCGTGACTAAAGATGATCTGCACCAAACCGTGTTCGGCGATGAGGGCCAGGCCGGTTCGGAGGCGATCGAGGTGCTGGTGCACAGGCTGCGCAAACGCATCCAGGGCGCCGGCGCCAGCCTCGTCACCCTGCGGGGCGTGGGCTACTACCTGATGGACGACACGCTCGCCGAAAAGCAGGACACACCATGAACACGGGCGCTTCCCGCGACTGGCGGCGCCTGCTCGCCTGGCGGCCATGGAAGGTCGGCCGCTCCATCCGCTGGTTTGTCCTTGTCTGGGCTCTTGGCCTGCTGTTGGCGCTAGAGGCGCTGGATCAACTTTGGCCGACAGGCTCAGCCCTTCCGCTGGACTTGTCCGCCGGGGCTTGGTGGGTGCTGAAAGTCACGGCATTCGCCGGCGCTCTGTGGTGTGTCTTGCGCCAGGCCTTCCAGCCGGTGCAACTACTGGGCCGAGACTTGGCCGATCGCCGTGCCGATGACCTGCAACCGGTTCCGGTCCAGCAGCCCGAGGAGCTGGCGCTATTGGCCGCCGCAGTGAATGGTTTGATGCAGCAGCAGCAGGCCTCTCTGGACCAACAGAAGAAATTTCTGGCCGACGCCTCGCACCAGTTGCGCACGCCGTTCGCGGTGTTGCGCACCCAGTTGCAGGGGGTGATGTCAGGGCAACTGGAAACGCGTGAAACTCTGCCCAAGATGCTCGGTACCGTTGACCGCTCCAGTGCCCTGGTACGCCAACTGTTGTCCCTGGCCAAGGTGGAACAGCTGGTACGCGGCGCGCACTGGACTGAAGTTGACCTGATGCTGGTGGCCCGCGATGTGGCACTGGAGTTTGCGCCGTTGCTGGCCCGCAAGAAGCTCGATTTCAGCTTGCAAGCCATTCCCGTGCGCCTGCTGACCGACCCCTGGCTGTTGGGGGAAATGGTCCGCAACCTGATGTCGAATGCCATCCACCACACGTCCAAGGGCGGTGCATTGGGGCTGGTGGTGCGGGTGTTGCCCAGCGGCCCCGAGCTGCTGGTATGGGACAACGGCGGCGGTATGGACGAGGCCGTACGGTCCCGTCTGTTCGAGCCTTTCCAATCCGCGTCTGGCGCCTCGGGAGTCGGTTTGGGTCTTTCGATTTGCCGACAGATCGCGGTGTCCATGGATGCCACGGTGGACTTGTTCAACCGAGTGCAGCAAGACCGCATCGTGGGGGTCGATGCGGTGGTCCGCTGGCCGAAGGCGCTGTCGGATGGCTAGCGCGGTGCAGTTCGAGTCGGTACATAAGGTGTTTCCGAATGGCGTGCGGGCCTTGAACAATGTGCAGCTGCGCATTCCGCCTCGACAACTGACAACCCTGCTCGGACCGTCCGGTTGCGGCAAAACCACCTTGCTGCGCATGGTGGCGGGCTTGGAGCGGCCGACCTCCGGCCGGATCTGGATCGACGGTGTCAACGTAACGGACACGGACTCCGCACAGCGCCCGATCAGCATGGTGTTCCAAAGCTATGCCTTGTTTCCCCATCTGAATGTGCTGGACAACGTGAGTTACGGCCTGCGCATGCAGAAACTGCCAGTGCAGGAGTGCGTCCACCACGCGATGGCCGCGCTGGCCATGGTGGGTCTACAAGCCAGCGCAGCCAGCAATCCCGCCATGCTGTCTGGAGGGCAGCAGCAACGCGTCGCTCTGGCCAGAGCCCTGGCCCTGCGGCCCCAGGTGCTGTTGCTGGACGAGCCGCTGTCGAATCTGGATGCGGGCCTGCGCCGCCACATCCGCGAGGACATCCGCGCCCTGCAGCAAAGCCTGGGGCTGACCGTGCTCTACGTCACCCATGACCACATCGAGGCCATGGCGGTAAGTGACAACGTGGTGGTGATGCGTGACGGCCAGGTCCTGCAGATAGGCACGCCGCAGCAGGTGTACGCGACGCCGCACTGCGAGTTCGTGGCGGCCTTCATGGGCGACGCCGTGATGTTCGATGCCCAGGCCGATGCGGCGGGCACGGTGCACCTGGGGCCTTTGCGCGTGGGCTCGGGCCTGACACGGCGCCAGGGCAGGGTGCGTCTGGTGGTGCGGCCACACGCCTGGCGGCTGGCGCCGGCGAGTGGCACCGACCTGCCCGGCAGAGTACTGTCGCGCGCCTTCCTGGGCCGCAATACCGAATACCAGGTGCTCACAGCGCTAGGAACACTGTTGGTGCTGGTGCGGGGCGATACACAGCCGCGCCAGGTGGACTCCCCCGTCAGCGTGCAGCTGGACACCCAGGGTATCAGCGTCGTCATGCCCTCGGGCCAGGATGCGACCAACGACCCGTGACGCGATTCCACGAACCTTTCGATGCAGCCCGATTCCACGTTTTTCAATCCGACCCGCGCAGGGCCTCACACCAGGAGATCAAAGTGAAAAAAAGTAGTTTCTTCATTGCCCCGTTGTTGCTTGCCTTAGGCATGCCCGTCTTTGCACAGGATGGCGAAGTCAACGTCATCTGCTCCGCGCAGGCGGATTGGTGCAATTTGATCCAGACCACTTTCGGCAAGACGCACGGCATCAAGGTCAACATGACTCTCAAAGGCTCGGGCGAGGCCTTGGCCCAGATCACCGCCGAGCGAGCCAACCCGAAGACCGATCTCTGGTTTGGTGGAACAGGAGACCCGCATCTGCTCGCGGCCGAACAGAACCTGACCCTGGCGTACAAATCCGCCTCACTGCCCCAACTGCATGCCTGGGCCCAAAAGCAGGCCGAACAGGCGGGGTACAAGACGGTTGGCGTGTATTCCGGTCCGCTGGGCTTCGGCTACAACACCGAATTGCTGGCCAAGAAGAAACTGCCCGTCCCCAAAGTCTGGGCCGATCTGCTGAAACCCGAGTACAAGGGCGAAATCCAAGTTTCCGACCCACGCGCCAGCGGCACCGCCTACACCATGATTGCCACGCTGGTGCAGTTGATGGGGGAAGACAAGGCTTTCGAATACCTGTTGGCATTGCACAAGAACGTCAGCACCTACCCGCGCTCCGGTGTCGGGCCGATCAAGGCCGTGGCGCGCGGCGAGTCAGCGGTATCCATCAGCTTCATCCATGATGCATCCGGCGAAAAAGCGCAGGGCTTTCCGGTAGATGCCATGCCCCCCACAGATGGAACCGGTGCCGAAATCGGCTCTATGTCGATCGTCAAGGGCGCTCGCAATCTGGACAACGCCAAGAAGCTCTACGAGTGGGCCTTGACGCCGGGCGCGCAACAGTTTGGCGCCGCCGTCAAGCAGTTCCAGTTGCCGTCCAACAAAAACGCGGTTCTTGATCCTCGCATCCCCGATTTCAAGAAAATCAAATTGATTGACTACGACTACGCCAAGTACGGACAGGCGGCGGTGCGGCGCCAATTGATCCTGAACTGGGAACGCAAAGTTTTCAATCAGGCGAAGTAAGCCTGGGCAGCCAATTCATATCTACAGATCGCCTCCCCTATGTCAGCCCAATTCACAGAACGAACCCAGCGTGCGATCTACGCCTGGACACTTGCAGGCTTCGCAGCTTATCTGGTCTTGCCGTGGTATTTCCTGCAGAGCGGCTCGCTGCTCTCGGCCATACCTCGACTTTTTTCCGAGCAGGTATCGGCCAATGGCGTGACACAAGCCGCCGTGCATGGCCGCACGTGGCTCTGGACGGGCCTGACCGGCTTGCTGGTCGCAGGATTCGGCGCGTTGTTGCCCGCAGGTAGGCGCCAGGGCGGCGTACTGGTAGCGGGAGCCCTCACTGGCTTGCTGGGGCTGGGGCTCAGCGGGTTCACCATCGGTGCCACCGGGTGGTCCTATGAATGGCTGAATGCCGCGTTGGGCACTTTGCCGCAGGGGCAATTTGGCATCGGCTGGGGTGGCTTTGTCGTGCTGGTGTGCTTGGTGATGCTGCTGGGCTCTGGTATCGCCCGCCTTGGCTACTTTCGCGGCGATGTATTTGTGGCAGCCACGGTCGTCGGCTGCGCGACACTGCTGGGCTTGTTTGTGGTGTTCCCTGTGGCCAAGTCATTGAGCGCAGCCTTTTATACCGAAGAGGGCAGTTTCGCCGTTGCGTCCCTATGGGATCGCATCGGCACTGAACGGGTATGGGGTCTGGGCTGCCTGCGTTCAGGCGCCCATTGTGGTGTCGCCTGGAACACCTTGTACCTGGCCTTGCTGACGGCGGCAGGCACCACCGTTCTGGGCACGATGATTGCGTTGATCTCGGAGCGCGGATCGAACAAACGCATCCAGAAGCCACTCAGCGCGCTGGCCATGCTCCCCATCATCACGCCGCCCTTTGTGGTTGGACTGGGGCTGATACTTTTGTTTGGCCGGGCAGGCATCGCCAATCAGTTCATAGAGTGGTCTTTCGGCGTGATACCCACCCGCTGGTTCTATGGCGTCTTCGGCGTCTGGCTGGCGCAGCTGTTCGCCTTCACGCCGATCGCCTTCATGATCATGCGCGGTGTAGTGCAAGGCATCAGCCCGTCGCTGGAAGAAGCTGCGCAGACACTGCGTGCCAGCCGCATGAAAACCTTCACCACTGTAACGCTGCCCTTGCTGGCACCGGGCTTGGCCAATGCATTCCTGGTGGGTTTCATCGAAAGCATTGCGGACTTCGGCAATCCTATTCTTCTGGGTGGCGACTACGCAGTGTTGTCCACGGACATCTTCTTTGCCATCGTCGGCGCTTCGTTGGACCAGGGCATGGCGGCGGCGCTGGCGCTGGTGTTGACGGTATTTGCATTGACCGTGTTTTTCGTCCAACGGCGCATTCTGGGCAGCACCAGCTTCACAACGGTGTCGGGCAAAGGTGATGCGGGCGTGCCGATGGAGTTGCCAACCCTGGTGCGCCGCGTATGCACCTGGGTCGCCGGCCCGTGGCTGGCCTTCACGGGGGTGGTCTACGTGTTCGCATTTGCGGGTGGGTTCGTCAGGATCTGGGGGCGTGACTACAGCCTGACCCTGGTGCATTTCAAGACGGCTTTCGACGTGCAGATGGGCGAGCACGGCATGGTCTGGGCAGGCACGGCCTGGAGCTCGTTGTTTACCACGATCACGCTGGCGGCCATCGCCGCACCTGTCTGCGCCAGCATTGGTTTGTTGATCGCCTGGCTGCTGGCGCGTACCGAGTTCCGAGGCAAGAGCTTGTTTGAATTCTCTGCGCTGCTGACCTTTGCGATTCCCGGCACGGTACTGGGCGTCAGCTACATCCTGGCCTTCAACGTACCGCCGGTCGAACTCACAGGCACCGGCCTGGTGATCGTGCTGTGCTTTGTTTTCCGCAACCTGCCAGTGGGGGTACGGGCCGGTACCGCTTCCTTCAAACAACTGGACAAATCCCTGGACGAAGCCTCGGTAATGTTGCGGGCCAGCAGCTTGACCACGCTTCGCAGGGTGGTGCTGCCGCTGCTCAAGCCGGCCCTGGTTGCAGCGCTGGTCTATAGCTTTGTGCGCTCCATGACCACCGTGTCGGCCGTCATCTTCCTGGTGACAGCCGAATATGAACTGGCCACCACCTACATCATTGGTCGGGTCGGCAATGGGGATTACGGGGTCGCACTGGCGTATTGCACCGTGCTGATTCTGCTGATGTCGATGGTCACGGCCTTGATCCAGTTTTTCGTCGGCGACCGCAAGCTTGGCCGACGCCGCGTGGGCGCCAACAAGTAGCCCATGGGCACAGCGTCCCGATCCACCTCCTACACAGACACACCAAGGAACACTCGACATGGCACAAGCAGGCATTGAATTCAAGAACGTCGGCAAACGTTATGGCGGCGAGCGCTCGCCGCTGGTCGTCAAAGGCATCAGCTTCACCGTACCCAAGGGCAGCCTGACTACGATTCTCGGGCCCTCTGGCTGCGGCAAAACCACCACGCTGCGCATGATCGCCGGCCTGGAGACGCCCAGCTCCGGCCAGATCTTGATCGACGGGCGCGATGTGACGCACCTGGGGCCCACGGAGCGCAACGTCAGCATGGTGTTCCAGAGCTATGCCCTGTTTCCGCACATGAGCGTGCTGGAGAACGTGAGCTACGGCCTGAGCGTCAGCGGCGTCAAGAAGGCAGAGATCCTGGAGCGCGCGCACGTGGCCATGTCTGCCGTCGGTTTGAACGGATACGATGACCGACTGCCCAGCGAGCTCTCGGGCGGACAACAACAACGCGTGGCTGTGGCACGTGCCTTGGTTCTGGAGCCCTCGGTGCTGCTGTTTGACGAGCCTTTGTCCAACCTGGACGCGCGGCTGCGTCGCTCCATGCGCGAAGAAATCCGCGGACTGCAGCAGCGCCTGGGCCTGACAGTGGCCTACGTGACGCATGACCAGAGCGAAGCCTTGGCGGTCAGCGACCAGATCATCGTGATGGACCAGGGTCTGGTGGCGCAGGCAGGCACGCCTTCGGATCTGTACGAGCGTCCTTGCAGCGAGTTTGTGGCGGGCTTCATGGGCGAGGCCATGCTGTTTCCAGGCCAGGCGTTTGCCGATGGCAGCGTGCAGGTAGGCACGCTGCGCCTGAAAGCCTTGCATCCCGTCCAGCCTGGGCCGATCAAGGCCGCTATACGGCCCGAGGCCTGGACTGTCGGACGGCCGAACGACGGGGGATTGAAGGGCATGATCGCAAAGAAGGCCTATTTGGGAAGCATCTATGAATTGACGGTGGATACAGGCCTGGGGGCCATTTTTGTTATTTCATCGGACATTGCAGCCGATTGGAAGCTGGGCGAGTCCGTCACTTTGAACCTGCCTGCCCGCGGTATTTCGGTCGTACCCGCATAGGCACATTGACGTGCGAAAGTGTCGGCCAGAACGGGTGACCAGAAACAACGGTCGGTAGCCCGCCCCTCCCGTAAAATCCCACCCCTTGCTTGATAACCACAAGCCCGAGGGCCCCATGATCCGCATTTCCGAACTCAAACTCCCGCTCGACCACGCGGTCGACGCCCTGCCCGACCTCGCCGCCCAGACCCTGGGCGTGAAGGCTGCGCAGTTCCAGACCTTTCACATCTTCAAGCGCAGCTTCGACGCGCGCAAGGCCGAGCTGCTGCAGGTCTATATCGTCGACGTGGCGCTCGATGCCGCGCTCGAAGCCGAGCTGCTGGCGCGCCATGCCGGCAACCCACACATCCGCCCCGCGCCCGACATGGCCTACCACGCCCCCGCACAGGCACCTGACCTGCTGCCGTTACGGCCAGTGGTCGTGGGCTTCGGCCCCTGCGGCATGTTCGCGGCGCTGATGCTGGCGAAGATGGGGTTCAAGCCCATCGTGCTGGAGCGCGGCAAGACGGTGCGCGAGCGCACCAAGGACACCTGGGGCCTGTGGCGCAAGCGCGCGCTGCATCCCGAGTCGAACGTGCAGTTCGGCGAAGGCGGCGCAGGCACGTTTTCCGACGGCAAGCTCTACAGCCAGATCAAGGACCCGCGCCACCTGGGCCGCACGGTGATGACCGAGTTCGTGCGCGCCGGCGCGCCGGAAGAAATTTTGGTGGCGGCGCATCCGCACATCGGCACCTTCAAGCTGGTGAAGGTGGTGGAACACATGCGCGAGCAGATCATCGCGCTGGGCGGCGAGATCCGCTTCCAGCAGCGCGTGACCGACCTCGCCATCGAAAACGGCACACTCCAGGGCGCCACCGTCCTCGACCAGGCCACGGGCCAGAGCTACACCATGCCGGTGCGGCACCTGGTGCTGGCGCTGGGCCACAGCGCGCGCGACACCTTTGCCATGCTGCACGCGCGCGGCGTCTACCTGGAGTCCAAGCCGTTTTCCATCGGCTTTCGCATCGAACACCCGCAGGGCCTGATCGACCGCGCGCGCTGGGGCCGGCATGCGGGCCACCCGCTGCTGGGCGCGGCCGACTACAAGCTGGTGCACCACGCGGCCAACCAGCGCTCGGTCTACAGCTTCTGCATGTGCCCCGGCGGCACGGTGGTGGCCGCCACCAGCGAACCCGGCCGGGTGGTGACCAACGGCATGAGCCAGTACTCGCGCAATGAGCGTAACGCCAACGCCGGCATCGTGGTGGGCATCACACCAGAAGACTATCCGCAGGACGCGGCGTCGCTGCGCGCGGCCATTGGCGACGCGGTGGACACGGCGCTGCCGCCGGGCCAGGCCTTCCATCCGCTGGCCGGCATCGCGCTGCAGCGCCAGCTCGAATCCAATGCCTATGTGCTGGGCGGCAGCAGTTATGAGGCGCCGGGCCAGCTGGTGGGCGACTTCATAACCGGCCGCGCCTCCACCCAGCTCGGCACGGTGGCGCCTTCGTACAAGCCCGGCGTGCGCCTGGGCGACCTGTCGCTGGCCCTGCCGGCTTATGCCATCGCAGCCATCCGCGAGGCGCTGCCAGCGTTCGGACGCAAGATCAAGGGCTTCGACCTGCACGACGCGGTGTTGACCGGTGTGGAAACCCGCACCTCGTCGCCGCTGAAGATCAGCCGCGGCGACGACTTCCAGAGCCTCAACGTGCGCGGCCTGTACCCGGCCGGCGAAGGCGCGAGTTATGCCGGCGGCATCTTGTCAGCGGGT